>Ga0326728_10003703_pt1 | contig 46793 bp, 40 predicted proteins | sample MB3enrmetagenome_FD_207602 | JGI IMG/M metagenome (GOLD analysis project Ga0326728, IMG submission 207602) | Lab enriched peat soil microbial communities from McLean, Ithaca, NY, United States - MB31MN | ecosystem: Environmental > Terrestrial > Soil > Wetlands > Peat | place: USA: New York...
TGGAAATTGAATTGGGCTGAGAGAGCGCTTGATCCCCATCTGCAAGCCTCGCCACGTCGGCCCTGCGAAAAGTGTTATATTCCCTGCGGCCGTTTACCCGGCTAATCAGCCCGAGACATCGATGACAGGAGGCCAAGATGCGACAACGTAAGTTTTCCAGGTTCAGTGCAGGTTTTGTTTTTGCCTCAGTCCTTTTCGGGATGGCCCGATATGCTCCTGCGCAAAGCGACTCTATGCGCGTCATGGCCATTCTGGGTGAGGAGATTCTGCCTCCGCAGGTGGCCGAATTTGAATTGAAGGTTCACCTGGTGGGGCGCGTTGCGAACCCGCCAAGCCCTTCCTCCCCGGCGCAATGGACCGCCGAGGCCCAACGCCTCCGCGCACACTTGCTGGCCGTGACGTTTCATGGATGGCCGCAAGAGTGGGTGGACTCCCCGCCCCGGTTCGAGGACTTGGGAGTGTTCGCCACCGAGAAGGGTTACCGGTTGCGCAAGTTGCGCTACGAAGTTGTGCCGGGCTTCCAATCCACCGCGATTCTGTATGAGCCCGAGAATATGCAGGGAAAGATACCCGCGATCCTCAACGTCAACGGGCACGACGCGAGGAATGGCAAGGCGGGGGAATATAAACAGAAGCGCTGCATCACCTTCGCCCAGCACGGCATTTTAGCCTTGAGCTTGGAATGGGTGGGGATGGGCGACCTTCGCCAAAAGGAGAACGCCCACTCATATGGCGCGCACATGGATTTGGTGGGCGCCCATGAACTGGGCCTTTTCTACCTGGAAATGCGCCGGGGGCTCGACTACCTCTACGACCATCCCAATGTGGATCGCACTCGCCTGGGATTGACCGGCCTGTCCGGCGGCGGCTGGCAGACCATCATGCTGAGCTCTCTCGATGAGCGCGTGATCGCCGCTGCGGCCGTCGCTGGATTTTCACCGATTGGGCCCAAGCTGGAGGTTCGCCAACATGGCGACTTGGGCGACATCGAGCAATCGCCAACAGATTTTTTCCAGGGCGCCGATTACACTTATCTCGTCGCCCTGCGCGCTCCCCGGCCTACTCTGCTCGTCCACAACGCGGAAGACAATTGCTGCTTCCGCGCTCCAGTGGTAAAGCCGCTGAACTACGAAGCCATCAAACCTATTTTCAAGCTATACGGAAAGGAAGATGCCCTCGGCTGGCACGAGAACACTGACCCTTCAACCCACAACTTCGACCTTGATAATCGAACGCAGGTGTACCACTTCTTCAGCAAAGCCTTCAGCCTGCCATCTTTCGAGGAGGACACAAGCTCCTGGTCTGAGCTGAAATCCTATGACGAATTGGCGGTCGGACTGCCCAATGACAACGTGACGATATTGGGATTGGCGAAACAATTTGCCGCGCGGTTCAATCGGGCGCCGATTCCCTCCGGCAGCAGCGCGCGAGAGAGGTGGGCCGCCAGCCGGCGGGCCAAACTCCGGCAGGTGGTGCGCTTGGAGCCGGTGGAAATCGCGGACAACTGGACGGTTGCCACTACCAAGAATAAAGGAGTGGAATCTTTCTCCCACCTGTTCCGCATGGGGAATGGTTTGAGCGCCAACGGTGTTCTCGTTCACGCCATTGCGGGCCCGGCCCAATCGCCCGCCACCATTGTGCTCGACGACCGCGGCAAAAAGTGGGCCACGGGCGCTGTGTGTGACCGCGTAAACCGCGGCGAGAAAGTCTTGTCGCTGGACCTTATCTTCACTGGCGATGCGTGGCACAAGAGCGATGAACATTCAGTCTATACGCCGACCGATCCTGCCCGCTATGAGCAGTACTTGAACACGCTGGGAGAGCGCGCACTGGGTGTGGAGAGCGCGCAGTTGATTGCCATCGCCCGTTGGCTGCGCGGCCAGCCGGGAGTGACGCAAGTGCGCCTGGAGTGCACAGGGATTCGAAATCAGGTTACCACCCTGGTGGCGGCCGCGCTGGAGCCCCAGCTCCTCTCCGACATCGTCATTCATGAAGGCATGAAGAGCTTAGGATACCTGCTCGAAAAGCCTGTGGATTATATCGAAGCGCCAGATCTGTTCTGTCTTGACCTTTACAAGGAGTTTGACTTGGACCAACTGGAGACCCTGGCAGCCCCGGCGAACCTGAAGACCGAACACTATGTGGAGAATGCGGCAAAACCCTGAACCGTAGCGGCGAGGTGAAAATAGTGAGGACCGGAATCTGGCAAGCTCACATGATCGTGATGGTTCTGGCGGCGCCAGTGGCGTTCGCTCAGGTAATGGTGGTGGTAAAAACGGAAGCCGGGCTGGTTGCGGGCTCGGGGAGCGAGATTCACGTTTGGAAGGGAATCCCCTATGCGCAACCACCCACGGATGATATGCGCTGGAAGGCGCCGAAGCCGCAGGTTGCGCAGCAGGGTATACGGAAGGCGCTAGAATCTGGATTGTATTTTTGAGGCCCCTGGATACAACCTCTTCTTATAGCCGACAACTTTCATACTGTAGCCTCATTCTCTGCCCTGGAGGGAAGAATTATTGCCAGACGAAAGAGGGAAATCTGGCCAGGGTGAAATCGCCCACAGGGCTAGGAATCAGGGGCTACAGGCCAGATGCTCATGATCTGACAAAAAGCCGCAGGTAGGAAGGGTTAACGGTATACCGCAGACAGGATGCTGAACCCCTAGCTCCCGACCTCTGAAAGCTGCAATCTGGCTGCGGGTTACTAACCACTACAGCTACTCACCAACTAGGCCATTTGGAGGTTTCAATTTTCTGACCACCCAGTCGGAGAATGACAAAGGAGACCTTGGGCATTGATCTTAAGAATGTTAGAAATGAATAGTCCTCCCAATGATTCATTGAAAACGCGGGGGCAAGAAAAGTGCTGCCAGTGAATTCCTGGGAATAAGGAACCCTTGTATTTCCGGGATACACTATTGAAAGGAAAGTGGATAGGAACGACTAATCGGCTCATCGATTCCCCGATTTCTGGAGTCCGTAAATCGGGTATCGGCTCACCGATCCGCCGGCTGATCGCGGGGCCGGTTTTGAGGGACCAGGTCGTTCGATAGACCGATGGTCCGATCATCGGATGAGGCGATTCTGCCAACTGAGTCTCCCAATCGAATCTCCCAATCGAATCTCCCAATCGAGTCTCCCAATCTTGACAGCGAGCGCTGCTGCCGATAGAATAAATTGAAGACTGGTTAGCCTCGAACTTTTTGATATCTTGTCGGTTTGGGCCATATGACGGGGCAAAATGACCTATCAAATCGATACCGGGAAATCTTGGTGGCATTAGTGCGCCAGTTCATCGCCAGTGGTTTCCCCGTGGGGTCCAAGGCATTGGCTGCGCAAATGCCTACCCCGGTCAGTTCGGCGACGGTTCGGTCGGTTCTCGGGGAACTGGAAGATGGCGGTTTCCTAGTGCAGCCTCACGTATCGGCTGGGCGCGTGCCGACGGAAAAGGCTTACCGCTTCTATGTGGATCGAGTGGTGACGGGCGCGCGTTTGTCCCCGGAAACGGAGCGATACATTGACCAGGCCTTGCGCCTCGATGGGGACCGGTTGGAGCGGCTGATGGTGAAAGCTTCCCGCACCCTTTCCGAGGTTTCGCGCAACGTGGGGTTGGTGCTGGCCCCGGCGCTGGAAGAAAAGCTGCTGGAGCATGTCAAGTTTATAAACCTGCCTGACCATCGCGTGCTGGTGGTAATCGTTTCCAAGCCCGATTTGGTGGAAAACCGGATGGTTCGCCTGGAGGACGAGTTCACCCAGGAGGAACTCGACCAGGCCGCCAACTTCCTCAACGCGGAGTTCCACGGCTGGTCACTGGGCACCATTCGCTTGGAAATTTTCCATCGCATGGAAGCGGATAAGCTTCTTTACGACCGCCTGCTCAAAAACGTCGCTACGCTCTTCATGTGGGGCGCGCTCTCGGAGGAGGAGACGGGCGGGCTGATTGTAGACGGCACGGCCAAGATCCTGGAACGCCCGGAATTTGCCGATGTGCAGAAGATCAAGCAGCTGGTGAGAACGCTGGAGGAAAAGGCCAAGCTGGCGCGGATTTTGGAAGCCTGCCTGCAAACCCCGGAAGCGGGCGTGCGCATCCTGATCGGGCGGGAGAATACCGAGAAGCAGATGCACCATTGCACGCTGGTGGTGGCGCCGCTGCACTACCGCGATCGCGCGGTGGGCGCCCTGGGCGTGGTGGGGCCCATGCGCATGGAGTACGATCGCGCCATGAGCACCGTCGAGTATGTGGCCGGCTTGTGTAGCCGACTGCTCAGCTCCAATTGAAGCGAATTCCCCCTTGGAAAGGTTGAGCGGCTCGCGCCGGGGCGTCCCGGATGGTGGGGAACCTATGGAACACGAAAAAGACTGGATGATGACAACCGAATCCGGCCCAACCGGAGAGAATGAATCCGCGCCTGCCAACGAGGGCGCCGTTTCAGCGCCCAACGCCTCCCCGCCGGGGCTGGCGGAAGCTTACGAAAAAGCGCTGGCCGAAAAGAAAGATCTCTACGACCGTCTGCTGCGCAAGCAGGCGGAGCTGGAGAATTTCCGCAAACGCACGCAAAAAGAGAAAGAGGACCTGCGCCAGTATGCGGCGGAAAATCTGATTCGCTCCTTGCTGCCCACCCTCGACGGTTTCGAGCGCGCCCTTCAGCACCGCGACCCTAGCGTGCCGGCGGCTTACTATCAGGGTCTGGAGCTCATTTACCGTGAACTACGCGAGGTGCTGGGGCGCGCCGGGCTGGCGCCGATCGACACCGCCGGCCAAATTTTTGACCCCCACCTGCATCAGGCGGTGGAGACCGTGAACGCACCGGGCCGCCGCGAGCACGAGATTGTGGAAGAGTTGCAACGCGGCTACAAACTGAAGGGCAAGCTCCTGCGCCCGGCGATTGTCAAGGTGGCGGTGGGAGGCAAGCCCGGACAAGACAAGGCGGGCGGGTCGTAGGGCGAGAGTGCGAAGCGGGATGATGGGTAGCCGCACTCTCCCCGCGCCGGCTGGGAATCTCCAGAAGGGGCAAGAACTCAGGGCGCTCCGTAGCGAGGGCGGGTGCGCGGCCGGGCACGGCCCGCGCGTAAATTTCCAAACAACTGAGGTTGAGGATTGAATCACAAGCGTGACTATTACGAAGTTTTGGACGTGACGCGGGAAGCCTCCGAGCAGGAGATCAAGACCGCTTATCGCCGTCTCGCCATGCAGCATCATCCCGACCGCAATCCTGACCGCAAAGAGGAATCGGAGGAAAAATTCAAAGAGATTACGGAGGCCTATAGCGTGCTCGCCGACCCCCAAAAGCGCGCGGCCTACGACCGCTTCGGACACGCCGCCGTCGGGGGTGGCGGTGGGGGCCCGGATTTCAACTCCACCATCTTTTCCGACTTCGAGGATATCTTCGGCGACTTGTTTGGTTTTGGCGATGTTTTTGGCCGGACGGGGCGCGGACGCAGCCGCAGTGCAGGCGGAATCGATCTTCGCTACGACCTGGAAATCAGTCTGGAAGAAGCGGCCACGGGCATGCAAACCAAAATCAAGATCCCACGCTGGGAGGCGTGCGATACCTGCGGGGGTACGGGCGCCAAGCCGGGGAGCAAACCCGTAAGCTGCCCGACCTGCAACGGGCGCGGGCAACTCCGACACCAGCAGGGTTTCTTTACCGTCACCCGCACCTGCCCGCAATGCCAGGGGATGGGCCAGGTGATTCGCGAGCTGTGCAGCCACTGCAAAGGCGAGGGCCGCCTGAAAACGGAGCGGGTGTTGGATTTGAAGATTCCCGCCGGGGTCGATGACGGCACCCGCCTGCGGGTGGCTGGCGAAGGTGGCGTGGCCTCGCGTGGCAGTGCTCCCGGTGATCTTTACGTGATTCTGAAAATCCGCGAGCACACTTTTTTTGAGCGGCGCGGCAACGACCTCTACTACACCATCCCCATTTCCATTTCCCAGGCCTCGCTGGGCGCGGACATTACCGTGCCTACTCTCCGCGGCGAGGAGCGCCTGCGCATCCCGGAAGGCACGCAGAGCGGCTCGGTCTTTCGCCTCCGCGGTTTGGGGATGCCAAGCGTGGAAGGCCGCGGCCACGGCGACCTTTACATCTCGGTTTTCGTTGTCACGCCCACTCGCTTGGGGCGGGATCATCGGCGCTGGCTGGAAATTCTCGCTCCCTTCGTGCGGGTTGATAATCAGCCCCTGGAACGCCGCGCCGCCGAGAAAGTCAAAGACATCTTTGGATAATCGGGTGATCGGATGATCGGGAGAGCGGGTGAACAAGAAGCAAAATCGACGGGCGTCGTTCTTTGTTCACCTGATCATCGGATCCTCCGATCACCCGATGGGGCTGGCTGGCGCAGCCAGCGGAAGCCAATCGTCAGCATGCTGCTGTTGAACCCCATGTTGGGAGGAACCAGGTCGGCGTTTGACATGTGGATGGTTCGCCACTCAAACACCAAGGTGCGCTGCGGCCGGATAAAGTATTGCAAGCCGAATCCCCCCTGGGGTGTGAACTGGGTGAATCCGTTGACTTCCGGGACGTGCTTGCTCAGAGGAGTTCGCTGCACGCCGGCGCCGGCGTCGAAGAAGGGAACCCAGCGGCCGTGCTCCTTGCCATCAAGCCGGAAGATCAACGCATCACCGGCCAGGTAGGCCGCGCTGGGATGAACGGCGGCGCCGAGAATTCCCTCGTCGATAATCTCAAAGCGCCGCGCCAGAGAGCGCCGAAAGTCTCGCACGATGAAGCCAAGTTGGGGCTGCGCGATGAGCATCTGGATGTGCGAAACCTCGTGCCAATCCAATCCATACTCCATGGAGTATCCCACCTGCGCGCCGAAAATCCAGTGGCCGCGATTGGCCGAATAAGGTGGCGCCGCGGCCTTGATGGGCGATGCTGACGGCGTTGCAGGCGGGGGAGTTTGCGCCCGCAAGGGAGCGCGAGCCAGGAAGGGGCAACCGGCAAGGATGGCGCATGCCGCCAACTTCGCAAATGCATGATGCGAGCTCAACCCCATCTCCTTACTGATTCGAATCCTGCTGGTAATTCCGGAACCGGATGCCAATTTTGTTTGTACACAAACGGTTGCGGAAAAGCAATGGCCGGAAAAGTGGTTGCGCAGGGGAGAGGCTGTTGGCCGTAGTTGAAAACACGGCGAGGTTGGGGCTCGGTTAAGACCGTGGGAAGCCGTTCAATCCTGGAACGGTACAGCGAATTTATGGTATAAAATTAGGTCGAAGCCTCAGCGGGGCCAGGAGCACATCAAATTGGCGGCGGCTGACGAAGGAAAAGAGACGAGCACTGCGCACAAGTGGTTTTTCGAGACTCGCTATTGGCTGCGCGACCTGATTCTGTCGGTGCTTTTGGCCTTTATCGTCATCGTCTTTCTCTACCAGCCCGTGCAGGTCGAGGGCACCAGCATGATGCCCCACCTGGAAAACCACGAGCGGATTTTCATCAACAAGTTTCTCTACCGCTTCCGGCCCATTGCGCGGGGTGACGTGGTGGTTTTTCGCTATCCGCTCGATACGTCCAAGTCGTACATCAAGCGAGTGATCGGATTGCCCGGGGACGAGGTGAGTATTCGCGATGGCCACGTGCTGGTGAATGGTACGCCCCTCAGCGAGCCCTATGTTCCCGCCGGTTATCTCGACGATCAAAGTTACCCCCCGGTGCACGTTGAGCCGGATCATTACTTTGTGCTGGGCGATCATCGTAGCTCTTCGAATGATAGTCGCGTGTGGGGCACCGTCGATCGCCAGTACATTTACGGCAAGGCGGTTCTTGTGTACTGGCCGCTGAGCCAAATGGGGTGGGTGAAATAATAGGGTGATCGGGTGATCGGATGAACAGAAAACATTTCACGCCAAGCTTGTCTTTTGCTCTCCCGATCTCCCAATCATCGGATCACCCGATCAAGGAGAGTGAATGGACGCGATTCTCGCCCTAGAGGACGGAAGAACTTTTCGGGGGCGTGGTTTTGGCGCCTCCCGCGAACGTATGGGCGAGGTTGTTTTCAATACTTCTCTTTCCGGCTATCAGGAAATTCTCACGGACCCTTCGTATTCGGGGCAGATCGTCATCCTGACTTACCCGCACATTGGGAACTACGGGACGAACCTGCTCGATTGTGAATCCGCGCGGCCCTACGCGGAAGGTTTGGTGGTGCGGGAGCTTTCCGAATTGGCCAGCAACTGGCGCTCGGAAGAAGAGATTTCCGGATTCCTCGCGGACTACGGGATTCCCGTCATTTCCCACATTGATACGCGCGCCCTCGTCCGGCATCTGCGCAAGCACGGCGCCATGCGCGGAGTCATCTCCACGACGGACACTGACGAGCAGAGTTTGGTGGCCAAAGCCCAAGCCTCACCCAGCATGGTCGGCCTCGATCTCGCCAGCCGCGTCACGGCAGCCTCTCGCTATCATTGGACTGAACCCTCGCGGAACATCTCGGCAGGAGAAAGCCGCCCGCCCGCTGAGCCACGATTCCACGTAGTCGCTTATGACTACGGCATCAAGCAAAACATCCTGCGCAGGCTGGTGGATGTCGGATGCCACGTCACCGTCGTGCCCGCCACGACCACCGCTGTTGAGGTCATGGAACTCAAACCGGATGGAGTGTTTCTTTCCAACGGCCCGGGCGACCCCGAACCCGTTGAGTACGCTGCGCAGGCCGTGCGCGACATGATGGGCCGCGTGCCTATCTTCGGGATCTGCCTCGGCCACCAGATCATCGGCCTCGCTCTGGGCGGAAAGACGTACAAACTCAAGTTTGGCCACCACGGCGGCAATCACCCCATTCTGAACCTGGAAACGCAGAAAGTGGAAATCACCGCGCAGAATCACGGCTTCGCCGTGGACCCGGATTCACTGAAGGCGAACGAAGTGATTCTGACCCATAAGAACCTAAACGACGATACGCTGGAAGGCCTTCGGCATAGAACCATGCCTCTGTTCAGCGTGCAGTATCACCCCGAGGCCTCGCCCGGGCCGCACGATTCGGCATATTTGTTTGACCGGTTTGTGAAGATGATGGAAGAGTTTAAGGAATTATGAATTATAAATTATGAATTATGAAACACAGAGTCCGGCGTACCCCGCGAGGTTTAAGAGTGGGAGGCGGGCTTTAGGCGCCCCGCCCCTTTTCATAGTTCAGAATTCATAATTCAGAATTGAATACATGCCCAAACGCACGGATTTACATAAAATCCTGATCATCGGTTCCGGGCCGATTATTATCGGCCAGGCGTGCGAGTTTGACTATTCCGGCACGCAGGCTTGCAAGGCCCTGAAGGCCGAGGGTTATGAGGTGGTTTTGGTGAATTCCAACCCTGCCACCATCATGACCGACCCGGAATTCGCTGATGCCACTTACGTCGAGCCGCTCACAGTCGAGTATCTTGAAGCCATCATCGCGCGCGAAAAGCCCGATGCGCTCCTGCCGACCGTCGGCGGGCAGACGGCGCTCAACCTTTCCGTCGAGCTCGCGGAGAGTGGGGTCCTCGATAAATACAATGTGCAATTAATCGGGGCGTCGCTGAAGGCCATCAAAATGGCCGAAGATCGCCTATGGTTCAAGGACGCCATGTTGCAGGTAGGCCTCGAGGTGCCGAAGAGCGTTCTGGTAAACAAGGTGGAAGGCGCGCTGAAGTTCTCCCGCCAAGTGGGATTCCCGCTGATTATCCGTCCGTCCTTCACGCTGGGCGGCACGGGAGCGGGCATGGCCTATAACCGCGAGGAGCTGGAAGAGAAGGTGCGTTATGGGCTCGAGCTCAGCCCCGTACACGAAGCTCTGGTGGAAGAATCCGTAGTCGGCTGGAAAGAATTTGAGCTGGAGGTTATGCGCGACCACGCGGACAACGCCGTGGTGGTCTGCTCGATTGAAAACTTCGATCCTATGGGCGTCCACACCGGTGACTCCATCACCGTGGCGCCAGCACAAACGCTGACCGACAAGGAATATCAGCTAATGCGGGATGCAGCGTTCAAAGTCATCCGCGCCGTGGGGGTGGAGACGGGCGGCTCGAACATCCAATTCGCCGTTTGCCCGGAGACGGGCCGCATGGTAGTGATTGAAATGAACCCGCGCGTTTCGCGCAGCTCGGCGCTGGCTTCCAAGGCCACGGGTTTCCCCATTGCCAAGATCGCCGCGCGCCTGGCGGTGGGATACACCCTGGATGAAATCCCCAACGACATCACCAAAAAGACGCCCTCCTGCTTTGAGCCCACCATCGATTACGTGGTCGCCAAGATTCCCAAGTGGGCCCAGGAGAAGTTTCCCGACTCGGACCACACGCTGGGGCCGCAGATGAAGTCGGTGGGCGAAGTCATGGCCATCGGGCGCACGTTCAAAGAAGCCTTGATGAAGGGCATGCGTTCGCTGGAAACCGGCCGCAAAACACCCACCTCACCGTCGGATCCCGCCGAGTTGGAGCGACGCCTGGCGGTTCCGCACCCCGAACGGCTTTGGGACCTCCTCCACGCCTTCGAGATCGGTTACAGCCTCGATTTGTTGTACGAAATCACGCGCATCGACCCGTGGTTTCTGAATCAGCTCCAACAGATTCTTGAACTCAAAGGCGAGTTAAAGCGCTTCACGTTTGAAAGCGTTCCCGCCGGCGTAATGTATCTCTCCAAACAATATGGATTCTCCGATCCTTACCTCGGAGAGATCTGGGGAAAGAGCCCTGAGGAAGTGAGGCAACGCCGCCGGGAGCTCAAGGTGCGGCCGGTTTTCAAGCGTGTAGATACTTGCGCGGCGGAATTCGAGTCCTATACGCCTTATCTCTACTCGACTTACGAAGATGAAGACGAGGCCGAGCCCACCACACGCCGCAAAATTATGATTCTGGGCAGCGGTCCGAACCGCATCGGGCAGGGAATTGAGTTCGATTACTGCTGCGTCCATGCCTCGTATGCTCTTAAGGAAGAGGGCTTCGAGACGATCATGGTGAATTGCAACCCGGAGACGGTATCAACCGATTATGACACTTCCGATCGCCTGTACTTTGAGCCGCTGACTTTCGAAGACGTCATGGCGATTGTGGAAGAGGAAAGGCCCACGGGCGTCATCGTGCAATTCGGTGGGCAAACGCCCTTAAACCTGGCCCGCCAGCTCAAGGCGGCGGGCGTGCCCATTGTGGGCACCTCGCCGGAATCCATCGACTTGGCGGAAGACCGCAAGCGCTTCGGCAAGCTGCTCGCCGACCTGGGAATCCCGCAGCCCGAAAACGGAGCCGCGATGAACGTGCGGGAAGCGCTCGAGATCGCCGGGCGCATCGGCTATCCCGTGTTGGTGCGGCCTTCTTACGTACTGGGTGGCCGGGCGATGGTGATCGCTTACGATGAAGCCACCCTGCGCGAGTACGTTCTCCGCGCGGAGGAATTGCAACGGGCTTTGCCGATTCTGGTGGACCGCTTCCTTGAAAATGCTACGGAAGTTGACGTGGATGCGCTCGCCGACGGCACGGATGTGGTTGTGGCGGGAATCATGCAGCATATCGAGGAGGCGGGGATTCACTCCGGTGACAGTTCCTGCGTGCTGCCCGCTGTCAGCATCCCCGCGGATCAACACCAGACTCTGCGCGAATACACGGTTCGCCTGGCGCACGAGCTCAAGGTAGTGGGCCTGATGAACGTGCAGTACGCGATTCAAAATGGGAAGGTCTACGTGCTGGAAGTGAACCCACGCGCCTCCCGGACGGTGCCTTATGTGAGCAAAGCGACGGGCGTCCCCCTCGCCAAAATTGCGGCGCGCCTGATGATCGGCCGCCAGCTCGTGGAATTTGCCCTGCCCCGGGAGTTGCCGGTCCACCATTCCTTCGTGAAGTCACCCGTTTTCCCGTTCCAGAAACTGCCGGGGGTGGACACGATTCTCGGACCGGAGATGAAATCCACCGGAGAGGTCATGGGCGTTGCGGACAGCTTCGGACTGGCGTTCGCGAAAGCCCAGTTGGGAGCGCGCCAGCGGATTCCCATCAAGGGGCGCGTTTTCATCTCCGTTAACGATCACGACAAACCCGGCGTAATCCATATTGCGCGTGACCTGGAAAGCCTGGGCTTCACGCTTGTCGCTACACGGGGCACAGCGGCAGCCCTGCGCGCCGCGGGCATCAAGGTGGAAATGGTTTTTAAAGTCAACGAGGGGCGCCCCAATGTCGTGGACCGCATTAAGAGCACGGAGATCGATTTGATTATCAATACGCCTCTGGGGCGCAAGTCGCGCTTTGACGACAAAGCCATCCGGCGCGCGGCCGTACAACACGGAGTGACCTGCATCACCACCCTTTCCGCAGCCGACGCGGCGATCCAAGGAATCCGCGCCCTCCGGGAGGGTCAAACTCACGTGGAGAGCTTGCAAAGACTCCATCAGATGACCATTAGCCATTGCATAAAGGAGCATGATGACAAGGAATGAAGTTCTAAGAAATCTGAAAGGTGTTATCTGCCCCGTCGTCACGCCCTTCAATCGGCGCGGCGACGTGGATGAGGGATTCTTCCGCGAGAACCTGAGCCGGATCACGGGCATTGGACTGGCGGGAATTCTGGTGGCGGGTTCGACGGGCGAGGCGCCGTACCTTGCGGAAGGCGAGCGGCTGCGTCTGGTCGAGATCGCCCGCGAGATCGTGAAAGCGCCTGAGATCCTCCTGGTGGGTACCGGCTTGGAAAGCACCATCGCCACCCTCAAACTCAGCCGCGAAGCCGTAACGCGCGGAGCCGATGTGCTCCTGGTGCTCACTCCGAACTACTATAAATCTAAGATGGATTCTGCCGCCCTGGTGGCTCACTACCGAACCGTGGCGGCGGGGGTCACGCGGCCGGTGCTGATCTATTCCATCCCACAGTTCACCGGTTTGGATATTGCCCCGGCAACGATCGGCCAACTCTCGCGCCTGCCCAATGTTGTGGGGCTCAAAGAAAGTTCCGGGAAACTGGAATTTGTGAAAGCCATTCTCGTTAAGGTCCGGCGAGGATTCCGGGTGATGGTGGGCGCGCCCTCCATCTTTTACGACGCCTTGTGCGAAGGCGCCGTGGGGGGAGTGTTGGGGGTGGCCAACTATGCTCCATTGCTCTGTGTGGGCCTTTACCAGGCGTTCCTCCACCGGCAGACCGAGGAAGCACGTAACTTGCAGCAACGCCTTGCGCCGCTCGGGCAGAAGATCAATCTCCCTTATGGCGTGGCGGGAATCAAGGCCGCGCTCGACCTATGCGGTTACTATGGAGGAACTCCGCGGCTTCCTTTGCTGCCCGTTTCCGTCCCGGCAAAGAAACAGATTGCGGCTGCCCTCCGCGAAGCGAATGCCGGGCTGGCCGTCTAAGCGTGACCCATGAACGATCTGCAATGGTTCCCGCCGATCCCGCCGCCGCGCGCAGCTTCCGCGCCGCCGGTGATTTGGTCGGTCGTGGTGGGAGCAGCCATTGGCGGGATTTTGCTCGCGCGCGGCCATCGCCTCCTGGCGATCGTGGTGTGGGCCGCGGCTTTACTCCTTGCCTGGGGTTTGAATTCCACGGCTTGGCGCGGACCGATTCTGCGCGCCGCCCACTGGCTCGGCGCGAGCGCTGGGCGTATCATCACGCTGGCCGTGCTGTGGCCGTTTTACGTTTTGGTTTTTGGCTCGATTCGTCTTGCCCTATCGGTGGCGAGAGTTGACCTGCTGGGATTGCGATTGCACAGCGAGTGGCCGTCGTATTGGCAACCCGCAGCGCCGGAAGGGAAGCGGGCCAAGTACTATGAGCGGCTTTTCACGGCCGAACCCACCCGTCAGGAATCCTCGCTCCTTGCCTGGGTGACCGGGATTTTCGCCTTTGTCCTGGTCCTTGCCGGAAGCAGTGAGTTGATCCTTCGTGCGATGGGGTTTGGCAACCCCATCGTCTATCGAGTTGATCCCCTCGTTGGCTATTACCCGGCTCCCCACCAGGATGTTCACCGCTACGGCGGAGAAATTCACATTAACGCCTTTGGGATGCGCTCGCGCGACATCATGGCGGAAAAGCCCGCGGGCACCTTTCGCATTCTGATGCTCGGTGACTCCACCTTGTACGGCGGATCCTACCTTGATCAGAGCCAAATCTATGCGACCCGCTTGGAAGGACTCCTAAATCAAAACCCTCGCGCGTTGCCCAACTCGCCGCGGCAGGTGGAAGTCCTCTGTATGGGAGTGAACGCATGGGGGCCACAGCACGAACTCGCTTACGTGACGGAATTCGGCCTCTTCCAAGCGGATCTGGTGATGGTGATGGGGCCTCCCAACGATGTCTATCGCGCGCGTTACGGCATTGCGAAACTGCCGTTTTTTGCGGAAGGGCATCGGCCGCAACTTGCCTGGCAGGAATTTTGGGACCACCTTTTATGGGCGTATGACCTGAGATCAACCGGTGCGGGCGAGAGCTCTGAATCCAGCCCGCGCGCCGGGGAGGTACTTGCCGAGGGTGTCACGGCCTGGCTGAGGATCGCGACCCTGGCGCGGGACCAAGGCGCGCGGATAGATTTCGAGTTGCTTCCCAATGAGGAGGAAGCCCGGAGCGGCAATGCGGCCGAATCCACCCAGCGTGTCCTTGATGCGCTTCTCCCCGAACTCGCCAAGGAACGGGTTCCCGAGGCTTACCCTCTCTCCCTGTTTCGGAGCAACCTTGGCGTTCCCAAACTCTATCACGATGGGACTCACCTCGACACGTCCGGGCATAGGATTTACGCGTTTTATCTGCGCGATCGAGTGTGGCAACTGGCTTCGGCGAAGTAGCCAGCGATGAATATCCTGGGGATCAGTGCGTTCTATCATGACAGCGCCGCGTGCCTGGTGCGCGACGGCCGCATCATCGCCGCAGCCCAGGAAGAGCGTTTTTCACGGCGGAAGCACGATGCCCGCTTTCCGATTCACGCCGTGAATTTCTGTTTGGCGGAAGGAAAGGTGGGGAAGAACGATCTCGACGTCGTTGCTTACTACGAAAAACCGCTCACCAAGTTTGTCCGCATCCTCAAGTCTCACTTTGTTTCCGCTCCGCGAAACTGGGAGGCGTTTCGTCAGGCGATTCCACTCTGGCTCAAGGAACGCCTGTGGCTCCCTTATGTCATCGAGATGGAATTGCGCCGCCTTGGCTACGCCCGGCCCCGGAGATTTGTTTACCCCGAGCATCACCAAGCACATCAGGCGAGCGCTTTCTTCCCATCGCCGTTTCAGTCCGCCGCGATCCTTACCGCGGATGGCGTCGGCGAATTCGATACGACGACGGTCGGAAAGGGGCAGGGGAACGGCGTCTCGATTCTTTGGCAGCAACAATTTCCACACTCGCTCGGACTGCTTTATTCCGCCCTCACGTATTACACCGGGTTCAAGGTTAATTCAGGTGAGTACAAACTGATGGGGCTTGCTCCGTACGGGCGCCCCACGTATGTCGACCGCATCTATCAACACCTCGTGGACCTTCGGCCGGACGGGTCCTTCCGGCTGAACATGAAGTATTTTGGTTTCCTGCACGAGCTGCAAATGACGAATCGAGCCTTCGAGGAACTCTTTGGCGGTCCGCCGCGCACCCCGGAAAGTGAAATCACCCGGCGCGAAATGGATTTGGCGCGTTCCATCCAGGTGGTCACGGAGGAGATCATGCTGCGGATGGCTCGCGCCGCCCGCAGCCAAACCCATGAGGAAAATCTCTGTCTGGCGGGAGGAGTGGCTTTGAACTGCGTCGCCAATGGGGTGATCGCGCGCGCGAAGCTGTTTCGCAACATCTGGGTCCAGCCCGCCGCAGGGGACGCCGGCGGCGCCCTGGGGGCGGCGCTGTTCGCCTGGCATCAGGCGGGAAACCAGCCTCGAACCTGCGAGGTGAGGAGCGACGCCATGCGCGGTTCGTATTTGGGGCCGAGTTTCAGCGACGAAAATGTGCAGAAATTCCTTACCGCCAATGGCTATCCTTACCGAGCGCTGGAAGCCGATGCGCGGGCTGAGGAGATAGCTGCTCTCCTTGCCCGTGGCCGCGTCGTGGGGTTGTTTCAGGGAGCGATGGAATATGGCCCCCGCGCGCTCGGCAATCGCTCCATTCTGGCGGATGCGCGAGACCCCAAAATGCAATCGCACTTGAATCTCGCCACAAAATTCCGCGAGTCATTCCGGCCTTTTGCCCCGGCGGTTTTGGAAGAGCGCGCCGCCGAATGGTTTGAACTGGATGCTCCGTCGCCTTATATGTTGATGGTTGCGAGCCTGCGCGAAGACAAGCGCTGTCCACAACCCGACGGCGAAACGCTGTTGCCCCTGGAGCAGTGGGTGAATCAGGTGCGCTCAGTGGCGCCGGCCATTACCCATGTTGACTACTCCGCCCGCATTCAAACCGTCTCGCAACAGGCGAATCCGGACTTCCATGCGATTCTTTCTGCCTTCGAGCGAATGACCGGCTGCCCCTTGTTGGTGAACACATCCTTCAATGTCCGTAGCGAGCCGATCGTCTGCACTCCAGCGGAGGCTTACCGATGTTTCATGCGCACCGGCATCGACGTTCTTGTCCTCAACAAATTTCTTTTGAATAAGAAAGAGCAGCCCCCCTGGGAAGAAATCGTGGATTGGAAACAGGAATTTGGCCTCGACTAATCAGGTGATTTTGGAAAAGTCATAGTGATGCGGCGGCTCTATTACGGATGGGTTCTGATTCGTGACATCGTTGGGTACTGCCTTGCGCATCGCATAATCTGGCCTCTCTTTTTCATTTTGGCGCTGGCATTTCTGGTCGCCCTCGTGGGGGCCGCGGAAGTCGCCGCGCCTTACATCTACACGTTGTTCTGAATAGGTCACGGTAGTGACCGTTTAGGAGCCTTTGACAAATCTAGAACATTCTTAGGATGTGCGCGGCATCCTCTTGGCGGGCATCTCTGGCCTCCCTGCTTCCGGGAATAGGGCGAAGCTTCGTCACCGGTGAGAGGATTGGCACGTGATTTGCACGATCACTTGTGGCCGGCTTGCTAGGGCGGGACTTAGCCAGCGAGGTCCGGCAAGATTTGCCCAGCGGCAGGAAGAACTGGCCACCGGTTGGCCACTGGGGGACGTGGATGGAGAACGCAAAATTCCCAGTGGTCACTACCCGGCAACACTCAAGGAAACCACTCCGGCCGGAACGGAAACTAACACGCCAGGCAAGGGCGTTCTGAACAACGCCATGGCGTTTGCGATGTGAGGCGACAATGATCACGAATGAAACGGAAATCCGCGTTGCTCTGCAAGCAGTTTTAGGATGCATGCTTGCGCTCTATGGATTTTGGGGATGTGCGCTGATGGTGCTCGTCATTTTGCTTCCCTGGAAACCCATCTTTGCCGTAGGCAGCTATCTCGCTCAGCCCTTAGTGGACTGGCGCCTCAAAAAAGCCCGCGACCGCCACGAGAAGGGGATTGCGCAGATTGAGCAGGAATTGGATGCCCTTTTACGGACACCGAGGGGAGCACCAAGCGCCTCCGCAGTGGCCCCCGGGGCCAAGACCACAGCCCCGGTGAATCCTTCCCATTCCCCCTCGCCCCAGTGCTTGGAATCCTTCAAACCGGATCTTGCTGCCGGGCCTGTCCTCAAGGATTTGCCAGGGACGGCGCAGAATCTTCCCGCCACTTTGGCGATCCCACCGGTCATCAAGAATCATGTGAGGACCTTGCCGCAGGGTGTCTTCAGCAACATGGATTTAGAAGTTGAAGACGTTAAATTCCACGGTGACACGGCTGAGGCCAACGTGAGGTTTCAAAGCCCCAACGTAACAGAGTTGGTAATTCGTCAGCGTTACGTTTTGCGGAAGTCCGGCGACTCATGGCAAGTAGAATCCCGTCAGCCGGCAAACGGCGCGAGCAAAGCGCCGCCTCACACTCTCCCGATCGATCAGGCGCCCGTGCAGCTCACATAGCTGGGGTCAAAATCGACCGACTCCTAATGAGTGACTGCCTATCTGGGCGGTGAGGGGCACGGCTCCTTTGCAGCGCGTGCAGCCATCGCCCTATTTCTCAAAAATTCGCTTCCGCAACTCTGTCGGCTTTCGCACATCTAACACGCGTAGAGCCTTCGGTGCACGTGTTCAAACCGATGACTGTCATAATGAAGACATTGCCGCCGCTAGCCAGACCGTGTAGGATATTTAATTCTCATGACCGCGACATGTATCCCGTACACGCACGTTCCTCACTCCAGCCCACTGCTGACGGATTATCTCTACCATTTCGACAGGATCAGCCAGTTTTATAACGGCTCGTCATTCGATCCCCGAAGCTATCAAGCCGTGGCCGCGCAAATGAGCAAATATGCAATCGCGCGCGGGGAGATTGCCGAGGTCCTGGCGCGACAGAATCGGGCTTTTGGCTGTTTGGAGCCGACTTTGGCGAATATCCAACGCTTGCGCGAAACGGCAACTTTCGCCGTGGTGACCGGTCAACAAGTGGGGTTGTTTTCCGGTCCGGCCTTCACGCTTTACAAGGCACTTACGACGGTGCGGCTCGCGCAGTCTCTTTCGGAGAAGGGCCTTTCCTGTGTCCCAGTGTTTTGGTTGGCGACGGAGGACCATGATTTGGGCGAGGTTTCAGAGGGAGCAATCCTTGACGAAGAGTACAATCTGCTCCCGCTTCGTGATTCTGGCGACCGTCCTTCGCCACGCTCACCCGTGGGCAGGGTCCGCCACACGGAGGAGATTTCCGCGGCGCTTCGCCAATTGGAAACAGCCCTGCCGGAAGGGGAGTCGCGCTCTCGGCTGCTCGAAGACTTGCGGGAATGCTATGTGCCCGGTGCCACGTGGGGAGAAAGCTTTGGGAAATTCATGACCCGGCTTTTCGGCCGTTGGGGCGTGATTCTCATGGATCCCTTGGATGAATCCTTACACCGGCTGAGCTCCGGGGTTTACCAGCAGGCGCTCGAGAAGGCGGCGGAACTGCGGGCGGGCGTTTTGAAAAGCTCACACGCCTTGGTGCAGCGCGGCTATCACGCCCAAGTACACGTGGTTGAGGACTCAACGTTGGTCTTTGTGACCAAGCACGGTGACCGGCGCGCCCTGCATCAACATGACGGCAAGTTCTTCCTCGACGGGAGCGAGGAAATTTCGTTATCCGAGCTTCAATCCTTACTCGCTGAACGGCCGCTGGATTTTTCACCCAACGTGCTTTTGCGCCCACTGGTTCAGGACTCGCTTCTGCCCACCCTCGCTTGTGTGGCGGGCCCTTCCGAGCTGGCCTATCTTGGCCAGGCGCAGTCTCTCTACCCGGCGCTGGGCCGTCCCCAGCCGGTGATATTTCCACGCGCGGCCTTCACGCTGCTGGACTCGCGGACGGACCGTTTGATGGAAAAGTACAAGCTGAGTCTGGAGGATGTGTGGCAAGGCGAGGAACACTTGAGCCAAAAAATCGCCGCCAGTGGATTCGCGGAGGGTTGGTCGCAGCGTTTTGACCAAAGCGAGCGCGAATTGGAGCAGCTCTTAGACCGTCTGCGAGGCGATATCGAAAAGCTTGACCCTACCTTGCTCGATACCCTCCAACATGCCAAGGAGAAGATGAAATACCAAATGGAGCGGCTGCGCGGCAAGCTCACCCGGGCCGCGCTTGGTCGCTCGGAATTGCTTGTCCGCCACGTGCAAGCCCTGTCGCGATTCCTGCTGCCCCACAAGGATTTACAGGAACGGCGGGTGGGTGGAGCTTATTTCCTGAGTCGCGCCGGCTACGAGCTGCTCGACCGGTTGCTCGCGCATGTTCAAGTCCGCTGCTCGGATCATCAAACCCTCCAGTATTGACATCCTCCCGCCTGTTCAAATACCGGAGCACACGTCGGTCTGGTATAATCCCAGGCTGCGACTGAGAGGGTAAGGTTATCCAAAGGGGCCAACATGAATGTACGTTCCGCGCTCGATCTGATCAATCGGGATCGTGCCGTTTATGAGATTTCGGAGAGTGGTGGGATCGTTCTAAGAAATCCACAAAAGTTCATTGCACAGACGCTGGATTTGCTGGTGTGGAACGCCGTTTTTGGCGAAAATGATGAAGTGCGCAACACGGCCCGCTGGATTATCCGGCGCTCGGGGCTGGAGTTGGGTGTTATACCCTCGTCGATCCAGGGCCTTTATGAAGCTCGGGGAAGAAAGGAAGTCGGCGGCTTTACGGTGCCGGCCATCAACATCCGCGGCCTGAGCTACGATGTGGCCCGAGCGGTTTTCCGGGCCGCACTGCATTTGAAGGCGGGTGCTTTCATTTTTGAACTTGCACGCAGTGAGAGTAACTATACCGACCAAAAACCCTCCGAGTATGCGACCGTCATGGTGGCTGCGGCCCTGAAGGAAGGCTACGAAGGTCCCATTTTCATTCAGGGCGACCATTACCAAGCCAACGCCCACAAATTTGCCAAGGACCCCGAGGCGGAACTCCGGGGAATTCGTGACTTTGCCCAGGAATCCATCTCGGCGGGGTATTACAACATCGACATCGACACCTCCACCTTGGTTGATCTGACGAAGCCAGGAGTGCGGGAGCAACAGCGCGTAAATTTTGAAACGAGCGCGAAGCTTGCCGCCTACGTGCGCTCGATTGAGCCCCAAGGGATCACTATTTCCCTGGGGGGCGAGATCGGGGAAGTGGGAAAACAGAATTCCACACTGGAAGAACTGGCCGCCTACATGGATGGTTTCCTCGCCACGCTTTCCAAGCTAGCCGGCAAAAAGAAGGGGCTCTCCAAGATCAGCGTCCAAACCGGCTCAACGCACGGCGGCGTGGTGCTTCCGGATGGAACGGTGGCCCAAGTCGCCATCGACTTCGAAACTTTGCGCAAGCTCTCGGAAGCCGCCCGCGACCGTTACGGCATGGCCGGAGCCGTGCAGCATGGCGCCTCCACTCTGCCGTCGCACGCCTTCCATAAGTTTGCGGAGTGCGAAACTGCCGAGGTCCACCTGGCGACAGAGTTCCAGAACTTGATTTACGAGAATGCTGCCTTCCCGCCCGACCTCAAGGACGAGATTTACAAATACCTGCGAAGGACCTGTGCCGATGAAAAGAAACCCGGGGATACCGACGAGCAGTTCATTTACAAGACCCGGAAAAAGGCCTTTGGTCCCTTCAAGCGAAAGTTTTGGGAGCTTGCTGCCGACGGGCGAAACAGGATTGGGGAGGATTTGGAGAGGAAATTCGTTTTCCTGTTCGGAAGGTTGAATGTGCGGCGCACAGCGGAACTCGTCAAGAAGACCGTGCCCGCCGTTGCGGTGTACCCTCCCGGGCCGGCCGCCTTGGCGGAGGCTCTCCAGCGAGCACACGTCACACCTTAGCGCCCCACGAAGCGTGTGTGAAACCTCCAGTAGGGAATAAGGACGCGAGGATCTATGGCATCGCCCGAACCCGGCAAAGAGATTCCCGCTCAGCGGACGATCGGCCGGCTGCACATTGCCTATGTCGAAACTCATGCGCGGGTCCAATTCAAAGACATCACGGACCTTGTGCAAAAGGTCGTGACCGAGTCGGGGGCACAGAGCGGGACCTGTTTCCTCTTCGTTCCCCACACCACCGCGGCGATTCTGATCAACGAGAATGATGATCCGGCTTTGCAAAAGGACCTCGACAATTTTCTGAAGTCATTGGCGCCACGTGACGGCAACTATCACCACAACGATGGCAATTGCGATGCGCACCTGAAGGCTGCGGTGATTGGGAACTCGAAATCCTTGTTCGTCGAAAGCGGGCGCCTGGTTCTGGGCCGATGGCAAGGAGTCTTCTTGTGCGATTTTGATGGCCCGCGCCGGCGCGAGCTACGGATCAAAGTGGTGCCAGATTGAAGGCGGCATCCACCGATTGGCCCATCGGAAGTGCGTCCAAGTGAGCACCGGTCCAACCATCACAATGCCAACGCTGGGCATCTACATCCAGGTCCCCTTTTGCGCGTCCAAGTGTAGCTTCTGCAATTTCAGCTCGCGCGTAGCGCGGGACACCATATTCGATCAGTACACCCGCACGCTTCAGCGTGAAATGGAAGGCTGGCAAAGTTTCTTTGCTGCGTACGGCATCCCCCGAGAAGTCCTCTCGCATACTGTCGATTCGATTTACATTGGCGGCGGTACCCCTACTCTACTAGGAGAGGAACGTCTGGGCCTTGTCATCCGGGCCTTGCAAGATAATCTGCGCTGGAGCGAGGACATCGAATTCACGCTGGAGACGACTCCCGGCTCGGCAAACGCCAGTGTGCTTCGTGCATTGCAAGGCCTGGGCGTGAACCGGCTGAGCATCGGCGCGCAGACGTTTGATGACCGGGAGCTCCGTGCGGTCGGACGCTTGCACTCCGCTGACGACGCCTCGGCGCTTGTTCACAACGCGCGTCAGGCCGGGTTCCATAACATCAGCCTGGATTTGATTGCCGGACTGCCCTACCAGACGGAGGAGTCGTTTCGGCGCAGCCTGGAGGCCACGGCGAAGCTGCGGCCGGAGCATGTGTCGCTCTACCTTTTTGAGGTTGATGAAAAAAGCCGCCTGGGGAGGGAAGTGGTCCACGGCGGGAATCGTTACCATGCCGCCACCGTGCCAGGTGATGACTTCATGGCGGACGCCTATGAATCCGGTTGTGCATTCCTCGCGAATGAAGGCTACGCCCAATACGAGATCTCCAACTTCGCCCTGCCGCCGTTTGAGTCGCGTCACAATCGGAAGTACTGGCAGCTTGCTCCTTACGTGGGCCTGGGCGCTGGAGCGCATTCTTTTGATGGCGTACGGCGGTGGTCGAATCAGCTCGATGTGCAGTCTTTCATGGCAAGGTTGGACGCGGGTCAGCCACCCATCGACGAGTATCGCATCCTGACGCTTGAAGAACAGGTGGAAGAATTTTTCTTCCTTGGACTGCGGCAGGTAGAAGGTGTGAATTTGAATTTGGCGAGAGAGCGGTGGGGAGCGAGTTACCTCAAACGTTGGGAAGACAAGATTCAAAATCTCGCACGTGAGGGCTGGGTGATTTCCCAAGGGGATCGCGTGATTATGGCTGGCCACGCTTACCTCGTCTCGAATGAAATTTTCCAGGAATTCGTTTCTGTGTAAAGGGATTCATGCCGCCTTTTTGCGGCTACCGCTATAATGATTTCGAATCATTTTTAATTACCGGAGCGTGAGGATTTATGCCAGCACCTGTTGTCGATTTGCGTAGCGATACCGTTACAAAGCCTTCCGCCGCCATGCGCAAGGCTATGCACGACGCCGAGGTAGGGGATGACGTCTACCGTGAGGATCCCACAGTCAACCGGCTCCAGGATCGGGCGGCGGAAATCTTCGGGCGCGAAGCGGGTCTGTATGTTGTGTCAGGAACCATGGGGAACCAGACGGCCATCAAGGTCTTAACACGCCATGGCCAGGAGGTAATTTGCGAGGACCGCTGCCATATTTACAACTTTGAAATGGGCATGGTCACGGCGTTCTCCGGAGTTGTGCCCCGCACGATTCATGCTGAAGACGGAATCCTGACGTGGAACTTGATTGCTCCGCACGTTCGTGGGCGGAGCGACCATCGTGCCCGCACGGGACTGATCGAACTTGAGAACACTTCAAACCTGGCGGGAGGCTCGGTCTATCCGCTGACGAATACGAATGAAATCGTTGAACATGCGCACGCCGCCGGGCTGCCCGTACATCTCGATGGGGCGCGAATTTTCAACGCCACTGTGGCCCTGGGGAAGCCCGTCGGCGAACTCACCAAGGGATTTGACTCGGTGATGTTCTGCCTTTCGAAGGGACTAGGTGCGCCGGTGGGATCCATGCTCGTGGGGAGCAAAGAATTCATCGAGGAGGCGCGGATCGTCCGCAAGATGCTCGGCGGCGGAATGCGTCAAGCCGGCGTATTGGCAGCCGCTGGCCTCATCGCGTTAGAGGAGAGCCCCAAGCGGCTCCACATCGATCACGCCAATGCCAAGTTTCTGGCCCAAGAGTTGGCGCAAATTCCTGGAATCAAGATTGATGCCGCCAAGGTGGTCACCAATATTCTGTTCTTTGACGTTTCCGGAACAGGGTCTACAGCTCACGAAATCTCAAAGCTCCTGGCGGCGCAAGGCGTCCTGGCGAACGCCACGAACCCGCAAACCATTCGCATGGTGACCCACCTGGCCGTGGATCGGGCAGGGTGTGAACGTGGCGTGCAAGTCCTGCGGGAAGTCGTTACCCCGCGGCGGGCCGTGGCGTCCTGAGGGTGAGAGGTCATTTCTTCATTTCCTGGCGCAATTGAATCTTCACCAGCGCGTCGTAGTAGTGCGTGCGATAGGATGGGTCATCGGGTTCAAGGTTGGTGGCGATGCGGTACTCCTTCACTGCGCTGTCGATATCCCCGAGCTTCTCCAGCGCATAGCCAAGGCCGTTGTGGGCGTCGGCGTCGGACTGATCATGCCGGATGGCCTCGATCATTTCCACCCGAGCACGCTTCCAATCTTTGTCCAGCAAGAAGGTGATGCCCAACTCGCGGTGCAGGTCGGAGTTTTCCGGATCCAGCTTCATGGCTTGGCGAAGGGCCGCAACCGCTTCGTCTAACCGTGCTTGCTGACGCAACTGCACCGCCTGCTGTACCAGCCGGCGCAATTGGATATTGTCCTCGGCCCGGGCAACAGGATCGCTCCCCTCCGAGGGGTTCGGTACATCCGGTATCGGGCCGACCCGGGCTTCCTCGTTGGCTTTCGGGGAAATGAAGTAGGCCGCTTCGGACTTACCCGGACAGCGCACGTGGAGGTAATGGTCACCGGGGTCGACATCCGCAATGGTGAGCTTCCCCGTGGCATCGGTAGTGCCCGCGGCGTCCGCGTCCAAATCCACCCGGCAACCTGCCTGGCCAGCCTGGACGACAACCTTCGCGGCTTGTGGTTGGTGCTCGCGCGTTGATGCCATCGCGAAAGTCGCAGTGAAAACCAAGCAGATGAGGTATTTAAGCATCTTCGGTTAAAGCCCCATTCTCCGAACACCACGCGTGCAGGCGTGGAGCCGCACCGCATTCCTTGTCGGGAGTTCTCCCTATTGCCCGATTCGGTACTGTAGCTTAGCATGATTCCGAGGCGGGGAGGTGGAACGCGATGTTAAGGACTACACTCAGGCTGCTCCCAGCCGTGATCATTTCCTGCGGTCCAGTTTTCGCTACCTGTCAGGTCGCTTGCTTCCGAGCCCTGAAGGTTAAAATCGAGCCTGATACTTCGGGCTGGAAGTCCTTAAAGCCGGAAGCGGTCAAGTACCGCTCCATCTCAGGAAGGTCGAATACGTGAAGACCCTGATCCCTGCTATACCACTCGCGCACACGGCGAAACTTCAGAATGCCTCCGCGACCGGGGGTGAATGTGAAGACGGCAAGAATTGCTCCTGGCTTCATGACGCGCGCCATCTCGCGCAAAGCAATCACTGTATCCGCAAAGAGATGAAGCGAGCCACAACAGAGCGTGGCGTCGAAGAGGCCGTTTTCGAAGGGTAGAGCCTCCACTCTTGCCCGGGCAAAATGCACGTTGGGAATGCCTTCCTTTGCTGTGTAAATTGCCCCTTGCCGAAGCATTCCCATGGATACGTCGATCCCGAAAACCTCCATTGACGGTGACGCAATTCGCCGCCCAAAGGTGCCGGGGCCGCAGGCAACGTCGAGCACCCGGCCTTGGACTGATTGGACCATCTGGGACACTGTCCTGACCAGTTGGGCAAGAGAGGGGCTGCGAAATCCACCGAAGACATTGAGGACGATCGGATACCAGAGCTTGGTTTCGTAGATACCTCCCATCCGATCGATGAAGCGCATTCTGCTGAGTACAGGGTCTTTACTTTGAGATAGTTCTTCCCGGATGAAGTCGGGCATGCCCTCGATGATGGGGTAGGCCTGGGAGCAGCTGGAACAGCGGAGCACACCCTCTTCCTGGCACAAGTGCCCCTTGCATACGGGGCATACATAAACTCCAAATTGGCTAGCCACGGCGGACGGGTCAGCAGTCATGGTGAGCCTTCTAAGCCGGAATTTCCTTTTTGGTCTCGAAAAAACGGCACCATACTACACCCTCCGGCTTGGTCGCAGCAGTGGGAAACGAGTTTCATCGGCAGCACTCTCGCGATCTGGCATCCACACCAGCATCCTCAATTTTCCCCCGACCAGTCTCCTCGTATGTGGGTCCCGAAGGGTTGCTCCACTCGCCAAGAGTTGGAATGCGCCGTTTTCTTGACGCCTTCCGGGTTGTGTTATAGCCTAACTTATGGATAGATAAAGGGAAATTTGCGGTTCACCGGCGACCGAAAAGTGTTCCACCCTTTCCCGAGACGCAATGGGGTTTTCAGCGTATTCCCTCGGTGGTTCTGAACGGCGGGGCCGCTGCCCTTCCGGCTAAGAATTTGCCATGCCCGAGATAGATCACGATTGCGTGGAAAAGATCCTGGCGGGCGACCGGCGCGCCATCGGCCGGGCCATTTCTTCTGTGGAGGACCGGGACCCTTCGGCTGTTCCGCTGCTTCGCGAACTTTTCCCCAAGGCGGGGCGCGCGCGCGTGGTGGGGCTTACGGGCTCGCCGGGTGCGGGGAAAAGCACGCTGGTGGAAAAACTGGCGGTGGAGTTTCGCCGCCATGGTTCGCGCGTCGGAATCCTTGCCGTCGATCCCACCAGCCCCTTTTCGGGTGGCGCAATTCTGGGGGACCGTGTGCGCATGCAGCGCCTGGCCAATGACCCGGGCGTCTATATCCGCAGCATGGCGACGCGCGGCCAACTCGGCGGGCTCGCGCCCACCACCCAGGATGCGGTGACGATCCTGGACGCCGCCGGTTGCGATATCGTCCTGATCGAAACCGTCGGGGTAGGGCAAGACGAAGTGGAAGTTGCGCGCCTTGCGGACACGACGGTTCTCCTGTTGGTGCCAGGCCTGGGCGATGACATTCAAACTTTTAAAGCTGGGGTGATGGAAATCGCCGACGTATATGTCGTCAACAAGGCCGATCGCGCTGGGGCCGACCGCGTCGCCCAAGAAGTCGCGGCGATGCTATCCTTGGCTTCCCGCCCCGATGGTTGGCGCCCCCCCATTGTCCAAAGCGTTGCCACCACGGGGCAGGGAATTGCGGAGTTGGTGCAGGCGCTCGATCAGTTTCAAGCCTTCAGCGAAAAAAGTGATATCACCGGACGCCGGCGCAAGGAGCATTGGCGCTCCCGGCTTTTGGATTTGCTGCGGCAAACGCTTTTTGAAAGAGCCGTTGCGGGACCGCTCCTCGATGGCTCACTTGACCGGCAGGTCGCTGATCTGCTATCGCATCAGCGGGATCCGCATCGGGTTGTGGAGGAAATCATTGCCGCGCTGCTTCCGGGGAGCGCGGGCTCCCACCCCGCATTTTCTTCTCCCCGCGGCGGAGTGAAGATTCATCACCTGGGTGTCGCGGTGGAGTCGCTTGCGCGGGCTGTCCCCATCTTTCAGAAACTGATAGGGAAAGCTCCCGACGCGGAGGAGAGTGTTGCCGACCAGAAGGTGCGCGTGGCAGTTTTCCGCTTGGGTGATAGCCGCCTGGAGTTGCTGGAGAGCACCGAGGGGGATTCCCCCATCGCGCGGTTTATCTCCAAACGTGGCCAGGGAATCCATCATCTCGCCCTCGCGGTGCCGGATTTGCCGGAAGCGCTGCGGAAGTTAGAGAGTGAAGGCGTGCGCCTGATTGATCGCCAACCTCGCGTGGGCGCCAGCGACGAGCACATTGCCTTTCTTCATCCTTCGAGCACCGCCGGCGTGCTTATCGAGCTGATTGAGGAATCATGAAACTTGGCGCATTTGATCTCCACGCTATTTCCGATGGAAGTTTTAAGCTCGATGGCGGGCAGATGTTCTCGATTATTCCCAAGGCATTGTGGGAGAAAAGAATCCCCGCCGACGCCGGTAATCGCGTCCGCATCAGCCTGACTTGCCTGCTGATCCAAACCGGCCGCCATAACATTTTGGTGGAGACGGGCATTGGAGATAAATTCGACGCAAAATTCAACGATATCTATGGCGTTGATCACTCTCAATCCCTGCCGGATGAACTTCGGAAATTGCGCCTGGAACCAGAAGATATCGACATCGTCATCAACACGCATTTGCACTTCGACCATTGCGGGTGGAATGTCCGGCGTGAGGATGGAAAGCTTGTGCCGACTTTTCCCCGGGCGAAATATTTCGTGCAGCGCGGTGAGTGGGAAGACGCGCACCATCCCACGGAGCGCAATCGCGCCAGTTATGTGGAGCATTTTTTCGCCGCGGCCGAGGCGCAAACAGAGCTTTTGGATGGGGACACGGAAATCGTTCCGGGGGTGCGGGTGGAGGTTGGCGCGGGGCACACCCGATGCATGCAATGCGTACGGGTGGAATCAGAGGGCGATACAGCGTACTTTCCCTCGGATCTTGTACCCACGAATTCCCATCTCGCCTATCCCTGGATGACGAGTTTTGACCTTTATCCCCTGGAGACGCTTGCCAACAAGAAACGCCTTTTGCCGGGGCTGGTTGAAGCCAAGGCGCTCATGGTCTTCCCCCATGACCCTTGCGTTACGTGGGCGCGCTTGGTAAATATTGAGGGCAAGATTTCTACGGAGACAGTGGGTTAGTTTGACGGATTTTGCCCGGCGAAGGCACAGGAGGAAGTTTGGCCAAAGCACAAATTGGAGTCATCGGTGGCAGCGGTCTTTACAAAATGCCGGGTCTGGAAAAGGCTCGCGAAGTCCGAATTACTACACCCTTCGGAAAACCCTCGGACGCTTACACCGTCGGGACGCTCGAAGGGCGGCAGGTTGCTTTCCTTGCCCGTCATGGGCGTGGCCACGTGATCTCTCCCACGGAAATCAATTTTCGCGCCAACATCTACGGATTCAAGAAACTCGGGGTGGAAAGGATTCTCTCGGTGAGCGCCGTCGGCTCGCTGCGTGAGGATTACCACCCGACGGACATGGCGGTGCCCACCCAGTTCGTCGACCGCACGCGCCAGCGCATCTCCACGTTTTTCGGGGGCGGGCTGGTGGCGCACGTGGGGTTCGATACTCCCGTTTGTCCCACGGTTGTCGACGCGCTCGCGGAAGCATGTGCCGCCATCAACGTGCCGTTTCACCAGGGAGGAACATACCTTTGCATGGAAGGCCCGGCGTTTTCCACTAAGGCCGAATCGAACCTTTACCGGTCGTGGGGCATGGACATCATCGGAATGACCAGCTTGCAGGAGGCCAAGTTGGCCCGGGAAGCGGAAATTTGTTACGCCGTGCTGGCCATGGTCACCGACTATGATTGCTGGCATCCCGATCACGACGCCGTCACGGTTGCGCAGGTTCTTGACTATCTTTCGCGCAACGTGGAGAATTCCCAAGAGATTGTGCGGCGCGCGGTGCGCTCTCTCCCGGAGGCGCGGAATTGCCCATGCGTTTCAGCGCTGGCCCACGCGATCATCACTGATCGCAAAAAGATTCCCGCCGCGACCAAGAAAAAGCTGGCCCTGCTGGTAGGCAAGTACCTGAAGTAATGGCTGCCGGTCAATTCTCGCGAGGTTAACGGTACCCCTATGTTACTACTGGCGGTTGGTTCGATTGCCTTTGATTCCATACGCACGCCTTACGGCGAGACGGAGGAAATTCTCGGGGGGTCGGCGACGTTTTTTTCCGTCACGGCAAGCTGGTTCACTTCAGTTTCCGTCGTCGCAGTGGTCGGGGAAGACTTTGGGGAACAACACTTCCAGGTTTTTCGCGAACGCTCCATCGACACCGCAGGAGTGGAACGAGTTCCCGGCCGGACCTTTCGTTGGAAAGGCGAATACACCGGCGACATGAATCAGGCACACACCCTGGAAACCCAGCTCAATGTGTTTGAAAACTTCGTGCCCAAGATTCCTGCGGCATACCTCGACACACAATATCTTTTTCTCGGCAATATCCTTCCGGCATTGCAGCTTAACGTCCGTCGCGCGCTTCCTAATCTTCGCGCCAGCGCCCTGGACACTATGAACTACTGGATTCAGGGCATGCCGGAAGATCTGGCAAAAGTACTGGCGACGGTGGAAATTCTGCTCATCAACGAAGGCGAAGCCCGGATGCTTTCCAAGCAGCACAATTTGAAGAAAGCGGCGGAGAAGATTAAAAAACTCGGTCCGCGCGTGGTGGTGATCAAGCGCGGGGAGCACGGCGCCACGCTCTTCGGCCCGGAATCCATTTTCACTGTGCCTGCTTACCTTCTCGATGAAGTTTATGATCCCACGGGCGCGGGCGACACTTTTGCGGGCGGGTTCATGGGCCATCTGGCGCGCACCGGTGACCTGTCGGACGCCAATCTGCGCCGTGCCGCTGTGTATGGCTCGGTCATGGGAAGTTTTGCGGTGGAAGAATTCGGCGTGGGCCGCCTGTTGCGTTTGACACCGGGGGAAATTGAATCGCGCTACCGCGAAATCAAGAATTTGACACATTTTGATGCATGATGCTGCCGTCGAATCCCAAGTGTCTGATCGCGAACCCTGGCGTATTCCCGCCCCGGCGCACGGCGCAGTCGCCATTCTGATTCTGGGAGTGACCTGCGCCAGCCTCCACTTTTTCTACACCCGAGGCCTCTCCAATCTTTATGGCGACGGGCTGGCGCATATGGAAGGCGCCCGCCGCATATTTGATTCCATCACCCCTGGCTACGAAGAAATTGGCACTGTCTGGTTGCCCCTTTACCACTTGATTTGCGCCCCGCTGGCCGCCAACGATTTTCTTTGGCGCACGGGCCTGGCAGGGGGACTGGTTTCGTCTGCGGCGTTTGCATTGACCTGTTATTTCCTCTTCCGGCTGGGGGCGGAAATAAATCGAAACCTACCGGCGGGGTTTGTGGTATTGGCCGGAGCGGTGCTGTGTCCCAGCTACCTCTATCTGGCGAGCACGCCGCTGACGGAGCCGCTTGCGCTCTTGTGGACAGTGCTGGTTGCCTACGCGCTTTTTCGCTATTCGCAATCCGGCTCGTGGAAATCGCTGGCGGGTGCAGCCGCAGCCGCGCTGATGGGAACGCTCACGCGTTATGAGGGGTGGAACCTTCTGCCTTTTGCCACCCTACTGGTATTCCTGATCTATCCCTACCCGTGGAGGCAACGCTTTATTCGCGCCGCGTTCTTCGCCGGTATCGCCGGCGCCGGGCCGCTGTGGTGGCTGATTCATAATGCCCATCGCTTCAAGAACCCTCTGGAATTCTACAATGGCGCCAACTCGGCGAAAGATATTTACGCCCACCAGGTGGCAACGACGGCTTTCCGTTATCCCACCGACGGGAGCTTGCTCCTCTCCACGCGCTATTACCTGGAGGACCTTAAGCTGGTGATCGGCGTTTGGGCGCTGGAGTTAGCCGTTCTGGGTTTGGTGGCCTGGTGCGCGAGTTTGCGCGAATCCCGGCGCGGAGCCGTTGCGGTGCTGCTCATCATTCCGCTGCCCTTCTATATTCAAGCGATGGCGTACGCGGCCGTACCGCTGTATATCCCCACGCTTTTCCCGCATACCTATTACAACCTGAGGTACGGTGTGGAAATGATTGCGGCTGTGGCGCTGTTTCCGTCGTTCGTCTTTTCCCCGCGTTTGGGAAAGAACCTCCGCCTGGCCCTGCTGATGATCTTCTTGGCATTGTTGGGACGGCAGTTTGCCGAAATGACAGCGGAGGGCCCGCGGGAACTGCCCGTGGTGAAGGAAAGCATCCTGAATACCCCTTGCCGCGCCCAGCGGCAGCGAGCTATCATCGCATTCCTGCGCGGGCATTACGACGGAAAACGCATGCTGGTGGCCTCAGGGAAGTGGCCCTGCGTGATGCCGGAAGTAGGGGTAAATTTTCGCAACACCCTCAGCAATCTGAATCGTCAATACTGGGTCAAAATGCAGACGGAGCCGGAAAAGTGGGTGGATTGGATTATCCGGGGCGAAGGCGACGACGTCGATACCCTCATGCGGGCTTACCCCGAGGCTTTTGCGGATTTCGAAGTCGTCGATCAGGGAGAATTTCCGGGTGAGGGCAGCTTCAAAATTTACCGCCTTCGGAAAATGTGAAACTGGTGGATCCCCAATCTTCATCGCGGGTAATTCTGATGCGCCGTCGGTGCTGGGGCCATTTCCAAAATGACCAAAATTATACCTTTCGTTAAATACCATGGCCTGGGGAATGATTGGCTCGTTGTCCTCGCCAGCAACCTTCCCTCCGGTCTTACCCCTTTCGTGCGCAGAATTCTCGATCGCCACACCGGCGTCGGCGCGGATGGCCTTATCGCGGTGATGAAATCCGAGGTGCGGAACCACGACGCGCGAGTCCGTTTTTTCAACGCAGACGGCAGTGAAGCGGAGATGTCGGGAAACGGCATTCGCTGTGCTGGCGCGTTTCTCCTTGAGCGCAAGCCCCATAAGCGCACCCTGGAAATTGAAACGCCCGCGGGGATAAAGACGCTGGAAAAAGGAAAGTCGAGCGAAGGGAAGTGGATGTTCCGCGTGCGAATGGGCGCGCCGATTCTCACCCCGGCGGAAATTCCGTTCCAGCCAGCCGAGACGGAGTTTCCCCTCCTACGATTCCCGCTCAAAACCTACCGGGGCGACTTGCTGGTCACCGTCACTTCCATGGGAAATCCCCATTGCAGCGTGCTGGTGGCGGATTTCGAAACGGTCGATTGGCTGCGGCTGGGCCGGGAGATCGAGCAAAATGAGCATTTCCCCAAGCGCACCAATGTGGAGTTCGTCCGCCTAATCTCCAAGGACGAAATTGAAGTGAGATTTTGGGAGCGAGGAGTTGGTCATACGATGTCGTCGGGGACGGGATCCTGCGCCGCCACGGTGGCCGCCATCCTCAATGGCCTCACGGACCGGCAGGTACGGGTTCGGACGCAGGCCGGTACACTGAAAGTAGCGTGGCCCGAGGGTGGCGAGGTTTCACTGACAGGACCGGCGGAAAGAGTCATGATGGGGACTTATTATTACCCGGCGACGAAGTGAGCCCGTCTCGCTGGGCGCGCACGCTCACTAAAACCCAGCTCGGCAAGGACTCCATGGGAGGACTGGGGATTACGGACGAACGTAGAGGTAAAGCTTGTGGGATATCCCGTTCTTGGAGGTCACGTCGACGACCTTTTCCGCATCCCATCCAGGGATGTGAAAATCGTGGCATACGATTCGTGCTCCGGAATGGAGCTGCTTTTCCAGTTGAGGCCGCAGTCTTTCGTTAAACGAGGTCAACAGGTACAGCGTCACCACCGTGGCTCGGCTTAGGCTCACATCGAACATGTCTTCACACACAATGTGCGCCCGGTCTTCTAGGCCTAATTCCTTGATGCGGTCGCTCGACTGGCGATAGAGGTCGGGATTGATTTCCACGCCCACGGCATGGGCGCCATATTTCTGGGCCGCGGTAATGACAATACGCCCGTCTCCCGATCCCAAATCATAAACCACGTCGACGGAGGTGACCTTGGCCAGCTCCAGCATCTTGTCAACGATGTCCTGGGGTGTGGGGACATAGGGGACTTGCCGGATAAAGGTGGCACCGGCAAGGCCTTGCCCTTGTGGCGTTGCCGCATTACCAATACCCGATGGCGCTGGCACGAAAAGGAGCAGCATTGCCGCGAGCAGGAACAATCCCGCCGACAAACGTGGAAAAATGAAGCAATAAGTTAATTTCCGCATGATTTGATTCTACCGGCATCCTGAAAGGATGTCGAGGTGGGCGAGAAACCCTCTTGCGCTTCTGGCTTTTCCACCCTAGGCTGTGACGGGTGCTGATTTAGATCAGCGCCGGCCTTCCGCGCGGGCAATCGCGATCAGTCGCTTTGGAGAACCGCAGCGTGGCTCAACCTTCTCTACGCCGAGAACTGGAATTCACCCACGCCACGGCCATCGTGGTGGCCAACATGATTGGCACAGGAATCTTCACCACCACGGGCTTCCTGGCGGGTGATTTGGGGCGGCCCTCCCTAGTATTGGGAATATGGGTCGTAGGAGCGGTTGTCGCCGTCGCGGGTTGCCTTTGTTATTCCGAAATGGGCGTCAATCTTCCGGAGTCGGGCGGTGAGTACATCTTCCTGCGCGAGGCCTGGGGCCCGCTCTGGGGATTTCTCAGCGGATGGATTTCCTTCTTTGCGGGATTCTCCGCGCCGATTGCCGCCGCGGCCCTCGCATTTTCCGAGTACTTCTCCCATTTTTCCCCCTCCTTCGCGGTAGCGGGGCAGGCCGCAAAATCGGGAGGCACGTTGGGGTGGTTCCACACCGGCCACGGGCAATGGTTGGCGGTGGGAATTGTGGCGCTCTTCTCGGTGATCAATGTGGTGGGGCTCCGGCTGGCGGCCAGGGTCCAAAACCTTCTCACCGGGCTCAAGCTCGGCGTGCTGTTGCTATTCCTGGGCTTCGCGTTTGCGATGGGCCACGGGAGCATGAGCCATTTTTCACAGGTGGCGGCGAGAACCTCAACCCATAGCCTGCCCGCGCAGTTTGCGGTGTCGCTGATCTTTGTGATGTTCGCTTACAGCGGATGGAATGCGGCCACCTACGTTTCGGGTGAAATGAAAACGCCGGAGAGAACGATCCCCGCCTCGCTGGTGGCGGGGACTCTGACCGTCGCCGCTTTCTACTTGTTGTTGAATGTGGCATTTATCTATGCGCTGCCGCTGGAATCAATGAAGGGCGTCGTCGCAATCGGCGAGGCCTGTGCCGGCGCACTTTTCGGAACATGGGGAGGAAACCTATTCAGCGCCATCATGTCGGTGGGATTGCTCTCGTGCGTAAGCGCGATGGTCATTGCCGGGCCCCGCGTTTATTTCGCCATGGCGGTTGACCGCTGCTTTTTCCCCTCTGCGGCGCGAATTCACCCCAAATGGGGAACGCCCATGAATGCCATCATCTTTCAGACCTTGGCAGCCGCCCTGATGATTTTGACCGGGACGTTCGAAAGCCTGATTTATTACATCGGCTTCGCCTTAATTTTCTTTGCTGCTCTCGCCGTGGCCGGGTCAATCCGCCTCCGCCGGCGGGAAGGGTGGAAGAAACTCACGGTGGTGAGTCGAGGTTACCCGCTGGCTCCCGCGCTTTTTATTGTGGCGAGCGCCTGGATGCTCCTTTACACGGCCGCGCTGCGTCCTAAGGAATCGGGCTTCGGGCTGCTGACGATTCTGCTGGGGGCCGGATTGTATTATTGGCAATTCTCGCAACGTCGCGAACCCTAGGCGGCTGGTGCCTCTGCGTTATGCGCGGCGAATTCCAGAACGGCCCGAACTTGGTCCCGCGTCACGCCGAATTCTTCCACCAACTGGGGCTTCAACTCAAATTGGAAGAGCACGCTGAATCCGGAGCCGATGGCTTTCCTGCAGATTGGGGAATCGTTCCGAAGCCGCGAGGTGTTATAGTGATGTACGCACCCCTAAGAATAGAAATGGATTCCTGCCGTCTTGGGAGTGTGCTGGTTGGCAGCTCTTTACAGAAGCAGCCTGTGGGAGGGGCGAAAGAACCTTCCTCTTGGTGGCGAAGCGGTAAAAAGACAAACAGTCTCACGCAAAGACGCAAAGGCGCAAAGACTCGCAAAGAAGAGAGCTTCATTTTCGTTGCGCCTTCTATAACTTTGCGCCTTTGCGTGAGATGCTCTTGCTTATCTAACGTCCGAAACTAAATTGCGCCACGACTCTTCAACTGATTACCACGGCGATAGCCTAAACCCAACGCGGCTGCCCTTTGCCTCCACTCCATGGCGGCTGCCCCGGGCGTTCGGTTTCTGTTGCCGCCGGCTTCTTCTAGTCTTGCTTTGCTTAATCCCATTCGCGGCCGAAGCGGCTCAGCCGATTCACTATGACCTGGATTTGCGGGCGCCGGAAACGCACCTGGTGCAAGTCACGTTGAACATTTCCGACGCGAGTGCGGGCACGGAGATTCAGATTCCTGCCTGGAACTGCCTTTACCAGATCCGCGACTTCGTGGCAAACGTGAAAGACATGAAAGGCGATTGTGATGGCCAGCCCGCTGATTTGGAGCGTAAAGATCTGGACACCTGGCGCGGTCCCAACCGGTCGTGCAGCAACCTTGCCTTCCATTATGCGGTCTATACAAACGAAGACGGCCCATTCGACAGCATGTTGGATGTCGATCATTCCTTCCTAAACCTGGCGATGGTCCTTTTCTACCTGCCCCATGAGCGCCAACGGTCGGTGCAGGTCAGATTCCAGATTCCGGCAGGTTGGAAATTGGCAACCATGCTGGAGGGCAAAGGCGAGGAGTTTCATGCGGCTAACTACGATGCTTTGGTGGATAGCCCCATCGAGGCGGGCCATTTTGAGGAATTCTCCTATCCGCAGGATTTTACGCCGGCCGGGGCGTTGGCGTCCGAAACGAAGCATGCGACCATCCGCGTGATCATCGATGCCGACCGCGCCGATTATTCGCCCACCCCCATTCTGAACTCCCTGAAGAAGATCACGGCGGAAGAAACCACGCTGATGCAGGACCTGCCCTTCAGCCAATACACCTTTATCCTGCATTTTCCGCGCGAGAGCGGGTCGACAGGCGGCATGGAACATAGGAATGGAGCGGCCATCACATTTCCAGCTTCCACGATTCGTGAGAACGAAGGATACCTGGAAAGTGTGGTGGCCCACGAATTTTTCCACGCCTGGAACGTCAAACGCATCCGGCCCCAGGCGCTTGAACCCGTGGACTATATCAACGGCAATGACACGGGGGATTTGTGGCTGTGCGAGGGCGTCACCAATATGTATGCACAGTTGGCTTTGCTACGCGCGGACCTGATCGATCGCGACAGGTTTTATGCGCACATCGCCCGCACCATCCAGGTGTTGCAAGAACGTAGCGCACGCCGCTTCCAGAGTGTCGAGATGGCAGGGCGGGAAGCGTGGCTGGAGAAATATGGCGACTACAATCGCCCTGACCGCAGCATTTCCTACTACAACAAAGGTGAATTGCTCGGCTACTTGCTGGACCTGGGAATCCGCCACGCCAGCCAAGACCAGGCGGGGCTCGATGACGTGATGCGCCGCCTCAATCAGGATTTTGCGCGCCCCGGCCGCTTTTACACCGTCGCGGACCTCCAATCGATTATCGCCCAACTGGCGCCCACGTTTGACACGGATCGATTCTGGACGGATTACGTGCAAGGGACGCAGGAGCTCGATTACTCCGCCTACTTCGGATATGCCGGCTTGCGCGTTGCGACGCGCACGGAGGAACTGCCCGCGCAAGGCTTCTCCGTTTCGCGTAATGCCGGTGGGCTGCTGCAAGTAGATTCTGTCGACGCCGGAAGCGATGCGCAATGCGCCGGATTGCAGCCAGGCGACGTACTCACGATGGCAGATGGGGTACTGCTGCCCGCAGGCCCCAGTCCCACTTTGCCTCTCTGGGCGCCCGGCCAAGCGGTGGAACTCCACACCGAGCGGGAGGGCGAAACTCACGTCCTCAAATTCCGGATTGGCGTGAACCAGCAAATCACGGTGCAAATTGAAGAAGACCCTCAGGCCGGCCCTGAGCAGTTGCGGGTGCGCGGAGGCTGGCTGAAGGGCATAACCAATTCATCTCCGGGAAAACAATGATCCGTGTGATCTTTGTGACGTTCGTCACTTGTGTTTATATCCTGGTCGTCGGCCTGCCCTTTTTGATTCACGCCTGGTTAACCAAGAATACCGACAAGCTGTACCAGGTGGGCATCCTGGGGGCCCGGATGGCCCTTTGGCTCTCTGGTGTTCGCCTGGAGGTACACGGACTCGAAAAAATTCCACATGGCCGGGCTGCCGTCTACCTGCCCAACCATCAAAGCAACTGTGATCCCCCGGCGGTGATTTCCATCCTTCCGCCGGTTCTGGTGATGGCTAAGCAGGAGTTCTTCCGCATGCCGGTTTTGGGAACGGCGATGGTTTATCGCGGTTTCATTCCGGTCGATCGCAAGAATCGCGAAAAGGCCATCGCGGCGGTCGAGCGCGCCGTGGCCTCCCTGAAAGCCGGGAAATCCTTTCTGGCGTATCCGGAGGGCACGCGCAGCCCCGATGGCCGCCTTCAGAAGTTTAAGAAAGGCCTGTTCGTCATGGCCATCAAATCCGGTGCGCACATCGTTCCGATTTCGGTTTCGGGCGCTCGCAAGATAATGCCGAAGGGGCAATTTGCGATTCACCCCGGCAGGGTCCGCATCACCATTCACGATCCCATCTCCGCCAAGAATTACACCCTTGAGCAACGGCAGGAACTCATTGATCAAACACGGCAAGCCATCCTGAAGGGCCTCGACCCGGAAGAATGGCCGGCGGGAGAAATGGAGACGGTCGCGGAAAAACCATAGATGGGCCCGTGGCGGGCATTCACATTCCCGTACTTCCAAACCCGCGTGCGTCGCGTTCTGTGGGGGACACGGAATCGACCTCGGTGAACTCCCCTTCCACGCGCCGGACAAGCCGCAATTGCGCAATACGATCTCCAACTTTTATTCGAAAGAGTTCTTCGCCCAGGTTGATCAGAACGACTTGCAATTCGCCGCGGTAGCCGGGATCGATCACCCCAGCCAGCGTGCAAATCCCTTTTAAAGCCAATCCCGACCGGTCCTCGACGAGCGCCCCGTACTCTGGGGGAAACTCAAAGGCGAGACCCGTGCGAAGAGCCTTGATTTCGCCCGGCGCCAATTCTGCCGCCTCTAAAGCTGACACATCGGCAGCTAGATCCCCAAAGGGGCCCCCGTGCGCAGAGTTCGGCAGGAAAGCCGCAGGGTGTAGCTTCGCGACTTTTACTTTGACGGTCATGTGTCAGCAATCCTTTGGTTCTGGAATTTCCCCGTACAGGGATCGGCCGGCATTTCTCGCCATGCGACTGGAACGGCGGGGCTTCAGCCCCCCATTGCAAGGCTTTCGTGTCAGGACTTCTCCTTTTCAAGGAGGCCCTTTAGCTTACGGTAGGCCGCGAACATCTCCGGCAGACGCCGATAAGCTGCCGAGGCTTTCAACCATAGCTCGTGGTCGACGGCGGGGGAACCGGAAATGGTCGTATGGGGCCGGACATCGTTGGGCACGCCAGTTTGGGGGGTCGCGATCACGTGATCGCCGATGGTCAGGTGCCCAGCCACGCCGACCTGTCCGGTCAGAATCACGTTACGCCCGAGCTTGGCGCTGCCGGCGATTCCCACTTGGCTACAGAGCAGGGAATTTTCGCCGATATCACACGCATGCGCGACTTGTACTAGGTTGTCCACCTTTACGCCGCGGCGCAGGCGCGTCTCACCCACGGCAGCGCGGTCAATGCAACTGTTGGCCTGCACTTCCACGCCGTCTTCGATGATGACGATGCCGGCTTGGACGATCTTGTAAAAGGTCCCGTCGGGGCGCGGCACGAAACCGAAGCCGTCGCCGCCAATTACTACACCGTTCTGAAGGATCACGTCGTTGCCGATGCGGACGTTCTCTCGCACCACGGCGTGCGAGTGAGCAAAGAAACGGTCGCCGATTTTCACTCCCGGGTAAATCATCGCAAAACTCTTGAGCACGCAATCGTCACCTATCTCCGCGCCGGCTTCGATGACCACATACGGGCCGATGGAAGGATTGCGCCCAAGTTTCACGTCCGGGGCGATGACGGCGGTGGGATGAATTCCCGCCGGTGGCCTTTGGGGTGGATAGAAAATTTCGAGCGCCCGAGCAAATGACATGTAAGGATCGGGAGAACGCAGCGCCGGTTTACCCAGGGTGTCGACGTCCGGGCCGGCGATAATCGCCCCAGCGCGCGTGGTGTGCAGCTTCGCTAAGTATTTAGGGTTGGAAAGGAAAGTGATTTCGCCGGGATTTGCTTCGTCCATTCCCGCTACCCCGATGATTTCAAAATCCTCCGGACCCTCCAGTTGGCATCCCAGTCGTGCTGCAAGCTCGCCGAGTTTCATGATGATCTCCCTCTGATGGGTGGCCCCGTCCCGGATACCTCACGCGCAGGAGAGGAGTCCACAATTGCGTCACATACCTGCGCAAGCGTACCACAGAAGCAAGGAGTCAGGAGCAGGGAGTCAGGAGTCAGGAATCACCTCGGTCATCGCTCCCCAATCCTGAGTTCTGACTTCTGGCTCCTGCTTCAAGTACGAAAGTACCGGTACAGTCGTGACCTTGGTGGATCGGTGCAATTCGGGTAGATTGGCTTCAACAGCGCTTTGCCCCGGAAGTCGTGGGGTAAGGCAATTGGAGCTGGATCACCTGCGCAGCTAGCAAGCGCAGGCCTTCCGGTTAGTCAATGGTAGTGGCAGTCGAAGCTCATACCGGGGTGAACCATCAGGGAACGCCATTCCCACTACCCCGGTATGCAGCTTCCTCACCCGCGCAAGCAGAAGGTCGATGTCGACATCCTCACAACACTTGCGAGGCGGCTGGAAACAGGCTAAGATACTGAAGTAGATCCGTCCAAGGGAGTCTTGATAAGCATGAGTCAACGTCGCATAAGCAAGCGAATTCCGATGGAACTTCCGGTTGAAATCCAATGGAAGGGTCGAGCCGGGAGCCAAAGGCATGCGATGGGGAAAACAGGGAACATCAGCGGAAGCGGTTTGTTCATCGAAATTGCTACCCGCCTGCACCGGGCAACCTCCGTTAAGATCAAGGTCTTGCTTCCCCGTGAGGTAACCCAAGTTCCATTAGAGCTATTGTGCGAGGGACGAGTCGTGAGATGGAACCGGCACGGGCAGGTTCAGGGGCTAGGGGCAGTGATCGATGAGTACGAATTGCGTCCTGTGTCACGGACTGGGTCTGGGGGCAAGCGTCCCCCGAAAGAAAAAGCGACTAATTAGCATTACCGGCCGCCTAGAGATTTTTCGCAGCAGACATTCCGTGTAGACTTGTTCATTCGCGGCTGAGGGCTCGGGCGGGGGCTCGCCCAGAGCAATTGATGCGGGATCAACGAATGGGAACAGCCCGGCATTCGAAGGGAAAAATACGCGTCCTTGTAGCTGACCGGGAGGGCGTTTTCGTACTTGGCCTCAAGAAACTCTTCGCCGTGGAGGATGATCTCCGTGTCGTGGGCGAAGCTGAGAACGCAAGCGAGGCCTTGGCGAGGGCTCAAACCTTTCAGCCGGATTTGGTGTTCATGCAGGAAGAAATCCTCGCCGAGAGCGGCGGTAACCTGATCTCCGCTGTGCTCAAGGCGGCCCCCCAATGCAAGGTCGTCGCAACCGCTTCCTCCTCATCCGACGAATCATCAATGCGCCATGTTCGCAATGGCGCCGCCGGGGTGATTCTCAAGTCGGTTGACCCGCAACTCTTCGTCAAATGCGCCCGCCGCGTTACCGCCGGGGAGACGTGGATCCCCAAGCGGCACGTTTCCACCATGGCTAAACTTCTCGAGGCGCGCCCCGACACCCCACCCCGCCCTGTCGATACCCTGACCCGCCGGGAGAAGACGATCATCAGCTACTTGATGCAGGGCTGGCATAACAAGGAAATCAGCACCCACCTCTCCATCTCCGAGCAGACCGTAAAGAACCATCTCCGGACCATCTACGACAAGGTGGGGGTTTCCGACCGATTGGAACTCGTCCTCTACGCCATCCATCAGCGGCTGGAATTGCCCGTCGTGCAAGCCACGGTCCCACCGAGTTGAGACGTTGCCGGGAATGCCCCATGTCACCGCTTGCCGAGGCGCCGCAGAGTCCCCACCTCATTCCTCTGGCCTCTCCGCTCCGCAAGTTCATTTCTTTTCCGGGGAAATTGTTGCTGCAAAAAGACCAAACTGTTGCTCGCTTGTGGCGGCCCGTGCTTGCGCGGCGCGCTGTGACATCCGCTTGACCACTCCATCTGAAATCACGCCTAAGACTTCCATTTCGCTAAGCGCAGTGCGAGGAATGAAGACCCGGAGGTTGTTGGAATAGACGTCCAGCGGAGTCGCCAGGTATCCCAGCGGATCGAGTTCCAGGAGATTGTTGGGAAGCAGCGCCTCCAGAACTTCGGTGTCCTTGAATGTCATCCGCACCCAGAGGCCGGCCAGCCTGGGGCGACTGCGGAAGACTTTCCGCTCTGCACGGTCCGGGTTGCCCTCAAAGTCCCGGACGAAGAACACGCCTTTAATCTCTGACAGGCTGACGTGGACCAGCCGCCCTTCGCGGTCCAGCACCTCCAGTTCACTCGCAAGGTAGCCATTGGGGTCGAGAAAACCCTTGACGAGCCCTTTATCGAGCTTTCGAATGACCACGCGCTTGCGGGTTGACGAGGAACCGTTTCTCACAGGTGATATCTCTTTAATCTCTACGCAATCTTTTTGTTAAATGCTACTTGGCCATAGAAAATAGCTTGTGCTAGTATAGGGCGCAGGTCGGGCCTGTCAAGTATTTCACCGACGAATTGGGGCGCCACTTTTGGAAACAGCTCCTAATTGCCTGATAAGACTAATCTTAAATGCAATGGGGGAAAAGACTCTATATGCCCTTTGCCCGGCTGGGGAAGCAGGCTTCTTATCGTTTAACCTCTCTTGCGTGGTGTGGAATTGACAATTCGTTCTAAGCTGGCGAGCATGCCGAGAAGGGAGCACCTCTATCGACCGCCCGCGCGGAAAGGTCCTGCCGAGCTACCGTCCCTTCTCACGGGCCCCTCTCGGGAGATGTCTACTTCTCTCCCTATCTCGCAACACGCCCCTCTCCTCCCGGAGGTGCAGTTGTTTCTGGATTACGCTCGGGTTGAAAAAGGGCTGGCCGCCAATAGCATCACAAGTTATCGCCGCGACCTTACGGAATTCTCCACTTTTCTTCATCGCCAGGGAAAATCCCCCTCGGCGGTTGATCGCAACGACATTCGCGCCTTTATCAAGGAGCTCTACGATCGGGGCCTCGGCGCGCGTTCGGTAGCCCGGCATTTGGTCTCCTTGCGCAACCTGTTCCGGTTTCTGGTGCGGGAGGGCCGCCTGACGCGGGATCCCACCGCGGAAGTGGAAGCGCCCAAGCTTGACCAGTCGCTCCCCAAGTACCTCACCGCTGAAGAGGTTGACCATCTGCTCGCGCAGCCGGATGTCTCCACGCCCCTGGGGCTTCGCGACAAGGCCATGCTGGAATTGCTCTACGCTACAGGAATGCGAGTTTCGGAGCTTGTCCAGGTGGGCGCAGCGGATTTCGATATGGGGCTTGGCATCATCCGTTGTTTGGGAAAGGGCAACAAGGAACGCCTGATTCCAGTGGGCAAATCCGCCTTGCGCGAGGTGGAGGCCTACCTTCTTGCCGGACGCCCCGTCCTGGCGGGCAAGCGCAACTCCCCCTGGCTTTTCCTGAACCGCCGGGGTGGGAAGCTTTCCCGCGTGGGCTTTTGGAAAATCCTGGCTGCCTATGGGCGGCGCGCCGGACTGATGACCGGGCTCTCTCCGCATTTGGTCCGGCATTCGTTTGCTACGCACTTGTTGGAACGGGGCGCTGACTTGCGATCGATTCAACTGATGTTGGGCCACAGTGACATTTCCACGACTCAGATTTACACGCACGTGTTGAAGGAGCGGTTGAAGCAAGTTTACCAATCCCATCATCCTCGAGCCTGAAGCTGAGGCCCGGGAGAACTCTGGAAGCCAAACGCCATGAGCGATTACAACTTCCTAATGGAAAGCCGGCTCTCCCCGGAACAGTACGCGGTGCTGGTTCTGATCAGCCGCTTGGCGGCCGAGCAGGGACTAAACCTTTACCTGGTGGGTGGCGCGGTGCGCGATCTCACTTACGGCCAACAAGTGGTGCGCGACCTCGACTTTATCGTGGAGGGTCCACCCCAGCGGATCCTCCGCGCCCTACCCCGCGTTTCTTCGACGAAAGCTGCTCGCAGCGCACAGGGGACAGTCGGTGAGCCGCCGCTGGAGCTGGAATACGAAAAACCTGATGAGCACCTTAACTCCTCCGAGCTGCTTTTCTCGAGTGGCGTGCGCGCCGAGCTGGCCATGTGCCGGGAAGAATTCTACGCGCGTCCCGGGCAGCGCCCGGAGGTTCGGCCCGCCGCGGTGTTTGAGGATTTGAAGCGCCGTGATTTCGCGATCAACGCCATGGCCGTCTCGCTCCATCCCAACTCCCGCGGCCTGCTGCTCGACCCCACCAATGGCGCGGGCGATATCGAGCGGCACGAAATTCGCGCCCTGCAATCGCGCGGCTTTCTTGATGACCCCTCGCGCATCTATCGATTGCTGCGTCTGGGAATGCGGCTCGATTTCAAGCCGGATGAACGCACCCAGCGCTGGTTCGACGCGGCTTTGGCGGAGGGCGCTTGGGAACGCTTGGATGCTGACCAGCAGGCGCGAGAGTTGGCCGCCATTCTGCATGAGGATCAGCCCGGGCGCGTTCTCAAAATGCTTTCGGACCGGAAAATCCTTGGCGGACTGGATGAGAAACTCGCCTCGGTGCATCTTTCCTACGATCGTTTTGCGCGTATTCGGAACGTGATGCAAACCGCTCCCGGCGCCGATCCCTTCCTGCTGAATTTCGACTGCCTGGTAGAGAAACTTGGAGGAGAGCACAAGGCCCGTTTAGCCAAGAAAATCATTGGCGAAAGCAAGGCCATCAAGTTGGCGCTCGGCCTCGAGCACGACGCCAAGAAACTTGAGCGGGTGCTGGCCAGCGCCAAAGCCAATCTCCCCAGCCAGGTTTACGCCCTCCTTTCGCCGCAGCCCCCAGCGCTGCGGTTCTACCTGCTCGCTAACACCAAGAATGCCAAGGTGCAGAACCGTGTTAAGAGCTTTCTGTTCAAGTTCCCGCAAATTCAGGCCCGCCTGCCCCGCGCGGAATTGCAGGCCTTGGGAGTTAAGCCCGGGCCGGAATTCGACCACATCCTCTCCAAGATCTTCGCCATGCAATTGGACGGAAAAATCAAATCCCACATGCAGCTCATGAAGGAGATGCGTGCGCTAGCCGGCATCAAGGAACCGCCGCCCCCACCCCCACCTAAAAAGGGTAAGGAAGCACCACCCGAACTCCCGGCAGCGCATCCTCGAAAAAAGGGCAGGGAAGCGGCCCCCACTCCGCCACCCTCCCAACCCCACAAGGGCAAGGAAACCACTGTAGCCGCTCCGGCCGCCGCGCTGCCTGCTCCGCCCGCAAAACCTGCCGCGAAGCCGGGCGCAAAGCCCAGTGCCCCGAAAGCTACGGCGAAGCCTGCTGCCAAAGCCAAGCCCCCTAGGGCCGCCAAGCCCGCTGCCAAGCCAGGCAAGAAGCCAAAGAAGCGGTGAAGGGAATCGGGCCATTGAGTCATTGGGTGATTTGGTGATCGGGTCATCGGGTGATTTTCGATTGTCGATTTTCGATTTGCGATTGTTTGATGTGTCCCTGCCCGCCTTTCCTTTCTTGGATATTGCATTTTTCTTGTCACTCGCCACTCGTCACTCATCACTGTTCTTGCGATTTGCGATTGGTGACGTGTGACCCTCAATTTTCGATCTCTGATATTCCATTTTCGATGCCTCCGGTTTCAGACTCTTCCACTCGTCACTCTTCACTCATCACCCTTCACTCGTCACCTCATCTTTAGTCATCGGTTTTCTGTTAATTGCCGCGCAGCCACTCCTAGCTTCCGATCCTAGCTCTTTTCCCCTGTCTCCTGTCTACCGCCTACCGTCTACTGCCCGCCACCTGACACCTGGAACCTCGCTTCGTGTTTGGTTAAACAATTCAATAAGTTCCCCGAGGTTTTGAAATGGCTTCTAGTAATATCTCGAATGGCATGCACTTCTTGCTAACAAACAGGCATTTACGAGATTGCAATGCAGAGTCTCCACCGTTGAGACTCGGTTCTTCCTCTACCACCCGATACCCGCCTTGCGGCGGCTTTTGCGTGGACAATATTCGTGCATTGGACCATAGCATCGAACAGCCGTAACGTTGCTTCGTTTTCCGTTGCGAGAGTGTGATACAAGAGTCGTTGGAAGGCTTATAATTATCCTTTCGATGAATTATGTGGGGGGGGAACCGCATGAATCTGAGACGGCTTGTAGGAATCGACGAACCCTATTTTCAATTCGATCGCGAAGAGCGGCACCTGGCCGCAGTCCTGTTTCATCTTCTGAACCACAAAGATAATGCCCAGCGCGCGCTCCGCTCGGTTGAACCTGACTGGAAGATAAACCCTGCGGAATTTGGCGTCTATCTCGAATACAGCTACCCGCGCGACCTCTGGAATAAGATGGAGGTTAAGGCCGAGTCCAACAATCGCAAACGCGATGTGATCATTGGAATGCTCCGCACCCACGGCTTCGACACCAGGAATCTAGCGTCGCTTACGGAGGAGAAGGCCTTTAACGCGTTCTTCATCGAACCGCATCGTGCTTCGCGCGACTACATAGAATCGCCGGCCAATTGGAATCTGACACAGATCGCAAAGAGTCTCCCGCTCCCGTCTTCAAACAAGGATCTGGTGACCGCCTGCAAGATCAAATGGGCGTTCAAGGCGAAGCCCGATATCGTGATCCACGCCGACTGCGAACACGCGTTATGCATAGAACTAAAGCTCGAAGCCGGCGAGGGCTCGTATCCCTCCGAACCGGGCGAGAAGAAATTGCTTCGCGAACGGGGGCTGTTTGCGGAAGGGAAAGCTCTGCCGCTCCCTATGCGCCAGACCGATCTGCAGAAGTTTCTAATGACGGAGTTACTCGGCCTCGATTGCCGGTTTAGGTTTATTACACGGCACGGAACGCCGGGAACCGAATGTGTATCCTGGAGCGACTTTCTGGCTTTGTTTGAGCCGTTGCCCCCTCTGCCACAGTACATCGAAGCGGCGCTCAGCAAGGCGAATCAATGACGCGCCTGTTGAGGCGGTCCCGCGCGAGCCGCGGGTGCCGATTTCATTGCCTTTTATGTATGCGCCCCACGAACACGGGCAACATCTCTGTCACCGCGTCCTATCCGTGGCCGGTTCTGGCTTCTTAATGGTGGCCGACCTTAGAATCAATGGATGGGCTTCCCGAAAGGATACGGGAAGAACAATTCATAATT
>Ga0326728_10003704_pt1 | contig 46793 bp, 39 predicted proteins | sample MB3enrmetagenome_FD_207602 | JGI IMG/M metagenome (GOLD analysis project Ga0326728, IMG submission 207602) | Lab enriched peat soil microbial communities from McLean, Ithaca, NY, United States - MB31MN | ecosystem: Environmental > Terrestrial > Soil > Wetlands > Peat | place: USA: New York...
TACATCAGGATCTTCCGGCCGGCGCGTGGTGGCCATTGCCTGAGTACCTCCTTCCGCTGGCGGGTTCGCACCCGCAGTTGACTGAAACTGTTGATGGACACGTACAGACCCAGAAAATACTCGAGCACCGCGGCGAACAAGTACACCCCGCCGCCCACGAATTGTTCCTCGTCGAACTCCAGATCCACCAGCGTGCCGCGGGCAAACGATACGCCGCCCGAGCCGTCTTCCGATGTGACGCGCGCGAAATGGCGCCGGCTCTCCACATTCGAAATGCCCTGGATCTGGCGCTCCGAATAGGTCGACCCGGAGAAGTTATACAGGCGCAGAATTTCCTGCAAAGCCTCGCGCCCTTCGTTCACCAGGGACAGGTAATTCAACGACAGATGGGAGGTCAGGCGCCACAGCGAATCCTTGCTGGTGGGTGGACGAAGCGTGTCTGTCGGTTTGATGAGCGCCACCGTGCTCTTCACCGCGGCGGCGCCATCCAGTTCGAAATCCCCGGCTTCGTTGCCGAAGGGAAGCCGCGAGGGAATATCGCGGTTGGAGCACAGGGTGCGCACGGTGAGAGCGTCCAGATCGGGCCGGACCGGCCGGCACGACAGGTCGACCAGGGAGAGCGAAACCTCCGTGCCTTCGTCGTCGCGGAACCCCGACGGATGGCGCTTGGCGTGCCAGAAAGCCTGCGCTTTAGTCCGCGTGAGGCCGTGCCGGAACGAATAGAAGGGCTCGAACTGAATGACCTCCTGGTCCCCGGGAGCGGCGCTCACCACATCGTTGATCTGGAAGACCTCCATGGAGGTTCGCCGGTTGACGTCCGGAATCACGGGGTAGTCGAAGCGCGCGTGACTGAGCAGAATCGGCTCGGCGGTTTGTGGAAAGAGGTTGACTATAGGCGCGCAGTTGAGACGGAAAGTTTTTGCGGACACCCCCAGTTCCAATGCCTGGCGGCGGTCGGCGCGTTCGAAGGGCGACAACAGCAGAATCACTTCAACGCGCTTGCCAAACCCCGCGCCGCACACCCGATCGAGCCCGGTGAGGTCGAGGAAGAAGAACTTCTGTGGGAAGCAGAAGTATTCCTGCAGCAATCCGTAGCCGATGAAGGAGCGGTGGGGATAGGGCAGCATGCCTTCGTTTTCGGCGAACCCGACCGGCTGCAAGGCGCTGGCGGGGAGGATCACCGGCGGGACCTTCGACTTGGGATTCGGATCGCGCACCAGGATCTGCACCGAGTTGTTGCACAACACCTCGTACAGGCTGTGAACCAGGTTGCTTTCGCCGTTGAGGTAGAAACGCAGCGAATCGAGCGCCAGCTTGGAGAAGGTCACATCGCCGGCGCAGCGCAGTTCCAGGCGCAAGGCGTACGCCGCCTCGGAAGAACGGATGGCGGGCTGGAGGCGGTCGGGCGTCTTCCACTCGGCTTCCGCGACTTCCACCGGCCAGAAGGTCACGTCGTAGCACGTGCGGAATTTGCACGGCACCCCGTTGACCGGCCGCGACCGCAACAACGCGCCGCGATCCAGCGTCAGGCCTTTCTCCGGCGACACCTGTTCGTAATCCATGTGGAATTCCACGACCGACATGGAAGGAATGGGGCGCAGGTAGTGGGGATACAGGACGCTAAGCAGGGCCTCGGTGATTTCCGGAAACTCGTCGTCGATCTTGAGGTGGACGCGGGCGGCCAGGAAGGCAAAGGCTTCCAGCATGCGCTCCACGTGCGGGTCCTCGCACTTGTCGGCTTCGAGCACCAGGCGCGAGGCGATCTTCGGGTACTTGGCGGCGAATTCGGCGCCCATCTGGCGCAGGAAGGTCAGCTCCCGCTCATAGTACAGAAGCAACTCGTCACGCACTGGGCTCTCCCTTGACCTGGTATTCGCCACTCGTGAGCTGCAGAACGGTGTCGAAGGAAACGTGCTCGGGGGCCGGATCCATTTCCAACATCCCTTCGATCTGGAACCGCAAGATGTGGCGGTTCCCGGCGTCGGCCTCAATCGGCACTACCCTGAGGCGGCCGATTCGCGGCTCGTAGGTGTGCACCACGTCTTCGATGAAGCGCGCCAGGCGGGTGCGGTCCCGCGCGCTTTCCCAATTGAACGAAGTGATATCCGGCAGCCCGTAGTTAAACAGCGATTTCGAGGTTTCCCGATACTCTTCTCCGGCGGGATCGGGCGTGCGCCGGGTGTTGAGCAGCCACTCCAGGTCGCGCCGCAAGGCAGCCTTGAGCTGGCGAACCGATTGCGCCCGCGTGGGAGGCGTTTCCACGCCGCTATTCGGTTGCAGGTCGATCAACCGCTCGAGGATCGACTGGGTGACGATTTGTTCCGGTTCCCATCGCGGCATCGATCACCTCTCCAGAGACCTCGCGGCCGGTTCCCACCGCGTAGTGCCACTGCCCCACAAAGCCTTCCGAAACGGCGCACGACGCGAGGTTTCTGCCGCCGGGAACGTTCCCGTCAGGGACCGCTCCCCGGTCGTGACATGGAGAACCCGCATGGGCTCACTCAGCGGCGTGGCTTTCCAGAGCGCCTTCGGAATCCGCGATTTCCAGGCGCCGCAGCTCCAGTATGGGCACGTCTTCGCCATCCACCACCATCATTTTCTGTCCGAAGGGGATAACTTCTCCGTCCTCGCGCTCTTCCCAGACGGTCGCCCGCCCGAGTTTCACGGCATCGTCGGAGTGACGGAAGCTGAATGGGGAAAGTACCGGCGACATCACTTCGCCGAGCTCCTGCCCCTTGAACGCCGCGCCGGTGCGCACCAGGGCGGGGGACCACAAGAGGTCGCGCAGCCGCTTGGGCTCCTGAATCTCGATGGATGCCACGTGCGCCAGGGGGAGCCAAATATACTGGCCGGCGGCGAATATCTCGATGCGCGGCCCGATGCGCGGATCGGCGTCTTCGATGGACTCGAAGGGCTTGCCGTTCCAGGTTCCCCGAACCGCGCCCGCATCGGCGGGAAGTCCGGGATATTCTCTCTTTTCAAAGAGGTCGCATCGCGACCGTTCGGCCGCCAGCGCCGCGCGATAGAGCAGGCACCCGGTGGCCGCATCCGGACCGGCCTGGGCCAGGACGTCGAGATGTTTCTCGGCGCGGTCGTATTCCCCGGCGAAGCACAGCAATTCGAAGAGGAACGTGCGCTTGTGCGCGTTGCCCGGATCGTTGCGCAGTTCCGCGCCCAGCGCCTGGATGGCCTCACCAAGCTTGTCGGCCTGATAGAGTTCTCGAGCTGTCATCGATGGTTTCCCCGGCCGCAAAACAGATCGCCGTCGGACAACTGGCGGACGCCGTCACGGCGTCCGCCCTCTGTCTTCGAGCCGTTTTCAGTACCGCCCAGCCAGCCAGCCGGCCCGCCCTAGCGGCCTGTATGGCATTGCCGGCAATGGGCGGACTAGGCCTTCTTATTGGTCGTGACGTCCCAGCCGCCGTGGATCGCACCGCCCTCGGCAACACCCTTGGCGCTCTGGGATTGATAGTCGATGGTTTGCTGGCCGTAGACGAACGATACGCTCTCGGAGGGAGAGTCGTCACCGCCCGTAGAGCCGGCCCATTGGACGGATTCGATGAAAATCGTCGCAAACTTCCACTTCAGGTACTCCAGCGGATTGTCGCCGCCCGACTTGCGCAAGGTTAGCGCGCCGGTGGCGATGTGCGTACCCTGGCAGCAGGCCTGGAACAGCAACGGGCTGGCGCTATCGGTCTTCTTCATGAAGCTGAAAGCCGGGAAGCTGGCTCTGCCGCCGCCGGCGCCCCCGCTGGCCGACCCGATGGTGGTGCTGTTGCTGGCGCCGAAGCTGAAGGAATAGATTTCGATTTCGCCCTTGTGCTTGGAGTCTTGAGACTCGCCCTTGATCGTGTCCAATTTCAAAAACGCATCAAATGCCATACGTATTTCCTCCTGTTATTGGTCCTGTATCTTTGTACTCTTAGGTTGCGGCCGGCGTTCCCCTCGGACCGCCGGCCGGTTCTTGTTTCCTTACTTTGCACCCTGCGGCAGGTCGGCCACCAGACGCAAGGAGACGGAAAGCTCATCCAACTGGAAATGCGGCTTCAGGTACGCCACCGCGCGATAGGCGCCCGGCTTGCCGGGGATGTCCACCACTTCCACCTTGGCTTCCCGCAGCGGTTTCCGGGCCTTGACTTCGGCCGCCACGTTGTCGTTCCCCACCACGTATTGCAGAATCCACGTGTTGAGGAAGTTCTCGCACTCGCCGCGCGACATGAAGCTGCCGATCTTGTCCCGCATCATCACCTTCATGTAGTGAGCGAAGCGCGAAATCGCCAGTATGTACGGCAATTGCGTGGAGAGCCGCGCATTGGCGTTGGCGGCGTCCTTATCGTACAGCTTCGGCTTTTGCGCCGACTGCACGCTGAAGAACGCGGCATAGTCGGTTCCCTTGCAGTGTAGCAGCGGCACAAAGCCCAGGTCCGCCAGCTCTTTTTCGCGCCGGTCGGTGATGGGCGATTCGGTGGGGCATTTCAGCGCCACGTCGCCCGAATCGGTGGTGAAGGTGTGGGTCGGCAGGCCTTCCACCAAGCCGCCGCCTTCCACGCCGCGTATGGCCGCGCACCAGCCGTAATTGGCGAAGGCCGCCGTCAGCCGGGCGCCCAGCGACCAAGCCGCGTTGCCCCACAGGTACTTGTTGTGCTCGGAGCCGTCGACACCCTCTTCGTAGTTGAAGCCCTCGATGGAAGCGCCGTTCTTCCCGTAAGGCAGGCGCATGAGAATGTGCGGCAGGCACAGGCCCACGTACCGCGAATCCTCGCTCTGCCGGAAACTCTTCCACTTGGCGTAGTCCGCGCTGTCGAAAATCTTGGCCATGTCGCGCGGCGCGTCGATGGTGGAGAAGCTGTCCATGTTCAGCATGTCCGGGCTGGCGCCGGTAAGGAACGGAGCGTGCGCCGCGGCGGCCACGTTGGAGATCTTCTCCAGCAGCTCGATATCTTCCGGCCCGCGACCGAACTCGTAGTTCCCCAGCAAGGCGCTGAAGGGCGCGCCGCCGAAGACGCCGTATTCCTCTTCGTACACCTTCTTGAACAGGGCGCTCTGATCGAACTCGGGAGCCCGCTGCAAATCCCGCAGCAGCTCCTTCTTGGTGACGTTGAGCACCCGGATCTTCAGCTTGTCGCTGGTCTCGCTCTGGTCCATGAGGTACTTGAGGCCGCGCCAACTGGCTTCCAGTTTCTGGAATTCGGGGTGGTGCAGCACCTCGTTGAGCTGGATCGAAACCAGGTGATCGATCTGCGCGATGCGCGCGGTGATCATGGCTTCGGCGTCCTTGGACACCGTCATGGCGCCTTCCAAAACCTGCGCCACGAACTCTTTCACCAGGTTCTTGCCGCGTTCCTTGGCCGCCGGATCGCGCGCCAGGCGGCCTTCTTCCACGATCTGGTCGAGCAATCCGCGCTCGACAGTTTGTTCGGAGGCTGCGCTTTGCGCGGCTGCGCGTTGGGCGTCACCACTACTCATTGGAACCCTCCTTCACGCCCATCTCAGCCCGCAGTTTGGCCAGCTTGTCCTTGTCGGTAACGGCCTCGCGCAGCAATTCTTCGAGTTTGTCGTTGCCCTGCATGTTGCCGCGCAGGTCGCGCAGGCGGTCCCGCAGTTCCAGCAGCTCGCGCAGCGGTCCCACCTGGCGGGCGACGCTCTCCGGAGAGAAATCGTCCATGCTCTTGAAATCCAGGTTGACCTTGAGGTTGCCGGAGTTTGGATCCTCACTCAGTTTGTTCTCCACGGAGTATGACAAGTGCGGCTTCATATTCGCGAGAACGCTGTCGAAGTTGTCCGGGTTGACCTCCACGAATTTCCGGTCCTTTAGCCGCGCCAGCGGCTCGGTCGGTTGGCCGGAGAAGTCTCCCATCACACCCATGACGAAGGGTAATTCTTTGATTTCAATCGCGTCGCCGACTTCCACATCGTAGGTAATCTGAACGCGCGGCGGCCTTACGCGATCGATCTTGTGTTGCGTGCTTTGTCTTGCCATAACACCCCCAGTTCCAAAATAGCGGCGGATTTCCGCCCGGTCTGCCAAACACAGGTATTCACTCTATCAGATAAAACCGCCCAGTGCCTACCCAGCGCCGGCTGGCGCGAATCGCGTGCGGCGTCCCTCTCTCATTTGAGGATTATACGGCCCGTTCTCCTGTGTGCGACGGTCCGCCCCGTGGACAGGTACTAGGGTTTTCACCGGATGATCTTAGTCCAGGGGCCGGTCCGGGAGCCGAAGAATGCCATTGGAAACCAGCCAGCGCAGCACCTTGGCGAATTCCGCGACGTCGGCATCCGCGGGCAGCACTCCTTCGGCGATCCGCCGGTTGAAATGGTCCTGGCCGCTCCGTGTGCCGTCGCATTCGGCTATCAGTTCCGCCACCCAGCCTTCGATCTGGGCGGTGTTGTCGAAAGGACGGTGCGTCCTGGTTTGAAACTCCTCCGCGCTGAACCGGCCGTCCCGTACACGGTTGAGAACCACCAGCTCGCAGTGCGGCGAGAGCACCGGCTTGCTGGCCAGCAGCATCGCCGTCCCGCCGGGCGAGGCGGCTTCGGATTCGAAGTCCAACAGCCACTCGCGGTGTCGCGATTGATACTCCTTTCCGGCGTGCGCCCGGACGGTAACCGGCGGCCGCGAGCCGTCGTGCCGCCGCACCAGGACCCAACCGTAGGTCAGGAACTCGGTGTGGTTGGCCTCCCACATTTCCAGCCAGAAACCCACCTCGCCCGGCTCGCGCTTGATAGTGTCGATCTGCCTCCCCAGGAAGTCCTTGGGGACATGCATCTGCAGGGTCACCACCACCACGTCGAATTCCGCCTGCTGGCCGCCCAGCCATTTGCGGATACGCTGTTCGTACGGCTCCCCCGTGCGGTCGCTGGCCATGTGCAGCGAATACATGCGGCCGCCCGGCCTAAGGAACCGCGGCAATCCCTCCACCACCCGCCGGATGATCTGTTCGCCGTCTTCGCCGCCATCGCGGAACACCAAGCCGGTCTTTCGGGCCGGCACATACGGCGGATGGGTGACGATCCGGTCGAAGGTCAGGCCCTCCACCGGTTCATACATGTCGCCTTGCAGGGTGGTCATGTTGTCCAGCCCGTTCAAGCGCCGGTTGAACTCGGCAAACCGCACCGGCCGCGCGATGATGTCGGTGCCCCAGCAATGCCGTGCGTAGCGCGCCCCCTCTAGCGCGGCGATTCCGGTACCGGTACCGATGTCCAGCAGAGCGTCACACGGCGTATCCGGAAGGCCGGCGATGAAGTCGCGCGTATTCTCCACCACCGCGGGGTAGACCACGTCGCCCGGCAAGGGGCAAATCACGCCGTCCGGCCCGGCGGCCCGGTCCATGATGGTGAGAACGCCGCCGACGGGCGGAATGGAGACGTTGGAGTAACACATGCCCGGATGGCGAGGGCTTTTCGCCAGCAGGTTGAGCGACCACAGCGCCGCCACCACATCGGCGGGAAGGGCGCGCGCCAATGCCGCCTCGTCCACGAACACCGCATCCAGGAACAGGCGGATTAGGGCATCGATGGGCCGCTCGATCGGTTGGGCCTCCCGCACTTCGACCGGAGGGGTTTTGTACTCATGCAATTCGGCGACGCCGAGGTGGCGCTTGAGGCCCTCGGCGGAGTAGCCGCTTTCGCGGAAGATCCGGCGCAGGGCGGCGAACTCTTCCTCCGAGCCGAGACGCGGCAGTTCCTTGTGCCACGGATGCGAAGCGATCTGGGCGCTGCTCATGTCTCAAGAGGATAGCACCGGAAGCGAAACGTGGTAGCCAGGCGCAGAATCGAGCCAAGCGCTGGAGAACGGAAAGTGACATAATTATGGCATGAGCGTCCGAACCACGATCGATATTCCAGACGATCTTCATGCCGCGCTCCGGCAGCGCGCGGCGGCGGAGCGCACCTCGATCCGTTCGCTGATCACCGGCGCCATTGAGAGCAGATTCCGGCCGCGGCCATCGCGGCGCGTGACGGGACCACTGGTGGGAAAGAAAGGTAAGCCCGCCGCTGGCAGTCCCGATAGGGAGAATCCGTACGACGTCTTATTTGCCTGATCTAAACGTGTGGCTTGCCTTGAGCTGGGCCAACCACATGCACTCCGATGCCGCGTGGACCTGGTTCGCCCGGCGGGAAGACAGCCATTTTCTGTTTTGCCGGTTCACGCAGCTCGGGCTGTTGCGACTGCTGGCAACGTCCGCGGTGATGGGCAAGGATGTACGGACCATCGGCGAAGCCTGGAACGTGTACGACCGGTGGCTTGAGGATTCGCGAGTCGAAATCCGGCAGGAGCCGCTTGAACTTGACGTGGCATTCCGTGCCGCAACCCGTTCGGTTTCCCGGCTGTCGTCGCCGAAAGCGCTCGGCGATTACTATCTGCTGGCGGTCAGCCAAGTCGCGGATGCCACGCTCGTGACGTTCGACCGGGGTCTGGCATCCGCCTGCCACAAAGCCCGTCAACGCGTAGCGCTGCTGTAACCTCACCCATTGGCCGGAGGCTGAAAGCGGACGCTGGCAGGCACACCCTCCCGTCCCGTAAAGGGTCCCCTTCGGGACCACACTAACGCTGGCGCTTCTGAATGGCTTGGAGAGACGGCGTTCTCCGATTCCCGCCCAGGCGCTCATCAGGGCGCTAGAATACGGTGGAACGGCATGCGTGAGTTTACAGCAGTTCTCGTGTTTTCGATGTTGGGCGCGGGAGTGGCCCTCGGTCAAGCATGAAAAAGCCGAACGCTACAGGCGGATGGCCGATGGCTCTTCACACCCTCCCGCAGGACTTGTAAATGTCCATCATTAGGCGCATGTCGCGGAGGCCTTCCTCGCCGGGCGTCTTGGGCTCTTTGTCCTGGAAGATACACTCCGCCAGGTGGTCCGTCTCCAGTGGAAAGTGGCCCGGGTCGCGCAGCGGGCTGGTCTCGTCGATCGCCGGCTCTCCGTTGATGTGCGCGGTGAGGTGCTGGCCCTGGTAGCCGAAGGCGCTCGACATCTCCAGCGTGCCCTTCGACCCGCGCACCCGGTACCAGCCCGGCATGCCGACGCCATACGAAGTCTGGCAACTGGCCAGCACGCCGGACGGAAACTTCATGGTCCACGCGAGGTGCTCTTCCACTTCGTCGAAGCGGCCGTCGCGGTTGATGGTGGACATTTCGCCTTTGCACTCGGCCGGCTCTTCGCCGGTGAGGGTGCGGCTGGCGTTGAGCGAGTAAATGCCCACGTCCATCAGCGGCCCGCCGCCGGCCAGCTTGCGGCTGAGGCGCCATTCGCCGGCCCTGATGTTGAAGCCGTTGACGCTCTCGATGGTATGGACCAGACCGAGGCGTCCTTCGCGGATCAACTGCACCGCGCGCAAATGCATGGGCTCATACTGGCAGCGGTAGCCGACCATCAGCTTCCTGCCGGCTTGGCGGCACGCCGCGATCATGGCTTCGGCATCCGCCACGGTGGCGCACATAGGCTTCTCGCAGAGCGCGTGCTTGCCGGCCCGGGCCGCGCGGATGGTGTACTCCGCGTGCATGCTGTTGGGCAGGCAGACGATCACCGCGTCGATGGCCTTGTTTTCGGCGATGGCGTCGTAGTCCTCGTAGCTGTAGATGCTCTGGGCCGGAACGTTGTACTGGGCAGCGGTCTTCTCGGCTTTGTCGCGATGGCCGCTGACCAGGGCAGTGACGCGCGAGTACTGCGAGAGACGCATCCCCGCCAGGTAGTGCCCGGCGATGCGGCCGATGCCGACGATGCAGTAACCGATGGTTCGAGGCTCCTGCGCAAAGGCAACGCCGGCGGCGGATGCGGCCGCCAGGCGCATTACGTCGCGGCGGGTCGGTAATGACATGGAGTCATCATATCCGGCTTGGGGGGGCGGGTTACCAACCTGGTCCCAAAGGACGCGGGTATTGCTTCTTGGTGGCGCGGGCGGTCAGCTCGGCGGCGGCCTGCGTCAAGCCCTCGGACGTGGCGGTCACGTGGATGGCGCCCGACGGGCCGGGCTTCGAGCGCACGATCAGCAGGGCCAGGCCGTTGAAAGCCTTGCGATGGTCGGCGTGGAACGGCTCCTCGGTGGCGGCGTTGCCGTTGTCGACAGCTTCGATCTTTCCCGCTCCGGTGACGCTGAAGCGGACCAGCGAGTCCGCCTCGGGACAGAGGTTGCCGTCCTTGTCTTCGATGCGCACGGTCACGAACGAAAGGTCGTCGCCATCGGCGGTGATGATGGAACGGTCCGGAACCAGCCTGATCTTGGCGGGCGCGCCGGCAGTCTTGATCTCGTCGACGGCCACCTGCTTGCCGCCCCGATAGGCGACGGCCTTCAGCGAACCCGGCGCGTAGGGCACTTGCCACTCCAGGCGCCACTTGCTGAGGAACTTGCCGTCCTGGATCAAGGCTTTGTCGGTCCGCCCCACGCCGTCCCTGACGTTGCGGCCCACCGGCAACGCCACCGGCTCGGAGAAGCGCTTCTTGCGGCCCAGCGACTGGCCGTTGACGAACAGCTCCACCTCGTCGGCGTTGGTGTAGGCCATCACGGGAATTGGTTGGCCCTCGCGGCCGGCCCAGTTCCAGTGCGGCAGCACGTGCACCATGGGCGTCTTGCTCCACTCGCTCTGGTAGAGGTAGTAGCGATCTTTGGGGAAGCCGGCCAGGTCGATGAAGCCGAAGTAGGAGCTGCGCGCCGGCCAGTCGGTCTTCACGTTGTCGCCGCGGCCGTTGAAGTATGGCGTGGGCTCGCCGATATAGTCGAAGCCCGTCCAGACGAACTCGCCCAGCACTTGCGGCAGCTTCTCCTGGTAGAGGAACTCCGCGTCCGGACAATACGCCCAGCCCGGAGCGATGATGTCGTAGCTAGAGAGCTGGAGCGACGGGTGCTTTTCGTACTTCTCGATAGGAAGCTGGTAGGTGCCGCGCGAGCTCACGCAGGAAGCCGTCTCGGACCCGAAAACGATCCAGTCGGGATGCTCCTTCAGGGTCTGCTCGTACATCCACGGGCGATAGTTGAAGCCGGGGATGTCCACGTTTTCGGCCAGATGATTCTTGATGGCGGCTTCGGGGCTGTTGAACGCGGACGTAGTGGGCCGCGTGGGATCTTCCTGATGGAAGAGGCCGGTCAGACGCTTGGCCTCTTGCCAGCCGTTGGGGTCTCCCTGCTCCGGGATCTCGTTGCCGATGCTCCACATGATGACGCTGGGATGGTTGCGGTCGCGGCGCACGAAGTCGCGGACGTCGCGCTCGCTCCACTCGTCGTAATACTTGCTGTAGCCGTTGGGAACCTTGGGCTTCCGCCACATGTCGAAGGATTCGTCCATCACCACGATGCCCAGGCGGTCGCACAATTCCAACAGCTCGGGCGAGGGCGGATTGTGGCTGGTGCGCATGGCGTTGACGCCCGCGCCTTTCAGGATCTGCAACTGCCGCTCGGTGGCGCGCCGGCTGACGGCGGCTCCCAAGGCACCCAGATCGTGGTGGTCGCACACGCCCTGGAGCTTGACCGCGCGGCCGTTCAGCAGAAAGCCCTTCTGCTTGTCGAAGGCTATGGAGCGGATGCCGATCGGCGTGACGTACCGGTCTACCACGCGCGTTCCCTGCTTGATCTCGCTCACTACGGTGTACAAGTAGGGACGGTCGATGTCCCAGCGCTGCGGCTTGGTCACGGTCAGGTTGGCGGTGACGGTTTGAGTGCCGCCCGCAGCGGCGGCGCCGTCATTCGCGGTTCGCGCCACGGTGGCGCCGGCGGCATTCACGATGGAGGTCGCCAGCTTGAACTTAGCTTCGTCCGTCCCACGGTTGCGAATCTCGGTCTTCGCCACGACCGTGGCTTTGTCGTCCGAGACCTCGGGGGTGGTGACGTACGTTCCCCAAGTGCCGACGTGGACCGGACCGGTGATATCGAGCCACACGTTGCGGTAGATCCCCGCGCCGGGATACCAGCGCGACGAATGGTCTTCCGGAGTCAGACGCACCGCCAGCACATTCGCCTTGGCCTCGTAGTTGAGGTAGGGCGTGAGATCGAACCAGAAGCTGCTGTATCCGTAGGGCCGGCTGCCCAGATCGTGACCGTTCAGCCAGACGTGAGCGTTGCTCATGGCCCCATCGAACATCACGCTGATGTACCTCCGCGCAATCGCGAAGCCTGTGGAGACGGTGAAGGATTTGCGATACCAGCCCGTGCCGAAGATGGGCAAGGCTCCGGTGTGGGGATTCTGCTTGGAATCGAAAGGACCCTCGATGGCCCAGTCGTGAGGCAGGCGGACTTCCGTCCACGCGGAATCGTTGAAGTCCGGTTGTTCCGCGCCGGGGGCTTCGCCTTTGAAGAAGCGCCAGCCATCGTCGAAGTTCAAGCGGCGCTCGGGGTTTAAGGGGATGGCGGTGGCAGCGCCCATCTCCCGCGGCAGTACGGCCAGAATGGCCAGGGCGCAAAGGCCGGCCACGGACAGACGCCGGATCGTGCTTCGGTTCATGATTGCAGTGCTCCTCGAGGTGAAATGGCTGATTCTCTATATTAGGACCTCAAGCAGCCGTTTGCATCCGACCAAAGATAGAGGCGGCCCGCAGTCAGTTGGCCTTGGTGGCCTTGGCCACTTCGACAGCGAAGACGTACGTCGGGCCGAACATGTTGGAACGGAACACCACCCACTTCTGGTCGGGAGTGAAACTGACGTTGGGCTCCAGGCGGTAGTTGTGCTTGGACATGTTCACCAGCCGTTCGGAGTGGAATACGCCCGCATCCACGAATCCCGGCAGGCGGATGCCGTCGTGGTTGGGGAACCGCTCGGGGCGGAACAGGTAGATCCACTGGCCGTCCGGGGCGTGGGCCACCTGACCGGGATCGCCGCCATCGCCGCAGAACAGCGCGCCGTCGCGGGTGACGTTGAAATGAATGGACCACTCGTTGCGCTCCAGGTGATACCAGGTGCGCTCGCCGGTCTCCACGTTGTAGCCCGCCAGCCAGAAGACCTCGCCTTTGGGCGTCTGCAGATCGTACCAGATGGTCTTGCCGTCGGCGCTCCAAAACTCGTGGCCGAAGATCTCCATGGTCATGGAGCGGGTGTGGATCTTGGTGAGATGGCTGCCATCGGTGCGGATGGTCCAGACGCGGTCCACCTTGTGCCAGGGGCCCTCGTGGCAGAACATCAGCAGGGTGGGATCGGTGGGCGAAAACTCCAGGTGATTCAGCCAGTCGGTGCTGCCGTGGATGACGCGCAGCGCGCCGGTCTTGATGTCGATGGTGAAAAGGCCCATGAGGTAGTGCGCCGCCAGGCGCTGCTCCATCATCTGCCCTTTGTTCGGCGGCTGGTCGAGCTGCTGCGGCCCCGGCGGCCGGTTGGGGTTGTAGTCCACGCCGCTGGCCTCGGCGAAAGTGCCGGCCAGCAGGGTTTCATCGGCATTGACGGTAGCGATGGACGCCGTGGTCCCGCGCTGCGGCATTTTGGCGATCTCGCGCGTGACGCCGGTATCCACGTCGGTGGCGCAGACGGTGTTGTCCTTGATGTAGTAGACGTTCTGCGATTTGCGGCCGGCGACGATGATGCGCACCCGGCCGGCGACCACCGGTTTGGTGGCGTGCGTCTCGAGGTCTAATTCCGATATGCCTTGCGGCGTGGTATAGACCATCTTCTTGAGGTCGGCGGTGTACCCGTTCTGGTTGAAGTACAGGCTGGCGCTGCCGGGTTCGTCGGTGAGGCGCACGACGCGGTGTCCGGTGTCCGGGTCGATCCAGCTCTTAGGCGGCGCCTGGGTGGCGTCCTGGGCGTGCAGCAAGAACGGCAGGCAGAAAACTACTGCCGCGGCAGTCCGGGTGGGCATGCCACGATCATGGCACAGGTCTTCCCTCGGTGGGGCTCCCTCACGCGCCGGCGGAGCCGGCCATGCGCCGTTGCAGCTCTTCTTCGGACACGTCTTCGATATGCGTGGCCATCCACCACTGGATGCCGTTCACGCTGGCGACACCCCCGCTGCGGTCGCCGTAGGCCTGGTCGGCCGGCTCGCGGACCGACGTGGCTCCGGAGGCCAGAGCGCGCTGGTATACCGCATCCACGTCTTCCACATACAGGTAGAGCATGGCCGGAACGGGCTTCCAGGCATCGCGGGGCTGACCCATCATCAGCATGGAGCTGCCGATCTTCATGGTCGCGTGCATGACGGAGCCGTCCGGGAGCCTCGAAATGTGGACCGGTTGGGCGTCGAAAGCGGCCTTCACGAACTCGATTTCTTTTTCCGCATCCGCCACCAGCAGATATGGAGTGACGGTGTGGAATCCCTCGGGAATCGGTTGAACTTTGTTTGCCATGCGACTATTCTAGAACGCCCGCAGGTACTGCCGGGGCGGCTTCACGTCGGCTCCCAACGCCTTGGCGGCGTGGAGTGGGAAGTAGGGGTCGCGCAGGAACTCGCGGGCCAATAGAACCAGGTCGGCCTGGCCCGCACGAACGATCTCTTCGGCCTGCTGGGGCGTGGTGATGAGGCCCACGGCGCCGGTCGGGATGCCGGCTTCGCGCCGGATGCGCTGGGCGAACGGAACCTGGTAGCCCGGTCCCAACGCGACCTTCTGGTCCATCGACAAACCGCCCGACGAGCAGTCGATCAAATCCACGCTCAGCGGCTTGACGCGGCGGGCCAGCTCGACGGAATCGGCGATATCCCAACCGCCCGCGACCCAGTCGGTGGCCGAAATACGCAGGAACAGCGGCAGGCGCTCGGGCCAGACCTCGCGCACGGCGGCGACGGCCTCCAAGGTGAAGCGGATGCGGTTGTCGAAGCTGCCGCCGTAGCGATCCTGCCGGTGGTTGGCGAGGGGCGATAGAAATTCGTGGGCCAGGTAGCCGTGGGCGGCGTGGATTTCCACCAGGCGAAATCCGGCCTCTAGGGCGCGCCGCGCGGCCGCGCGGAACGCCTGCACCACGTCCGCGATCCCGCCGAGAGTCAGTTCCTCGGGGACCGGATCGCCGGGGCGGAACGGGATCGGACTGGGAGCGACGGCTTGCCAGCCTCCTTCGGACCGAGGGAGCACTCCATCGCCGGTCCAAGGGGCATGCGTGCCGGCTTTCCGTCCGGCATGCGCGAGCTGGATGCCGGCCACCGCGCCGTGGGCGTGAAGAAAGCGGGTGATGCGCGAGAGGAACTCGATATGATCGTCTTTCCAGATGCCGAGATCGAACGGCGAGATGCGGCCGCGGGCTTCCACGGAAGCGGCTTCCGTGACCACCAGCCCGGCGCCGCCGATGGCGCGGCTTCCGAGATGAACCAGGTGCCAGTCGTTGGCAAAGCCGTCCTCGGAAGAGTACTGGCACATGGGGGAAACGGCGATGCGGTTGCGGAAGGTTGCCTCGCGCAGTGTGAACGGAGAGAACAGGTGGGTATCAGTGGCACTCATGGGATTTAGTATCGCAGAGTTATACTGGGGTTACCCCCATGCGAGGCACGCGCTGGCTCCTGCTGGTGGCGATAGCCGCAATCCTGATCGGCGTCGGCCTCAAGTATCGAGCGCTCCAACACACCGCCCACGAGCAATCTCCGCCCAAGCCGGAGGCTTTGCCGTCGGACTTGCAGTCGTTGAGCCAGGACTACCATTGGGTGCAGAAGGGCGCTAACGATCTGTGCGCCCGGTCGGAGGTCACCGCCCACGAAATCAAGGCCGTCCGCGATTCGCAGCATGCCAACCTGGCGAACGTCAAGCTGAAGCTTTTCAACAAGGCATGTACTTCTTACGACTTGGTGCAGAGCGACGCGGCGACGCTTTTCGAGAACGAGCATCGCATGTACTCCGAGGGCGCGGTCAAGATTCTGCTCAACATGCCCGCGCAGGGAGAGCCGGAGCACACACCAGTCTCCGTGGAGTCCTCCGGGGTGACGTTCGATACCGATACGGGCCGCGCGGAGACCGACAAACCGACGCATTTCACGTTTGAGCACGGCGACGGCCAGGCGGTCGGGGCGATTTACGATCCCACCAACCGCCAATTGGAACTGAAGAGCGCGGTCGAGGTGAACTGGCGGCCGGTCGGGCCGCACGCCAAGCCCATGAAGATCGAAGCGGCCAACCTGGTGTACCGCGAAGCCACCGCCGACGTATTTCTGACTCCGTGGGGAAGGATGGTCCGCGACACCACCGCCATGAATGGCGAGAACGTGGTGATTCACCTTCAGGTGACGGACGACGGCGAGAAGGTTCACCACACCGTCCGCCAGATCCAGACGGACCATGCCCACGGCACGGAAACCGACACCGTTCGAAACCGCAAACTCAATTACGGCGCCGACCACGTGGTGGTGGACTACAACGGCACCGGGCAGGTGCAGGCCATCGGAGCCGAGGGCAACGCGCGGCTGGTCTCGACGGCGGAGACCGCGGAAACCACGGTCACCGGCGACCATGTGGAGATGGCCTTCACGGTGCGGGAGAAGGAGAGCGATCTGGCGCGCGTGGTGGCGCGGGGTCACGGCGAGATCATCGAAAAACCGTTGCCCGCGCCCGGCCGCGAGTTGGGCGAAACGCACATCCTGCGCAGCGACGATCTGGAGATGAGAATGCGGCCCGGCGGGCGCGAGATCGAGAGCGTGATCACGCATTCTCCGGGCAATTTGGAATTCCAGCCCAACCTGGCCACCCAGCACCACCGCGTGCTCGACGGCAGTCGCATGACTATCCTGTACGGGGCGCAGAGCCGCCTTCAGCAATTCAATGTTTCCGACGCCAAGACCCGGACGGACCCCACCGACGAGGAGCGGAAACACAACCGCACCGTCATCACCACGATCAGCAAGGACCTGGTGGCGCATTTCGATCCCCAGACCGGCAAAATGAGTTCCACCGAGCAATCCGGCAACTTCACCTACAACGAGGGCGACCGAAAGGCTAGCGCTGCCAAGGCCACGCTGGACAACGATGTCATCCTGCTGGATACCGGAGCCCGCATGTCGGACGCCAGCGGCTCGACCCGCGGGGACCGCATCCGCATGGACCAGCACACCGGCGACTTCACGGCGGAAGGCAACGTGACTTCCAGCCGCATGCCGGAGCGCGACTCTAAAAAGAACTCGCAGATGCTCAGCGGCGACGAGCCGCTCAACGCCCAGGCCCGCAAGATGGATTCGCGCGATCAGAACCACGTGTTTCATTACGAGGGCAACGTGGTGATGTGGCAGGGCGCCAACCGCATCGTCGCCGACGTGGTGGACGTGGACCGCAGAAAGCGCACGCTCAAAGCCGATGGCCACGTGGTGACCACCTTCTGGGACCAGCCCAAGAAAGAACCCGGCGAGAAGAGCGCCGGCGATACCAAGAGCGCGAAGAAGGCTTCCAACAAGCCCCCATCGTCCACCGTGGTGCGCGCGCCCCACCTGAGCTACACCGACGACGACCGGCTGGCGATCTACACCGGCGGGGTGAGTCTCGATCACGACCAGACCCACGTGACCAGCGCCAGCCTGCGCGCCAACCTGGCGGATGCGAATGCCGATTCCCGGCTGGAGAAGGCGTTCGCCGACGGCGACGTGGTGATCCGCTGGACCAATCCCCCGCGTCTGCGCGTGGGCACCAGCCAGCACGCCGAGTACTACACCAGCGATCAGAAGGTCATTTTGAACGGCGGCCGGCCGAAATTCGAGGATAGCTGCAAGGGGTCCACCGATGGCAACGAATTGACCTACTTTGCTAACGATGATAGGCTGCTGGTTAATGGCAAGTCCGGCCAGCCTGCCCAAAGCCGAATCAATCGAGCCTGCAAGTAGTCCCCCGTCGAGCAAGTTGGAGACCGTGGGTATCTCCAAAAGCTACCGCGGAAGGCGGGTGGTGGACGACGTGTCGGTGCACGTCAAGCAGGGCGAAGTGGTGGGATTGCTGGGCCCCAACGGCGCCGGCAAGACCACCTCGTTCTACATGATTGTGGGGCTGATCAGCCCGGATTCGGGCCGCATTCTGGTGGACGATCGCGACATCACGGACCTGCCCATGTATCAGCGGGCCAAGCGGGGCATCAGCTACCTTCCGCAGGAAGCTTCGGTGTTCCGCAAGCTCACGGTGGAAGAAAATCTGCTCGCCATTCTGGAAACGCTGCCGCTGCGCTCGCAACAGCGGCGCCAGAAAATGGAGCAACTGATCGACCAGTTGGGCCTGGAAAAAGTTCGCACCAGCAAGGCCTTTATGCTTTCCGGCGGCGAGCGGCGGCGCGTGGAGATTGCGCGCTCGCTGGTGATCGATCCCAGCTTTCTGCTGCTGGACGAGCCGTTTTCGGGCATCGATCCCATTCAGGTGCTGGAGATCCAGCGAATCATCTTCGAATTGAAACGCACGGGGATCGGGATTCTCATCACCGACCACAATGTTCGCGAGACGCTGATGGTGACCGAACGCGCGTACATCATCAACAATGGCCGGATCTTTCGCGCCGGCAGCCCGGAAGCCCTGGAGCGCGACCCGGAAGTCAAGCGCATTTACCTGGGCGAAACCTTCACGCTGCGTGTGTGATTGTACGAGAAACCATGAGACCACTAATCCTGCTGTTGCTCGCTGCCGCGCCGCTCGTGGCGCAACGCGTCTCGTTCGGTGTGAAGGGCGGAGTTCCGCTGACGGACTTCCTCGACACGGTGGAGAGCAACCCCAGCCTGAGCGCCATCGAGCACCCCCAGCATTACATTTTGGGCGCGACGTTTGAACTCAGGCTGCCGTTGAGCCTGGCCGTCGAAGCCGACGTTCTGTACCGCCGTTTGAACTACCAGACCGTCCCGACGACTGGCGCGGCGGTTAGCGCCAGCCTGGTTACCAGCAACGACTGGGAGTTTCCCGTGCTTCTGAAGTACCGCTTCGCCGGCCACAAGTTTGTGCGGCCATACATCGATGCCGGCGTGGCCTTCGACCGCCTGCAGGGTTTGACCAACGCCGTAGTAAATGGGGTCAGCGCGCTGAAGAATTCGGGAACCACGGGCGGGGTGCTGGGCGCGGGGCTGGATCTTCATGTCCTGGTTCTGCATATCTCGCCGGAAATCCGCTACACGCGCTGGACATCGCAGCATTTCGACCTTGCCAACGTGCTGAGCAGCAAGCAGAACCAGGCGGAGTTTCTGGTGGGGATCACGTTCTGAGTAGCACCCAGGTAACAAACCGGTAACATCGCTGGTGTAGATTCGTATTGAGCATGCGAATCGGGCTGGTGCTTCTCGGGGCCGTCTGGCTGGCCGGGACCGTGGCCGCGCAGCCGGCCTCCGACCTGCTGCAATCGGGTATCTACAACCAGGAAACCACCGGCGACCTGGACGCGGCCATCCGTATCTACCGGCAGATTCTCAACGCCGGCGCCAGTCAGCGCGTGTATGCCGCACAGGCGCAATTCCACCTCGGCGAATGCCTGCTGCGCAAGGGCGACAAGACGGGCGCCACCCAGGCATTTGAGGCGGTGATTCGCGACTATCCCGGCGAGCGGGACCTGGTGGCCCGGGCGCGCGCGAGCATGCCGCGCGGCGATGGCCTGCTTCCCGCTCCCTGGAAGGAATACGAAGTCGCGGAATACCGCTGGACCATCCCCGGCGTGGACGACGCCTGGTCCATCAGTTATGTCGGCCCCTCGCCGTTGGGCGACGCGTTTACGCGAATTCACGCGCTCTTCTATTCGCCCAGAATGTCGTTGTCCGCTGTAGACGTGGAGCGCGATACGATGCGTCCGATTCTGGCTTCGCATGGTGTGGGGACATTGCGCCAGACTTCCGCGGGCGTCGCCGGCTACGAATACGGGGCACTGGTCTTCCTGTTGCGCCGCATGCCCCTATCTCTCGGTTGGCGCGCCACCGTTCCCTTAGTCTTGCTGGACGGAAGCCACATCGCCCTAACGGCGACGGTGGACGGCGTGGAGGACGTGGTAGCGCCGGCGGGGACCTTCCACTGCTACAGGGTGCGCCTTTCCGCGCCGCGTGCGCACCTTAGTGCGATGAGCGGAAGATGGCCGGTGGCAGCGAACGCCGAGACATTGTGGTACGGAACGGATGCCGGCCGCCCGCTGGTGAAGATGGAGTCCGGCGCTTCGAAGGGGGACCTCACCGGTCTCCGGGTAGCCGTGCCGGCGGGCCAGACCGTTTACCGCGATCCGGCGATGGGGTATTCGTTCGTGGTGCCATCCGGCTGGATTCAGCACGGCCGAGCCGCTTACAGCGGGCAGGCGAACACCGTCGACCTGATCGATCCCGAGACCCAAATGTGGGTGGGAATCTCTCCCAAACCTCTAATCACCGATCCCGGCAGGATCGATGCGGAACTTCGTGCGGGAGCGGAGGCGCGGCGGCGCGAGGACGCCATGTTGCCGGGCTTTACGCTCCGGGAAGGAATGACGGAAGGGACGCTCGGCGGTCACCGGACGCTGAGCTGGATCGCCGACTATTTCACCGGTGGAAATAGGTGGGCCGAATACGTGACTTGGGTGCAAAGCCCATCCACACGGGCCAGCATCGTGGTGTGCGGGCCGGCCGACGCTTTCGAACGGCATCGCGAACGCTTCCAGCCGATCGTGGATTCTTTCCGGATGCGATAGACGTGGCTTTCCGATTCCAATTCGGCGGTTCCGGTCCCGATCGCGGGCCGTGGCTGGTGCTCGGACTGCTTCTGCTCGCCGTGCTCGTCCCCACCGGGTGCCTGGTTTATTTCATGAACGAGGCCATCGGGAAGCAGCGCGACCTGGCCAGCCGGAAGCTGGACGATGCCTATCGCGGCCAGCTTCGGCTGGTGGCGGAGCGCATCGATTCCTTCTGGGAACAGCGCGCCCACGATCTGGATGGCCCCACCGAAAGCGCATCCCCGGCGCTCTTCTTCGAATATTGCGTTCTCGACCGGCTGGCGGATTCGGTGATCGTGCTCGACCGCTCGGGCGCGCCGGCCTATCCTTCACTGCCGGCCGTTCCCGGTCCCGATCCGACGTTGCAGCAGCCGCCATGGGCCGAGGCGCGCCTGCTGGAAAATGCCGGCAAACTGGAGCAGGCGGCGCAAAAATACGCGGTCCTGGCGAAGGCCGAAACGGATCCCTCCTCGGCGGCCCGCGCCGCGCAGGCGGAGATCCGGTGTCTGGCCGCCACCGGGAAGAAAGGGGAGGCCATCAACGCCATCGAATCGCAGTTCCAGCAATTGCGTCTGGCCTATGCCACCGGGCTTGATGGCCGCCTGATCGAGGCCGACGAGTTGCTCTTCGAATTGCGGCTGCTGGGCGCCGGCCGGTACGACCTCAGCGTGGCGCGGCATCTGCGGAATCTCCTCCGGAACTATGCCAGCCCTATCCCATCCGCGCAACGGCTGTTTCTCATGGGTTGGATGCGGGCCCTCAGCATCGGCGAGGAGTATAAGACCTTCCCCACCTACGATGCCGAGCGCCTGGCTGGCCGCGTTCTCGCCGAAGGGCGCGCGGTCCGCGGCGACTTGGCCCTGCGGTTGACTGGGATCGCCGATGTCTGGACGCTGACATCGCCCAGTGGACGCACGCTCGCGCTCTATAACGGCGACACGGTCATGCGGAATATGAGCGGCTTGGTCGAGCCGCATTCTCTCGCGGTGACGCCGCCGGGCCGTCCGTTGCCGCCAAACTCTCAATGGATCGATGCCGGTCCGCGGATGCCGGGATGGCGGATCAGCACAGACGCGGCCACGCTCGGTGGAACGGCCCAGCGGCAGATTACGGCGTACCTTTGGATCGGATTCCTGGCCGTCGCCACCATGGCGGTGCTGGCCGTGATCGCGGGCCAGATTCTGCGGCGGCAGATGCGCATCTCGCATCTCAAGACCGACCTGGTGGCCGCCGTCTCGCACGAACTGAAGACGCCGCTCTCTTCCATGAAGCTGCTGGTGGAATCGCTCCTCGGCGGCCAGGAGTTCGAGCCCCAGCGGACGCGCGAATACTTGCGGCTGGTGGCCCGCGAGAACAGCCGGTTGAGCCGGTTGATCGACAATTTCCTGACCTTCTCGCGCATGGAGCGGAACAAGGGACGATTCGATTTTGCGCGCGTCCAACCGGAAGACGTGGCGCACGCCGCCATGGAATCGGTTGGCGACCGCTTTCCCGTGGGCTTGGAAATAGGCCCCGATCTTCCGCCGCTGTATGCCGACGAGGATGCCCTGGTGACCGTGCTGCTGAATCTGCTGGACAACGCCTATAAGTACACCGGTGACAATCGGCGCATCGGGTTGCGCGTCCTGTTCCAGCGGGGATGGGTGACCTTCGCGGTGACCGATAACGGCATCGGCATCGCCGAGCGCGACCAGAAGCGGATCTTCCGCCGCTTTTACCAGGTGGATCGCCGCCTGGCGCGGCAAGCGGGCGGAGTGGGATTGGGGTTGAGCATCGTGGAGTTCATCGTCAAGGCCCACGGTGGCTTGATTTCGGTGGTGAGCCGCCCGGGCACGGGCAGTACCTTCACCGTATCGCTGCCGCCCAGTTCGGCGGCCACCGGGGCGGCGGCATGAGCGCCGGACGAATCCTGATTATCGAGGATGAACCCGCGTTGATGCGCGGTCTTAAGGACGCTTTCGAAGACCGGGGCTTCGATGTGGTGTGCGCCGAAGACGGAGCGCGCGGCCTGACGCTGGCCGTGGAAGGGCGGGCGGATCTCATTCTGCTCGACATCATGCTGCCCAAGGTCAACGGCTACGAAATCTGCCGCGTGGTGCGCAAGCAGGGCCTGGACATGCCCATCATCATGCTCACCGCCAAGGGGCAGGAGGAAGACATTGTCCTGGGGCTGAACCTGGGCGCCGACGATTACGTCACCAAGCCTTTCAAGCTGGGGGAACTGATCGCCCGCACCAACGCGTTTCTGCGGCGCAGGCGCACTCCGCCGGCGCAGGTGGTCCGTTTCGGCGAGTTCGAGCTGAACCTGACGGCCTATGTCCTGCTGCGCGGCGGCCAGGAAGTCGATCTGACCGCCAAGGAGTTCGCCCTGCTGGCGTTCTTTGCGACGCGCGTGGGCCGGGCGCTGGCGCGCAACGACATCCTGAACGCGGTGTGGGGTAACTCGGTCACGGTGACGCCACGCAGCGTGGATCGCTGCGTAACCACCCTGCGCGCGAAGATCGAGGCTAACCCACGCGAGCCGGTGTTCATTCAGACGATCCGCGATGTCGGGTACCGTTTCGAAACCGGGGCGTAGGAAAGTCACCAACATCGGACAAGGCGGTAACAAAACGGTAAAACGCCGCCGCTAGGCTCGTAACATGAGGACCAGCAAGTGGCCCGCGGCTATCCTGTTATGGCTGACGCCGTGTCTGTTTGGGGCCGTCGAATGGGAACGGCATTTTCAGCAGGGACAGGCTCTGGAACGCGAAGGACACTACCAGGCCGCCGCGCAGGAGTTCGAAGCGGCGCTTGCGCTTGCCGGGCAGGCCGAGTCTTCGAGCGGCGAGCTGCCCCTGACGCTTCACAATCTGGGCGTGGTCTACCGCGAGTTGGGCCGATATTTCGAAGCCGAGCGGTGCTACCTGCGGGCCATCGCGATTTTCGAAGGCCAGCAGCCCGGCCGCTCCCTGGAACTGGCGGCATCGCTCGAAAACCTGGGCGCCCTGAACCTGGTTCTGGGCCGGCCATCACGCGCCGAGCCGCTCTACCGGCGCGCGTACGAAACCAGGCGCGACGCGCTGGGACCTACCCATGCGAAGGTCGGAGCCAGCTTGCACGGGCTGGCGCAAGTCTCGCACCAGATGCACCGTTACGAAGCCGCCGAAGATCTCTACCGCCAGGCGGCCGCCGTCCTCGAAGGGGCGCTCGGCCAGGACGCGCTGGCAGTGGCCGATGTCCTCCACAATTGGGCCTTGCTGTACCGCGACACCCGTCGCGATCCGGAAGCTCGTCCGCTGCTGGAACGGGCCGCGGCCAGCTACGGTCGAGCCTATCCGAATCATCCCAAGCTGGCCATCATCCTGCGAAACCTGGCGGAGCTGGAAGCCAGCGCCGGGAATGTGGCACGCGCCGGCCAACTCTTCGAACGCTCCCTAAGCATCTGCGACGCCTCGCTGCCGCCCGACCATCCGCAGACCGGGATCATCCTGCAGGCCTACGGGAATTTCCTCTACCGGGCGAAGCGCAAGAAAGAAGCCCGCGTGGTGGCCCAGAGGGCGCACGCGATTCTGACCAAAGCACCGCGCGACAACGGGTCGGCGGACACCGTGGACGTGTCCACGTTCACGCGGAAATAGTTATCAGTTTACAGTTCACAGTTTACAGCTACCCCACGCGGCCGATACTACGCGCGGGAGCCGATGGGCTGACTGTGAACTGTGAACTGTCAACTGTTAACTTTCGACATGAAGCGCCGCAGCGCCTCTTCGGCGCCGCGCTCGTACGCCTCGATCAGCTTGTCCCAGCGGGCGTTGGCTTCCTCGTCGATCTCTTGGCGCGCCGGGTCGGCATCGAACCACGCGATGGTCCGCCGGATGCCTTGTTCGAATGGCACGGTGGCGCGGAAATCGGGGACGAAGCGCTTGATTTTACTGTTATCGAAGACCACGCTGACGGCCTTGTCCCCCAGCAGCCCGCCGCGCATTTCGGGCAGGCAGGCGGCGATGAAATCGGACGCGATGTGCACCAGCCGCGGCTCGGCGCCGGCGGCTTCGGCCACCAGCCGGTAATACTGGTCCCAGCACATGACTTCGTCGGAGGTGATGTGGAAAGCATGCCCGATGGCCTGCTCCCGGCCCAGCAGCCCGACCAGCCCTTTGGCGAAATCGGTGTTGTGGGTGATGACCCAAAGCGAGGAGCCGTCGCCCGGCACGATCACCTTCTGGCCGCGCCGCATGCGATCCACCACCGTGAACGATTTCGTCCAACTATTGACGGCCAGGGTGATCTGGGTTTCGCCATAGGTGAGCGAAGGGCGGACAATCGTGATGGGAAAACCTTCCTCGCGATACGCCCGCATCAGCCGGTCTTCGCACGCGATTTTGTTGCGCGAATAGTCCCAGAACGGGTTGGCCAACGGGGTGGACTCGGTGATCGGCAAATGCGTCGCGGGCTTCTGATAGGCGCTGGCGGAGCTGATGAACAGGAACTGCCGCGTGCGGCCGCGAAAGAGTTCGATGTCGCGCTCCACGTCGGCCGGCTGGAACGCAATCCAATCCACCACCGCATCGAACGATTGCCCCTCGATGGCCCGCGCCACTCCGGCCGAGTCCTCGATGTCCGCGCCGATGGTCTTGACGCGGCCGGGGAGGCTCGCCGCGCGCTGCCCGCGGGTCAGCAAGGTGAGATCGATGCCGCGCTCCGCCGCCAGTTGGGTGCAAGCCGTGCTGATGATGCCGGTACCGCCAATAAAGAGAACTCGCATAATCTTTCTTCTACCAAGTTAGCTCGATCAACGACACTCCCTGGCGCGGAAGCGGAAACGGCGAGTCCACCGCGCCGCTCTTCACATCCGCCCAACGCGGCGAGTCCAGCAGCTCCAGTTGACCGGCGGCTTCCAGCCGCGCAACTTGCTCCGCGGTGGGATTCTGCGGAGAGCCCATCTGTTTCCACGCCGTGTAGGCGTTGCTGTGGGTCTCGTCGATGCGATAGTGACGCAGCAGGACGCGTGAGACGGGCAGCCCCGTCACCGTCAGGTGCACGTCCGAGGCCGGCGCGGGCAGGTCGTCATCGTGATAGTTCCATACCATCACGGCCACTCGACGGCCGCCGCGGGTGGCCAGGGCGTCGACGTCGGGCGCCTGGCGCACGCCTTCGCGCAGAATCCGGTCCACTCCGCGCGCGCCGCTGCTTTCTACGGCTACGCGGTTGCCTTCCAACAGTCCAGCCATGCGGAACACGTTGAGAACCGGCTTATCGATGCCGTTGCTGGCTAGCGTGCGGAAGCCGTCGAAGTACGGCTGGCCTTCGAACTCGAAGGCCCAGGTGAGCATGCCCTCGATATTCGCGTGGGAGCGGGTGGCCAGTTGCACGATGTTCTTCATCATCGCCGCGGTGTAGGAGGCGTAGAGCGGCGTGTTGCGATAGGCGTTCTGCGGATAGACGCGGGCCGAGCAGGCGGCGCAGCCTTCCGGGTCGCTCTCGCTCAGGATAATTGGCAGGTCGTGGAATTTGGGAAAGGCCGAGACGATGTCCAGGCCAGCCGCGACCGCCGACGCGTTGTTCGCGATCCCCATGCGCACGTGCCCATCCACCACTCGCGGACTTCCCTTGGCGTGGTAGGAAATGAAATCGAGCGGCGTGCCGGCGGTCTGGCAATGTTTCAGAAACTGGCGCAGGTAGTTGGCGCCGCGGCCGGTGGGGCTGGGACCGGTGGTGGCCGGACCGCCCACTTTGGCAGTGGGCAGGGCGCGCTTCACGGCGGCCGCGGTTACGTCGTAGAGCTTGTCGTAATCCTCGGGAGTCCCGTGAAAGTAAGAGATGTCCGGCTCATTCCAGACTTCCCAATACCACTGCTCGACGGCGTCCTTTCCGTAGCGATCCACGGAGTGGCGCACCCACTGGGCGATCAGGTTGGCCCACTTGCCGTAGTCCTTGGGCGGATACGACCAGCCCACGTAGTATCTGTCGAAGGCCGCGCCCGGCGACCAGACCGGTACGTACGGGTCGGGGCGGCTGGAGAGCGCTTGCGGCATAAAACCGATTTCCACAAAGGGCCGCGCGCCGGCTTCCCTGTAAGTGTCGAAAATCCGGTCGATGATGGTCCAGTTCAGCACGGGCCGGCCGGAGGCGTCTTCGGTGTAGGCGTTCGTGGATCCCCATTTGAACGCCGGCGTGCCATCGCCGGTGGCCAGCAGGAAGTGGGTCCGGAAATACGCCGGGGAGCGGCTGATGGCGGCCAGTTCGCGCACCAGTTTGCGGCCGTTGGCCGTGTAGGTATAGTTCGGCTCGTCGTAGCCGAAGTATCGGAAAAACGGCTGAAAGGGCGCCTCCACTTGGGACGCGTCGACGTGGATCTTCACGGGTTCCTGAGCGGGCGCCACGGCCGCCAACAGGAAGACGCAAAGCGCAAGCGAAGCTCGCATCTTTTGAATGTAACAGCAGGGCGCGGATGCCGTTGCGGCCCAAATCAATGGCAGGTCTACCGGGTGGGTTCGGAGATCATCGCCTGGGTAACCAGGTGGATGTGCTTCCACAAGGCGGTGGCTTCGGCTCCCCTGCTGGTGGAAGCCAGCAACCGGGCGAAGTTGGCCAGCGCGCCCAGCACTCGCGGGTCGCTCTCGGGCAGCAACTTCTGAATGGCCGGGAGGGTCGCGCGGCTCAGTTGCTCGGAAGCCACATAGCGGCCTTGGGCGCGGAATACCTCGCCCAGTTCGTTGCGGGCGATCAGAGTTTGCAAGTCGTCCGTGCCGAAGGCCTGTTCGAAAATGGCGGCGGCGCGCTGGTACAGCACCTCGGCCGCGTGTTCCCGGCCGCGGTAATGTTCGAATGCCGCGAAGTTCCGCAATCCGTACCCGACCAGGGGATGCGAGGGCCCTCTGGTGGCGGTCCAGATCTCGATGGCCTTCCGGTAGCTGCTTTCGGCTTCCACGTGGCGCTTCTGGAAGCGGTAGACATGCCCCAAGTTAGTCCAGACGGCCGCCAGGCCGAAGTGTTCCGGTGGCAGAGCGGTGGCGGCAATATCCAGCGCGTGGCGGAAAAGGCCCGCCGCATCTTCCAGCTTCCCTTCGTTGAGCGCAGCCGCGCCCAGGACGGCGTTGACCGTGAATGCGAGGTCTCCGGTGGCGACCGGCAGGATCGGCTCCAGGATGGTGCGCGCTTCCGCATAGCGGTGTTCTTCGACGTAAATCGAGGCCAGCGTCACGCGATTCCCGGTTCGCCGCGGCTCGGAAAGCATGGCGCCGGCGCGGAGCGCGCAGGACTCGGCCTTATAAGGGTCGCCCTTGGCCCGATAGAGCGCGGCCAACTTCTCCAGCACCCCTCCCACGTCGGGGCTGGATTCTCCCGTAGTCGCCTGCAACTGGGAAAGAGATTGGGTGAGCAGAACCTCGGATTCGGTGTACCGACCCGCGATCTGCAGCAGGGTTCCCAGGTTTTCCAGTGCCAGCGCGCGGCTGCGCGCCGTTTCCGGCGTCTCGCCCCGCCCGGCCCAACTATCCAACGCCTGCCGAAAGGCGGCCTCCGCGTCCGCATACCGGGCCTGGCCGGCCAGCTTGACGCCGCTATTGTTCAGCTCGGTAGGATCGGGCGGGGTGGCGCGGGGCTCCGCTGCCAATGCGGTTCCCAACGTGCCCAGTCCCAATGCCATTGCCGCAACACAAATACGCATTGCCAGAATCGCTCCCTGGAACGCTTATCGGCAGGTTGGCGAACTGCCGTTAACCCGCCGTTGCGGGACCCTCGGCCGTCCGCCACCCGGCGGGCTGCGCTATACGTAAGAACATGCACTCCGATTTGATTCGCATATTCGTCACCGGCGGCACTTTCGACAAGGAGTACAACGAGTTGACCGGCGAGTTGTTCTTTAAGAAGACTCATCTCGACGATATGCTTCGCCTGGGCCGCTGCCGGCTGGATGTGAACGTCCAGACCCTGCTGATGATCGACAGCCTGCAGATGACCGCTGAGCATCGCCGCATGATCCTGCGCCGTTGCGTGCGCGCGCGGGAACGCCGCATCGTCATCACCCACGGCACCGACTCCATGCAGGACACCGCCGCGGTATTGGGCCGGGGGGTCGACGGCCAGGGGATCGCGGGCAAGACCATCGTGCTCACCGGCGCCATGGTGCCCTACACGTTTGGCAGCTCCGACGGGATCTTCAATCTGGGAACCGCATTGGCTTTCGTCCAGACCCTGGCGCCCGGCGTGTACGTGGCTATGAACGGGAAGTGCTTTATTTGGCACTCGGTACGGAAAAATCGCAAGCTGGGGATCTTTGAAGTGGTGGCCTAGATTGGCATCTACTGGCGGGATGCGAAGCAACCTTGAGCGGGTTTTTGTCAAGTAGAATAAGGTGAATCAGTCCAATGCCTTACAGGAGAATCTTGTCACTCACCGGGAGAGTGTGCTAATAATAGGCAATGGAACCACGCTATAAAGTAGAGACGTGGCCCGCTCGTTAACCAAGCTACTTCTAAACATTCATTCAGGGAGGTAATGTCCATGAAAATTCGTCCGCTCTATGACCGGATCGTGGTCAAGCGCGTGGAACAGCAAGAGCAAATGCAAGGCGGCCTGTACATTCCGGATTCGGCCAAAGAGAAGCCCCAGGAGGGCGAAGTGGTGGCCGTTGGGAAAGGCAAGCGCCTGGAAAACGGCAGTCTGGTTCCGCTGGACGTTCAGGCCGGCGACCGGATTCTGTTCGGTAAGTACTCCGGCAGCGACATCAAGCTGGATGGCGAAGAGTATCTGATTATGCGCGAGGACGAGGTCCTCGGAATTCTCGAAGCCCAGCCCGCGAAGGCAAAGAAGGCTTCCTAAGGAGTCGATGAACGATGGCAAAACAAATTGTCTATTCTGAAGCATCCCGCCAGGCGATCCTGCGCGGCGTCAACCAGTTGGCCGATGCCGTGAAAGTTACGCTGGGCCCCAAGGGCCGCAACGTGGTCCTCGAGAAGAAGTTCGGTGGACCGACCATCACCAAGGACGGTGTCACCGTCGCCAAGGAAGTCGAGCTGAAGGACCCGCTCGAGAACATGGGCGCCCAGATGGTCCGCGAAGTGGCCTCCAAGACCTCGGATGTGGCCGGCGACGGCACCACCACCGCCACCATTCTTGCCCAGGCGATCTATCGCGAAGGCGTCAAGGCGGTGGCCGCCGGCGCCAACCCGATGGCCCTCAAGCGCGGTATCGAACGGTCCGTGGAAGTGGCCGTCGAGGAAGTCAAAAAGCTCTCCAAACCGGTGTCCGGCGACATGATCGCCCAGGTCGGAACCATTTCCGCCAATAGCGACAGCACCATCGGCAAGATCATCGCCGACGCCATGAAGAAGGTCGGCAAGGACGGCGTCATCACGGTCGAAGAGTCCAAGACCATGTCCACCGAGTTGGACACCGTGGAAGGCATGCAGTTCGACCGCGGCTACCTGTCGCCCTACTTCGTGACCGACGCGGAACGCATGGAAGTGGTTCTGGAAGAACCCTACATCCTGATCCACGAAAAGAAAATCAGCAACATGAAGGACCTGCTGCCGGTGCTCGAACAGATCGCGCGCGCGGGCAAGCCGCTGCTGATCATCGCCGAGGAAGTGGAAGGCGAGGCGCTGGCCACCCTGGTGGTCAACAAGCTGCGCGGCACTCTCAACGCCTGCGCCGTGAAGGCTCCGGGCTTCGGCGACCGCCGCAAGGCCATGCTCGAAGACATCGGCATCCTGACGGCCGGCAAGGCCATCATGGAAGAGACCGGCATCAAGCTGGAAGGCGTCAAGCTGGAAGACTTGGGCCGCGCCAAGCGCATCACCGTGGACAAGGACAATACCACCATCGTCGACGGCGCGGGCAAGGATAAGGACATCCAGGGCCGCATCAAGCAGCTCAAAGCCCAGATCGACGAGACCACCTCCGATTACGACCGCGAAAAGCTCCAGGAGCGCCTGGCGAAGCTGGCCGGCGGCGTGGCCGTGATCAAGGTCGGCGCAGCCACCGAGACCGAAATGAAGGAAAAGAAGGCTCGCGTGGAAGACGCCCTGCATGCCACTCGCGCCGCGGTCGAGGAAGGCATCGTTCCCGGCGGCGGCGTGGCCCTGCTGCGCGCGTCGGTGGCGCTCAAAAGCCTGAAGCTGGAAGGCGACGAGCAGATCGGCGTGAACATTGTGCGCCGCGCCTGCGAAGAGCCCATCCGCCAGATCGTGATCAATTCCGGCACGGAAGGCGCCATCGTGATCGGCAAGGTTCTGGAGAACGCCAATCCCAATTTCGGGTTCAACGCCCAGACCGACACCTATGAAGACCTGGTGACCTCGGGCGTGATCGATCCCACCAAAGTGACCCGGTCGGCGCTGCAGAACGCGTCGTCCATCGCTTCGCTGATGCTCACCACGGAAGCCATGATCGCCGAGATTCCGGAGAAGAAGCAGGCAGGTCCCGGTCCCGGCGGCCACGGCGGCCCCGAGATGGATTACTAAAGACAGCCGTCAGCCATCAGCCGTCAGCTTCAAAACGCCGCGCTCTCCGGACTCCCCGGGGGCGCGGTTTTTTTAGGGCCCCGAGCTCGCACTACGGCCTCACCGACGCTCCGCGCAGCCGGCAAAGCTGACGGCTGATGGCTAAGAGCTGACGGGTCTATCCCCGTGCCCCGGCCGCCGGGGCCAGGCGTCCGCGGATCTGGTTCATTACATCCGACGCCAGGAACGGCTTCCGCAAGACCGGAAAGTTGTGCTCCTCGCACAAGGCTTCTTCCTCGGGCGGCAGAATCGTGCCGGTCATCATGATCACCAGCATATTGGGCACCGCCTGCAGGAACTCGACTCCCAATTCCACGCCGTTGCCGTCCGGCAGCATGTAATCGAGCAGCGCGGCATTGGGTTTGTGCTCCAGGGCCAGGCGCCGGGCATCGGTGGCCGATTCGGCGGTCAACAGCGTCCATCCGGCGTCCGCCATCAGGCGTTCCAGGAAACGCAGCAGATCGCGATTGTCGTCCACCAGCAGCACCGTGGGATGCGCCTGCGAGGGCACGCCCGCCGACCCCTGGGAGCGGATGTCGAGCTTCTCGCGGTCCTCGGCGATTTCCACCAGCACCCGCGCACCGGGAGCGACCTGGTTGGTCGCCACCAGAGTGGCCAGCGGCTGGGTCAACATGCGGTGAATGGTCCGGTTCAGCTCGCGCGCTCCATACTCCGGGCTGGTTCCCTTCTCCAACAGGAATTGCCGGGTCTCGGGCGGCACCTCCAGGGCGAACGAGCGGTTGCCCAACCGGGTGTTGACGTGATTCTGCAAATCGGCGATGTGATGATCGAGAATGGCGGAGAGCGATTCCGCGGTCAACGGCTGGTAGGTGATAATGCAGTCGATGCGGTTGACGAATTCCGGCGAGAAGCGCTTGCGCACGGCCACCAGGGCGATGTTCTGCAGTTTGTTGGTGAGATCGCTGCGTTGCGCGGACTTCACGGATTGGAAGCCGAAATCGGGGTTGATTTCGCGCATCATCTCGCGTGCGCCCAAATTGCTGGTGAGGAAAACCAGGCTGTGTTCGAAATTGACCGAGGAGTTGTCGCCCAGGCGCAGAATGCCCTTGTCGAGGACGCCCAGCAGCAGGCGCGTCATGGAGGGCGCGGCTTTCTCGATTTCGTCGAACAACACCAGCGACAGATTGCACTTTTCGCTGGTCACCGCCGTCAGCTTCTGCTGGCTCAGCATGGGCTGCGTTTCGCGATGGCCCAGGTAGCCGGGCGGCGCGCCAATCAGTTTGGCGACTTCGTGCTCCATCTGGAACTCGCCGCAGTCCACTTTGAGCAGATTCTTTTCACTGCCATGCAGGACTTCAGCCAGCGCTTCCACGGTCTTGGTCTTACCCGTTCCGGTCGGCCCCAACAGCAGGAAGACCCCCACTGGACGGCCTTCCGGGGCCAGCCCGGCTTGAAACATCTGGATGTACGGAACGATGACCCGCGTCGCCGCCGGTTGTCCGACTACCTTTTGCGACAGAATCGCGGTTAGATCCTCGACGGGTTCCACAGCAGGTTTCCTCGATCGCGTCTGAATGCTTTTTGGCTTTTCCACCCTTCCCTCTGGCTTGATTATAGCCGGGCGCCCGGCGCGAGGGCGAAGTTTCCTAAGCGGCTGGTCCGGCGCCTTCATGAATTCATTGGCAAAAAAAAACGATACATATGTAACGCGGCACTGCCAGCGTACCGGGCCTTCGAAGTCGTGTGAATGCGGTTCCACCTGTCTTGTATCACGTCTTGCAGGGGAAGGTATGTGCGGTCTCGCGCGAAAAGCGTGAGAGGCGGGCAATTCAATTGAGGAAGCGTGGTACCGGCATTACCGGTGCCGAAAAGTGATGCGGCCCTTGCTGAGATCGTACGGCGACAATTCCAGGGTCACTTTGTCTCCCGCCAGGACTCGAATGCGATTGCGTCGTAAGCGTCCGGCAAGGTGGGCCAAAACAACGCGCTCATGTTCCAGTTGTACGCTGAATAATCCACTCGGAAATTTCTCCAAAACCGTACCCGTTACTTCGATGCAATCCTCTTTGCTCATAAACCTCCAGGTTTGGAATTTCGCTTTCGCGCGGACCGGACACTGGGCGCGGCCGGTCCGCGCAATCCCCGATCAGGCCGTGGTAACGTTGGTCGCCTGCAGGCCTTTGGGCCCCTTCGTCACTTCAAATTCCACCTTTGCGCCCTCATCCAGACTGCGGTAGCCCTGCGACTGGATCGCCGAGAAATGCACGAAGACGTCCTCTCCGTTCTCCCGCTGGATAAAGCCGTAGCCCTTGGCTGCGTTAAACCACTTCACTGTACCTTTTTCTTTCATCTGCCTATAATCCTTCTTTTTTGCTAAACTGCACCGGCCCGCGAGACTGCCCATAACAAAAAGGGGCTGCGGATGGACTCACGCAACCCCTCTTTCTTGTCACGAAGCGGAAAACAAGAGCCAAATGCCTTACCATTATACAACAGGGGCCGCATTCGCCGACGTGACGTTCGAGTTCTTCCGCTTCCGCTTTCGGTTCCGCGCCATCGACGGGCTGTTCTTCCCGCCCGGAAAAAGCACGAACGTTCTGCGCGGCGCGTTTGGCACGGTCCTGAGAGAGGCCGCAACGCCCGCCGAATATGAACGGCTTTTCCGGCCGGGAACGGAGTTGGGCAAATCTCCCAGCGGCCTGGCGGATTGGCCCCGGCCCTTCGTTTTCCGCGCTTCCCACCTCGACGGGCTGGCGGTGCCATCCAATGAGAACTTCTCCGTGGATGTGCACCTCTTCGACCGTGGGGCCGAGGCGTTCCCCCATTTTCGATCGGCCTTCGGACAATGGGCCGTTCACGGCCTGGGCCCCGGCCGCGGACGGGCGGAACTGGTGGGGGCCGACCAACTCGACCTCGAAGACCATGCCAAGCCCGCCGGCGACGGCCCGTGGAGTCCCACGGTGGTCTCGCTCGATCCCGAGCCGAATCCCGTTGCGCGGGTTCGCGTCGGCTTCCTGACCCCTACCGAGCTGAAAACCGGCGGCCGGGTCGCCGAGCAACCCGAATTCCCGGTTCTCTTTGGCCGGCTGCGCGACCGCATCGGAATGCTCCGCTCTCTCTACGGCGCCGGACCGCTGGCAGTGGACTTTCGCGGCATGGCGGAACGCGCCGCCCTGGTCCGCATGATGGATTGCCAACTGGTCTGGGCCCATCTGGAGCGAAAGAGCGGGCGCACCGGACAGGTACATCCGTTGGGCGGATTCACCGGAGAGGCGGAATACCAGGGCGATCTGGCGGAATTCCTGCCATGGCTGCGGGCCGCGCGCTGGGTGGGCGTAGGCCGCCAAACGGTATGGGGCAAGGGCGACGTGCGGGTGCTACCGTAAGCCATATGCGACTCTGCGCATGCCTGTTTGCCTGCCTCGCCGGAGGCTTGCTCGCCCAACCCCCCGCCCCGCCCAAAGCCGACCTGCTCTGGCCCGATGGCGCTCCCGGCGCCCTGGGCACGGCGGACGAAGACCAGCCGTCGCTCGCGCCCCACCTCGTGCCCACCGGCCGCGGTGCCGGCACGGCCGTGATCGTGTGTCCCGGCGGCGGATATCAGCACCTCTCCATGGACAAGGAAGGCGAGCAGGTAGCCGCCTGGCTGAACTCCATCGGGGTGGCGGCGTTCGTCCTCAAGTACCGTTTAGGCCCGCGCTACCACCACCCTATTGAGCTCGGGGACGCGCAGCGCGTCATCCGTACGGTCCGCTACAGAGCCGCGCTATACCGCGTCGATCCGGAACGCATCGGCATCATGGGCTTCTCCGCCGGAGGACACCTGGCATCTACCGCCGGCACGCATTACGATTCCGGCAAACCCGACGCGCCCGATCCCATCGACCGCATGAGCAGCCGTCCCGATTTCCTGGTGCTCTGCTACGCCGTGATCTCGCTGCACGAGCCGTATGCGCACGCCGGGTCGCGGACCATGCTGCTGGGAGATTCCCCCGACCCGGCGCTGGTGGACAATCTATCGAACGAATCGCAGGTCAATGCGCAGACCCCGCCGACGTTCCTGTTCCATACCGCGAACGATCATACCGTTCCGGTGGAGAACAGCGTCAATTTCTTCCTGGCACTGCGCAAGGCGGGCGTTCCGGCCGAGCTGCACGTTTACGAGAACGGCCCGCACGGCGTGGGCCTGGCTCCGACCGATGCGACGCTCTCCAGTTGGCCGGCTCGTCTGGAGGCGTGGCTGCGCGGCCGGGGGTTGCTGAATTCGGCGGCGAAGTAGGGGCGGGCGCGGCCGGGCACCGCCGCTCACCGCTTCAGGGCGAGTGGCCTCGGATCGTCTCCGGCAATACCGGACAGAACAACCGGCCCACGGTCGGGGAATTCGGCCACAAGGGACAGGTTCCCGCCCATGGCCTCGACGGCCTTCCGGAGCGTGGAGAGCAACAGATCGCTCCGTTTTTCGAGGCGCGAAACACTGTCCTGGGTGATGCCGAGCTTCTTGGCCATCCTGACCTGCGTAAGATGGCGCGCGTGCCGAAGTTCGCGCAAGGTCATCTCCTCGGCGATCAGCTCGGCGGCGCGGGCCTCGACCTTCTTGCGTTGGGCGGGGCTCAGCTTCTTGATGATGTCACCCACGTTCGTGGGCATGATTACTTCCTTTCCTTGCTGACTATGGAATCTAGTCCATATGATGCCATGTCCATATCTGATACAGCTACACGCTCGCCGCCAGGCGCGGGAGGTAACGGTCAGGGTTTGCTGAATTCGGCAGCGGAGTGGAAGGCATGTGGGGCAAGATGGTATCCTGCGGCCGGTTGTTAACCCGCCTCTTCGCAGCTCAGGCCGATTGCCAATCGGCCGCAGGTTGCAAGCCTGCCCCACACGGCCGGCAACCTACTGAATCTTCCCCGCCAATTCCGTAGTGAGCGCCATCGCATCCGTGCGGTCCGCTGAAATCGCATACCCCGCGATATAGCGACCTTTGCGGAACACACACAAGCGGCCCAGGTATGGATCGGTTGCCTGAAAGGCTTCCTCGCCCAACTTCTCCGGCGTGGTCGCGCCGAGACGAGACCTCAACTGCTGCATCACGGCGCCCGCCGAAGCCGGCGACTCCTCCACCACCACGAAAGCCTTGCCGTAATCGTACTGCGCCAGGTACCCGCGCTGGAGGATGTGCAGCCCCAGGACGCTCTCCGGCACCACGCGCAAGGACTCCAGTTTGTCCTTGCGGAACCACGAAAAGGCGGCCGGAATCGAGGCAGTCCCGGGCACCGCCTTCTCCAGCGCCGCGGCCCATACTTTCAGCGCGGCGGTGTAGTCTCCCTCCGGATCGGCGGCGATCTCCACGTAGTATTTGCCCTTGGCGAAAACCAGCCGACGCGGCAGAATCTGTCCGCCCGTCCCCACGGAATACTCCGGTTGCCGCATGTCGCGGGTAGTCGAGAACAGGCCGTAGGCGAATTCGCCGTCCTCCATGCTGGAAACGTCGATGGCGAAAGTGGTGTCTCCCTGCCGGCAGGTGACGCCGCGCATTTCCTGGAAATGGTAGAGAAAGTAGCCCTCGGAGTTGCCGTCCATGTATTCGAAGAGGTTGTCCGGGGTGTACGTGCGCGCCGGGCCGCTCTGGGTCCACCCGGGAACCAAACTGCACACTGGCGCCACGGCGCTGTCTTCGGCCGCCAGGACGCCGGCCGCCAGGCCCAGCCCGCACAGCAGTCTCAGCAAGCGAACAGCTCCTGCGCGCGGATCAGCCGGTCCGTCACCCGGACCCCGTGCGGACACGCCACCGTGCATCCCGGGCAATCGGCGCAGCGCACGTTTGCCTGTTCGGCGGCCAACTCGCGGAAGCGCTCGCGGCCCAGTGCAAATTGCCCATAGCCCTCGGCATACATGACAAACCGCAACACATCCGCCACCGGCAGCTTCTGGCGGCACGAGCCCTCACACCGGCCGCACATATTGCAATACGACGGGCGGATCCACTCCCGGTGCGCCGCCAGCAGTTTCTGGTCGGACGGCCCGAATGGTTGCGACCCGGCCTGGATGTTGTCGGCCAACTGGTCCACGTCGGTCATGCTGGGGACCGTGGTGTGGACGTTGGGATTCCCCGTCACCCATCGCAGCACGGCTGCCATGGCGCCCGGTTGCTTGAGCTTCTCGGCGTTGGGATTGGGCCCAGCCCACGTCCGGCCCCGGCGGTTGCCCGATCCGCCGGCCATCACCTTCATCGCCACGATGCCCTTCCCGGCCTTCGCCGCCGCTTCGATTACCGCCGTCATCACCGGCTCCATGGTGAAGTTGTACGCCGTCAGGATAACGTCGATCTTCTCGTGTTTCGCCAGGAACGGCAGCAACTCCGGCTGGCCGCCATGGGTGCTCACGCCGGCAAAACGGATCTTTCCGGCCTGCTTGGCAATTTGCTGCGCTTCGATCAGTTCATCCGTGATTTCCGCGGGCCGGGTTCTGCCATGCAGGTACCAGATGTCGACGAAGTCCGTGCCGAGTTCCCTGAGGCTCGTGTCGATCTGCGCCAGCGCGTCGGCTTTGTTCCGGCCCTCGGTTTTGGTGGACAGCACCACGTCTTTGCGCTTGCGCTTCAACGCGGCGCCGACCATTCGCTCGTTGTTGCCCTGCATGTAACTGCGGGCGGTGTCGAAATAGGTGATCCCCAGGTCGGCCGCCCGCTCAACCACGCTGCCGTCCGAGGTGATCATGCAGCCCATGCCGACCGTCGTCACCTTCAGTCCGGTCTTTCCGAGTGTCCGGTACTGAAACACCGGGCCGGTTTCCGGCGCGGATAGCGGCCGTGGCTGCCGTATCGGGGGGTCCTGCGGGCGCGCAGCCGAAGCGACGGCGGGAAGAGCCAACCCAGCCGTCAGGAAGTTCCTGCGGGATGCGAAGCGGTCCATCTGTTCCTCCAAATGGGACTATCGGATGGTAAGATCCAATTGTAATTCACCGCGAGAAGGAGAATCCCATGGCCAGCCGCTTGGGGCGCAGAAGTCTGTTTCAGTTGGCGGGAGCGGCGGCCCTATTGCGCCGTTCCCTGGCGGCGGCTCCGCTGCCGGCCCGGCCGCCCATCCCGCCAAGCCAGTTCCCTGCCGTCGAACGGCGTTCCACGGTTGCCATAGCGCAGGGCGCGGACCGGCGGCAAAACGTCTACGACGCACTGAAGGCCATCGATGAAGAGTTGCGCGAGAAGATGAAGGGCAAACGCTACGTCGCCATCAAGCCCAACTTCGTCGACTCCCGGACTCAGCTTGCATCGAGCCACGCCGACGCCATGCGGGGAATCCTGGACTACCTCGCGGAGAGCTTCACCGGGCCGGTGGTGATCGCCGAGTCCTCCGCGGGCGACACCCGGGAGGCGTTCGACAACTTCAGCTACGGTGCGTTGACGACGGAGTACTCCCAGCAGCAAATCAAGCTGATCGACCTGAACGACGAAGCGAAGTTCGAGACCATCGCCCTGCTGGACGCCGACTTGCACATCGTCCCCTGCCGCCTCGCCGCCCGCTTGTTGGATCCCGAAGCCTTCGTGATTTCGTCCGCCGTACTGAAGACCCACAATACGGTGATCGCGTCGCTGTCCATCAAGAACATGGTGCTGGGAGCGCCACTGCACCACGCCAATGGCGAGACCCCCCAATGGAGCGACAAGCGCAAGTACCACGTGGGCCTTCGCCAGACGCATTACAACATGCTGGTGACGGCGCAGCGGCTGAACTGGGGAGCGTCGCTGATCGACGGTTTCGAGGGCATGGAGGGCAACGGCCCGGCCTCGGGAACTGCGGTGCCCTCGCGCATCGCCATTGCGTCCACCGACTACGTGGCGGCGGACCGCGTGGCCGCCGAGACCATGGGGATCGATCCCGGGTGGCTGGGATACGTGAAGTACTGCGGCCAGCTCGGCCTCGGCCAGTACGATCCCGCCAGGATCGACGTGATCGGCGCGAAAATCGCCGATGTCCGAAAGAAATACCGGATGCACCACGATATCGACCGCGAGTTGCGGTGGCGGGGACCGATGACGGAAGTGCCGTTCAACCTCGGCTGGACGCGTCCGCAGGGCGGCGGCCGCCTGGGGTAGCGGCGTGCCATGAGGCAGCGATGAAGACCCTCAGGCGGCTGCCGGACTTCCCGTTTAACGATTGACTGGTAAGGGCTTGGCCAGACCCCCCGGCAATGGGCGCCAACCACCCAGTGTCAGCTATCCCCACATCGTGCCGGCGGTAGTACGCATTGTGCAAAAATGCCCGTAACTTATATTGGACTAATGGGGTTAACATTAGCATAATAGCGTTGAATCGCGCCGGAGGGTGATATGAAGACGCGGAGGATAGTGCCGGTTCTGGGTGGAATCGCGCTTCTGGTTTGCTCCAGTCTGGTCTATAGCCGCGGAGACGGCGGCCGCGAGCAACTCACCATAGACCATTCCAATTGCAGCTACTTCGGAGCGGATCGCGACAAGGTAGCGGAGGCCGCGCTGCGTGCCAAGGGCATTTACCGTTCGCACGTTCTGAGCACCCTGACCTCGGAGGTCCAGCGGGCCATGAACTACGTGCCACCGGGAAAGTCGACCCACGCGTTCGACGATATCCATGCGGCCGACTCCATCGATTCCTACATCGACGCGGATTTCAAAACCAGCAACATCACCCCCGCGCCCATGACCACCGATTGGGAGTTCGTCCGCCGTGTGACCCTGGACCTTACCGGCCGCATCCCCACTCCGCAAACGGTGCTCAGTTTCGTGGCTTCCGCGGACCCCCTCAAGCGCGCCAAGTACATCGACCAACTGCTGGCCGCGCCCGAGTGGGTCGACAAGTGGACCATGTTCTATGGCGACCTGTTGAAGAACACGGAGACCTATAACACCACCGGCCTGCAACGGTTCGCGCAGGGCCGTAACGCGCTCTATCAATACATTCACGATTCCCTGGCGGCGAGCAAGCCCTACAACGCCATGGTGACGGATCTGATCGCCTCGTCCGCCGGCGACTCGTACACCAACGGTCCCATCAACTGGCTGGTCGGCGGTTATATCTCCACCGGTCCCGGCACCGGCCAGGACACCTTCGACCAGATGACCGCCAACGTCGCGGACACCTTCCTGGGCATTACCTACGTGAACTGCCTGTTGTGCCACAACGGCGCCGGCCACCTGACCGGGATCAACCTTTGGGGCAGCCAGACCACCCGCTATCAGGCCTGGCAACTGTCTTCGTTCGTGTCCCACACCATGCCCGCGCGGGTGATCCCCGATTCCACGAATACCAACGTCTACTACTGGTCCCTGCAGGACAACACCAAGGGATTCACCACCGACTACGCGCTGAACACCACCAGCGGGAACCGCCCGGCCCGCGTGGCGCCCGCCGGTTGCAAAGCCGGGCAGCCGTGCTATTACGTGGCGCCGCAATACATATTCAACGGCGACACGCCGAGCTCCAGCGTGAGCTACCGTGCAAACTTGGCCCGCGATGTGACCGGCGATTTCCAGTTCGCGCGCGCGGCGGTCAATTACCTCTGGGCGTACTTCTTCGGACAGGGCATTGTGGATCCGCCGGACACCTTCGATCCGGCCCGCCTCGACCCCGACAATCCGCCCCCCTCGGGGTGGACTTTGCAGCCCACCAACGCCAAGCTGCTCAACGCCCTGGCGACGCATTTCGTGCTGAACGGTTACGACCTCAAGGCCACCATGCGCGAGATCGTCAACTCTCAGACCTACCAGCTTTCCAGCCGTTATCCGGGCGCGTGGAACGAAGCCTGGGACAATTACTTCGCGCGCAAGTTCGTGCGCAGGCTGTGGTCCGAGGAAGTGCACGACGCGGTCACGCTGTCCAGCGGACTGTTCCCCAGCGCGAAGAACGCTTCCGGAACCGTGGTTCCCGGATATACCATGACCGGGTTCACCGATCAGGGCTATCCGCAAGTGGTTTGGGCGATGCAGTTGCCGGACGTGGTCGCCGCGCCGGGCGATGGCGTCGCCAGTCCCTTTATGGACACTTTCTTGCGGGGCAACCGCGACGACCAGCCGCGCAAGCAGGACGGCTCCATTCTGCAAGCGCTCAATCTGATGAACAGCAGCTTCGTGGAAGCTCGCCTGGCCTACAGCGGATCGGCCGCCAGTCCGCTGATCGCGGGCAATCTCACCCAGACCAACGCGAACCTGGTGAACACCCTGTTCCTCTCCATTCTGTCGCGCTATCCCACGAGCGACGAGTCGACCAAGGCGCTGGCTTCGCTCAGCGGCGCCGCCAACCGCTCCCAGGCGGTGCAGAATCTGGTGTGGTCGCTCTACAACAAAGTCGATTTCGTCTTCAACTACTGACTGGAGGACGGCATGACGAACCAGGAAAAGTTCAACCGCCATTGGAAGAAACATCCCTACCAGGGCAAGACGTTCTTTAACCGTCCCCACTGGACGCGGCGCGGTTTCATGCAACTCGCCGGCGGCGTCACGGCGTCGTTCCTGTCCCAGCGGTACGCCAAGGCGGCGGTAACCACCAACAGCGGAATGCAAACCAAGAACACCGCCAAGAACGTGGTGTTCATCCTGCTGGCGGGCGCTCCCAGCCACACCGACACCTTCGATTTGAAAGTGGTGCCGGGTGTCACGCCCACGTCCTTCAATCCAACCACCGTAAACGGGGTGATGTGGCCCGCCGGCCTGATGCCCAAACTGGGCGCCATGACCGACAAGTTCGCCCTGGTGCGGTCCATGCAAGCGCACGCCCTGGTGCATTCCCTGGCGCAGACCTGGACGCAGATCGGGCGCAATCCGGCGGCCGCGCTGGGAAATATCGCTCCCAATATCGGCAGCGTGGTGGCCATCGAAAAAGATTCCGAGAGATTGCCATCGCAGGTGTTTCCGACGTTCGTGGCGCTCAATTCACCGGGCGGCGTGACCCAGGGATACTTTCCGGCGAGCTATGCGCCGTTCAAGGTGACGCCCGCCACGGGAGGAATCGCCAACACCACCAACCCGGACGGCCAGACGCGCTTCAATACCCGTTTCAGCCTGATGCACTCGCTGGACGACAGCCTGCGCATCGACTCGCCGTACGGCCAGCCGATGTCGGACTACAACGATTTCTACACTCAGGCCCAGCAAATGATGTACGACTCCACGGTGACGCAAGCCTTCAGCTACACCGCCGCGGATAGCCAGCGCTACGGCAACACCTCGACGGGCAACGCCTGCCTGGTGGCCGCGCAGGTGCTGAAAGCCAACCAGGGCACGCGCTTTATCCAGATCACTTCCAACGACGGCTGGGACATGCATGTCAACATTTACCAGCAAGCCAACCTGCCCACAAAAGGCCCGCTCCTGGATAACGCCGTTTCGGCGCTGCTGAGCGATCTGGATTCGGCCGGCCTGCTCTCCACCACGCTGGTGGTCATGGTGGGCGAGTTCGGCCGCACCGTCGGCCCCCTGACTTCGGCCGCGGGCCGCGACCACTTGCTGCAGCAGTTCGCCTTCTTCGCCGGAGGCGGCACCAAGGGCGGGACCGTGATCGGCCAGACGAATTCCAGCGGCTCGGATGTGGCAAACTACGGCTGGTCCCAGCAACGCTACGTCTATCCGGAAGACATCGAAGCCACCATCTACTCCGCGGCGGGCATCGATTGGACCACCGTGCGCCACGACGACCCCTTGGGCCGCGGCTTCTCCTACGTGCCGACCACCGATCCGGTGGTCTACTACCCGATTAACGAACTCTGGGGATAGCGGCAGCTCGGCACGAGAAGGTTAGAAGTGCGCGACTGGACTGGCCAATCGTTGGCCGCGGGCGGCCCGTGAGCCATCTGTTACACTGAACGATTGCTTCCGGCCTCTTCTCCGAAGCTGCGCGTCTGCGCGGTCAGTTTTCTGAATACCACCCCCCTGGTGTGGGGTATGCTCCACGGACCCCAACGCGGGCTCTTCGACCTGGAGTTTCGCATTCCCGCCGAGTGCGCCGACAAGCTGGCCTCGGGCGCGGCCGACATCGGTATCGTACCCTCATTCGAGTTGACCCGGCAGGACTTGGACGTCATTCCCGGGTGCGGTATTGCGTGCCATGGCGCGGTGCGCAGCATTCTGCTGATCTCGAAATGCCCGGCCGCCGGGATCCGGACGCTGGCCGCCGACTCCAGTTCGCGCACGTCGGTGCAACTGGCGCGGGTAGTCCTGGCGCGGAAATACGGCGCCGCCGTGGATACCATTCCCCATCCCCCGGATCTGGAAGGCATGCTGCGGATCGCCGACGCCGCGCTGCTGATCGGCGATTCGGCCCTGCGAATCGACCCGGCGCAGCTTCCCTACCAGACATACGACCTGGGAGCCGAGTGGGTGGAAATGACCGGTCTGCCCATGGTCTTCGCCGTCTGGGCCGGCCGCCGGGGCATGGCCACCGCGAAGCTGGAGGAAGCATTTCGCGGCTCCTGGCGCTATGGCCGGGAGCACATCGAAGAAATCGTGGCCGCCGAATCCGCCAGCCGCGGCTTCTCGGCGGAGATGGTGCGGGCCTACCTGACGCTCTCGGTCGTCCACGAACTGGGCCCGCGGGAGTATGCGGGAATGAAGCTGTTTCTGGAGTATGCGCGGGCCGGCGGAATCCCCGCCCTACGGTCGTAGACTGCCTTATGTGGGGCAGGTTGGCAACCTGCGGCGGGTTGTTAACCCGCCTTTTCGCCGACCAGGCCGATTGCCGACTGCCCAGAGGGCACCCAGCAGGTTGCCAACCTGCCCCACAATTTCTCGCGGCATTTCCATGTTGGAAAGAGCTTGCCGCACAACCGAAGTTGCATGAGCATCCCTCATGCTTGCGCGCCTGTGCTCTCTCCGTAGTGCCATCCCGCTTCGGTGGGATATCCGCCCCGCACCCGAGCCGCGCTGGAGTACTCTCAAAGAGATGGCGCATTCTTTCACCGCGACGGTCGACTCCGACTTGGCCGGAATCGTCACCGTGACCATCGGCTTCGCCGCGCCTGCGGACAATACCCGGATCGTTCCCGACGCCCTGGCCGCGATTGCCGCCCTCCAGCTCCCCGGCGGCCGCGGCATCCACTTTACCGGCCCCGCCAGCCTTCCCGCCGCCATGGCGTTGGCGCACGCGGTCGCGCATCTCTATGGTTATGTCGCCTGCTACGATCCGAAACTGCAAGGCTTCGTCGTGGCCATCTCGCACCACCCCGATTTCCGCCCCGGCCAGCTTCTGCCGCCTCCCGCCATCCCGTAGCCTACTCCAGGATCAGCACCCGCACCTTGCCCAGTCCGAATGCCGCCTTCTGGCCGAAGTGCAGCACCTCCGCAGCGCGGGCCCACGGCAGGGCCGGGCCGATCTCGCCCGCCAGGTCCAGGTACCCCACCACCCCGTCGAAATCCAGCCACTTGTCCTGGCGGAAACTGTGCCGCGGCAGCTCGTAATGAAACAGCCGGTGGCCGGCCAGCTCGGCGCGAACCGGCGGAGCCTCCACCCACGGCAGCCGCTCCGCCGAACACGCCCGGTGCATCTGCACCGCCCTCCCCAGGCTATGTTCGAAGAACCGCGCTGCGAAGTCTTCCGGCGCAAAGGTGGGAGCCTCCTCCAGCTTGAACACGGCCGGGCACAAGAACACAATCCGCACGCGCCGCGCGGTTTCGTGGCCGGGCGTCAGCCTCCGCGGCGCCGGCGCTTGCACCGGCACGGCCGGCAGACGCCGGTCATACAGGAGATGCCCCGCGTCATCGCGCGCCGTGGCCAGCCGGAACAGCGCGCCGCCCACCGCCAGGCCGCAGCGCGCGATGGCCTCCACAACCGCGGGCAGGACGTTGGAGACCATCCCCACCAGGCGAATGCCGAACTGCATCGTCCCGCCCGGATCGAACTTCCAGCCGGCGTCGCAGCGCAGCGCGGGAACGGTCTCCCCGTTGCGCGGCGCGCCCGTCCGATAAGGCAGGTTGATGGGGCCTCCCGCGGCGATTTCCTCCAGCCCGGGTGGAGGCGGCGCCAGAAGGATAAATGGTTTGGCCCCGCCGCGATTCTGCTCGAACAGCGAATAATAGCGGCAGGCGTCCGGCCGCTGGCACTCGTGCCCGCATCCCGGCCCATCGCACAGGGCCGTCCGCAGCAGGTGCCCGAGCGCCCCGCGGAGGGTCGACCCGAGATACGGCGGCAGCGTGGCGGGCTCCGCGGCTTCCATGGTCAGCCATGCTTCGCGCCACCAAATCTCTGCCAGCCATTCCGGCCATGCGGAATTTGACGCCATCTGATTTATGGTATAGCTTTCGGAGAGGAATTCGAGGAAGGAAGGGACATGCACTTTGTGGTCGCCTACGACGTGGAACAGGACCGCCGGCGCGGCAAGGTGATGAACGCGCTCAAGGATTTCGGCCTCCGCGTGCAATACAGCGTCTTCGAGTGCGACATCACCCTCCAGCGCGCCGGCGTGCTTCGCGAGCGCCTGCGCAAGTTGATCGACCCGCGCCGCGACAAACTCCACATCTATCCGCTCTGCGACGGGTGTTACTTTCGCTCCGAGAGCCTCGGCCGGGAGGCCGAGAGCCTGGCGCCACGCCTGTGACGGTTCGCGAAACCGGTGGATTCCTCCCGGTTTCCCCTGGATCTATGATTCTTCGAGAGTTAATCGAAACCGCGGGTTCGGCGGCGGGAGCCGATTTCTTCGCAAACCGGCACGATGGCCCGCTCGGATCGGCGATTTGCGAAGAACAGCGTTTTGGGGCTGGAAGCACCACTGTAGAATCAGAGGGTTACAGGCGTCTTCGAGTGCGGTTTTCGCAAACCGCGACTTCGGGAGGAGACCCGGAGAGGTTTGCGAAGCCTGGAAACGCGGACAATATGCGTTTTTTCAACAGGTTGCCGTTGATGGGGTGCATCCGGAAGGCGGTTTCGACGCGCCCGTTGGGCTCGGTTTGCGAAACTCCGCCGGCTGGGCGGAACTCTCTGCGGGCCAACGGCTTGCCGGGTCGACGATTCGAGATTGCTTCCGTAACCCATTAATGGCATGATTGGTTCGTTCGGCCGATTCGCGATGGCGCGATTGAAACTATTATAGTCGGTAGTTGGGGTGTTGCCATATACGTCGGTTCGTTCGGCCGATTCGCGATGGCGCGATTGAAACGTGATAGTCGCCTGTGACGACGGTGTCGTCAGTGACTGGTTCGTTCGGCCGATTCGCGATGGCGCGATTGAAACACGGGGTCGAGTCCGAGCATGGCCACGTGCTGGGGGTTCGTTCGGCCGATTCGCGATGGCGCGATTGAAACGCGTGGTCGGTACCTGAATCTTTCCGCCCAAAAACGGTTCGTTCGGCCGATTCGCGATGGCGCGATTGAAACCGCCGTCACCCTGACACATCACACAGCCGTGCGACATGTGGTTCGTTCGGCCGATTCGCGATGGCGCGATTGAAACCCGGCATTGTTCGCGCCGTTGTTGACCGTCACATTCGCGGTTCGTTCGGCCGATTCGCGATGGCGCGATTGAAACGGATGATTCAGGGTTTGGTGACACCGGTAATATTCGCAGTGGTTCGTTCGGCCGATTCGCGATGGCGCGATTGAAACGGACTGCACGATTGCCTTCTGACCCCGGACTTTAGGTTCGTTCGGCCGATTCGCGATGGCGCGATTGAAACGCTTTGTACTTCATGGTGTCTGTTGCGTACCCGCCCGGGTTCGTTCGGCCGATTCGCGATGGCGCGATTGAAACCTAGACCGACCACGGTTTGGATAGTGGGTAATCCGTGGGTTCTTCCGAAAATAACATCTAAGCCTCTGCCTTTTTGCTTCGTTTGGGGCGCGGGACGAGCGCGGTTTTAGGTTTCGCCGGACGGCAGGAACGGG
>Ga0326728_10003705_pt1 | contig 46792 bp, 30 predicted proteins | sample MB3enrmetagenome_FD_207602 | JGI IMG/M metagenome (GOLD analysis project Ga0326728, IMG submission 207602) | Lab enriched peat soil microbial communities from McLean, Ithaca, NY, United States - MB31MN | ecosystem: Environmental > Terrestrial > Soil > Wetlands > Peat | place: USA: New York...
GCGCGCCACACTGCGCCTCGCCCTCGGCGGGCAGGAACCCACGGGTGCCTGACATGAGCGCCCCGCCGCGAGTCGCCTTGTTCGCCGACACCTTTCACGAGGTGAACGGCGCCGCCCGCACCTGCCGAGGGTGGGTCTGATGAGCATCGCCGCGGACCCGCAAGCCACTGGTCAAAAGTGCACAGCGGCGCGCGCCGCGGCCGAAGCGTTAGACTGGAGACACGTCACCGACGGGTTCTTCGATCTCTACGATCAACTCCACGCCCTGGTTCTCAAGGGCGCGCCAGAGCCAGCGCTCGCTCCAGAGTTCTATTCCACACGCGGCGACCGATGGGGGTACGAAACGTGAGACCGAATCATCCGATACCGATTCCCGATGGTTCGCGCCGGATAACGCGGCGTGAGTGGGCAAGGCTGCTGACGGGCGCGGCACTGTTCGCGGCGGCTCGATCGAAGGCTCACGCCGCCGGCCTGTCATGGGATACGCCAGCCCGAGGCGGCCGGGGCGCCGAGCGCCGGTACCGCGTGGATGCCCAGGTGCTGCTGTTTTCCCTGCCGCTGCTGCGGCGCTCCGGGGTAGGCGCGGGTACGGTCGCATGGCGCGAATCGAGCGGCGATGACGGCACCACGCGGGTCCTCGAGTTCGCCGCATACTCGCTTCCCGGCCGCGCGGCCGGATTGAACCGCCTAGGGTTCATCCAGGAGAGAATCAGGTTGGCCGGCGCCGGCATGGCCGAAGCCATTTACTTCGGCCTGATGACGGCGTCGGCCGAAGAGAACGCCGACGAAGCTCGCAAGGCGCTTCACCCAACTGCCAGCCAGGTGGCGTACACAGCGGTAGATGCGCGCATCGAGAGTCGTTCGATGGAAACTGCGACCGCCCATTTCACGGCGCCGTCCGCGCTTTCCGCGAACCACCGCACGCAGTTGGAACAGATGGCGCGCCAAGCTCTGGCCGCGGCTCCGCGCGAGTCGGTGGGTCTCGATGGCGAGACGCCGCCTCCCTTCCTCCAGGCCATGGCTGAATTGCTGCGCCAGCCGAAGGGCGGCGAGGGCCGATACATCTATAACGGCCGTCTCTACCGCCTGTGGCTGCGGCGCACACCCGACGCCAAAGCCGGCGAGCGTTTCCGAGCCAGCGGCCTAGCGTCGGGCCCGGTCATTGCCGTTACTGGCGCGCTGCAGCGCGTCGCTGGCGGTAAACCGATCGACTTCCGGCTATGGGTGGAAGAGTCCGCCGCGCACCCAGTGCCCCTGCGCATCGAGTATCAGCCCAAGTCATACCTGCGGCTGGCGTTCGAAGCGGAGGCGTGATGCGGGGCTCGGCATACTGTCCGCTCGCGGGGCACTTGAATGCCAGAATCGCGCGCGGCAGGCGGCGCGCATTATTACAGACAGATTACAAATAGGATGTGCAGCTCTGAAACTTACGTGGCTCTGATGTAGTCGGATTGGCAGAGGAATTGCGAGCTATTGCTGCCAGGAGCGCCGGCGCGGCGGGCCTCGCTAATCGATCCGATGCGGGCGCTGCGCGGCGAGTGAGCTACACGCAAGTGAATTCGATTCCATGGACTGTGTCCGTTAGCGTTACCACCGAAGTCACAAATCCGTGACCGGTTCTTAATCATGCGTAGATATTCGCTTGCGAAGATCTCTGGTGAGGTTAATCCATGCGCCAGGTGTTTTCGATTGCGGTCTTGTTGTGTCTCTTGAGCGCCACGCTGCTGTTCGCTCAGTTTGAAACAGCCGAAGTGCTGGGCACGGCGCGCGATCCCAGCGGGGCCGTGATTGCGCGCGCAGCGGTTACGCTGACCAACCAGGCGACCGGCGTGCAGTCCAAAGTTGTCACCGCCGAGAACGGCGATTTCGATTTTTTCAATGTGCAGGTGGGCCGTTATTCGGTCACGGTGGAGCATACCGGATTCAACAAGATCACGATTAACGATCTTACCGTCGACGTGGGCGCCCGCCAGCGCGTGGACGTTTCGATGAAGGTGGGGGCCGTCACGGAATCCGTCGAGGTTTCGAGCGCCGCCGCCCTCCTGGAGACCGACTCCAGCGATCGGGGCCACGTGGTCAGCACAGCGGCGGTCAGCGAACTCCCGCTCAATGGCCGCAATTATGCCGACTTGGCGCTGTTGGACGCCAACGCCGTCAAATCACCCATTGCGGATTCCTTCTCGGCTACCGGCACACCGCGAGAGGGCGCGTTCAACGTGAACGGGATGCGCAGCACTTACAATAACTTTCTGCTCGACGGCCTGGATAACAACGCGTACGGAACCAGCAACCAGGGTTACTCGGCTCAATTGGTGCAGTTGTCCCCGGATGCGTTGGCGGAGTTCAAGATCATCACGGGCAACTACGGCGCGGAGTACGGGCGCGTGGGAGGGGCAGTGGTGAACGCCGTGATGAAATCGGGCACCAACACGCTTCACGGCACCGCGTACGAGTTTCTTCGCAACACGGATCTGAACGCCGCCGGATTCACTTTCAGCCCGGCCGTATTTGAGAAGCCTACACTGCAGCGCAACCAGTTCGGCTTCACGGTGGGCGGCCCGTTTGTCAAGAACAAGCTGTTTTTCTTCGCCGATTATGAAGGCTTCCGGCAGTTGCAGCGCTATCTGAACTTCGATTCGATTCCCGACATGAACGATCGCAACGGGATTCTGCCGGTGCCCGTGTACGATCCGTTGAACAAGACCGTCTATCCGGCTAACGCGGCGATTCCCATCTCGCAACTGAATCCGTTCGCCGCGACGGTCTTAAGCCAGTTGCCAGCGCCAAATGGCCCTGGGCGCTCCAACAACGACGAGGCGTTGCTGCTGATCCGCGATTACGGCGACAAGTTCGACGCCAAAATCGACGGCCAGATCAACGACCGCATGTCGGCGTTCATCCGTTTCAGCCAGCGCAAGGATCTGCAGTATTACGCGCCCGACCTCACCGGACCGTCGGGCGGGGATGGCAACGGTTACATTCACGTAATCGATCAGAACGCTTCGCTCGGCTACACCTGGACCATTACGCCGACCTCTCTCTTCGAGGCCCGCTTGGGTTTCTCGCATTTGCTGGGCGGCAAGACGCCGCCATATGTGGGTGGCCCGAGCATGAACGCTCTCTACGGCGGCTTTGAAGGTCTGCCGACGACATCCAATCTTACCGGCGGACTCGACACCCAGACCATCACCGGACTCACCGCGATGGGCCGCCAAACCAGCAATCCGCAGTTCCAGAATCCTACCTCCTGGGATCCGGAACTGAATTACTCGAAGACCTGGGGCCGGCATTCGATCAAGGTGGGCTACCAATTCCTGCTGGTCCACACCGAGATTCTGGACACCAACCCGCTGTACGGCCAGGACACCTACAGCGGGGCGTTCAGCAAGCCCACCTGCGCGGAACTGGGCGAGGCTTCCGGTTGCACGATCACGAGCGACTCGACCAGCTACAGCCTCGCGGATTTCATGTTCGGCCTTCCCAACCAGATTAACCTGGGGAGCTATGCGGTCGTCAATCTGCGGCAGTACGTACACTCCCTGTATTTTCAGGACGACTATCGGGTAAACACGAAGCTGTCGCTGAACCTTGGGTTGCGGTGGGAGTTCGCCTCGCCGCTTTATGAGCGCGACAACCACTACTCGAATTTCGACCCCACCACCGACAGCATGATCCAAGCCACCAGCGGAAGCCTGTATGACCGCTCCCTGGTGCATCCCGACTACAAAGACTACGGGCCGCGCGTCGGCCTGGCATACAGTGTTAATCCCCAAACGGTGGTTCGCAGCGGATACGGCATCAGCTACACGTTCTTCAACCGGGTTGGAAGCGCCGAGGAGGGAATCAACGCTCCGCAGGCCCTTTTCGGTGTCCTCAGCCAGTCGAATCCTACGTCGTCGACCTTCCTCACCACGCCGAACAGCTTCACCACGAACATCGCCAGTCCCGCGGCCTTCAATCCGGCCAATTCCAACGTCGTCTACACTCCGCCGGACAGCAAATGGCCATACGTACAGAATTGGTTCCTCTCCGTCCAGCGGCAACTTCCCAAGGACACGGTTTTCACGCTGACCTACAACGGAAACCATAGCCTGCGGTTGCCCATCATCGGCGATTACAATGAGGCGGCGCCATACAACCCGAGTGCCCCCTTAACCTATACTGCTCGCGTGCCGATACCGACTTTCGGACCGATCACCTGGCTCGACCCGGCGGGAGACAACCATTACAACGGTCTTTCGGCCAACGTGGAGCATCGTTTCACGAGGGACTTGTACTTCCAAAACTCGTTCACCTGGGGAAGTGCGATAGGGGATTCCGAGCAGGCGCTGGAGTATTACGCGGGTTACTTCCAGGCCAATCCGCAGAACATTCACAACCTGGCCGCGGAAGTGGGACCCTCCAGCTTCGACGAGAAATTGAATAACGTATCGACGGTCATCTACCAGCTTCCTTTCGGCAGGAGCCGCAAATACATGTCCAACGCGAGTTCCGCGGCGGATGCGTTTCTGGGTGGATGGGAAATCACCACCATCAACACCGCCCACACGGGCACGCCGATCGATGTGGTTTACAGCGCTTCGGGGAACAACATTGTCAGCTCCCTTTCCAACGATTATCGCGGCCAGCCGTTCCTGCGCCCCAATGTAACCGGCGCCGCCGTCAGCCAGCCCCGCTCCGAAATGCTCAACAGCTATTTCGCCGGTTACACATTCAGCACTCCTTCGGCCAGCGATCCATTCGGCGATGTCGGGCGCAATGCGTTCCGCGCTCCGAATTTCGATCAGTGGGACTGCTCGATCGATAAGAACTTCCAAATTCGCGAAAAGGCCCGCCTGCAATTTCGCGCGGAGTTCTTCAACTTTCTGAACCACACTAACTTCGGCATACCGGACACGAAGACCACCGATGCAGCCTTCGGCACCATCCGCACGACTTTCCCGTCGCGGCAGGGCCAGTTCGCGCTGAAGCTGATGTTCTAAGCGGTGTAGGGCACGTCGCGCGTATCCGGTATCTCTGCGCATCCGGGTATCAGCCCAAGTCGTAACTGCCGCTCGCATTCGAAGGCGGAATCGCGAATAGAAAGCTCCGATTGGCGCCGGGCTTATTGCAGCGGCGCGTGCGACGCTCGCGGCGGGGCGGCCGCACCGGCTTGCCAAAGCATCGGATTGTCCGCGCCGCGATCCCGGCTGGAAAATATCTCGGCCAGAATCTCCGGAACTTCGAAGACGGCCGAGTTGCGAACTGCGGCGGCCCGCGCGCGGTATCGGGCGAGACGATCCGGCCGCAACAGCTCGCGAACGGCATCCGCCACTTTGGAAAAGCTGCTCACCACCACGCCCGCGCCCTGCTCCAGTAACCATTCCGTGTTGTAGCGTTCGTGGGCCAGCGTCCAGGCGTTCGATTCCACCACCACAGGCAGCCGCATGGCCAGCGCCTCGCTGATGCTGCCGGGACCCGGCTTGCCGATGAAGTAGTCGCCCAGCGACATGAAGTAAGGCACGTCTCTGGTGAAACCCTCGATTCGCATTGGCATGCGCGGGTCATGCTCCCGCAGCCCACGAAGCGCGTTCGCGGCCGTCTGGTGCTTACCGCAAAGCAGGATCAACTGGGTCTTCAGATCGGACCGGTTCAGCGCCTTGGCGATTTTGACCATCTCCATCGAGCCCTCGCCGCCGAACATTACGATGCCGGTGGGCCGCTCGGGATCGAGGCCCAGGCGGGCCAACTCGCGCGCGCGATCCACCGCCGGCGGCTGATGAAAGCGAGGATTGAGGATCATGCCGGAGACCTGGAAAATATGGGACGGCGCGAGGCCGAGCGCGCGCGCCTGGTCCACCGCGCGCCGCGAGCCGCAGATCACGTACTGCTCCTGCCGCTCGATCCAGAAGTGCGGCGGGTAGTCGGCGATATCGGTAAGGACGGTCACCAGCGGGGTTCCCGGCCACGCCCGGTCGAGCGCCTGCTTGAACGCGCGGTTGTAATGCGGGATCAGCGAGACCACCATGTCCGGCCGCGTGGCCGCCCAGTGCCGCTCCAGAATGCGCACCTCGGCCGAGTGAAACAGGCGGATGGCGGCGTGCATCACGGGCACCAATTGCGCCGTTCCCAGCGTCCAGCCGCGCCGCAACATGATGTTGTAGACGTCCTGAAAATCGATGCCGGTCGACTTGCGGATGACGTCGATCGAATGGAACAGATCTTGCACCGAGTGTGTGCGGATGTCCCACGGCCGGCGCTCGGCGGCAATCACCTCGGCCAGCGAGGTGGCGGCGGCACGGTGCCCGCCGCCGGCATCGATGTAAATGAATTCGATGGCGCGCCTCATTGCGACCCGCCGCCTTCCGCGCGCAACGCCACGAAAGGCGCCGCCTTGGTAATCGCCGCCGGACCGGGCTGCGCGCCCGCGGCTAGGCAGCCGGAATTCCCCGTCGCCTGGGAAGCGCGCATGGCAACCACGGCGGGTTGAAACGCCGCCACCACCGGCCTTCCAATCCAGCACGCCGGCGGTTGTAATTCGAAAATCCAGGCCAGCGTGGCGCCTGTATCGTAGGTGAACACCGAAGCTTCGATCTTCCCCGGTGTCACGCCGGGGCCGGCCAGAATCCACGGAATCTGAATTTCGGCGAGCGAGTTCTTGCCGTGGTTATGCCCCTTGCCGCCGTGATCCGAAGTCACCAGCACGAAAGTGGAATCGAGCGCGCCGGCCTCGCGCAGCATGTCGAGAATGGCGCCGATCTGCCGGTCGGCTTCTTCCACCGCGCGGTAGTATGGGCGGCTCGACCAGCCCGAGTGATGCCCCGCGTGATCCACGTTATCCAGGTGGATGAAGAGCAACTCGGGGCGGTATCGCTTCCAGTAGTCGATGGCGGCCTGCGTGGTCCGCTGCGGGCCGCTCTGGTGTTCCATCACATCCGGCACGTTGCGTTCCACCAGTTTGGCGAAGCCGGGCCAGTCGTGGAATATGGCGATGCGGCTCGACGGACGCTGCGCACGCAAAGCGCCGAAAATGTTTGGAAAGCCGCCGGATTCGTCCTGGCACGCGGGCACGATTTCCTGCATCCGCTTCAGATAGCCGTTGGACGTGATGCCGTGCTGCTCCGGCCCCGACGCGCTGATCATCGACATCCAATTGGGACTGCTCAGCGTGGGCATCACGCCGCGCGCCTCTAGGCTCCACGCCCCGCGCGCCATCAGCCCGCGCAACGCCGGACCGCCGGCCGTCACCACGCCATCAACACTCAGCCCGTCCACGCCGATGACGATGACGTGCGGCTCCGCCGCCTCATCAAACTGCCGCGCGGACAAAGCCGCGCAGCCCAGCATCAGAACAGCGACCGCGATTCGTCGCATCGTCTCCCCCGTCTCATCAAGTAACATGCGGGCCGATTCGGTTCCGTTACAGTCCCAAGAAGGTTGTGTTTCCGGATTGCAACGCGAACCACGCCGGACCGCGCCGCGGGCTTTGGCAGCCTGACGAGCCGTGTGGAGGACCGGCTCCGAAACTACTTTTCACCGGATGTTAATTCGTTTGAAACCAAGCTGGGTCAGGCTGGGACAGCAGCCATCGAGAATGGCCGCCAACCATGCGCACCCAGACCAGCAACGACTTGCCTTCCTTTTCCGGCCTGTTCCAGCAGCCCTTGCGCCGCTTCCTCGATCCGGTGGAACCGGCCATCGAGCGGCTTCTGGCGATGGACCGGCTGCGTCAAACGCTGGAGACCATGCGCGGCATGGCCAACGGCGCGAATGCGGCCGGCCGCCTGCTGGAGGCGCTTGGCATTACCTGGGAAGCCGGGCCCGAGGAGATCGAGCGGATTCCGCGCACCGGCCCGCTGCTGGTGGTGGCGAACCATCCGTTCGGCCTGCTCGATGCGGCCATCCTGGCCGACGCGCTGCCAGCCGTGCGGCCGGACGTCCGCATCCTCGCCAACTCGCTGCTGGCCGGTGTTGCGGAGTTGAGTCAATGGTGCATCTTCGTGAATCCGTTCGGCTCCAAACACGCGGTGGGAGAAAACGCCCGCGCGTTGCTCGAAGCCGCCGCCTGGCTGCGCTCCGGCGGCGCATTGGTGGTGTTTCCAGCCGGTGAAGTGGCCCACTTCGATTGGAAAACCGGCACGCTGGCCGACCCCGATTGGAATCCCGCCATGGCGCGCATCGCGCAAAGGGCGGGCGCCGCCGCGGTGCCCATTTTCTTTGCGGGCGCCAACAGCGTCGGATTTCAACTGGCCGGCATGATCCACCCCGGGTTGCGCACCGCCAACCTGCCGCGCGAGCTGTTGAACAAGCGGGGCCGCCGCATCCGCATGCGCATCGGCCGTCCCGTGCCGTCGGCCACACTCCAGTCGTTCTCGAGCGCGCAAGAAGCCACCGAGTACTTACGCTGCCGGACTTACCTGTTGGACGATCGGGCGGCATCGCCAGCCGTCCCCGAACGCCGGCTGCCGGTGTGGCTGCTTCCAGCGAAGCGGCAGGCGCCAGTCGCAGCCGCTCGCGCCACGGACCGTCTGGCCGCGGAAATCGCCGACCTGCCGCCCCAGAGCAGGCTGTGCGACAACGGCGAGTTTGCGGTGTACCTGGCGAGCCAAGCCACATTCCCGGGCGTGGTCGCCGAAATCGGCCGCTTGCGCGAGCTGGCATTCCGCCAGGCTGGTGAAGGTACCGGCCGCGCGGTCGATCTCGACCGCTTCGACCAGCACTATCGGCACCTGGTGCTCTGGCATGAGGGCGACGGCCAGGTGGCGGGCGCGTACCGCCTCGGCCCCACTCCCGACATTCTGCCCGTCCACGGCGCGCGTGGCCTCTATACCAGCACGCTGTTCCGCTTCCGCGAAGATCTGTTCGACCGCATCGGCCCCGCCATCGAGCTCGGCCGTTCCTTCGTCCGTCCGGAATATCAAAAACAGGCCGCGCCGCTGTTGCTGTTGTGGAAAGGCATTGCGCGCTACGTGGCAACGCGGCCGGAGTGCGCCGTGCTCTTCGGCGGCGTCAGTATCAGCAATCGATACCACGCCGTCTCGCGCCACCTGATGGTCCGCTTCCTGGAGGCCCACCGCGCCGGCGAACTGGCCGGACTGGTGACGCCGCGCAGCCCCTATCGATTCCCCCAGCGGCAGTTTCGCCACACCGGCACGGTCAGCCATGTTCCAGCCAATGTGGAACAACTCTCTGGCCTGGTGGCGGATCTGGAGCGCGACGGCAAGGGCGTGCCCATCCTGCTGCGCCAGTATCTCAAGACCGGCGGCAAGCTGCTGGCATGCAACGTGGACCGCGGCTTTTCCGACGTGCTCGACGCGCTCATCATGGTGGACCTGCGCTCGGCTCCCACGCCCGTTCTGGGACGCTACTTCGGCAAGCGGGAAGCCGCCGCATTCCTCGAATGGCACCGGGAGCGCGAGCGAACAGTCGAATCCGCCGCGCGTGGCTAGGCCAGTCGCGTCCCGCGGGGTTGGCCTTGCTCGCTTACATAATCCGGTGGAACAGCAGGAACAATCCCGCCGCCAGCACGATGGAAGCGGGTAGCGTCAAAACCCAGGCCATCGCCAGCGAGCGGACTGTGCTCCATTGCAGCCCCGAATGGTTGGCCGCCATGGTGCCGGCCACGCCCGAGGACAGCACGTGCGTGGTGCTCACCGGCAAGCCCATGTAATCGGCCGCGCCGATGGTGACCATGGCGGTGATTTCGGCGGCCGCGCCCTGCGCGTAAGTCAGATGCTGCTTGCCGATCTTTTCCCCCACCGTGACCACGATGCGCTTCCAGCCCACCATGGTGCCGAGACCGAGCGCCATGGCCACCGCGACCTTCACCCAGGTGGGAATGAATTTGGTAACGCCGTCCACGTGCTTCTTGTAATTGTCGAGAACCGCCCAATCCGCGGACGTCAGCTTCGGGTTGCCGCTCTTCTTCATCAGCCGCAGCGCTTCGCTCACCAGATACATGTCGTTGCGGAAATTGGGGGTCATTTGTTCCGGCACGTTCTTGAGCTGTTTGTAAATAGCCGCTTCGTTGCCCAGATCGCCGATGGTCTGCTGCAAGGCCAGCATGGTGGAAGGGGTGAATTCGCGCGTGCGGATGAAATCGGTAACCGTGGCGCGCGGGTCGCCGATCACGGCGCTGGGCGAAACATAGCCGTGCACGACGTTGGCGGCCTGCTCCGAAACGGCCACGAAATCCATGGTCTGCGCGGGCGTCACGGCGTGGTTCAAGGCATAGGCCATGGGCACCGTGCCGATCAGGATCAGCATGATCAACCCCATGCCCTTCTGGCCGTCATTCGAGCCGTGGGCGAAGCTGACGCCGGTGCAGGTCAGCACCAGCAGGCCGCGAATCCACCATGGTGGCGGCTCGCTTCCTTCGGGCGCTTCATAGAGCTTCCTATTCTTGAAGACCACCTTGGAGATCATGAGCAGCAGTGCCGCGCAAACGAAGCCCACGATGGGCGAAATCAGCAGCGTCTTGCCCACGTTGAGGGCTTGGCCCCAATCCACCCCGCTGGTGCCGTTGCGGGCCGACATCAACTGGTTGGCGATGCCCACGCCGATGATGGAACCAACCATCGTGTGGGAGCTCGACGACGGCAGTCCGAAATACCAGGTGCCCAGGTTCCAGATGATAGCCGCCGCCAGCAACGCGAAAACCATGCTAAAGCCCGCTCCGCGGCCCACTTGCAGAATCAATTCCACTGGCAGCAGGCTGATGATACCGAATGCCACCGCACCCGACGAAGTCAGCACGCCAACAAAGTTCCACACGCCCGACCAGACCACCGCTACGTGCGGCTCGAGCGAATGCGTGTAGATCACCGTGGCCACCGCGTTGGCCGTATCGTGAAAACCGTTGACGAACTCGAATCCCAGCGCGACCGAGAGGGCCACGCCGAGCAGCACGAAAGGATAGATCGAAGTTGGATGAACGTTGCCCAGATCGCCGATCAGTTGCGATGCGGCATACACGAACCCGATGATCAAAGCCAGACCGAAAACCAGCATCCCGATTTTGCCCGGCTTGCGAGACATTTTGGCGTCAAGTACACTCGCTGTGGCAGCACTCATGGTTCCCCTCGATCGGTCAGAATACACTGCGGATCGTTACACTTTCATGAACGGGGCAGGAAGAAAGAGCGGTAAGCCGAATCCCAGTAACCGGATCGCCTTGCGGGCTTTCATGTGATACTTGCTCGGCGCTCACCGGTGCTGAAGTACTGCCGCCACAGGAACCCCGCTGAAGCGCAGCCCCGCCGACGCTTGCCGGTTCGGCTCCGGAAGCTACTCTCTGCCTCACGATGCATTCAGGCGGGACACCAGCGCATTCTTGCTGCTAAGATCGAGTTTTATTGCAAGAATATCGTTTCTATAATCAAGGACTTAGGGAAAGCTGGCTGGTTTACACCCAGAAGGTCGCCGGTTCGGATCCTGCACCGCCCACCATGCCGCAGACGATCTCCTCTGGCCGCTGCGGGCGGCTGGCCAGGTGGTCCCCCGGTTTCCTCCAACGGATACGCCGGCGTCGTCCGGATGCCGGCGTTATCGGCATGTTCGCCGCGAACGCCCGAGGCCGCGTCATCATCCAACAACCGTGTGCGCCGGTGTCCTTATTCCACCCAATTCGACCAGAGAGCCGCCCGGCAAGTGGGCAACCACACGCAGGTCACCGGGGTCAAATCCTAACGGTTTTCTGGCGACCAGCAGGAATCCCGCCGCCAAAGTCGGATTCAGTGCAAGATGGCGGGCTACATCGGGCCGCTCGATCCTGGAGCACTCGACTGGTCGCATCAAGCGCCCGGCGTGGACTGCGGCGACCCACACCGCCGGCGCGTTCGTTCCAGGCTCCAGTACCCAACCCTGGATGGAAACGGTGGCCCCACCCTCCTCCACGGCGTCAATGAAACCGAGCGAGGCCGACTGCACCTCCTCCAACGATCCCCGCACAAACCGCTCTTTGCCCTCGATCGTAGCGATGCGGCCCTCTCTGGGGAACTGACTGTTGAGGAAGTCCGGCTCAATCAGCACCGGACCCTCCAGCAGCTCCATCTGTGCCGCCGACCACGGGCACTTGCCTGGGTGGGTGAGCAGAAACCAAGTCATGCGCGGGTTGTACCAAACCAATTCGTGAGCGTCGAGCCCGGCTTCCGCAGCCATGCGTCGAATCGTTTCGCCGGAGTAACCCACGCAATCGGGGTACACCCAGCCAGACGCGACCGAGTCTGAGCCGACTAGGTCAACTTTAAGGAAGGTTACAACTGCCATGCCCCCTGGCTCCAGGGCTTCTCCAACTGCCCCAAGTAGCCGAGTGGCCAGATCTGAGCCAGTGTGGGTGAAAATCGACTGGATAAGAATGTAGTCGAATCTCCTGCCGAATGAAATATCGAAATTGGCGCCGTAGCTGAAAACCGGGGCTTTCACAAGCGCAATTTCCTGCCCGAGTTCGCAGCGTAGCGCATCGTCGATCAGCCATCGGTTTGGCTCGACGCCATAATAGCGGCCGGCGCGCAGGTAGGAGATCAGCAGGCGGCCCGCCCGGAGCGACCCACAGCCGAAATCGAGAACGTAGTGGTGATCACGCAACCCCAGCGCAGTCAGCAGATTGAACTGTGTGGCTCCGATCAGATCGTACTGCTGCGGGGGACCGACGTATGCGCGGTAGTGGTGGTCGCCGGCCGACAGGCCATCCCAGTCGGATTCGACAGGCGCGGCGATATTTCGCAGCTCGCCCCTCATAACCCTCTCCAAGAAGAATATTACCGCATGGGACGTGCCGTGACACAATAATTTAGGGTAATTGACGGACCAAACTCCTAATTGCAACGGAGCGGCATCTGTCGCTACCTTCGGCGTGCGGCCGCGCTTCCGAGGACGCATTGGGCGCGCCAACCGCGCCTCCATGCGACAATTGGGGCTGGATTATGGGCGATTTCCCTGCATTCATGAAACGGCCGGCGAACCGGATTGCGAAGACTCAACAGGCGACGCCGGGAGTTGAGGGATACATATTCGACGGAGCGGACGGCAGCCAGATGGCGTTCTGGACATGTCAGGATACGGCGGCGTCTGCGGAGCACGTCCACGACTACGACGAATACATGCTGGTTGTCGAGGGCTGCTACACGCTGCTCATGGATGGGCACCGCGTAGCGGTGAAAGCCGGAGAAGAATACGTGATACCGCGCGGCGTTCCGCACGGCGGCGAAGTACTGGCGGGAACCAGGACAATCCACGCTTTTGGCGGACACCGGGCGGACCGGACGGCCGAGTAGGAAGGCCGGGCCCTCACATGCCCGGCCCCCAGTGCCACTCGCACAGTGAATCGACGTACGCTGTCGAAACCTGCCTCGCAAGTCTGCGGCGAGCGATGCATTTTTGACGGTCCGCACCGCCCGCTAGCCTGCTAGCGCGACGGCGGCTCGGGGGCGTCCAGGTTCGCGCCATCCGGCGCCGGCTCGACTGTTGCGGCCTCGTGACGCTTCTTGGCGTAGTCGCCGCGGCTGAAATATTTCTCCAGCCAGCAATAGAGAGCGACAAAAAGGTAGCGGCTCCCCATCTCTCTGATTCTCAGTTTGGATATGCCGGATCGCCGGTTTCGCCAGGTGATGGGCACCACGGTCCAGGAGTATCCGCGCACCACGATCTTCAGCGGAAGCTCCACGGTGAGATTGAAGTGCGGCGAAAGGAAGGGGCGGCAGCCGTCCAGCGCGCGGCGCCGGTATGCTTTGAAGGCGTTCGTGAAATCGTTCAAAGGGACGCGAAACAGTAACCGGAGAAACAGATTGGCCAGCCGGTTGATAGCCAGCTTGTGCGCGGGGTAGTCGATCACCCCGCCTCCGCGAACGAAGCGCGATCCGAAGACCGCGTCCCACCCCTGTCCCAGCAGTTCCCAGTAGCGAACCACATCGCGGCAATCGTCGGATTCATCCGCCATCATGATCACCACGCCGTCTCCCCGGCTGTGATCGATGCCGCAGACGATCGCCCGGCCGAAACCGTGCTCGCCGGTATTCTGCACCGGGCGCAGGGTGGGCACGCGGGTGGACAGGTCGCGCAGCACGGCCCAGGTGGAGTCGGTGCTGCCATCATCCACGGCCACGATTTCGTGTTCGACGTTGTGCAACCGCAGCTCGACGTACAGATGTTCCACGGTAGAGGGCGCCGCGCCTTCTTCGTCGCGCATCGGGATCACGACCGAGAGCAGATTGAGGGGCTCGTGCGCCGCAAGGTCCGCGGATTGGTTCATACGCCGCTCGTCTCCAGCCAATCCGGATGCCTCTCGGCGTGACCCGCGATTTCATCGAGCAGAGCCTCGATCGATGTCTTTGGCCGCCAGCCGAAGTCCCGCTCCGCGTCCGAGCTGTCCATGATCATCCACGGAATATCGTAAGGTCTGGGGCGGGGATCGGGCAGCGGAGCGTGCGGCCCAAAGCGCGCATCGCACCAGGCGGTCACTTGCGCCAGCGACATGGCATTTTCCGCGCCGCCGCCAGCCACATAGATGCGCTGTCCGCCGGCCCGCGGCGCACCGGTCTGCGCGTCCACCAGGGCGGCGAGGTCCCGCGGATGGAAAGCGTCTCGCACCTGGCGGCCGGCGCCCTCGAAGCCAATGTAGCGCAGCGGGCGCTTGCGCAGGTGCGCGTTGACCCAATAGGAGAAGATCCCCTGGTCCGGCGTGCCGAACTGCCCCGCGCCGGCCAGCACGCCGCAGCGGTTCACCCACACCGGAAACCCGAAAGCCTCGCTATATTCGAGAGCGATCGCTTCCGCGGCCAGCTTGGTGCCGCCGTACAACGAAATCGGCGGCGCGGTGGAGAATGCCGCGCCAATGCCCCGCGAGGAAACGCCGGCGGGGAGCGGCCCCGAGCAATCCAACTGAAACGCGCTCCCGTCGATCTTGAGAGGCAGTGCGCATAGCGCCGGGATCGAATACACGCGGCTGCTGCTGAGCAGGATGAAGCCCGCTTTGTGCCTCTTCGAGTATTCGAGCAGGTTGACCAGGCTTGCCAGATTGTGCTCGAACAATTGGCGGCTGCTCAGCGGCCCTTGCACGCCCGCCAGCACGCTCGGCGAGGCCGCTGCGTCGATTACCCAATCCGCGGCGGGCAGGTTTTCAAAGTCGCTAGCCGCGCGAATATCGGCGTGGACGAACTCAATCCCCAGCTTCCGGAGGCGCGCGCGGTTCGTCTCCGAGCCCGGCCGCATCAGATTGTCCAGGCCCACGATCGCCAGGCCCTGCCGCCGCTCAACCAACGACGCCGCCAGCGAACTGCCTACAAATCCGCAGGCGCCGGTGATGAGAACCCTCATCCGCCACCTTTCCGCTATTGGCGTTCCATCCAGCTTTGCGCGATCTCGCGGAAAATATCGTCCAGGCTCTTGGTAAGGTCCCAGGCAGGATAGTGCGATTTCATTTTTCGCAGATCGCTGTAGTAGCAGATATGATCGCCGATGCGATTTTCATCGATGTAGCGCCAGTTCATCGGGCGTCCGGTCGCACTTTCGGCCTTCGCGAAGGCTTCCAGAATCGAACAGGCGTTGGCCTTGCCGCCGCCCAGGTTGTACACTTCCGCCACCCGTGGCGCCTTCCAGAATTCGAACATGAAGCGCGCCACATCTTCCGAATGGATATTGTCGCGCACCTGCTTGCCTTTGTAACCGAACACCTTATACTCGCGGCCCTGCACATTGCACTTGATCAAGTAGCTCAAGAAACCGTGCAGTTCCACGCCGGAATGGTTGGGGCCGGTCAGACAACCTCCGCGCAGGCAGCAGGTCGGCATGTTGAAATAGCGGCCGTATTCCTGGGCCATCACATCGCCGGCAACCTTGGAAGCGCCAAACAGGGAGTGCTTGCTCTGGTCGATGGAGAAATCCTCGGGGATGCCGTTGGCGTAAGCGGGGTCGGCATAGTCCCAGCGAGTTTCGAGTTCCCGCAGCCGAACCGTGTTGGGCCGGTCGCCGTAAACCTTGTTGGTGGACATGTGGATGAACGGCGTTTCCGGGCAGGATCTCCGGGCCGCCTCCAGCATGTGCAGGGTGCCCAAAGCGTTCACTTCAAAATCAAGCAGCGGGATGGCCGCGGCGCGGTCGTGCGAAGGCTGGGCTGCGGTGTGCACGATCAGGTTGGGCCGCAACTCGTCCATCAATCGAAACACGGCGTCGCGATCGCGAATATCGAGCGCTTCGTGCCGATATCCGGGGATTTCGCTGCGCAACCGTTCCAGCACCCAGCTTGTGTCGCCTTCCGGCCCGAAAAAGATCGCGCGATGATTGCTGTCAATTCCGGCGACGCGGAAACCTTGGCGGGCAAAAAATACGGAAACCTCCGAACCAATCAGCCCGCAAGAGCCTGACACTAATACCAATGGCACCGACATTCGAGAGAAATTATCCTGAATATCCGTTTTGGGGATTCGATCTTAATATTCAGTATACACTCAGCCGCCATCACCGACGATCGTGCGAGAATGATGCTGCGAGCCGCGTCTTTTCCGGTTTGGTGGCGATCCGGCGGAATGATGGCTAATGCTCCCCGGCGTGCAAACGAGTTCTCGAGCGCCTTCGCTTCAGTGTCCTGAGCCCCCTTCAGCCATACCGTGCCCCTACTCCCACTCGCACAGGGAATCGACGTACGCTGCCGAGCCGTCGCGCAGCCACCCGTCGAGCTGCGCGGGCTCCTTCAACTGCTGACCGCGGCGGCGGGAAACCACCGCGAAGCGGCAGCCGGTTGCGGCCAGGCCCGTCATATCTCCCCAGAGCTTTTCGAATTGCGCCACTGGGAACACGTCTTCCTGTCCTTTGCCCCAGCGCTTTTTGACGTCCTTCAAAGTGATGTAGGTGGGCATGCGCGCAGCCACGGCCCGGACGCGGGCAGCAACCTTGGCTCGATCCGAAAGATCCTGCCGCGCCAGGCCGAACACCTCCAGCAGCCGGTCCAGGTGGATCCACGCGGTAGCGCTGTTGTAGTAAGACAGGCTCGCTTCCACCTCCTCGGAAGGCAGCGCCAGGCCTTCCACCAGCCTGGGGCGCCCATCCACGCGGGCCAGGCCGCCGCCGCGATCTTCAAACTGGCGGGCGATGACTTCGAAGCAGAGCGGCACGCCTTGCTCGATATGCCAGCCAAGCAAGCCGGGATCGACATCCGCGCCGAGCGTGTCGATGTTGTGCACCATCAGGTACTGCAATTCCGGCCGGGCCGCCAGCAGGCGCTCCAGCACGCCATTGCGCAACATGTTGGGAATCTCGTACCAATGCCCGGTGGGATGCAGACACTGCAGCGGCAGATTATCGGTGTAGTCGGAACCTTCGCCGGCATGCTGCGCCCACGCAATCAGGGCTGCGTGCAAGCTCTCGCGCACTTTTTGCTTCTGCTCGTCGAGGAGCTGCTGCGGCGTTTCCTCCCAGGCGAACTTCAGATCGCGCGCCATGGGGACCAGCCGCAGGCCGACCGATCGCCCAGGCGACAGATACAGTTCTGCGCCGCCGCGGTGTTCACGATCGACCCATTCGGCGATGGCGTCATGCGTCAAGTAGCTAGTCGTGATTACATGCGGCACTGGCGTTCCGCACAAGGACTTGGTGCGGCAGCTTTTGGCCAGGTGTACCTCGATGAAGTTGCGGTGACGGCCGGCGAATCGCGCGAACGGGCTGAGCGCCTTGACCACGCCGGCGCCGCGCGTCCAGCGGGTGCCGATGCCGCCGGCCAGCGAAATCACGGCCACCCGCCCCTGGCGCAGGGCCTCCATTCCGATGTCCTGGTAGCGGCTGCCGGCCCCATCTTCGGCGTGCCACACGTCTAGGTCTTCCACATCGCGGATATCGGCGCTGGCCGGCAGTCTGTTCTGCGCCAGGCCGATGCGGCCCCTGCGCAGATCCGCCCGAATCTGCTCGTGCTCGGCGCTGTCAAACCCCAGCTCCGGCAGCAGCTCGTTGAGCGTGCGGCTTTGGTCTCCCGCCGCGCCGGCGCTGCGAGGCAACAAAACGTCGAATACGTTTTCGACCACGGGCCGCATTTCGTCGGTCTGCCGGCACTGCGCAGCCAGGCGGGCCAGTTCGGCTTTGCGTGCGTCGGGCAACAGGCGGGTATCCGTTTTGACCAGCGCCGGAATCAAGAGCGTATAGTAAGCGGCCGGCATGAGCGCAACGTCTTCCTGGAGCAAGCGGGCCTCGGTGCCGCGTTCGTTGATGGCGAAATCGTATACCACCGGCTCCATGGCAAACGGCACGGCCCGTTCCAGCCGCTGTTTGGTTTCACGCATCAACGCGCCCAGCCGCTCCTGCGCGCGCGGCCGAACTTCGGGGTTGAACATGAATCCCATCCCGCCACCGGCCATTCCGCCCAGCATCCAGAAACCATGGAAATTCCGGCCGAACTCCGCGCGGACCTCGTGGATCAACGTTTCGGTGTAGAGATTGCTGGCCCAAGGGATTATGGTTTGGATGGGTCCGAAGAAGTTGCGTTCGGTGGCCGCGCCCAGCGCGGGAATATCGCCGGCTTTCAGGCAAGCCAGGATTTCGTCGAAGATGGCGATCGCCTGCTGGCGCCCCTGCCATTCCGCTTCCCCGCGCAACAGGTATTTCTCGGTCACCATCTCGAGGATCGGCCCCACGTCCTGCGCCATGCCGCCGTGCACCAGCACCAGGCTGTTTTCGAGCTTCTCTCTGGAGCTCGGTGGCACTTCTTCGGTGCTGAGGACGTGATGGCGCGGCAGCAGACATCCGCGGCTGATGCCGAATTCCGGGTCGTGCGCGGCCGCCAGTACGCCTTGGATCACTTTCATCCCCGGCCATACGCCGCCGGAATCCTGCCAGCCCCCGCCGGAACCGCCCAGCCATTCGCCCAGAATCGCGCGCCCCGCCACCAGGCGGCGCTCATTCTCCTCGAGCGTTCCCGTCAGCGTGCGCACCTGACCGGTGGCGCGCATGGAGACCGCGATGATGGAGGCCAGCAGATTGGTGGAAACCGCCAGGCGGGAACCTTTGGGAATCCCCCGCACGTGGGTGACTATCTCCAATCCGTAGCCCGGCACTCCGGTCAGTGCGGCCAGAACGTCGGACAGCGGCTGGCGCGCCCCTTCCAATCCTGGCGGAACGATGCCAGCGGCGATGACTCCGGCTTTGAGCAGTCCCAGGTAATCGCGCGCAAAATCGAAAACCTCGGCTAGGGAAGTGACATCGGTGCTCGCATTCAGGTCCACGCTGGTCAGGCGAAGCACCGGCTCATCGATCGCCCGGAGGTACACATCGATGGGCGGCTGCGGGCTGGGCGAACCGGAGCCGCGCAGGGCCAGATCGATCGACACGTTGAGCACCCGCGCGCCTTCCGGGTAATCCATGCCGAGGAAGAAAATATCGCTCCAGCCGCTGTGGCTGAGGTCCATGCGAACCGGGGTCGATTCGCGCAGGATTGGAAAAGCGCCGCGCCCGCCGGGACGGTCGAGCAGTTCGCGCCGGATGGTCAGCGGGTAATCGGTCGGATGTCCGATGCGGGACATCCATTGGTTGCCGCGCACCGCCCGCACGCTCCGGCGCACCTGGGCCGCCAGCGTTTGGAAAGCGAGGCCCTGATAGGCCGCGGCCAGCGCGCTCGACAGAGCGGCGGTCGGACCCGCGGCCGAGAACTCGAGCAGCGAGTCGATGGCTTCATGGAAACGCCGCTGGAGAATCTGCGCCAGCGCTTCCGGCGGCACGGGTCTTCCGGCCGGCACGCCGGCTTTGTACGGCAGATGGAAACGGTGAATCGAGTACAGAAAAAACTGCGCCCTCACCCGCTCGTACAGGTTGTCACTTTCGCGGCGGAAGCGGTCCAGCGCGGCGGCCTCCGCCACCAACTGCGCGACGCTTGCCGCCTGGCAAAAACCATCGAGCGGCTGGTTCCTGCGCTCGCTGGAAGCGGCGGTGATGATGCCGGTCAGCTCGCTCATTGCGGATTTGAGCCCACCGGTTCTTCCATCGCCCGCGTCGCCAACAGCTCCAACAGGTTGGCCAGCACTTGCTCGCGATCGCGGCCCGCCAGGGCCAGGGCCATCTGCGCGGTCAGAAGGCCATAGCGGACCCCAACGTCATACCGGCGATTGCTCTCTTCCAGCGCGAGATACTGCTCGCGGCGCGCCAGTTGATTCAGCACGCCGGACAGCGTGACCCGGCTGTCCGCCGCCCGCAACCCAGTTCCGAGAAGGTCCATCACGCCCGCGGTCAGGACATGCATACCGAAAAAGCACAGGTAATACCCGGCGCGCAGTCCGGGGACGATCAAGTGCTCTTCGGCCTCGGTGGGGGTTGGCTTCTCCTTGACCACTTCCACGCGGTAGACTCCAGGCCGGCCGGCTACCGGCTGGCCACCCACCACGCCGTAATGGCCGATGTGGTTTTCGCGCGCCGGCTGCACCGAGGAAACCGCGCAGCTCTCCCGTTCGGCCAGAGCCACCAGGCGGCACGCGGGACGTCCGTGCGAGCTGCCCAGATAAACGTGGTCGCCGACCAGGTGCAGAAACGGGTCGTTGCCGGTAAATGGGCGGGCGCAGAAGATCGCGTGCGCGTAACCACCCGGCGTTGGCTGTTCGATGAACTGGACCCGCTGCACCAGGTCGCCGGCCGCTCGCGAGTAGGAAGCGCGATCGCCGGGTGCGACGATCAGGCACGCCTCCTCAATCGGCGCGGCAAATACCTCTTCCAGCAGAATGCGGAGGATTGGTTTCTCGATCCCGTCGCGGTCGATCAGCACTTGCAACGGCAACGCACGCTGGTGAACACCGGCGGCGGTGATGACGGCTTTGCGAACATTCATGGGCTTGAGCCGAGGGAGCGGCGCATTGCCTATTGTTTCATGCTTCGCGCCGGGAAAGAATCGAAATTGGAGGGCACATAAAACACATGGCCCGACTCCCCCGCAGGGGGCCGGGCCATGGAACAAAACGGAGGGCCTTTGCGACGCGAAACCTTACTTCGCGAAGCGGCGGCGGGTCACCAGACCCAGCAGCCCTGCACCGACCAGCATGAACATCGCCGGCTCGGGCACGGCCGAGGAATCTGTGAGCGACACTTCGTCAAAATCCGTTTGGGCGGCCGTGGAACCGAGCACGATTTCCAGGTCTTGGCCGACGGGAGCGCCGGAGGCGGGAGACGTGTACGTCCCCGTCCATTCCACCCAGTTATAGAGGTTGTTGGTGTGATCGTCATTCGGCGCCGGGCCCTGTGTGCCGGCAGCGGTCCACGTGATCAATGGCGTGCTGCCCGCTTCCAGTACGATATCGGGGTCGAACGCCAAGCCGACGCGCGAGCTCACCCACACCGTAAAGGTGTAGGTTTCGTTCGCGAGGAGGGCCGTTCCGAGGTCCTGTGTCAGAGAACCGGCGTTAGTTGATCCCACTTGCGGCCCGCCATCCGGAATGGCGCCCGACCAGGTGCCCGCTGCGGGCAACAGCGAACCTGCTACGCCGCTGGGAGTCCACGCAGCCTGCTCACAGGTTTGTGGCGGCGTGCCGCTGCACGTGGTAACACTAAACTGGGTGACTGAAATCACGCCTCCCCAAATTCCGCCCACCGCAAGGAAAAGAACTACAAAAAGACTTACCGTAAAACTCGTTCGCATCTTCAATCCTCCGTCGCTCTTTATGGCCTATTCAAGATTAGCGTTGTGGCATCTACATATCGATGCTTTATGAGTGTAACTGACAAAAAGGGGGGTCGTCAAGTGCTTCGGCAGCGTTTTTTCGGGGCGTATCTGCACACAAAACAGTGCTCTTGCGGAGAGTTTCCGGTGCTTCCGATAACGTTCATCAAGGCCCCCGTCCGATGATCGAAGCTTTCGGGTGATTGGGCGACTGTTTTACTAAGGCGTTTATAATCATTATATTAAAACCAAGAACCAGGGTGTGGTGAAGCTATGGGGAGGGGATTTCAGAGAGAGATGGCTGGTCAAATCCACCGGGCTTGAATCTTGAGTACCAGTACCAAGTGACAGTACTCGGCGGTAGCGCGCCTCGGATAGCGGCGGGCGGGAGCACCGCCCCATCGCGCCTTTTGCCAAGCAGGGCGTGTTCCAGGGAGCAATTCCGACACCCAGCGGCAGCCACGGACTACTTGCGGAAAGACCGTAGGAAGAAGCCCAAGCAGGCACGCAACGGCGCGGTGACACGCCAGGAGCCCGAGTTGTAAATGTCGGCGATGCGGGCTTCGCGGTCGCGCAACTGAGCCTGCAACTCCAACAGTGGCGATTCGTCGGGCGCGCGCCCTGCCAGCCGCCGCATCTCTTCGAAGCGGCGCATCTGTTCGATGCGGGGCACCAAACTGTCGCGCAGCGACCAATCGCTCAGCAGGCCATGCAGGAAGCCGCCGATCCGGCTGGTCGCGGTTTGCCAACTGGCCGGCTCGGCGCCGTTGGACTCCGCCCCACCACCATCCCATTCCGGAAATCCCTCTTTGAGCAAGGCCACCAGCTCGCAGGTCGAGGCGTATAAGTGCAGATTTCGCCCGGCGTGGGCTCTTCGCCGGATGTCCTCGAGGACCGGGATGGAGCGCGCCAGCACCGGCCTGCGAAGCGCGAGGCTCTCCAGCACGGGGATTCCGAAGCCTCGATGGGACAATGGAAACACGAGAAACTTCGCGTCCCGCATCAGGTTGAGCACGGCTTCTTCGCTGAGCCCGGCACTGCCGTAAGCGACCACGTTGCGGCGGCTGTCGTCATCGACTCCCAGCACGACGAACTTCTCGCGAGGAAAGGCCTGCGCCAGCGCATCGACGGTAGCGGGCAAGCGTTCGCGTTCGAACTGGTTCCCGATCACTAGAATGTGATCCCCCGGCCTGGCAGGGGCATCGCCCGGCTGGGCATAATCGGAGAGATCCAGCGGCATGCAGTCCACCATTTCCTTCAGCCTCGGGTTGAGCGGGAAGCGGCGGCGGAATTGCTCACCCACGAACTCGCTGGCGTAGAGGATTCCGTCCGCGTGGTTGAAGACGGTTCCCCAAACGGCCGACAGGTGGCGGTTCAGGCGCAGGCAATCGGAAGGGAACGGATCCAGCATGGCGTAGACGTTCAGCACGCCCACGCGGCTCATGCGTTGCAACTGCCAGACGTCGAACGGCTGGGCAAAACGAAACGCCACGGCGAAAAGCCGCGCTGTCTCCGGCAAGACAAAATGAACCCGCGGCAATTGATGGAGCTTGTGAAACCGCAGCGCCTCGTCGGAAATCATGACGGAAATGTTAAAGTATTGCCGCCAGCTTTCCACGGCATAGCTCAGCATTCGCTTGGCCGGTTCAAACGTGGCGTCATAGGACGGGCCCACGCCGGAGAAATCGAATACCAACTCGAGCCGCCTCTGGCTGTCGGGCAGGAGGGCCGTCAGCATCTCCTCCGCTTCGTAGTGCGCGCTGGCGAAATAGCCTGCCACGCTGGCGGGATACTCGGGATAGCGCGTGTTCAGTAGTTCGGCGTTCTTGTTTTCGACGATTGTCTTGGGCGCAGCGCTAACGGAAAAAGAGGCTTCGCCGACATGGTAGACGAACGCGTGGTTGGCAAGAGCGGCCCGGTATCCGCTCCGGTTGGCCCGCATGGTTAGATCGTTCTCTTCGCCATATCCCAAGCCGTACGCTTCATCGAACAGCCCAAACTCCGCCAGGACCCTGGCCTTAATGTACAGGCAGAAGCCAACCCCGGTAGGCACAAAGTGGAAATCGGGGAGGTAGCGCGCGATGTCACGAAAACTGCGGTAAGCCTCTTCCGCCGAGAGGTGGTGAAACTCGCCTTGGTGCGGCAGCGTGCAGATCGTGGCGTTATTGGAGCGCGGGCTGACGAATCCGATCATGGGATCGAGATAGGCGACCCGTTTCAGTTCGGAGAGGGCGCCGGGAAAGACGACCGTGTCGGAATTGAGGAGGATGATATCGCGGCGGGCCACCAGGGAAACCGCGGCCGCCATGTTCACCGAGCGGACAAATCCGAGGTTGTGCTCATTTTCGACGAGACGCGCCGGAACCGACTGCGCCAGAGACTCGACGGCCTCGCGCAAGACCGGTTTGAGCTCGAGGTCGTCGGGCGAGTCATTGACCGCCACTACGCTGCAGGAAGCATCGTTCAACTCCGCCGCAGCGGACTGCAGGGAACGAAACAGCGGCTCCACGAGTTTCGCGTTCCGGTAGAACGGGATAATGATATCGATGGGCGGCAGCGACACTTGTGCAGTGTCTGATACGTCGGGCGACGTTGGCATAAGAGGCTAAGAAACACAGGATAACCCACCGCGCCCGCCAGTCAAAGGCAATTCCGTGCCTTTGCGGGCAGAAAGCTAACGAAGGGCTCCGGAATTATGCTAAAAGGGCCTTTAGGGCACTTGTTTTCATGAATCCACTCCGGGAGGGTTTTCAGGGTGTGCGGGTGTCGCCGGTAAGTCAGCCCGGGATCATCGTGCTTGGCATGCATCGCAGCGGTACGTCGGTGGTCGCCGAGTTGCTGCAGCGATGGGGCGCCTACGGAAAAGAGGAGGCCCTGATTCAGGGCGATATCTGGAACGAAAACGGTTACTGGGAATACGGTCCCCTGGTGGACTTCAACGAAGAGCTTCTGCGCTCCGTCAATTCTTCCTGGCACACACCGCCCGCGGATAGCGACCGGCCGCTGCTGACAGCCCTGGCGCAGGACGCGGGGTACCGCGGCCGCGCGCTGCGCCTGCTGGAAGACATGCAGGCGGGAGGACGGCCTTGGTTTTGGAAAGATCCTAGATTACCGGTCCTATTGCCATTCTGGAAACGGGTTTGGGGAGATGTCGTGTTCGTGGTGCCGGTGCGAGATCCCGTCGACATCGCCCTGTCTCTCCAGCGGCGGGATCGCTTCTCGGTGTCGCGCTCGCTTCTCGTCTGGCAAAGATATATGTCCGAGATTTTGCTGGACCAGGACGCGCCAGGCGCGGCGCTGTTCCTGTCATACGATAAGCTTCTGGCGGACGCCATCGGCGAGTGCGCCCGCCTATGCAGGTTCCTGGAGGAGCGGCTTGCGATCCAGACGCCGGATCCGGCGCAACGTGCGCAGGCCATGGCTGAAGCAGTTGTCCCGGAGTTGCGCAGGAATCGGACCCCCATTGGATTTGCCCAGAGTCCTATCGCGACACCCGCCCAGAAGGCGCTCTACGGGATGCTCGAGGGCCTGGCAAGCGGGTCGCCGGTAGAACTGGCAGCCACGGCTGGCCCGGAGCCCCACTGGCGGGAGCACCTGCTCGCCGAAAACGCGGCGCAGCCGAGGCCGAAGCCAAGAGACAGTTGTGAGGTGTACTGGCGAGACTCCAACTCCCCATACGTCAACTGGCGAAGCAGGTCCGTTCCTATCCAGGAGCAGCGAGGGCCGCAATCGTTACGGATTGCGTTGCCTCCGATGCAAGGCGAGGGCGCGAGTTCGCTTCGCATCGACCTTAGCCAGCGCACCGGGTTCGCGATGATCGATGAAATCGCGGTCGAGGACACCCTGGGCAGCGTGGTCTGGGCGTGGGATGGCCGGCTGGAGTCGATGCAGAATCTTTCCCAGCACCAGATCCGTTTCTGCGAGCGGCAGCCGCGCGACCGCGGCTGCATGCTGCAGTTGGATGGCGATGATCCGTGGCTCGAAGTCGTCCTGGATGCTGTTCAGTCCGCGGCATTGGCGAAAGGAGCGACCGTGACCGTCGAGGCCGAGTATATTCCGGCGGTGGAGCACCTCGTGCAGGAAAACGCTCGGATAGTCGCAGAGCTTCGTGAATCGAGCGCGAGACTCGATGGGCTCAGTACGGCGCTCCGTTCGGAGCAGGCCCATATGGCGGCCAGCCAGGCTGGAATCGAGGGGCGCGCCGCGAATCTGGCGGCCAGCCTGAATGGAATCGGCGAACTTGTCGCGAGTTTAGCGGCCAGCCAGGGTGGATTCGAGGGGCGCGTCGCGAATCTGGCGGCCAGCCTGAATGGAGTCGAGGCGCGCATCGCGAGTTTAGCGGCCAGCCAGGCTGGAATCGAGGCTCGCATCGCGAATCTGGCGGCCAGCCTGAGTGGAATCGGGGAACTTGTCGGGAGCTTAGCGGCCAGCCAGGCTGGAATCGAGGGGCGCGTCGCGAATCTGGCGGCCAGCTTGAATGAAATCGGGGAACTTGTCGCGGGTTCAGCGGCCAGCCAGACTGGAATCGAGGAGCGTGTCATCAGTTTAGCGGCCAGCCTGAGCGGAGTCGAGGCGCGCAGCGCGAGTTTAGCGGCCAGCCAGGCTGGAATCGAGGGGCGCGTCGCGAATCTGGCGGCCAGCCTGAGTGGAATCGGGGAACTTGTCGGGAGCTTAGCGGCCAGCCAGGGTGGAATCGAGGGTCGCATCGCGAATCTGGCGGCCAGCCAGGCTGGAATCGCGGAACACATCACGAAGGCGGAAGAGGCGGAACGAGCGATTCTCCAAAGCCGAACCTGGCGCCTCTTAACGGCTGGCGGCCGGCTGCTTCTGCGCATCACCGGCGCGTTTACGCGAAAGGACGGTTAGCCGTCGACTAGTCCGAGGCGGCGCTCAGCGTTCCTTGCGGCGGAATTCTCGCAAAAGCGGCGTTGCGGTCGTCCGGACCGGCGAAAGGGCGGTCCAAGCAGTATCCTCCGCCATCACCGGAGGTCAACATTGCTCGCGAATCCGTAATAGTCTGACAAGATATCGGGGTAGCGCACCTGGGGCACGCACGGTTTCGCCACACTGGAGAGCGCCGCGCCGCAAGCGAGCAGCGTCTCATTGATGCGTGCCGGCTCCACGGAGAGTTCCAATGGCAGTAGTTCCCCGAATCTCGCCGCGCGGATGCGTTCGGCGATCGCACCCAGATCGAAGGCGACCGGAAACAGGCCGCATTCGAGCGCGACCGAAAGGGTATAAGAGAAGGTTTCCGGTAATACCGCCGGGAAGAAGCACAGGTGCGGTTGATAACTCTTCAGTAATGCCGCCATCCCGTCCGCAGCGTAGGGTCCGCTCAGGCGGACATTCGGCATTTCCCTAAGGCCCACGTCATCGTTGGTATAGCCGATGACGACAAAATCGAGGGGTAACCCCCTCTTCCAGGAATTGTAAGCGCAGCGCCGAAGCACTTCCGACCCTTTCTCGACCCCGATGGCGCCGAGAACTCCCACCCTCAAGCGTTCCCCAGGGGCAGGCAGAAGCGGAGTCCAGTCGGGCAGAGCGTATGGTTCGGAATGAACGCGAACCACGGCGTTTGGCAGACCGAAGTGGCTGGTGATCCGCCGCCGGACATCCTCCGATGGACAGAAAACGCGGCGCGCGCCCGACAGCATGGCCGCGGACCGCTCGCGCAATCGCGCTACGACTTGTTCCCGAGCGCCGGGCAGTCTCCATACGGGATGCGTTCCGGAAATGGAAACGCAACGTTCGCAGAATTCGATGCGCGGCTCCTTACAATACATACGCGTTTCGTCGACCAGGTGGATCCGCGGACACACCCAGGAATAGTCGTGGACCGTGCAGTCGTAGGTCGCGCCGCAGCGCGATGGCAGGGCGCACACCTCCTCCGGGATGTTTATGTTCGAGTGGAAATGGAAGTGCGCCGGACCGATGCGAAGAAGATGCTTCAACAATCGGCCGCCTTCGCCGGGCAGATTGTATACAAGGGTCTCAATCCGGCCGAGTCCTTTGGTCGCGATCGATACTCGTCCTTCCGATGAACAACGGAGCAGGAGAACCAAAACGCCCGCCTGCTCGAGTTGCGCCGCGAGATGTCCGATATGGACCGGCGTCCCGCCGCTAAAATCGTGGGAGACCAGGCAAAACACCGGCCGGCCGGCGCGCGATAGCCGAAGCACATCGACTGAGCGCCGCCATTGGCGGATCGGAACCACCCCTGCAGAGGCGCGAATCATAGAGTGAGGGTTGGCGAGCGGGGGTCTTCGGCCACCTGCCTCAATCCCGCCCCTTGCGCCGTGGACTGCGGGGCCGCATTTCCACATGGTGCAAACAGAGCGGCGAATAAGAGAGCACGAACGGGAGCGTTGGCTCGCATTTTCATGGTTCTTTCGTAAGTACGATGCAACCCTCAATCAGCATCTCGGATCTGACGTCGTCCGACAACATCTCGTCGTATCGGCTCACAATTTGCCATGCAGCCGGGGGAAGCGCCTCCGCCGCCTTGTTCAAACAGAGTCGCAGATGAGTTGCGACCTGGGAACTGAACGGCCGATTCGTATTGTCAAGCGGGAAAATCCGCAGTCTCGAGAAGCCGCACGCTCGCTGCTGCCGCTCGAAATAGGCGCGCGTGAACAGCCACTTATCGTCCATCGAATCGAAAATCGGATCCGTCTTGTCCATTCCCGTTCGTACCGTAAGGTCCCGAATGACGTTCTCGAACATGTGTGCTGCGTCATCCGCGATGTGAAGCTTCTCTTTGCAATCGAGCAGGTGGCAATAAAGACCTCTCACCAACGCGCAACCTTCCTCGAAGGGTTCAAAGAAGATGGCATGGCCGCCCTTCCTCAACGCCTGGTAAGCCGTTGCGATCGCGTCCGCGGGATCGAAAAGATGGTGCAGGATCGCGGCGCCGATGACGCAATCGAACGATTCAGCGGTGAAGTTATTCTCGGAGGCGTCGGCGACCACCAGGTGGCACCGCTGCAACTGCTCCGGCGTGAGCTGGCGGCGGAGACTGGTTAGAAGCTGCGGGCTGATATCGGTGGCCACGATATCGGCTCCAGGCAGGAGGTCGAGCGCCGGAATAACCGAGTTTCCGGATCCCGATCCAAGGTCGAGGACAGCCGAGGTATCCCGCTCGACCGGAACCCGTGTAAAAGCGGTGTTCAACAACGCCCGCCATCGTTGGTAGGACGTGTATTTCTTTTCGTATATGGCGGCGTCCTCGAGAAACTGAGCGGTCACGCCCCGGGGCTTCTGCTGATATAGAGACGGCGTGCAAAACAGGCCGGCAAATGGAGAATCGCCCGGAAACTGGACCAGCGGAACCGAAAACTTCTTACGCCATTCGTCGCCATCCGCTGGACTGGGAGCCGCAAGCGGAGCCTCTGGCGGTTCCACGCCGCGCACGCCCGGCAATTCCGAAATCTCCCCCGAGTGAAAAGCGGCCAGAATTACAACACTGTCGACGGCGGATCGAGAATGCGCGTATACTGCGAAGCCGGCCTTCACTCCCGGAGGCAGATTCAGATGTGCCGCGACATCCGCGCGTTCGAACTGCCGGAATTTGGAGGTGCGCGCCAGCTTCCCGTTCACAATGACGAGTATGGATTCCGGCGGCTCGAACCGCCCGTCAACGGCCCACCCCAGAACGCCCACCACACCGTCGCGGATTTCCACCGAATCCACATATCCGAACTTGGTGACCGTGATCCGGCATCGCTTCTGCAGTACCAGAGCCCGTTCGTCGCCCTCCGCCGAGAACACGACAGTGGACTCCCGCAAGGCCGCATCCGGAATAGCGGCTGTCGCAGTTCCTGGACTCTCTGAACGTTTGGGCATTTCTTTCGGAAACGTTGCTTTCAGGGCCGGCCTCAAATTCAAGTTACGACGCCGGGCGGCTACGGCGGTTCACCAGACAGTTTAGCCTGAAGTGTCCTGTAGCGCCACCGGGAGTCTCACCTCTTATAAGACCAGCCTGGAGGGGCCGCGTTGGCCGGTCCCCGAGATCCGCGCGGCGTCGGGCAGAGGCCATGACCGTGTTCCTGTCTTCGCCGTCGTTCTTACCCGTCATCAGAACTTCAGACCTTATGAATTGGCTTCGGCAGAACACCGGCGACGCGGTAGCGCCCTAAACTCCGCGCCCATCCCAGCCGATCTTAACATAGTATGAAGCCTCTGCATTCGGCGCGAGCGATTCTTCCCTTGCTTCTGTACCGCGCAGCACTTCCGGCCGCGCAACCCCTGCATCCTCAAGTGGCGCAACATCTGGGCGCCCTGCCATTGCGCTTTGAGCGTAACGTCGGACAAGCCGGCATGGGCGCTGAGTTCGTGTCGAGAGGCGCCGGTTACGCGGTGCTTGTGAATTCAACGGGCGTTACGCTTCGTTTCGGAGAAGTGTTCCGGATGCGCCTGGAGGGTGCGAACCCCGCGGCGGAAGCTGAGTTGCTGGAGCCGTTCGACAGCTTCAGCCACTACTTGCGTGGTCAGACATGGCAAACGGACGTGCCCACGTATGCGCGCCTCGTGTACCACCAGGTCTATCCCGGAATAGACGTTGCGTACCACGGCAATCCCAGCCGCCTGGAATACGACTTCATCGTCGCGCCGGGTTCCGATCCAGCGGCGATACGGATGTCCTTCGCTCCAGGTGACGAGGCAACCGTTTCAGCGGATGGAGACGTGATCGTTCACACGCCCAAAGGGGAACTGCGGCAGTTCCGCCCGCGCATGTACCAGCAGTCCTCCGAAGGGAACCTTGAAGTAAACGGAGCCTACGTCCCGACGGGTGTCGCAGAGATCGGTTTCCGAGTCGGAGAGTATGATCGCGACAAGCCCCTGATCATCGATCCCACGTTGACCTATTCTTCGTACTTTGGCGGGAGCGCCGACGACTCCATCTCGGCTATTGCGCTGGATGCGGAAGGCAACGTCTATGTGGCAGGGTGGACTGATTCTGTTGAGTTTCCGGTGGAGAACGCCACCCAGTCGTCCGATCGCGGCGGGGTAGACGCGTTCGTCGCCAAGTTGAATGCAGCCGGAACCGCAGTGCTCTACGCCACCTATCTGGGTGGGCGGTACAGCGACCGCGCAGCCGGCATAGCGGTGGATGCGTCCGGTTGCGCCGTGATCGCAGGTTCAACCCAATCGCCGGATTTTCCAACCTTGAATGCTTTTCAGGGAACACTTCACGGAAGCAGTGACGCCTTTGTGGCCAAGCTCAATGCCGAGGGCAACGGACTGGTATTCAGCACTTACTTGGGTGGAAGCGGCCAGGAGAGCGGCAATGCCGTGGCGCTGGACACCGCGGGAAATATCTATGTAACGGGGAACACGAACTCAGCGAACTTCCCCACGCTGAATGCTTATCAGGCAGCCATTCGCGGCTCGCAAAACGCATTCTTGGTAAAACTCAGTCCCTCCGGTAGTCTCATCTACGGAACCTATTTGGGTGGGAGCCTCAGCGATTCCGGCAACGGAGTAGCGGTCGACTCCTTCGGCAACGCTTACGTCGCCGGAGGCACCACTTCTCCGAATTTTCCCGTCGTTGGCGGCGTGCAGACGCAAAATGCCGGAGGGCAGGACGCTTTTGTGACTAAGTTCGATGCCGCTGGGACGAGCCTTGTATATTCGACGTATCTGGGTGGCAGCAGCCGGACAACAAGCCTGCCTGAAATGAGTAATGCGATTGCCCTCGACAGTGCGGGCGATGCCTACGTCACAGGCGAGACGCCGTCCGCCAACTTCCCTCTGGCAAATGCCTTTCAGGCGTCCATCGACGGGAGTTTAGATGCCTTCGTCACGGAGCTGAACCCGTCCGGTTCCGCGATCGTGTACAGCAGTTACCTTGGCGGCTCCAGCGTGGACTACGGAAACGCCATTGCCGTGGATTTATCGGGGGCCGCATATGTCGCGGGATACACCGCCTCAACGGATTTTCCGCTCGTGGACCCGATTCAGGCGGCCAACGCCGGGTCCTACGACGCATTTGTCGTGAAGGTGGCGCCGGGTGGCGCGAGCCTCGTTTTCAGCACCTACCTGGGCGGCGAGAACGCGGATGCCGCCAACGCCATCGCCTTGGATACCTCGGGGAATATTTATCTGGCAGGGCAGACGCTATCCTATGCATTCCCCACCGTCACTCCGTTACAGGCCTCGAACCCAGGAGGCTACGGCGGATTCGTCGCCAGTATCCGCGTGGCTACTCCTCCTAGCGTGTTCATCGTTTCGCCCACATCCGGTGCGGCCGTCTCCGGCACCATCACAATCACCGGGTGGTCCATCGACAACACCGTTGCGGTGGGAACTGCGATCAGCGGCGTGCAGGTGTTCGTCGACGGAACGGAAGTGGGCAATGCGACCTACGGCCTCAGCCAGCCCGACGTCTGTGCCGCGTATCCGGGCCGCCCAGGGTGCCCCAATGTCGGGTTCTCGTTTGTGCTGAACACGGCGGCGCTCGCGCTGGGTTCGCACACCATTGTGGTCACCGCAACGGATACCGACAGCATCCCGCTTACGGGCTCGGCCAGTGTCGTGGTGAACGTGACGTCCATCGGGCCTCCCAGCGTCTGGATCGATTCGCCCATAGCCGGTGCGGCCGTTTCCGGCACCATCACAGTCAGCGGTTGGGCCATGGACAACAGAGCCGCGGTGGGAACCGCAATCGGCAGCGTGCAGGTATTCGTGGACGGAGCGGCGGTGGGCAATGCAACTTACGGCCTCAGCCGGCCGGACGTCTGCTACGTGTACCCGGGCCGGCCAGGGTGTCCCAATGTCGGGTTCTCGTTTGCGCTGAACACGGCGACACTCACACCGGGTTCGCACACTATTGTGGTCACGGCAACGGATACCGACAGCACTCCCGACACGGGGTCGGCTACTGTTGTGGTAAACGTAATCGGGCCTCCCAGCGTCTGGATCGATTCGCCCGTAGCCGGCGCGGCCGTTTCCGGCACCATCACAGTCAACGGTTGGGCCATGGACAACAGAGCTGCGGTGGGGACCGCAATCGGCAGCGTGCAGGTATTCGTGGACGGAGGGGCGGTGGGCAATGCAACTTACGGCCTCAGCCGGCCGGACGTCTGCTACGTGTACCCGGGCCGCCCAGGGTGCCCCAATGTCGGGTTCTCGTTTGCGTTGAACACGGCGGCGCTCACACTGGGTTCGCACACCATCGTGGTCACCGCAACGGATACCGACAACACCCCGGACACAGGGTCGGCTACTGCTGTGGTAAACGTAATCGGGCCTCCCAGCGTCTGGATCGATTCGCCGGTAGCCGGCGCGGCCGTTTCCGGCACCATCACAGTCAACGGTTGGGCCATGGACAACAGAGCTGCGGTGGGGACCGCAATCGGCAGCGTGCAGGTATTCGTGGACGGAGCGGCGGTGGGCAATGCAACTTACGGCCTCAGCCGGCCGGACGTCTGCTACGTGTACCCGGGCCGCGCCGGGTGTCCCTACGTTGGGTTCTCGTTTGCGTTGAACACGGCGACGCTCACGCCCGGTTCGCACACCATTGTGGTCACGGCCACCGATAGCGACGGCACCCCGGATTCTGGCTCGGCGACCGTGAATATAAGCGTACAGTGACGGAATCTCGAGAGTCTGGCGCTCTCATCAACTGGCGGCCCTGTGCGCTAACTTAAACCAAGGTCGCTGTCCCTGCCAACTCCCCCGGGACTGCCCGCAGCCAGGCAAACATACCCAGTCACGGGCGCATGCACGACGTAGAGGCGAGATGTCACTCCGGCGACTCCGGCGTCACACACCCGTTACACACCGTCGTCCTGTCGTCACTCACCGGTGTCCGGTAGCGAGCAACCCCGGCGGCGAGCCTGATATGATAGGCGACTGTCATGCGCGATCTTGAATCCCCGCTTGCTCCGGTGTCCGACGCAGTCACCAACTCCATCCGCGTTGAAGTGATGTCGCGGCACTCCCCCGAGAACTCGCGGCCGCAGCAGGGCGAATGGGTCTTTGAATACACGGTCCGGATTACCAATCGGGGATCGGAGACGGTCCAACTGCTCAGCCGGCATTGGATCATCACGGATGCCTCGGAGCACACCGAGGAGGTCGAAGGTCCGGGCGTTGTCGGCGAACAGCCCATATTGGCGCCGGGCGAATCCTTCAAATATTCGTCGTGGTGCCCGCTGAAAACGCCGGTCGGCAAGATGCACGGCACTTATCGGATGGCCGTCGCCGGCGGGGCGCAATTCGATATTGAGATCGCGCCCTTCGCGCTGAAGGCCGCCTACACCGTCAACTGACGGCGCCAAGGAGACGTTGCCGGCTGAGCTGCCCGGCGAATGCCGCATGTTAACCTCGGAAGTTGGTGTTTGAACGCATCGTCTGGGTTGTGCTCGATAGCGTCGGGGTGGGCGCCATGCCCGACGCGCCGGAGTTTCACGATCCGCCAGGCGCCGATACGCTCGGCAATATCGCACGGCTCCGCGGGCTGAAGCTGCCGAACCTGGCGCGGCTGGGTTTGGGCAACATCAAGCCGTTTCAGGGAATTCCGCCCGCTGCCGCTCCCACCGGCGCCTATGGGCGCTGCACGCTGGCTTCACCGGGCAAAGACACCACCACCGGGCACTGGGAAATGGTCGGGATTCACTTGGCTAAACCGTTCCCTTTGTATCCGCACGGTTTTCCCGCCGAGGTGCTGAACGAATTCGAGCGGCGCATCGGCCGTCACTGGCTGGGCAACGTCGCGGCGTCGGGCACCGAGATCGTCCGCGAACTGGGCGCCGAACACATGCGCACCGGATCGCCCATCGTCTACACTTCGGCCGATAGCGTGTTCCAGGTGGCGGCGCACGAAGAGGTCATCCCGCTCTGGGAACAATACAAGATTTGCCAAACGGCGCGCGAGATTCTGCGCGGCCCGCACGAAGTCGGCCGCGTGATCGCGCGCCCTTTCATCGGCGAGCCGGGGAACTTCACGCGGACCGCCAACCGGCACGATTACGCCGTGCCGCCGCCCAAGGACATGCTGCTCGACCGGCTTGAGGAGCGCGGCATTCTGGTGCGCAGCGTGGGCAAGATCTTCGACGTATTCCTCGGCCGGGGCATTCGCGACGGAGTCAAGACCAAAAACAACGCGGACGGCATGGCGAAGACACTCGCCGCCATGGCCGAACCCGCCGGCCTGATCTTCGTCAACCTGGTGGACTTCGACCAGCAGTTCGGCCATCGCAACGATGTGGAAGGCTACGGTGCGGCGCTGGAGCAATTCGACGCCTGGCTGCCGGAGTTCGAAGCCGCGTTGCGCCCCGGCGACCTGGCGGTCTTCACCGCCGACCACGGCTGCGACCCGACCGTCCCCGGCACCGATCATACCCGCGAGTACGTCCCCCTGCTCGCCGCCGGCCCCCAAGTCCGTGGCGGCGTTAATCTCGGGTTGCGCGCTTCGCTTTCCGACATCGGCCAGACCGTGGCCGCTAACTTCGGCGTATCCATCAATCATGGCGCCAGCTTCTTAAAGGAACTCTTATGAGAAAACCAGTCATGGCGGGCAATTGGAAAATGTACAAGACCCCCGCCGATACCACCGCATTCTTCGAGAAATTCCGGCCGCTGGTTGCGGCGTCCGGGCACTGCGAGATCGTGATCGCGCCTCCCTTCACCAATCTCGCCGCGGCCGTCGCTGCCGTCCAGGGCACCGCCATTGGGATCGGCTCCCAGAATATCGCCTGGGCCAAGGAAGGCGCCTTCACGGGCGAGATTTCCGGACCCATGATCGCCGCCGCCGGCGCCACCCATGCCATTGTCGGCCACAGCGAACGCCGCCAGTATTTCGCGGAGACCGATGAAACCGTGCTCAAACGCACGCAGGCTGCGCTCGAATACGGGCTCACGCCGATTGTGTGCGTGGGCGAGCGGCTGGAAGAGCGCGAAGGCGGCAAGACCGAAGCCGTCCTGGTCGGCCAGTTTCAGAAAGGAATCGCCGGCCTGAGCGCGGCGCAGTTCGCCAAAATCGTGATTGCTTACGAGCCCGTGTGGGCCATCGGCACCGGCAAGACCGCGACCCCCGAGATCGCCGCCGACGCCCACCGCGTCATCCGCGGCGAGGTGCGCGAGAAGTACGGCAAGGAAGCCGCCGATGCGATTCGCATCCTTTACGGCGGCAGCGTCAAGCCGGACAACGCCCGCATCCTGATGGCGCAGCCCGAAATCGACGGCGTCCTGGTCGGCGGCGCCAGCCTCGACCCGGTAGGCTTCGCCTCCATCGTAAATTTCTAAGCTCGTGGCGCAGGCTGTCAAGCCAGCCGGGCGTCCGTGGCGCAGCCTGTCAGGCTGCAGAGCCGAGAGTCGTCTCGGCTTTTCTTGCCTTCGTATGCGAAGCGCATGATGGTGCACGAGGTAAGTATGACTTTCGAATCAGGTCCGGCCAATGGAAGACAGGGAGCGGCTGGCAGGAGGCTGCTGTTGACTCTTGCCAGCCTCGCCCTGGCCATCCCCTGTGTCGCGCAAGCACAGAAAACGGCCGCCGACACCGATCGGGCAAGCGACCGGATCAAGCAACTCATCGCGCTGTACGCCGCCGCGGTTGACGCTGCGGACGTGAATCTCGCCTCCCAAGTGTGGGACAACTCGCCCGATGTTTCGTTCATCCATCCACGAGGTCATGAACACGGCTGGGAAGAGGTGAAGAACTTCTATCGGAACATGATGGGGGCGCCTTTCTCCGAGAGGAAGCTGACCGTTCGCGATGTCACCGTGCATGTGTATGGCGACTCCGCCTGGGCGGAGTTCTACTGGCACTTCGTCGCCAAGTTAAGAAGCGACGGGTCTACGCTGGTGACGGATGGCCGCGAGACTCAGATCTACCGCAAGGTGGATGCGGGCCGTTGGGCCCTCGTTCACGTTCACTATTCCGCCATGCCCGTAACCGGCGCCGGCCGGGGCTTCTGAATCTGGCGCGCGCCGCTCACCCCGCTGCTCCGCCATCTTCCTTCGCGTTGTACTCGCGCAGCTTGTTGTGCAGCGTCTTGAGGCTGATGCCCAGAATCTCCGCGGCGCGCGTCTTGTTGTTATTGGTATGTTCGAGCGTGCACAGGATGAGCTCCTTCTCGGCTTCGCCCACCGTGGCGCCGATCGGAAGGCGGACCACATCGCGATCCTCGGTGGCAGGCGCATCGGGCGCCGTCGCGGCGGCCGACAAGCGGTTTTGCAGAAACGCGGGCAGGTACTTCATCTCCACGGTGCCTTCGCCGGCCAGGATCACCGCCCGCTCCAGAACATTGCGCAACTCGCGCACGTTGCCCGGCCAATCGTGCCGCTGCAACGCTTCGAGCACCGTGGACGATAGATCGGTGACGCGGCATTCGTGCTTTAGGTTGAGACTCGAGATCAACGCTTCCGCCAGCGCGGGAATATCCTCCTTGCGCGTGCGCAGGGGCGGTAAGTGGACGTGGAAAACGTTCAGGCGGTAGAACAGGTCCTGCCGCAATTGCCCATCGCGCACCGCGTCCTCGGGAGCTTTGTTGGTGGCCGCCACCACTCGCACATCCACTTCGAATTCGGTCTTGCTGCCCAGCCGTCTCACTTTGGAATCTTCCAGAATACGCAGCAGCTTGGCTTGCGTCGCCAGCGGCATTTCGCCGATCTCATCCAGCAGCAGGGTGCCGTTCTGCGCCACCTCGAAGCAGCCGGCGCGCCGCTCCGAGGCCCCGGTGAAAGCGCCTTTCTCATGGCCGAACAGTTCGCTTTCCATCAGCGTCTCCGGCAGCGCCGCGCAGTTGATCGCCACGAAAGGCCCGTGGCGCGTGCTGAGCGCGTGCAGCGAGCGCGCCACCAGCTCCTTGCCGGTGCCGCTTTCCCCGGTGATCAAAACGCATGCCCGGCTCGGGCCGGCCTGTTGCAGCAGGGCGAAAATCTCCTGCATCTTGGGCGACGTCCCCACCAGGTCGCCCACCGCGCCCTTGTAACCGAGGTTCCGTTCCATGGCGCGGTTTTCGGCGCGCAGCGCGGCGTGGCTGCCGGCGCGGCGGATCAGAATCTCCAGCGGCCCCGGCTGGATCGGTTTCTCCAGGAACCAGTACGCCCCCAACTCGTGCACCGTCTTTACCGCGGTCTCGATGTTGCCGTATGCGGTCAGCACGATCGCCGGCGGCATCTCGCCCGCGTCCCGCAGCCGCGCCAAAAAGCCGAAGCCATCCAGGCCGGGCATATTCAGGTCCGTCAGAATCACGTCGGCGTGGAAGGTTGCCAGTTTGTGCAGCGCTTCCTCGCCCTCGGCCGCCGTTTCCGCCGTCATGCCCCAGGCGGAAACCATCCCCGCCAGGCCGCTGCGCTGGCTGGCTTCATCGTCCACAATCAGCACTTTGATCGGAGGGTGCAAGAGGTGTCCTTAGTCGTGGCGCAGGCTGTCAGCCTGCTGAGCCGATAGTCGTCCCGGCTTTTCTTTCTAATCCCATTCTACTTCGCAACCAACCGCGGGGCGGACGCCCGCGGCCGCGCCTCCGCGGAGCAGCGAGCGCGCGCGCTAAAATGAGGACAAGCCGTGAAAATCATGCTGCGTCGAATCGTGCCGCTGTTTGCCCTGTGCGTTCTGCTGCCGCTGGCGGCCGTCCCCCAGCAAACTACGGCCGATCAGCCTAAGGGCCCACAGCAGGAGCCGCCATCGGGGCTGCGGATCGCTGTGCAGGTCAACGAGGTCATCCTTCCGGTCACCGTCACCGACGGCAAGGGCAAGTTCGTATCGAATCTCGAAGCCAAGGATTTCCAGGTCCTCGACGAAGGCAAGCAGCAGCGCCTCACTTTCTTCAGTCACAATTCCAAACAGCCCATCGTGGTCGGCTTCCTGGTCGATCTGAGCAATTCCAGCCGGATTTACTGGAATATCTTCCAGGACGCCACCATGGATCTGGTTTGGAACCTGCTGCCCGCCGAAGATAAGCGGTTCAGCGGATATCTGATCACTTTCGCCAACGATGCCGAAGTGGCCGTGAACACCACGCAGGATGCCGACAAGATCACCGACGTGCTGCGCAAATCCAGGCCCGGCGGCGCCGCCGCCTTTTACGATGCCATTTATATGGCGTGCACGAGCCGCACGCTGGTGCACGGCGAGCCTTACGAGCCGCGCCGCATCCTGATCGTGATTGGCGATGGGCACGACACCGCCAGTAGGAAGATCAGTTTCGAGCAGGTTGTGGAGCTGGCCAAGCGCAGCCTGGTGACCATATATGCCATCAGCACTCAGTCGTTCGGCTTCGTTAACAAATCCGAGGACGAGTTGGAGCGGCTTACCAACGAGACCGGAGGCCACGTCGAGTACCCGTTGAACAAGGACCTGTACAAGGACGTCTCCGGGTACATTTCAGTGCCTAAGGATGCCGGCAACTACGTCTACGAAGCCGGCACCGGCGGTTACGCGGCGGAAATATCGGGCGCAATTACCAGTGCCATCGTGGGCATTACCGGCGACATCACCTCGCAATATATCCTGCGCTACGTGCCCGAAAACTCCCCGGACGCCAAGACCAAAACGTATCATCACATCAAGGTGCTGATCCCGTCCGTGCCCGGCGTGGTGATTCGCGCCCGCGACGGCTACTATCCCGCGGCCCTGCCCGCGCAACCCCCCGCCCAATAGACGGAGAGTTCACGCCAGCGCGAAAGGTGGGGCAGGCGCTTTCGCCAGGCATTGCCGCCTGCCCCGCCAGCTCGACTACCAAGGAGAACGAATTTAAAAAACGAGTGATTGCCGCCCTATTCTCGATGCTGCCGGCCTTTGCCGCCACGCCGGCCGAAACCGCCATCCGTAAAGCGCAGGAGGAAGTTGCCAAACGGCACGATTGCAGCCCCTCCTAAAACGCTCTCGCGATGGCGCTGCTCTTGCACACGGCACTGCTCGCCGCCGATGGCAGCGTAGCGGGCCAGGTGACCGATCTGCAGGGCAACCTGGTTGCGGGCGCCACCTTGCGGCTGAGCGGCGCCGGCGCGGCGCAACCCGGCGTGGCGACTGGCGCCGGCAGTCCGGTTCGCGTTTCGCGCATTGACGCCGGGGACCTACACACGCTCAGCGCCAGCGCCGGCAATTTCGAACCCGCCACCGAGACTTTTCCCCTTGGCCGAAGCGAATCGCTGACGGCGCGCCCGTTCGGTGACACAAAAGGATCTTGCGCCGAGGCGACGTACTCTACCCCAACACCGCGCGCCTATGAGTGCCCGTTTGTGATAATCTCACTAGACGGTCATGCCTTACGTTCCGGGCTTCGACTACGACTTATTCGTCAGCTACGCCTCAGATGACAACGATCGTGGCGCCGTGGAGGAGTTCGCCGGCGTCATGGAAAAGCACATCTCCGACAATCTGGTGAATTGCTTCTCGCCACAGGAGAAAATCCGCATCTACTTCGATCTCGAACGGCTGGCGAGCAAGACGGCCGTGAATTGGGAGGAGAATCTGAAAGCGGCGGCTTCCTCCTCCGCTCTTTTTGTGCCGCTGCTCTCGCCAAATTACCTGAGTTCAGACTATTGCAGCAAAGAACGGGCTTGGTTCGCCGCGCAGTCTCACGTGGCGAATGGTTGTCCCTTCTCGGTCGCCGGGTGGTTGCCCATCGGACAGAATCCGGTGCCGAAGGAGTTCGAGAAGGCGGAGCGCCATCCCGCCGGTACGTCATGGTTAGCGTTGATGCCACCCGGGGAACGAATGAAGAGCGCCCGGGAATTCGCTCTCAAGCTGCGCGATGCCCTCACAGCGATGCGTGGGGCCGTGAGTGCCGTGTTCTTGGGCCCAGCGGCGGGCCGCGGTCTCGCGACGCGGAGCCGCCTGCGGGACGAGCTCGAAAAGTCCGGATACCGCGTGGTGCCGGAAGCCGACTATATATATGAGGACGCCGAGGAGGTCCGGGCATTCCTGAGGGCGGCGTTGCTCGCGATCCATTTTCCGGGTGACGGAATCGATTTGGACGGGCTCAAGGCCATGGAAGAGTCGCTTCTGTCGGCGGGGAAGACCCTGCTCATCCAGCCGTTCGGTTCCACTCTGGCTGAGGAAGAAGCGGACGTGCTGGCCGAGGTCGATGCGCAACTGGGCGTCGGGGGCCGCTTCGCCGGCGCCGCCTATGCGCGACTGGTGGGCAAGACCGACGACCAGGTTTGGGACGCCGTGAAGCGCGAGGTCCGGGCGGCGCGGTTCCAAAAGAACAAGAGCGAGTACGAGGTGGGGATTGCCTGCGAGGCGCGGGACCTGGTCGGGGCGAAGGCGGTAGCGGGCCTGATCGGTCAGCAGGGAGTGCGCGCGCAGTACCCGTTGTTTGACACCGCCGCCAGCATCACCGAAAAACTCCAAGCCTTGCGGACCACCATCATGCAAAGCCAGGCGCTGCTCTGTTACTGGGCCAAGGCCGAAGGCGAGGGTTTGAAAAAGCGCCTCGAACAGGATGCCCGCTGCCGGTATAAGGCGAGGGCCTGGTATCTGACGCCTCCCCTGGACGTGCCGGGGAAAGAGAAACTGACCCAGACCTCCGAGATGGTGCTGCAGCAAAAGACCGCCGATGTGGATGTGGAACTGGTCACGCTGGAGCCCTTCCTCCGTGAGCTGGGATGGGAACCTCCAAAATGAGCGCGGATGTTCTGGTTCGGAATCCCTTTCCCGGGCTCCGCCCGTTTGAGGCCAAGGACTCAACGCTATTCTTCGGGCGCGACGATCAGATCGGCGAGGCGCTGGATCGGATGTTGCGCCAGCGGCTGCTGGCGGTGGTAGGCGTTTCGGGGTGCGGCAAGAGTTCGCTGGTCGGCGCCGGCATGGTGCCGGCGCTGGAGATGGGCCTGGCCGGAGATCCCAACCAACGGTGGCGCGTGGCTACCATGCGGCCCGGCGACGGCCCGCTGCGTGAGCTGGGGCGATGCCTTGGTTTCGGCGGCGGAGCGCTGGCGGAGCGCACGTACGGCCTGCTGGAAGCGGTGGCAACTTATCTGCCCGCCGGCGAGAATCTGCTGCTGGTGGTGGACCAGTTCGAGGAGATCTTCCCGTTCCGCGATCGCAGGCTGCGCGAAGGCGCGGGCAGCGAGGCCGATCTCTTTGTCAGTTACTTACTCCGCGCGGCGCAGGACCAAACCGGGCGGGTTTACGTCCTGCTGACCATGCGCTCCGACTACCTGGGAGAGTGCGCCAAGTTCCACGGCTTGCCGGAGGCGTTGAACGACGGGCAATATTTGGTGCCGCGTATGACGCGCCCGCAGTTGCAGGAGGCCATCGAGGGCCCTCTCAAGGCGGCCGGCGTGGAGATGCATCCCGCGCTCGTCCAGGATCTGCTGAACCAGTGCGACGAAGAGCCGGACAACCTGCCGTTGCTGCAGCATCTGCTGCGGCGGATGTTCGAGCAGTGGGAAGCGGATGGCCGGCAGGGGCCGATCGCGGCTGCGATGGCGGAGAAAGTGGGCGGCCTCGCGGAGGCGCTGGATCGCGATGCGGAGACGGTGTACAGCGCGCTTTCGACCGAGCAGCAGAGAGTTGCGGAGGCGCTGTTCCGGCGGGTCACGGAGTCGCGGCATGCGGATCGGGAAGACGAGGACCGGCCGGTCCGGCGGCCACAGACGGTGACGGACCTGGCGAGGCTGGTGGGGGTCCCCGAAGCCGACTTATGCGGCATCGTCCAGCGCTTTGAAGAGCGGGGACTGTTGTCGGTGCGGAAGACGGATTGCGGCGATAAGGTCGACCTGCCACACGAGTGCATGTGTTTGAAGTGGCAGAGGCTGAAGGATTGGATCCGAGCGGAAGCCGAAGACGCCAAGAAGTTACGCTTCCTGCTGGATGCCGTCGGGAAGAGTTATCTGACCGGCCTCGCGCTGAGCGAGGCTCTGGAGTGGCAGAAGAACGGCCGGTTGGACACCGCATGGGGCTTGAGGTATCTGAGCGGTGAGCAGATGTCCGGCGTAGTAGCTTGGGTGGCGGAGAGCCAGCGCCTGGTGGAGGATGCAGCGGCGGCGGAGCGCCGGCGGCAGGAGGAAAAGCGGCGGCAGGCGGAGGAGCGGAGCCGGCGTGCGCGGCTCACTGCCTTGTTCCTGGGTGTGGCGTTTCTCATGGCTATTGCCTTCGGCGTCTATGCCTACCACCTGAAAGGGGAAGCAGAGAAGCAGCGTGCGGAAGCGGAGAACCAAGCTCTCTCGGCGACTTCGGGACGATTGGCCACAGCGGCCATTCTTAACAAAGATACTCACGCTGACCTGGCCGCGCTCCTGAGTGTCGAGGCAAGCCATGTCGCCGATAGCTTCGAAGTCCGCAGTTCTCTCCTGATGTCGCTATTATCTAATCCCGGCCTGATCACGGTCCTGAGCCGCGGCGGCAGCCCCATGATGTGTGTGGCGTTCAGCCCCGACGGCAAGACGCTGGCTTCGGCGAGCGCTGACCGAACGGTGCGGCTGTGGGACGTGGCCAGCCGGAAGCCGCTGGGCGAGCCGTTGGAAGGCCACTCCGACACTGTCTTGAGCCTAGCGTTCAGCCCCGACGGCAAAATCCTGGCTTCGGGGAGCAAAGACGAAACGGTGCGGCTGTGGGACGTAGCCCGCCGCCAGCCGCTGGGCGATCCGCTGAAAGGCCATTCCGGCGTTGTCATGAGCGTAGCATTCAGCCCCGATGGCAAGATGCTGGCTTCGGCGAGCAACGACGAAACGGTGCGGCTGTGGGACGTCGCCAGCCGCCAGCCGCTGGGCGATCCGCTGAGAGGCCACTCCGACACTGTCACGAGCGTAGCGTTCAGCCCCGGCGGCAAGACGCTGGCTTCGGCGAGCGCCGACGAAACGGTGCGGCTGTGGGACGTGGAGAGCCGCCAGCCGCTGGGCGATCCGTTGGAAGGCCACTCCGGCGTTGTCTTGAGCGTAGCGTTCAGCCCCGATGGCAAAATGCTGGCTTCGGGGAGCAAAGACGAAACGGTGCGGCTGTGGGACGTGGCCCGCCGCCAGCCGCTGGGCAATCGGTTAAAAGGCCACTCCGACGTTGTCTTGAGCGTAGCGTTCAGCCCCGGCGGCAAGACGCTGGTTTCGGCGAGCGCTGACCAAACGGTGCGGCTATGGGACGTGGCCCGCCGCCAGCCGCTGGGCGATCCGCTGAAAGGCCACTCCGACTATGTCTGGAGCGTAGCGTTCAGCCCCGACGGCAAGATGCTGGCTTCGGCGAGCAATGACCAAACGGTGCGGCTGTGGGACGTGGCCGGCCGCCAGCCGCTGGGCGATTCGCTCAAAGGCCACTCCGAAAATGTCGAGAGCGTGGCGTTTAGCCCCGACGGCAAGACGCTGGCTTCGGCGAGCGATGACCAAACGGTGCGGCTGTGGGACGTGGCCGGCCGCCAGCCGCTGGGCGATCCGTTGGAAGGTCACTCCGGCATTGTCTGGAGCGTAGCGTTCAGCCCCGACGGCAAAATGCTGGCTTCGGCGAGCAGCGACGAAACGGTGCGGCTGTGGGACGTGGCCAGCCGCCGGCCGCTGGGCGATCCGCTCAAAGGCCACACCAGCACTGTCAGGGGCGTCGCGTTCAGCCCCGACGGCAAAATGCTGGCTTCGGCGAGCGCTGACCAAACCGTGCGGCTGTGGGACGTGGCGAGCCGCCAGCCGCTGGGCGATCCGCTGAAAGGCCACTCCGGCTATGTCTGGAGCGTAGCGTTCAGCCCCGACGGCAAAATGCTGGCTTCGGGGAGCAAAGACGAAACGGTGCGGCTGTGGGACGTGGCCAGCCGCCAGCCGCTGGGCGATCCACTCAAAGGCCACTCCGACAATGTCACCAGCGTAGCGTTCAGCCCCGACGGCAAGACGCTGGCTTCGGCGAGCGAAGACCAAACCGTGCGGCTGTGGGACGTGGCCAGCCGCCAGCCGCTGGGCGATCCACTCAAAGGCCACTCCGAGCCTATCGCGAGCGTAGTGTTCAGCCCCGACGGCAAGATGCTGGCCTCGGCGAGCGCCGACCAAACGGTGCGGCTATGGGACGTGGCCCGCCGCCAGCCGCTGGGCGATCCGCTGAAAGGCCACTCCGACTATAGCTTGAGCGTAGCGTTCAGCCCCGACGGCAAAATGCTGGCTTCGGGGAGCAAGGACCAAACGGTTTGGCTTTGGGACATCGATCCCAAATCCTGGGTGGCGCGCCTCTGCCGCCTCGCGAACCGTAACCTCACCGCGGCCGAATGGCAGCAGTACATCGGCCTCAACGTTCCCTACCGGCGGACCTGTCCAGACTTGCCCCCCGGCGACGGCGCGCCGTCGAAATAGCTCCCATTGGTGTACACTGAGCGGGACGCCGCGGCGGGGAGTGGATCATAATAGGGTTTCCAGCGGTTGCGACCACGGCCCTTTTCATTGCCAGGAGATCTAACGGTGACACCAGACGAAGTCCGGCGGCGGGTGGAGGAAATTGGCATCATTCCGGCCATTCGCGTTTCGTCCTCCGAAGATGCTTTGTTTGCCGCGGAGGCAGTCTCGAACGGTGGCATCCCCATCGTCGAGGTGACCATGACGGTGCCCGGCGCGCTCGAGGTAGTCGCCGGACTGGCGCGGCAGCACCCGCACATGATCGTGGGAGCGGGAACCGTGCTCGACCTCGAAACCGCGCGCCGTTGTCTGGATGCGGGAGCGCGCTTCCTGACCAGTCCCGGCCTGGACCTCAGCGTGGTGGAATTCGGCCGCGCCGAGCAAGTTGCGGTGTGGCCGGGCGTGCTCACGCCTTCCGAGGTGATGGCCGCGCGCAAGGCCGGTTGCGAGATGGTCAAGGTTTTTCCGTGCGCGCAGGTCGGCGGGCCAAAGTATATTCACGCCCTGGCGCGGCCGTTTCCGGACATCGGATTCATCGCATCCGGCGGCGTCAAGCAGACCACCGCCCTTGAATTCATCCTCTCCGGCGCGGCGGCGCTGGGCATTGGCAGCGAGCTGATCCCGCCGGAGTGCATCGAGCATCGCCATCCCGACCGCATTCGCGAGCTGGCCCGCCGCTTTTTGGGCATGGTGCGTGCCGCGCGCCAGCAACTGGCGGAAGCCGAGGAGTGAGGATGCCACAGGAAAGTCAGTCCAAGCGCCGCCGACCGCTCCCTGTGGTCGCGGCTCCGTTAGCGTTCCGGTGCGTTTCGGAGCCGCGACCGGAGGGAGCGGTCAGGGCGTCCGGAGTCGGGCCCAGTGGGCTCCCCGTCAGGGAGCGGTCAGCCGAGTTGATCGCGGAGCTGGAGGCGCACGCCAATCCCGCTAACGTCGCCGGCATGGCGCGCTACGGCATCTCGACCGACCACACGCTGGGCGTGCCGATTCCGCTGCTGCGCGGGCTGGCCAAGCGCGCCGGAACGGATCACCGGCTGGCCGGCGCATTGTGGGCCTCCGGGATTCACGAGGCGCGCATCCTGGCCACCATGGTCGAGGATCCGGCGCGCATGACGTCAGCCCAAATGGACCGCTGGGCGCGCGACTTCGATTCCTGGGACGTGTGCGACCAGGCCTGCCAGAACCTTTTCCGCTGCACGCCATTTGCCTGCGCCAAGGCCGTCCAATGGTCCGGCGCAAAGCAAGAGTTCGTACGCCGCGCCGGTTTTGCGCTGATGGCGGGCCTGGCGGCGCAGCCGAGCGAGATGAAGGACGCTCAATTCGAAGCCTTCCTGAAGCTCGTCGCCGGCGCCGCCACCGACGACCGCAACATGGTGAAGAAGGCCGTCAACTGGGCGCTGAGGCAGATCGGCAAACGCAACGCCCGCCTGCTCAAGAAAGCGATCGCCGCAGCCGAAAAGATCGAGCGCCTGGATTCCCGCTCCGCCCGCTGGATCGCCAAAGACGCCCTGCGCGAACTGCGGGGGAGGGCGGCGTCGTATCGGAGCCGCGACCGTGAGGGAGCGGTCGCTTGGCGACGTGGCAATTGTTGACTGTCAGAAAGTAGGTGAACCTTGGCGAAAAGAACTGAGACGATGCCTCCTATTCACCCGGGTGAAACGCTGCGGGAAGACTTCCTGAAGCCGCTTGGGTTGAGCGCGGACCGGTTGGCGATGGAGCTTATTGTGCCCGTGACGCGGGGGTGAACGACATCGTTCGTGGCAAGCGGGCGATCACGCCAGATACGGCGCTTCGTCTAGCTCGCTATTTCGGAACCACGCCCCAGTTTTGGATGAATCTCCAGGCGAACTATGACCTCGAGCGGGCCGAGGACGCGCGAGGCCCCAAGATTACCGGTCGAATCCGGCCCCATCGGGCAGCCTGACGAGGTGGTGGCGGGAGTGGGGGTCG
>Ga0326728_10003708_pt1 | contig 46721 bp, 43 predicted proteins | sample MB3enrmetagenome_FD_207602 | JGI IMG/M metagenome (GOLD analysis project Ga0326728, IMG submission 207602) | Lab enriched peat soil microbial communities from McLean, Ithaca, NY, United States - MB31MN | ecosystem: Environmental > Terrestrial > Soil > Wetlands > Peat | place: USA: New York...
GGGTGCGCGACATAGAAGTTGGAATTAGGCGGCAATAGCCGCCCGACGGCTCTCCCAGTAATCCTCAAAATCGCCATTGAGATAAGCACAGCGCAGAGCCAGGATGGCGTTGGCTCCGCGGACGGTCCAAAACATTCCCGAACGTTTGAGGCGAGAAGCGACCACGGTTTTGCATCCGGCTTCGATGACGCCCGAGCCCACAAAGAGGTGTTGGCGACGGAACTTGGGGTAGCGCATGCGCTCGGCGTTCCTTTCGAAATAATCTGCTTCCGTGCGGATCTTCCCCGCGATGGCGGGAGGGCGGGAGGGGAGGGCGCGGAGCACGCCCACGAGCTTTTCGATTTTCCCCTTGTCCAACAGGCGCTTCTGGTGAACCTTGATCCAGGCCTTCAGCTTCGCGGGGTCATGGGGGTAGAGCTGGCGTGCCAACTCCCACAGATGCTGACGCGCGTGGTAAAGATCGACAATGTGCAGGGCGCCCGGAAAATGCAGAGTGGCCAAATTCCAAATCCATTCGGCTCCGTCGCCCATCACCACCTGCCGGAGCGCCCGGCTCCAGCCCCGTTTCCAAGCTTCCCCATAAAGGCGTCGGCCGAACTCCTCGGCGCTTTCGATGGCGCCGGTATAGGTCGTCGAAGCGGGAGCGCGGATGGGGTAGCCCTGCTTATCCCACGTCGTCTGCGTAAATACGCATCCCAATTTGACTTCCCGCGTATGGGCCGGCTGACCGGCGATTTTGCCTTGCCGACCCACCGTCTCTTTCTTCACCACCGGGACTCCCGTCCCATCCATTTGCACATACAGGACGGGAAGGGGCTCACCCCCGGCCACCGGCAGGTCCAACTGCAGGGCTTTGTGCATCTCCTTTTGTTCGCGCTGGGCGACCTCGGCTCCGATCCCCTCGGCCGTGCGCTCCACGGATTTGGCGGTCACCTCCAAGCCCGCCAGGACTTTCATCTGTTCCCGGCCGTGCTCGAAGGGGGCCTCCTGGCCCACCAGCGCCTGCATGCGGCGCACTCCGGGAGAGAATTCTGTGTTCTCGATGTCCAGTTCGACATCGGCAGGAAATTGGCCGGTGTGACAATCCGGGCATAAATAGTAGGGCCGCGACACCTCCACTCGGCCCACCACGGTGAGCAGGGGTTTGGAGCGTAACCCCTCGTAGTGGGCCGCCTGACCACAGTCACAGGGCAGGGTCCGGGGGGAGGTCGCGGGAGCGGGAAATTGCAGCAAGGCGGTCAGGGCCGCGGCGCCCGCCTGATGCACGGTCGAGCGCACGGCGGTCTCGATCGCCTCCAGATCCGTGCGGCCGTCTTTATGGCGCTGCGCAAAGATCCGGCCGAGGAGTTGGTTTATTTCTCGCCCCACCTCCTGATGGATAGCAGCAGCCGTTTTTTTTCCGCCTCGGTCCAGCCGCCGCGTGCGGGCTCCAGCGGGCGACGCGCACAGATGCGTTCATTGAGGGTCACGAGTTCCGCACTGAGCTTCTGCAAACGCCGAAACTCGGCGACCTCCTTCTGCGCTTTGCGTAAGGCAGCAGGGTTGGGGAAACTTTCCGTGACGGTTTTGCCCGCGACGCGGCGGGTCAGGCGGAATTGAGGATCGTGGCCGGGGTCGTTAGCCTTCGCGCAATGGCAGGTGGGCTTACCACAGCGGCGTACCACGGCGGTAATCGAGCCCGGGCGCAGATCGCCCAAGCCCAAGAACTCCTCGAGGAGCTTGGAGCGGTCAGCTTCTAAAGCCGAGAGAGAGTCAGGCATCTGAGCCTCCTGTCTGAGCATCTATATACGCTCAGAAATATAGCACAAAAAAAGAAAATCCACCGCTCCTAACTTCCAGGTCGCGCACCCGTACACTTCGCGGCGGTTGACCCGAACCGCACCAAAAGGTTAGACTGGAATGTATGCTATTTTCTTCAGCGAGGACGCAGCGACCTTGAAAAAACAAACCCTATTGGCTTTGCTGGCTCTTGCCTTCCTGGGCGCGCAAGTGCAGCCCATTTACGGTGTAAGTAAAGAAACCGTCGAGATCCTGGAGCGGCTCGACGCCCTGCAGACGTCGGTCCAGAACCTCCAGAAGACCGTGGACACGCAAACCGCGGTGTTGAAAACCCTGGTGGAGCAGGCCAACGACAACGTCAACAGCATGAAGGCCGTGGTCAACGATTTGCGCGGGCCGATGCAGCAAAGCCTGGCATCCACGGGCGCGCACTTTGACACCATGACCACCCAGATCCAGGCGCTGAGCGACAGCCTGGACGAGACCAAGGCGCGGCTCTCCAAGCTGAGCGACCAGATGGCCCAGATGCAGAGGATTCTTGAGACGCCGCCGGCCCAACCCAATCCCGCGCCGGGAGCGGCCCCAGGAACTCCCGGAACTTCCGCCACTCCTCCCGTGCCCGATGCGGACTCGCTATACACCCAGGGCCTGAGCTATTACAACGGCGGGCAATGGGATTTGTCGATTCAGTCTTTCCAGGATTATTTGAAGTATTACAAGGACACCGATCGCGCCTCCAACGCCCAGTTCTATATCGGCGAATGCTATTACAGCCAGGGGGACTACAGTAAAGCCATCGAGGCCTACGACGCGTGCAGTGAGAAGTATCCTACCGGAAACAAAGCCGCCGCGGCCCAATTGAAGAAGGGTTTTTCCCTGCTGGCAATGGAGCAGAAGACGGCGGGAATCCGCGAATTGCGCTCGCTGATCCAGCGCTTCCCGGACTCCCATGAAGCGGATTTGGCGCGCCAACGGCTGAAGAAGCTGAACATCACCGTGCCGCCAACTCATAAGAAGACCTCTTAATGCGCGGCCGGCGAGTGGCCGGCTTGCCTCACAACTCGCACCTTTGCACTCACGCAGCTCAGGGGAGGAATTCATGTCTGGATCCGTAAACAAAGTCATCCTGATCGGCCGTCTGGGTAGAGATCCGGAGTTGAAGTACACGCCGAGCGGCGCTCCCGTCGCCAAATTCAGCCTGGCCACGGACGAAAACTTCAAGGACCGTACGGGCGAGCAGCAAAAACGCACGGAATGGCACAATATCGTGGCGTGGAACAAGCTGGCGGAAATTTGCGGTGAGTACCTGACAAAGGGAAAACAGGTTTATATTGAGGGTTCCATCCGCAGCCGGCAGTGGCAGGACCAATCCGGCAACAAACGCACTTCTTACGAAATCATCGCCAACCAGATGACCATGTTGGGATCGAAAGGCGACTCGGAACGCATGCCCTCCGGGGGTATGGATCGTGGCGCCCCGGAGCGCCCCGCGCCGGACCGCCCCGCACCGTCGGCGCCCCCACCGCCCTCCGCGGAACAAGCCTCACCGGCTGAGCCCGAGATCAGTGACGAGGATATTCCCTTTTAGCCAGGGGGTTGATATAACCGGCGAGATCCCAGCCCCTCCGTTAACGCGGAGGGGGGGGCGCTTGCGAGCCACGCCGCCTGTGTCTCTCATCGATCGCTCTTACAAACTCATCAAACTTTTTCTGTTGATCCGGGTTCAAGACTTGCCGGATGCGGGCTCGCGTCTCCAGGTGAATCGTTTGGAACTGCGGCTCCATCTGCTTCTGCAAATCACCCGCTTTTTGCGCGGACTCATCGAAAATCCGGTCAATCTGCTGTGCCTGAGCGTCGGAGAGATTCAGCACCTTTTTGAGATGCTCCATGCGCTCTTTCCTGGAAGATGTGGGGTGCTGCAAGCGGCCGTTGTACCATAAGTAATAATAGGCCCCCACGCCCCCCAGAATGGCCCCAAGGATAATCGTGGCAACGAAATAAAGATAAACCCGGCGGGTCATTTCACCTCATTCGGAACAGCCGGCGCAGATTCCTCCACGGGCGCCAAGTCTGGAGTTTCCTGCCAGTTGGTTTCTTCCATCGGATCGGAGTAGGCCAGCGAAGCTTCCTGCGCGGAGATCTGGATATCGGCGGCAGTTAGGCCGCGAACCGGCCCCGTGGGAGGCAAGGCCAGGGCCAGCAGCGCCAGGAAGGTCAACACCAGGCCCGCATAAACAAAGCGCCTTCCCACGCTTTCGAAGAAGTCCGCCACGCTCGGCGCCTTGCTCATTTCGCCGAGTTGGCGGACCAACCGCTCGGCAAAGCCCAGCGAAGGCTCCGGCGCTTCCTCGCGCTTCCACAGATGCAATCCCGAGCGCACCAGCCGCAGGTCGCGATAATGCCTCGCGCACGCCGCACACTGCGTGAGGTGCTGGCGAACCTCTGCCGTTGCCTCGCCTTCCCAAAGCTCATCCCATTGCTCGCGAATATGATTACAACGCATGGCCTTTGTTTTCCTCCCGCCACTCGCGCAAGTCTTCCAGCATGCGCTTCCGGGCGCGATGCAACCGCACTTTCACCGTGGTCGGCTTCAGGTTCAGGATCTCCGCAATCTCCTCCACAGAATAATCCTGGAGTTCCTTCAACATCAAAATCTTACGATCATTCTCAGGAGCGCGGGCCAGGAGCTTGTCCACCAAATCCTTGAGCACGATCTGCTCTTCGTGATCAAGCACCTGCTCCGGCTGACTCTCCGCATTGCTCTCCAACTCCTGCTGACTGTTTTCCCCCATCTGCCAGTAAAAACTCACGCGCGAGGCGCGCTCGTGCCGCAAGAAATCGTAGCAGTGGTTGGTGGCGATGCGACTGAGCCAGGTGGCAAAGGAGGATTGGAAATTGTAGCTGCGAATCGCCCGAAACGCCTTGATAAATATCTCCTGGGCAAGATCCTCCACTTCATCGCGTCGGCGCACCAAATGGTAAATCAGCGAAAAAACACGTTGCTGGTGTTTCTGCACCAAGGGTCCGAAAGCCTCTGCATCCCCCTGCTGGGCGCGCTTAATCCACTGAATCTCATCGACAATCTGGGCGCCGGGGGTTTCCATCGGGCTTCCATTATAAGCCAACCCTCATTGTTTCCGACGAGGGCGGGGGCTTTAGGGTTACAGTATCAAGTGAGGCAAATTTCTAAGAAAAATCTAATCAAAATTTTAGTTGACCACTTAATTATCTTGTGCAAGAATTCACCCATGATAATCGGAACACGTTTAAAGAAGCTTAGAGAAGATCGTAGTCTTTCGCAAGGTGATATCGAAAAGCGCACCGGCTTGCTACGCTGCTACATCTCCCGGGTTGAAAACGGACACACCGTGCCGTCACTTGAAACCCTCGAGAGGTTGGCTGCGGCCCTCGAACTCCCCGTTTACCAGTTGTTCTATGAAGGGGACGAGCCACCTCCGCTGCCAAATCTTAGCAAGCGCCAGACCACCGAAGAGCTGGTTCTCGACGCAGAGCAGGAAAAGGAACTGCGTTTTTACGAGAAAGTAAAGCGCCTCCTCACTCGCATCGACGAGAAGGATCGCCAGCTCTTGCTGTACATGGCCCAGAAACTGGCGAGCCGATAAGCTATTTCGTTTCACAGCGATGGAGTGGTGTCTCTGGTTGAAGACGGAGGCGAGGGGTGGGTTATTCCCATTCGATTGTGCCTGGGGGCTTCGAGGTTATATCGAACACGACCCGGTTTACACCCTTCACCTCGTTGACAATTCGTGTCGCCATACGCTGAAGTAGTGTCGGTGGTAGTTGAGCCCAGTCAGCCGTCATTCCGTCTTCGGACTCTACTGCCCTGATAGCGACCGTTGAGGCATAAGTTCGGGCATCACCCATCACTCCCACGCTCGAAACGGGCAATAATACCGCAAACGACTGCCAAAGCTTGTCGTAAAATCCTTGTGTCTTCACCTCCTCTTGGACGATGGCGTCAGCTTCTCGTACCATCCGCAGGCGATCAGGGGTTACTTCTCCAACAATCCGCACCGCTAGCCCCGGCCCGGGAAAGGGTTGTCGGCCTACCAGGGATTCGTCCAGGCCGAGCTCGCGCCCCACGGTCCGGACTTCGTCCTTAAACAACTCGCGCAGGGGCTCAATCAGCTTGAACTTCAAGTCAGAGGGCAATCCCCCCACGTTGTGATGGCTCTTGATGGTGGCGGCTGGACCTTTCACTGAAACCGATTCGATAACATCCGGGTAGAGCGTTCCCTGCACCAGAAACTCCACGTCCCCCAGCGCGCGCGCTTCGGACTCGAATACCCGGATGAATTCCTCTCCAATAATCTTACGCTTGCGCTCCGGGTCGGTGACGCCCGCCAGGCGGGTGAGAAAACGCTCGGAGGCGTCGACGGTCTTCACCTGCAAGTGAGCTTGCTCCCGCAATTTGCCGCTGACTTTGGCGAACTCATCCTTGCGCAGTAAACCGTTATCCACAAAAACGCAAGTCAGCCGGTCGCCCAGCGCTCGGCCCACCAGGGTCGCGGCGACGGCGGAGTCCACGCCCCCCGAAAGCGCGCAGAGAGCGTGTTTGTCCCCTACTTCCTCACGCACTTTTTGGACGGTTTGCTCGATGAACGATCCGGGAAACCAGTTGGGCTTGATGCCGGCGACGTCGGCAATGAAGCGCTGAAGGATTTCCCTGCCCCGCGTTGTGTGGCGAACCTCCGGATGAAATTCCAACGCATACATTCGCGCCTCCGGATTCTCAAAGACCGATATGGCGTTCTGCGTCCGCCCGGTGATGACGAATCCTGGCGGAACCTCCACGACGTGGTCACCGTGGCTGTTCCAAACCTTGAGCGTTGCGGGAAAGCCTGCCAGCAGCCGTGACGACGGCATGATCTCCAGCTCGGCGAAACCATATTCGCGCCGCCCCGCCGGTTCCACCTTGCCGCCCAGCCTGTAAGCCATCCACTGCAAGCCGTAGCAGATGCCCAGCACCGGCAGGTTGAGCTTGAGCACGCGCTCGTCGCAAACCGGCGACGCAGGGTCATACACTGACGACGGCCCGCCGGAAAGAATCAGCGCCTGCGGGTTCATGCGCACCAAATCATCAAAGGGGATGTTGCACGGCACGATCACCGCATACACCTGAAGCTCGCGAATGCGGCGGGCAATCAGTTGCGTGTATTGCGAACCAAAATCGAGAACGACGACGGGTTGAGGCGTGGGCATTTTTTTTAATCCAGGAAAAACAAGGCTGTCAGCTTTCAGCTATCAGCGGTCAGCTCTGAAAAAACTTGTCATTCGCTTCGTTCAGCCCAGGGTAGGAACTTTCGAATTTCCGTCTCCAGACTGCTAAAACAGATGCACCTTTACATCGGGCGCTCTTTATGGAGCTGACCGCTGAAAGCTGATAGCTGACAGCTTCTAATTCACTTCGCCACAATGCTAACCAGCTTCTGCGGCACGACAATGATTTTCTTCACTTGCAGCCCGGCCAGGTGCTGGATGACTTTCTCTTCCGCGAGCGCCTTAGTGCGGATCTCTTCTTCGCCGGCGCTGGCGGCCACATGAATGCGCGCGCGCAGCTTGCCGTTGACCTGCACGGGATACTCCAGCTCATCTTCAGCCGCCAATTCCGCGTCGAATGCCGGCCATGAAACCTTCAAGAGCGGCCCTTCCCCCTGGCCGAGACCCTCCCAGAGCTCGTCCGCCACGTGCGGGCAAAAGAGTGACAGAATAACAACCAGGAAATCGAGCGCCGTCTTCAGGACAGTGGGGCGAATCTTACCCGCCTCCGCCGCCGCGTCGAGCTCGGTCAGTTCATTGACCAGTTCCATGGTGTTGGCGATGTCGGTGTTGAAGTGCCAGCGCTCTTCCATGTCTTCGGTCACGTGCCGCAGCGTCTGGTGTGCCTTGCGCAGCAGGCGGCGTTCCTCGGGCGTCAGCGAGGTTTTTTCCTGGGCAGTCAAGTTCCCTGCCCTCACACTTTGAAGTTTGTCGGCGTGCTTTGCCACCAGCCGATAGGTGCGGCCCAGGAACCGGAATGCGCCCTCCACCCCCGCGTCGCTCCACTCCAGATCCTTCTCGGGCGGCGCGGCAAAGAGCATATAGAGGCGCGTGGTATCGGCGCCGTACTTGGCGAACATCTGGGTGGGGTCCACGACGTTCCCTTTGGATTTCGACATCTTCGAGCCGTCTTTGATCACCATGCCCTGCGTGAACAACCGCGCCACGGGTTCGGAAAAATCCACCAGGCCGATGTCGCGCATGACCTTGGTGAAGAAGCGCATGTAAATCAGGTGCAGGATGGCGTGCTCGATGCCGCCGATGTATTGGTCAACCGGGAACCAATACTTCACCGCCTCCTTGTTGATCGGCGCCGTTGCAATTTTGGGATCGGTATAACGGTAAAAGTACCAGGAGGAATCAACGAACGTGTCCATGGTATCGGTCTCGCGTCGCGCCGGTTGGCCGCACCTGGGGCACGTCGTGTTCACAAATTCCGGCACGTCCGCCAGCGGCGAGTGCCCCCGCCCGGTCAGCTTGACGTTCGGCGGCAGCACCACGGGCAGGTCATTTTCCGGCACCGGGACAATTCCGCACGCCGCGCAATAAATCATGGGAATGGGTGTGCCCCAGTAGCGCTGGCGAGAAATTCCCCAATCCTTGATGCGATATTGCACCGTTCCCTTGCCGAAACTCTTCGCCTCGGCGTCGTGGGTCATGCGCTCAATGGCCTCTTCCGACGTAAGTCCGGTATAGGGACCCGATGCTACCAGGCGTCCGTACTCAACCGTCGCATGCAGAGGCGACATGATTTCCGCGCCCGGGGGAGTTCCCTCCGGCACAATCACCGTGCGAATGGGCAACCCATAACCCGAGCAGAACTCAAAGTCGCGTTCGTCGTGCGCCGGCACCGCCATGATGGCGCCCGTGCCGTATTCCATCAGCACGAAGTTGGCCAGCCATATGGGAACTGCTTCTCCGTTGTAGGGATTTCGCGCCGTAAAGCCGGTATCCGCGCCCAGCTTGTCCAGGTTCACCTCCACTCGCACGCGAACCGAGGAAGACTTGATCCGTTCCACTTCTTCGCGCAGGCGTGTGGGCTCCTTGGAATTCGCCACCAGCTCTTCCACCAGCGGATGCTCGGGCGCCAGGAACACGGCGCTACAGCCGAAAATCGTGTCGACGCGGGTGGTGAAAATGCGCAGCGGTTTCCACAGATCGTTGACAGTGAAATCCACAAACGTGCCCAGGGATTTCCCAATCCAGTTCTGCTGCATGGTCAGCACGCGCTCCGGCCAGCGCACCAGTTCCTTCATGTCGTCGAGCAACTGTTCGGCATAGGCGGTGGTCTTCAGGAACCACTGCTCGAGCTCGCGCTCGATGACGGGCGTCTCCTCATGCCGCCAACAACAGCCGTTCACCACCTGTTCGTTGGCCAGCACGGTTTCGCACTGCGGACACCAGTTCACCCGGCTCTGCTTCCGATAGGCGAGGCCGCGCTCGTACATTTTTAAAAAGAACCACTGGTTCCAGCGGTAGTATTCCGGCACGCAGGAGGCAATCTCCCGCCGCCAATCGTAGCTCACGCCCAGGCGCTGGAGCTGCCCGCGCATGCGGTCGATGTAACTGAAGGTGAACTCGGAAGGGGGCCGCCCACTCTTGATGGCGGCGTTTTCCGCCGGCAGGCCGAAGGCGTCCCAGCCAATGGGATGCAGGATGTTGTAGCCCTTCATCCCCATGTAACGCGCCAGCGCGTCGCCAATGGAATAGTTGCGCACGTGGCCCATGTGGATGTCACCCGAGGGATAGGGCAGCATTTCGAGCACGTAATATTTCGGGCGGCCGGGCTCGGCCTCGGTGGCAAACAGCTTTTCGTCAGCCCAGCGCTTTTGCCATTTCACTTCGATGTCTTGCGGATTGTAGTTAGGGTCCATGGTTTCAATTATGAATTATGAATTCGGAATTATGAATGCTGAATTATGCCGGAATTATGAATTCGGAATTATGAATGATGAATTAGGGATACCAGACGCATAAAGCGCGCCACGCCCCTTCAGCATTCATAATCCAGAATTCATAATTCGAGGATTTACTCCTCGCCCAAAAACTTCCTTACGGCATTGATTCCCTTCTGCGTAGCGCAGAACCATACGTCGGCAAGCTGTTCCGCGCGAAATTTCACCACCTGTGCCTCTTGGCCATTAAAGATGCATGCCTGCGCATATCCCTCACGGGTCAGTTCCTGCAAGGCATGGATAATCTCCGACCGCGAAACCGGCGCCGCACTCCGCGCGGCCCAAGACGCCGGATCACGCTCCCCGTCCCACTCGTTGATATTCTTACCGATGATCTCCACCGTGACATAGTCTTCCGAAATCGCGTCCAGGACCAATTGCAGGACTGCCTCGAACCGGTTGTGGGAGAGTCCATCCCACCAGCTATCGACGTTGACCACGGGATGCCACCCCTGCCAACTTTCGCATCATCTGAATATTCCGCACGTCGTCGCCGGGCTTATCCACGGGCGTCTCGCAAATGAACGGAATATTTTTCAGCTTCGCATGTCGCACGATGCGGCCGAAGGCCTCGGCGCCGATTTGCCCTGTGCCGATGTGCTCATGGCGGTCAGCGTGGGAGCCGAAGGCGGTCTTGGAATCGTTGGCGTGAATTACCCGCACCTTTTTCACACCAATCGTCGCATCCAATTGCTTCACGGCCGCGCGCAGGCCTTCGAGGGTGTGGATGGGGTAGCCCGCCTCAAAGCTGTGCGCGGTATCAATGCACGCGCCAACCGGCAAGTCCTTTTCCGCGCCCGCAATGATCTCCGCCACCTCTTCGAAAGTCCGGCCGATGGCGGTGCCCTGCCCGGCGGTGTTTTCAATAAGCACAGTCAGGCCGTCAAGCTTCAATCCTGCCGCCGCATGGCGAAGGGAATCCACGCAGATCGCGATGGCCGCCGCCGGTGCCGCTCCCTTGGCGCTGCCGGGGTGACTGACCAGGTAATCCGCGCCCAAAGCCACCGCCCGCTCGAGCTCCCGCCGAAAGGCGGCAATAGAGCGCTCCCGAATAAAGGCGTCGGACGACGCCAGGTTAATCAAATAGTTATCGTGAATGACCACGGGAGAAAGGCCGTAGCCCTGGCGCGCCGCCTGGAAAGCCTCACATTCCGCCACGGTGGGATCGAGCGTCCGCCAGCCCCGCGGGTTTGCGGAAAAAATCTGGAAGGTGTCACAGCCAATCTTCTTCGCATGATGCGCCGCATTCTCCAGAGCGCCTGCAATCGAAGTGTGCACACCCACCTTCATAGGAATTTCTCCGATGAATTAATCTCTCATGGTAACAGACCCGTTCGAAAGGCGTCAACGAGAGGCGGGCCGCCAATTGCGTTGGGCCGCAGCCAGATGTATTATTCGGCTGAAGGGTGCGCGATCATGGGAATGCGGCCAGGAATTCGCAAGGATGAAATATCATCCGATCCAAATGGGTTCTCGTGGTGGGTCATCCTTCAGATCTTCTTGTTTCCCATCTCGTTTGGCCCGTGGTGGCTGATTATCATCTGCATGGCGTTGGACGGCTTAATGCTGGCGTTGTTCATGCCGAAAGGTGAGAAGCCACCGCAAGATCCTCCGCATCGACGCCTCGCCTGAGAAATCCCCGGAGACTAATTTCGATCCTGTGCAAGGTCTCTAGGGTGAGTCCTTCAAGCCATCAAACCTCACAGCTCGCCGCACGCCCGTAAGAATCGGAATTTGATGGGGGGGGACTCAGTAAACTTAAGAATTGGAACACTGAATTCCTGCTAACCGGGGGAATTCAGAGCGTCCACGGGCAAGGCTTTCGTCGTCGACTTTAGGTCTATCTACCTAGCTTATTCAGCCAAGGGGCGGTCAATAGGTTGGGACATTGTGTCATGCTCTTTCCACTTTCTCATAGCATCCCGTAACCGCCTTTAATTTCAGTATCTTCTCAGGTTTTGGAGGAGGAAATCGCCTTTCACGGCTCTTTGTTTTCAATATGTTCCCAGGTTTGGGCTTTCCGCGACGAGTGGACATGAAGTCACCGTGGAATTCTTCCGGATACCTTAATCCCCATCACCTGTCCGTTCATGCCCCATCCCCTCACCTGCCGTCCCCCGCCCGCGTTGTTAATTGTCGCGCGGGCCGACCCGAGATCCTTTCCGATACTGCGATAGCCGAGCACGACGCGTTGATAGTAGCCTAATACGAGAGTCTTGTCAAGGGGAAAAGTGAAAATATTTATTCGGCAAGGTCGCGGAGGAGCACGCTGAATCCCGGGAACATGGGTGAGGTCAGGGCCTCCGCGGCGGAAAGCTTGGCAAGCAGGTCTAATCCTTCTTCCCCCCGCCGGTAAATCTCCGCCGCAGTGCCGGCAGGATCGAGCATCCAATACTCCTGGACACCGAATTTTCCATAGAGCTTCAGCTTGAATGTGCGATCGGTTTTCTCCGTGGTCTCGGAGAAGACTTCGACGACCAAGTCGGGAGCACCCTGAGCGTTCAGTTCCGTCAAAACGGACTCGCGCGCATTAGAAAAGTAAACCAGGTCGGGCTCGACAATATCAAAGGGGGAAAATACTACGTCAAAAGGCGAGACGTAGACTTCGCCTAGCTGGTGGTCATCTACGAATCCGGAAAGCAATCGGCTCAGGCGGGTCACAATTCGCTGGTCCAATCGGCGCGGGACGGGGGTCACAAACAGATCGCCTTCAACAATCTCATACCGCTTGCCGTTGTTCGGCAACAGGCAGATGTCTTCGTAGGTGAGGCGGGTATCTACGCGTATGATCGAATTATATCACCAGCCCCCACCCCATCCAAACAGCGGTATACTTCACGACCGATTGAAGGTGCGAGCATTGGCGCCAGAACCTCCTAAGGCGGGTGGTGCGCCATCAAGCCAGATCATTGATCTGTGAGGTCATCATGGAACCTTTTCGTTATCACGTATTCATTTGCGATCAAAAGAAGCCGGAGGGAGTTCCCTGCTGCCCGGCGCGGGGCTCAGCGGCAACTATTGAGGTGATGCGCGAGGAAGTGGCCAAGCGCGGCCTTCTGGACGAAGTTCAGATCACCACGTGCGGCTCGTTGGGAGTTTGCGAGCGCGGCCCCAACCTGGTGGTTTACCCCGAGGGCGTCTGGTACTCGGGGGTGCGGGCGGAAGACGTTCCCGAACTCGTCGAGTCGCACTTTGCGCAGGGCCGCGTGGTGGAGCGGTTGGTGAATCGTGATGAAGCCGGTCTGCGGGCGGAAGTCCTTTCCAATCGCGCCAAATTCATGGCGGCGCAACGGGCCAAGGACGCGGCCGGCGTCTTGCCCGACGACCTGAACCAAACCCTGCGCGCTTACATGGAAAGCCGCGCTCTGCTGACGGCCCTTGAGTTCGACGTGTTCACGGCAGTGGGCAGCGGCGCTACGGCAGCGGAGGTGGCGCAGAAAATCTCCACCCACCCGCGCGCCACGGAGATGCTGCTGAACGCGCTCGTGGCAATGGGCATGCTGGTGAAGCAGCAGGGAGTTTTTCGGGACACCGCCGCGACGGGGCGCTTTTTTGCGGAGGGCTCCAAGGACAACGCCCGCCCCGGGCTGATCCACATCGCCAATATCTGGCATCGTTGGTCCAATCTGACGGATTGCGTGCGGGCGGGCACGGCAGTGGGCCACGAGGAAATGGCGGAGCGCGGCCAGGACTGGACCGAGCCGTTCATCGCCGCCATGCATCGCAATGCCGCCGAGCGCGCGCCGCTGGTGGTGCAGGCCGTGGGCGCGGCGGGTGACCGCCTGTTGGATGTGGGCGGAGGTTCGGGGGCATACTCCATCGCCTTCGCGCGCGCCAATGCAACGTTGCACGCGACGGTGCTTGATTTGCCCACCGTGCTTCCCATCGCGCAGGGGCACATCGACGCGGCGGGCCTGGCGGGGCGCGTGGAGACTCGCGCTGGCGACCTGCGGCGCGACCCCCTGGGCAAAGGCTTCACCCTGGTCCTGGCCTCCGCCATTTGCCACATGCTCAGTCCGGAAGAGAATCAGAATCTATTCCGGCGTTGCTTCGAAGCGCTCGATCCCAATGGCCGCCTGGTGATGCAGGACTTCATTCTGGAAGCGGATAAGACCGCTCCGAAACAGGCCGCACTCTTCGCCCTAAACATGCTGGTGGGGACGCCGGCAGGCAGCACCTACAGTTATGAAGAGTACACGGCCTGGATGAACGAGGCGGGATTCAAAGAAGTCCGGCAAATCCGCCTGCCGGGGCCGTCGAGTTTGATGGTGGGCGTAAAGTAGGGGCGGTTCGCGAACCGCCCCTACGCTCCGAAACTTCCCTCACCAAATTCCGCAACGTTGAATGGGCGGGCGGACCATGGGGTCATTCCACTTGCAGCCAAAGGCTTTGGCGAAGGCTGGGAAATTGGATAGCGGCCCGATGACGCGGAATTTCGGCAGGGGGTGGGGGTCCACATTGGTCAGCATCCGAGAGTATTCCGGGCGCATATTTTCGGCCCAACTGTGTGCGTACCCCAGAAAGAATCGTTGCTCCGGGGTGAAGCCATCCATATCCTTCGGCCGGGGTTTGCCCTCCAATGACTTTTCGAAGGCGGCATAGGCGATGACGAGGCCGCCGAGGTCCGCGATGCTTTCGCCCTCCACCAGCTTGCCGTTTTCGTGCAGTTTATCCTCCACCGCAAAGCCGTCAAATTGTTTGGCGATACAGGCGCCGCGCGCCTCGAAGTTCTTCTGGTCTTCGGGCGTCCACCAGTTCTTCATATTGCCCTGGCCATCGAACTGGCTTCCCTCGTCGTCAAAGCCGTGGGTCATTTCATGGCCAATAATCGATCCCATCGCGCCGTAGTTGAGGGCGTCATCGGCCTGAAAATCAAAGAAGGGGGGCTGCAAAATTCCGGCGGGAAAAACGATCTCGTTCATCTGGGGGTTGTAGTAGGCATTCACCGTGGGCGGGCTCATTTCCCACTCAGTGCGATCCACAGGCTTGCCGACTTTATTCAGGTCGCGATGGAATTCGAACGCCGCGGCGCGGAAAACGTTTTCCACATAGGGCCCGCGCTGGATGTCCAATGCGGAATAGTCGCGCCACTTGTCGGGGTAGCCGATCTTATTGGTAATGGCCTGGAGCTTGGTCAGCGCCTGCTTCCGGGTGGCCTCGCTCATCCAGGGAAGGGTGCGGATGTCGTCGGCCAGCGCGGCTTCCAGGTTTTTCACCATCGCCAGGGCACGCGCTTTGGCCTCCGGAGGGAAGGTCTTCTTCACATAGACCTGCCCCAACGCCTCGCCCAGGGCCCCGTCGGTGTAGGTTACGCACCGCTTCCAACGCGGCAGAATTTCCTTGGTGCCGGTCAGCACCTCGCGCTTGAAGTGAAAGTCCTCATCCACAAAGGGGGTGGACAAACTGCGCGCCGCCTCGTTGATCAAATGCCAACGCAGGTAAATCTTCCAGTTGGGCATCGGCTGGACGGAAATCATCTGCCCCATTTCCTTGAAGAAGTCCGGCGCCGCCACGTTCACATCGCCTTTGCCCGCCAGACCCACCGCGGTGAAATATTCCTCCCAGGGGAAGCTGGGGGCCAGGGTCTTCAAGCCCGCTTGCGGCATGCGGTGATAGACGTTCTTTGGATCGCGGCGCTCCACCACCGTCTGGGATGCCTTGGCGAGCTGCGTTTCCAGGTCCATCACCGTCTGGGCCTCGGTCGCCGCGGTGGAGGCCGGGTCGCCCATCAGCGCAAACATCTTGGCGACGTGTTTTTGGTACTCGGCGCGCTGTTCCTTGGATTTGGGATCGTCGCGCGTGTAGTAATCGCGGTCCGGCATGCCCAGACCACCCTGGTCCACTCCGCCCGTCACCTGGGTGCTGTCCTTGAAATCTTGCGTGGACCCCACTTGAAAAAACGCGTCGACGCCCATGCTTTGGAGGTGGGCGATCTCGGCCTGCAAGTCGGCGTTATTCGCAAGGTGTTCGATACGGTCCAATTCGGGCTGCAGGGGCTTTAGACCTTCGCTGTCGATCTTGGCGGTGTCCATGCAAGTCCCGTAGTAATCCCCCACCTTTTGTTCGCTGCTTCCGTGCACCGCCATGGTGTTTTTGGCGGCATCTTCGAGAATCTCATGGAGAACCGCACGGTTGCGCTCGTTGACCTCATTCGCAACGCCCCAGGCCGGATAGGCGGCAGGTATGGGGTTTTTCGCTTCCCAGCCCCCGTTGGCGAATTGGTTGAAGTCCTTGCAGGGGGCGCAACTTTTATCCAGATTCGCGGGATCAATGCCGTGCTCGGTCGCGAGCGGCGCCGCCACCATGACCAGAGACAAAAATGAAAGCATTACCAAAGCCAGCCATACTCTCCAGGACCGCATAGTGGAAGCACCTCGCAAAAATCAGGATGGCCGGCGGGACCAGGCACGGCCGCCGGCAGACTACGCAATGCTATCAAGGAGCAGAGGCGAATTCCAGCCAGGATTGGTCCGCCCTCAAATCGCCCCCCCATCGTTGTCAGAAACACCCCAGTGAATTAGACTACAATGGCGTAGAGAGGCTTGGCAAGCCGAAGGAAGCGACCATGCTGATCGTCATGAAGCCGCAGGCGAACGAGGAAGACGTTCGCCGTGTGTGCGATAAAATCGTGTCCATGGGCTACCGCGCCCACCCCATGCCGGGCGCGCAGCGGACGGCGGTGGGCATCACCGGCAATCGCGGTCCCCTGGAGCCGGAGGAATTTGAAAGCCTGCCGGGCGTCGCCGAAGCCATCCGGGTTTCCAAACCCTACAAGCTGGTGAGCCGTGAAATCAAGGCGGAAGACTCACTGATTCACGTTGGCCCCGCGGACGGCGGAGTGACCATCGGGAGCAAGGAACTGGCCATCATCGCCGGACCGTGCGCCGTGGAGAACCGCGAGCAGGCGCGGGCCGCGGCCGCGCGTGTTCGCCAAGCCGGCGCGCGCCTGTTCCGGGGCGGGGCGTTCAAGCCGCGAACTTCGCCGTACAGCTTTCAGGGCCTGGGAGAGGAAGGCCTGGAAATACTGGCGGATATCCGGCAGGAGTACGGCTTGATGATCGTGACGGAGACCATCGACCCGGAGAATTGCGACCTGGTGGAAAAGTACGCCGACGCCCTGCAAGTGGGAGCGCGCAACATGCAGAACTTTTCCCTGCTCAAGCGCGTGGGGCGCTCCAAACTACCCGTGCTCCTCAAGCGCGGCATGTCCGCAACCCTGGACGAATTCCTGATGGCGGCGGAATACATCCTGGCAGAGGGAAACTACAACGTCATCCTGTGTGAGCGCGGCGTGCGGACGTTTGCCGACCACTCGCGCAACACCCTGGACCTCAGCGTGATTCCGGCGGTGAAACGTCTTTCACACCTGCCCATTATCGTCGATCCCAGCCACGGAACCGGCAAGCGCGACAACGTGATTCCCCTGGCCCGGGCCGCCGTGGCGGTGGGGGCTGATGGGCTGATCGTGGAAGTCCACACCGATCCCGACCACGCCATTTCCGACGGCTACCAGTCGCTTTTCCCCGAGCAGTTTGAGACGCTGGTGGAACAGGTCACCGCGATCGGCGGAGTGCTGGGAAGGACCATCACGAAGTGATGAGTGACAAGTGATGAGTGACGAGCACGCGAAAGACGAAAATCGAAACTCGAAATTCGAAACTCGCCGCAATTTTCGAGCTTCGATTTTCGAGTTTCGGTCCTTCCTAGCTCATCACTCGTCACTCATCACTTGTCACTGCTCACTGCTCACTGCGCTTTGCCTTTTGACTTGTTCTTCCTTCGCCTGCCGACGCCAGGTGCCGCTCAAACCTTATACCGCTTATGTCGTGAACTACCAAAGCGCCACGCTGGCGGCGGTGAATCTGGCGGACTTCCGCGTCATCGCTTCCCTTCCGGTCTCCCCGCAGCCGGAGCGCGTTTTGCTGCGACCCGGGGCCCGCCAGCTTTACGTGGTGTCGGCCACCGGCAAAATCAGCGTCGTGACATTTCCGCCCCTCCAATCGGTCACCACGCTCGATGTCGGTAAAAGCGCCAAAGACCTGGTGTTCTCACCCGACGGCTTTTCCGCCTACGTCCTCGACCCGGCAGATCACCAAGTGGCCTTTCTCAGTTGCCAAACCCCTTGGGCCGCGGGGCTTCGTCCTCCTTCCAATTACCTGGAAGGTGCAATCCCCACGGTTTCCTTCCGTCTGCGCGTACAAGGCTCGCTTGCGGACCTCGTTCTCTCCCCCGATGGAAAAACCCTGGTGGTGTCTTCCGCGAGCCCTGACCTGCTCACTTTCATCAGCACCGAGACACGCCAGATGTTGGGGACCGTGGAAGTTGGGCAGTCGCCCGGTCCCATGGTAATTCTGCCGGACAATTCGAAAGTTTTCGTGGCGGACACGGGTGAGGAAAAGATTTCCGCTGCCGACGTGGCCGCGCGCAGGCTGCTTTCGCACATCGAGATTGGCGCACACCCCACGGCTTTGCTGCTGAAGCCCGATGGCGGCGAGCTTTTTGTTCTCGCTGCACCATCCTCCACGCTGGTCATTGTGGACGCATTCCACGACAACGTGGAGCAGACTTTTCCCCTGGGACGCAACCCGGTAGCGGGCATTTTCCGGCAGGATATGAGCGTGCTTTACATCGCCAATGCCGGGGATGGCTCGGTGTTAGCCCTGGATGTTCCCAACCGGCAGGTGCTGGCCACGCCCCACGTGGGCATGGAGCCGCGCGCTCTGGCCCTGACGCCGGATCCCGGCCAGCGGTTACTGGTAGTCGCCGATCGCGCCGCCTCCAGCCTCGCCATCCTGCACGCGGACCTCGCCAGCTTGGGCAATGACCGCTCCGTCCTCATCACCACGGTGCCGGTAGGCACCTCGCCGGTGGACGTGGTGGTGCCGGACTTCATCGGTTAACGCGCATGACCGAAGAAACTCCGCCGCCCACATGATTCCATTAAGTTTATGACGAGTACGAAATCCCGGCTAAGCGCCCGCGGGGGTTGCGGCGGCCGTCTCATAGGCGGGAATCTGCCCGGCGAACCAGTCCTGGAATTTCCGGGCTTTCTGGTAAAGCTTTGAACCCATCGGCCAGGCCAGGGCTCCCATATCCAGGCCCCGAACCTGCAAGGCGAGTTTCATAGCCCATGGCGAAGGGAAATCGCGGATGTGGAAAATGAACTCGTCCAACCGGGCTTGCAAGGCGTGTGCCTGTTCCTTATTCCCCGCGCGCAGGGCTTCATAAACGGGCAGAATCAGCTCCGGGCAGGCGCCGGCGATCCCCGAGATGGAGCCCACCGCGCCCTGTTCGAAGGCTTCCAGAAGCAGGTCGTCGCTGCCGATGATGAAGGCCAGGGGCGATTGCGCTTGTGCCTCGGCAATGGCCGCCAGGTTGGATTTCTGCCCCGAGCTGTCCTTGAGGCCGATGATGTTCGGCACCGTGGCGATCAGGCGCAGGATGTTCGCCAACCCCAGGTCGCGCGTGCATTGGGGAATGTTGTAAATCAGCACCGGCAAGGGCAAATCGGCGCTGACCTGCCCCATGATGTCCACCAAGTCGTCCTGCGCATAAGGCAGGAATCCGGGCGGCGGAAAGAGCAGCGCCATCGCGCCGCAGTCGACCGCGGCGCGCGCCAGTTGCCGGACCTGCCCCGCGTGCTCGCCCCCGATGGCGCAGATGAGTTGCGCCCGCCCTTTTATGCGACGCGCCACGCGGCGGAACATCTCAAGGCGATGCTCCACACTGCAAACGGCGTATTCGCCCGTGGCCCCTCCCAGACATATCCCCTTTAAGCCGCGGTCGAGACCAAATTCCACCAAGGCATCCAGGGCTTCCAAAAGCGGGTTTCCGTCCGAACCAAAAGGGGTGGGTAAAGCCGCAAAAACACCTACAAGTTCGCGAGGAATGTGTTTAACCATAGACTTTGCTTTCCAGCTCGGCCAACGCCCGAAGCATTATGATGCGCAGAGCAAAAAACACTCCGTCCGGTCGAATAATTACTCAAATCGGGGTAAAAAGTCAACAAGAATTCTCAAATAATTCCGTAAAAGGCATCTGCGAAATGAGTTATTCCGTTATTACTGCGTTTTCTTCGAATAGCGAAAAGTGGTTTCGAAAATAGCCTGCCAGCCCATGCATCACTTCTCCCCGCCCTCGACAAGTTCCTGCCAGACCGGGAGGAAGGCTTCGCGCAGTCGATTCTTCTGCACTTTACCCATGGCGTTGCGGGGCAATTCTCCGGTTAATACCACCATCTTGGGAATTTTGTAATTCGCCAAGGTGCTGCGCAGTTGCGGTTTGATCGCCTCGGCATCAACCGCCATCCCCGGACGAGGAACAATTATGGCCATCACCGCCTCGCCAAAATCGGGGTGCGGCATGCCGATCACCGCCGATTCCTGCACGCCCTCCAGACGGTCCAGGCAATCTTCAACCTCTTTCGGATACACATTGTAGCCGCCGCTGATAATCAGGTCTTTCGAGCGTCCCACGATGGAAACATAGCCCTGGGCATCGATCCGCCCCAAGTCGCCGGTCCGGAAGAATCCGTCGGGAGTAAAGCAAGCAGTCGACAGCTCCGGCCTCTGCCAATATCCGGAAAAGACGTTCGGGCCGCGCACTTGGATTTCCCCCACCGCTCCCGCGGTGATCGCTTGATCATCCTGACCGGCAATGCGCACCTCGACCCCGGGAAGCGGCAACCCCACGGAGCCGGGCAGTCGAGGTCCCTCCAGCGGATTGCTGGTGTTCATGATGGTTTCCGTCAGGCCGTAGCGTTCGAGAATGGTGTGCCCGGTCCTGCGTTGAAATTGTTCAAAGGTTTCGGTGAGCAGGGGGGCTGACCCCGAGATAAACAGCCGCATTCGTTGGCAGGCTTGCATGTCGAATTGCGGCAGGGCCAGGAGGCGGATGTAATACGTGGGTACACCCATGAAAACGCTGGCGCGCGGGAGCAGCGAGCAAATCTGCGCGGCGTCGAAAGGCGTCAGGAACAGCAGGCGCGAGCGGCTCATCATGGCGCAGTGCAAGGCAACAAATAATCCATGCACATGGAAAATCGGCAAAGCATGCAGCAGCACATCCGCAGCGGTGAATCCCCACGCCTGCACCAAGGTTGCGGTGTTGGAGGCGAGATTACGATGGGTGAGCATTGCTCCTTTGGGCTTGCCGGTTGTACCCGAACTGTAGAGGATCGCGGCAACATCATTTTCAGATACCGTGGCAGTCTGGAAAGTGGGTGGTAGCACACGGCTTTGTTCGATCAGAGTCCCTCCCCCGGCGAGGCTGAGGGTAAACAGTTGCGGAATGTCCCGGTCGCGGCAAAGACCGGAGATCTCTTCCCAGCGGTCCGGCGGGCAAACCATCGCCTTGGGCCGGGCATCGTCCAGGAAGTATGCCGTCTCTTCGCGTGTATAAGCGGTATTGATGGGGAGATAGATGGCGCCCGCGCGCAGGCACGCGAGATACAAGAAGACCGCGTGCGGAGATTTTTCCACTTGGACGGCCACGCGGTCACACGGCACAACTCCACACGAGGCAAGCAGATTGGCCAGCCGCGCGGAGTGGTCGTCAAGATCACCGTAACTGAAGCTCTGCCCGAGCGGCGTCTCGATACAAACGCGCGGGCGCTCACTCGCCTCACTGCCCACCAGGATGTCGTAGAGGTTCTGCATTGTGGTTGCCTTCTTCCCGAGTGCTGGTATCATTTTAAGAGGTGAAAGCACATGGTCAAATACCAAATTCTCTACTGGAAGCACGTGCCCTCGCAGGTGAAAGTTTTTGAGGAGGGGAAACGGCCGGTGTCGCGCCAACTGCCCGCGCGCTTTCAAGCGGAGATCAACCGCATCGCCATGGCGGAGGGCCTGGCGGGCACGGATGATTACCTTAGCCAGTGGCAGTGGACACCCCAAATGGAACGAGAGGGCTCAGCGGAGGATGTTGCGGAAGCTCTGGTCCGAGAGTTGGAACAAGATCCGGTCGATAAGCGAGAGCGCACGTAGCGCGATGCCTGACACCCGGCACCTGATACCTGACACCTGCTTAACTTACTTCGCTTCCTTCCAGTTCTGCCCCACGCCCAGGTCAACTTTCAACGGGACGCGCATGGGGTAGGCGCCCTCCATCTCTTCGCGCACGACTGCCTGCGCCCGGTCGAGTTCTGCCTCCGGGGCTTCAAAAACCAGCTCATCGTGCACGGTCAGAATCATGCGCGTTTGCATTTGTTCCCGCTTCAGGCGCGCCTGGGCTTTCACCATGGCGAGCTTCATCAGGTCCGCGGCGGTACCCTGGAGGGGCGTGTTCATGGCCTCGCGTTCGGCGCGATTCCGCGCCTGCACATCCGCGCTATGGATTTCGGGCATGGGCCGCAGCCTGCCGAAGGCCGTGCGCACGCGGCCGGTGGTGCGCGCTTGCTCCACCAGGCCGTCGAGATAGTCTTTCACCTTGCTGTAGCGTTCAAAGTAAGTGTCGATATAACGCTGCGCCTCGGTTCGGCTGGTGCCCGTGCGGCCGGCGAGTCCGAACGAGCTGAGCCCGTAAATCACCCCGTAGTTGATGGCTTTGGCCATGCGGCGGTGCTCATGGTTTTGGAGCCCGGGAGGCACGCCAAAGATTTCTAGAGCCGTGCGGGAGTGAATGTCCTCGTCGCGGGTGAAGGCTTCGATCAGCAACGGGTCCTCAGAAAGATGCGCGAGCACGCGCAGCTCAATCTGCGAGTAGTCCGCGGAAATCAGCCGGCAGCCGGGGGCGGCGATAAAGGCTGAGCGGATGCGCACGCCGAATTCATCGTCAATAGGGATATTCTGAAGGTTGGGATTGGAAGAGGAAAGCCGACCGGTGCGCGCCACGGTTTGGTTGAAAGTGGTGTGCAGGCGTCCGGTTTCCGGCTGGATGAATTTGGGCAGGGCGTCAATATAAGTCGACTTGAGCTTGGCGCGCGTGCGGTATTCGATAATCTGGCGCGGCAGATCGTGCTTTTCGGCGAGCGCTTCCAGTACCGAAGCGTCCGTGGAATACTGCCCGCTCTTCTTCAAGCGCTTGCCGCCCGGGAGCTTGAGCTTTTCGAATAATATCTCGCCCAGCTGCTTGGGCGAGTCGATGTCAAAAGACCCTCCGGCCAGGTCGTAGATCTGGTGGGTCAGGGTGGTCAGTTCCTTATCGAACTCGCCGGACATTCGCGCCAGGATTTCCGCGTCGACGCGCACGCCCGCCGCTTCCACCTCCGCCAGCACGGAGGCGAGGGGCAACTCAATTTCACTGTAGAGCTTCTGCAAATCCTCACGGGCGATTTCCGGGCGGAGTAGATCACTCAGCTCGCGCGTGCGATGGGCAGCTTCTGCCAGGGAGGGAGAAATCTTGCGGCCTTGCCGCCGCAACACCACGTCGGCGAGCGCGTGGCTGGAGGCGAGCGGCTCCAGCAGGTAGGAATAGAGCATGGTGTCGTCAGCCACACCCGCCAACGCAATCCCCTGCTTCCCCAGGAGCAGTTGCAGCAGCTTGGAGTTGTGCACGGCCTTGTGGCGCGCGGGGTCACCGAGCACCGCCGCGAGCGTGGGGAGCATATCCCCCAAGCCTCCCACGGCTACCGTGGCGTGCCGCGTCCCATCTGACAATCCGAGCCCCGTCAGCCGTCCCGCAAAGCCTTCGTCACCCTCGACACTCATCGCCAGGGCGAGCGAGGCGCTGCGGTCAGCCGACTGCAACCATCGCTCGACGGTCTGCGGCGTGGTGAGCTCTTCGGATTCAACCGCGGCTTCCGCCGGCGCGGGCGCTTCTTCCAGGAACTCGCGCAGGAGAGAGGTGAAACCCAACTCCTGGCAGAGCGCCGTCAATTCGTTTAGATCCAGTGGCGCGACCTGCAATTGCGCCAGGGAGGTTTCCACGGAAACATCAGTGCGAATCGTGGCCAGCTCGCGGCTCAGCAGCGCTTCGTTGCGAAAGTCGCGTAGGGCATCGCGATAGCTCTGCTTTTTGACCTGCTCGTAATTCTCCAGCGCTTTCTCCAGTGTGCCAAATTGCTGAATCAGGTCCGTGGCTCCCTTGGGACCAATGTAACTGCGCTTCTTCTCGCCCTCCGCCAGTGGCGGTTCGTGGCCGGGCAACGGGCGTGCGCCCGGAATGTTGTCACTGGGATCGCCCGTGAGCGCCAGCCAGTCAACCACCTGCGCGGGCTCAACCCCGAGAATCTCCTTCACCTTTTCTGCATCGCAAAGGGTCTCGCCGTCGCTTCCCGCGCGCGAGGGCTTCAACACGCGGACGCGGTCGTTGACCAACTGAAACAGGTCCTCGTCTCCCGACACGATAAAAACCTCCGCGCCCTGACCGGACCCAGCCCGGGCCAGCGTGCCAATCAGGTCATCAGCTTCAAAGCCCTCGAGTTCCACCAGGGGCAATCCCAAGGCGCGGCAGAATCGCCGGACGTAAGGAAGCTGCAGCGCCAACTCTTCCGGGAACGCCGGCCGGTTGGCCTTGTATTCCTCAAAGAGCTTGTCGCGGAACGTGGGCGCGGCAAGATCGAAAGCCACAGCAACGTGGTCCGGCTGATGGTCCTTCAGCAGCTTCCGCAGCGTGCGGACGAAGATGTAGATGGCCTTGGTGGGCATTCCGCTGGGCGAAACCAGCGCCATTTGCATGGGCGCAAAGAAGGCGCGAAACACCAAAGACATGGCATCAATGAGAAAGAGCTTGTTGGCGGTTTGGGGCAAACCATCCTCCTGAACGCGATTCCACGAACTTTGCATTTTACCGCATCCGAGGCGCCAAGAGCGGCTTGCGGGGATGCGTGGGGCAAACGATCTTGCAGCCCTCGGTTTAATGATGCGTTCGGGCGGGCATAACATTCCGCTCCGGAACTTTAATTCACAGTTTTGTTTTGATACCCTATGGCCGATTGTTGAATCAGGGGCAGGCGTCGGAGCAAACGTGACACTGATGAAAAAGCTCGTTCTCATTCTTGCCGTTGCATGTTTTTCTTTCGATGCCTGGGGATCGCAAAACCCGGAGGTCACGCGGTGGGAGCACGCGGCCCAAAACGTCACCATCATCCGGGATGATTGGGGGATCGCGCACGTCTACGCGAAAACCGACGCGGGCGCGGTCTTTGGCATGGAATACGCGCAGGCCGAGGACGACTTTAATCGCGTCGAAACGAATTACCTCAACGGGCTGGGGCGGCTGGCGGAGACGGAAGGCAAGTCCAAAATTTTCCAGGACCTGCGGATGAAACTGTTCATCGATCCGGAAACACTGAAGCAGCAATACGCGGAAAGTCCGGCATGGCTGAAGACGCTCATGAATGCCTTCGCCGACGGTTTGAACTACTATCTCTACAAGCACCCCGAGGTGAAACCGCGGGTCATCAAGAGATTCGAGCCGTGGATGGCGCTGAGCTTTACGGAAGGGAGCATCGGAGGCGACATCGAACGCGTGAACCTCGGGCAACTCGCGGCGTTCTATGGCGAGGAGCGGGTGGCCCAGGCAATCCCCGCGAACCAGGATGAGCCCACCGAACCGGCCGGATCGAATGGCGTGGCCATCGCACCCGCGAACACCATCGGGCATCATGCGTTGCTGCTGATCAATCCGCACACGTCGTTTTATTTCCGCTCCGAGCTCCAGATGGCAAGCAATGAAGGCTTGAATGCCTACGGCGCCGTAACCTGGGGGCAGTTCTTCGTGTATCAGGGGTTCAACCCGCACATCGGCTGGATGCACACCTCGAGCGGGGTTAACGACATTAGCGAATACCTCGAGACCATTCAGAAAAACGGCGACAGCTATTACTACAAATATGGCGACCGGGAGCTTCCCGTCATCGCGCAGGAAATTCGCGTGCCGTACAAGACCGATCAGGGGATGGCCGAGAAGAAATTCACCGTTTATCGCACCCAGCACGGGCCGGTGATCGGCGAGCAGAACGGGAAGTGGGTCACCCTCCGGATGATGCAGGAGCCGGTGAAAGCGCTCATGCAGGCTTACACGCGCACCAAGGCCACGGACTACAATTCGTTCCGCCAGACGATGGAACTGCATACGAACTCGTCGAACAACACGATTTTTGCCGATGCCGATGGCGAGATAGCTTACTTCCACGGAAACTTCATTCCCCGGCGCGAGGCTCGATTCGATTGGACGAAGCCGGTGGATGGCAGCAATCCCGCGACGGATTGGCGCGGGCTTCTTTCCGTGGACGAAACGCCACGCCTGCTGAATCCGCCGAGCGGGTGGATCTACAATTCGAACGACGCGCCGTGGTCTGCGGCCGGAGCCGGGAGCCTGAAGAAGGAAGATTTTCCACCCTATGTTGAGACCGGCGGAGAATCAGCGCGCGGACTTCACGCTGTCCGAGTCCTGGGGGACAAGAAGGATTTCACTCTCGATTCCCTGATTGCCGCGGCGTTCGATAGCTACCTTCCGTGGTTTGAGCAGGCGATGCCCGCGCTGATCCAGGCGTGGGACCAGGCCCCGGAGTCGGACCCTCTGAAAGCAAAGCTGGCGGAGCAGATCAAACTTTTGCGCGCCTGGGACTTCCGCTGGGGCGTGGATTCGGTTCCGACCACCCTCGCGGTATTCTGGGGTGAGGATATCGTGCGCCACGTGCGCGGCGAGGCGAGAAGCGTGGACATACCCATTTACGATTATGTGGGCAGTAAGGTGCCTGCCGCAAAGCTCCTGCAATCGCTGGCGGCGGCATCCGATCGGCTCACCGCGGACTTCGGGACGTGGAAGATGCCTTGGGGAGAGATCAACCGGTTCCAGCGTCTCACCGACGATATGGTTCCATCCTTCGACGACACCAAGCCGAGCATTCCCGTCAAATTCACTTCGGCATTGTGGGGGTCGCTGGCGTCTTTTGGGGCGCGCCCCTACCCGGGAACTAAAAGATGGTACGGCAGCAGCGGGAACAGTTTCGTCGCCGTGGTGGAGTTCGGTGAGACGGTGCACGCCAAGGCTGTGACAGCAGGCGGCGAAAGCGGCGACCCGGCCTCACCTCATTTCAATGATGAAGCTAAACGGTACAGCACGGGCGATTTGCGAGAGGTCTACTTCTATCGCGCCCAACTCCATGGCCACACGGAGCGGACATACCATCCCGGAAATTAAGTTCCGCCCTGCTCCATAGCCTGTGCGTTGGCATGCTCCGCCTTCGCAGGTTTCGGGCAAATGTCCCCTGTGCCGATGGCGGTTGCGGTCGAGGGGACACTGGAATCCTCCGCTAGTGTTGTACGATTACCACACCAAACCAACCCAAGTCCTTTACAAATCACCCGCAACTAACAGAATATTAATGTGTTATCTTTTAACATGGAGATGGACCTTTAGCTGCAGCTATAGCGACTTGCGTCGGGGAGGGACTTTGGGTCAACAACACACGCTTGCCTCTGCGGTAACTCTTTCAGGGATTGGACTCCACACAGGGGTTACCGTCAACCTGCGGCTATGCCCCGCGCCTGCCCACACCGGAATCGTCTTCAAGCGAACCGACTTGGACGGCTTCACCATCGAAGCGCAATCGCGCCACGTCGCCCGGGTAAGTTATGCCACCAGCCTGATGAAAAAAGGCGTGTTGATTTCCACCACCGAGCACCTGCTTTCGGCGCTGGCGGGGCTGGGCGTGGACAACGCCATCGTGGAGATCGACAACCTGGAGCTCCCCATCGTGGACGGCAGCGCCCTGCCCTTTGTGAAGCTGATCCGCCAGGCGGGATTGCGGCCGCAGCGGGCCCGCCGCTCTTACGCCAAAATTCTAAAGCCGTTGGAACTGTCGGAAGGCGCCAAGAAGATTGCCGTCTATCCTTCTGACACTTTTGCCGTCAGTTACTCGATTGAGTTCCCCCACCCCGTGATCGGAGCGGAATCGTTGGACTTCACCCCCTGCGCCGGCTCGTATGAAAACCACGTTGCCCCCGCCCGGACCTTCGGCTTCCTCGCCGAGGTCGAAATGCTGTTGAAGAGCGGGCTGGTCAAGGGCGGCTCGCTTGATAATGTGGTGGTCCTGGATCAGCAACGCGTGATGAATCCCGAGGGTCTACGCTTCCCTGATGAATTCTGCCGCCACAAAATCCTGGACCTGATCGGCGACATATCCCTGTTTGGGCATCCTTTAATAGGGCATGTGGTTGCTGACCGCGCCGGCCACGCCATGCACGCCCAATTGGTTTCTCAGCTATTACGCCAAAAGGAATGCTGGACCCTTACCACCAGCCAGCCAGCACATTCAAACGCTCACATTTCCCTTGCCCCCGAACTTGCAGCAACCGGCGCTTAGCAGCACTCAATTGAAATTCGACTTCTTGTCCCAAAGGGTAGGGCAAGCCGTACCCCTACAAGCCCAGTTGGGTGGAACAGTGGTATCTCGTTTGCTATACTCTCGCTGGGCCGTTGGGCCCAAGCCAAGGGGGAGAACCGCACGTAGCAGGCGGAATCCCGAAAATAGGGGGCAACATGAGCATTGAGGAAAAAGAGAAGGAACTGAGCGTTTATGAATCCATGGCGGCCCGGTACGATGTGGCCGCCCGCAAGCTCGGGCTGGACGCCGGCCTGTCGCATTATCTCCGCACACCCAATCGCGAAATCATCGTCCATATTCCCGTCACCCTGGATAACGGCACGTTGGGGGTTTTTGACGGTTACCGCGTCCAGCACAGCATCGCGCGCGGGCCTTGCAAAGGAGGAGTGCGCTACTCCCCGGACGTCACCCTGGATGAGATCCGCGGGCTCGCCGCCGAGATGACGTGGAAGTGCGCGGTGGTGAATATACCTTTTGGCGGCGCCAAGGGTGGCGTTGTGTGCGACCCCTCCAAGCTTTCCAAGGGCGAACTGGAACGCATCACCCGTCGTTACACGGCGGAGATTCTGGACTACATCGGCCCGGAGCGCGACGTGCCCGCGCCCGACATGAACACCAACGAGCAGACGATGGCATGGATCATGGACACCTACTCCATGCACATGCGCCACACGGTGACGGCCAGCGTGACGGGCAAGCCGCTCGACCTGGGGGGATCATTGGGGCGCCGCGAAGCCACGGGCCGCGGATGCATGCTCACCGCCGACGAGGCCCTCAAGCGCTTCGGATGGAAAAAGGAAAGCACGCGCGTCATCGTACAGGGCTTTGGCAATGTGGGCTCGCAGGCCGCCCGCCTGATGCACGAGTCCGGCTACAAGATCATCGGCGTGGCCGACATTTCCGGCGGCGTATTCAATACCACGGGCATCAATATTCCGCGCCTCCTGGGGTACGTTGAGAAGAACAAGACTCTCAAAGGCTTCGACGGCGGTGAAAGCATTGGGACGCAGGAAATCCTGGAGCAGGATTGCGATCTCCTTCTGCCGGCCGCCACGGAAAGCGTCATCACCAGCAAGAACGCCCACCGAGTGAAGGCCAAACTTCTCGTGGAGGGCGCCAACAGCCCCACCACGCCACCCGCGGACGACATCCTGTTTGAGCGCGGTGTCTTCGTAATTCCCGATATCCTCGCCAACGCCGGTGGCGTTACGGTTTCCTATTTCGAGTGGGTGCAGGACCGCGAGGGCTACTTCTGGCCGGAAGACATGGTCAACAGCCGCCTGAAACAGATCATGGTCTCCGCCTTCGACGGCGTGGTGGGCTACGGCGAGAAACATAACGTCAATAATCGCATCGCCGCTTACATGCTGGCCATCGACCGCGTCGCCTTCTGCATCAAGTTGCGCGGGATCTACGCGTAGGACTGACTTTTAGCTTTTGTAGTAACGACCTGCAGAGCCCGCCCTGAGCACCGAGCATGGGTTGGCATTTCTTGCGCGTGCGAGAAGTGCCAACCCATATGAGTTGATGGTGAGGTTCAGTCCCCGGCGCCTGCGGAAACCCAATGCACCAAATCTTTTGAACGCTCCAGCGCCAGGCGGTTCCCTCCGCGACGCAGGTAGGTGGTCGCTTCGCTTCCTCCCGCATAGAGGAGTAGGTTGATAAATCACTATACGTTTATCATCCTAAGAACATGGTGCCATGAATTACGAAGGCTCGACAATACCTGGAGATTGCGGTCTGCCAGATGGGGGGTGCTCCACGGGCAGATCCGCTACTGGCTGGCACGTTAGATTATTAGAGGGGGTTTTATTGCGGGGGACAAAGTGTCTTCTTTCGCTCTATCTTCGCTTTTTTGTTAACTGCCTTATTTTCAATATGTTCTCAGGTTCGTTTTTGGAAAATCGCGGGTCGACGTTCTTTGTTTTCAATATGTTGTCAGCTTCGGCATTCTGATGACATCTTGTCCGATCGCAGTCCTGTTTCAAAGCCACCTATCCACGCCGTTAGATCCGGGTGTCGCTGCACCGAGCACCCTTGCCCCGGCCCGGCAATCACTCAAACCAACAATGTAGCATACCAGAACTTAAATGTCAAGTGGAAACTTGACCCATAGGTAATCCGCTTGGCTTCCTGCCGTGGCGATGATCCGACGCCTCCGAAACCGGCGATACTCTCCAATCCCCCGGTGGTAGCGCGGGCGTCCCCGCCCGCCAGTAGTACCATGGCCATCCTGGCCATGCCGGGACACGGGCAGGATGCCCGTGCTACGTCACTGCGCACGGGCGGGAGGCCCATGCCACAGCGGGCGAGATGCCCGCACTACGAAACCCTCGCCCATGGGGACTCATCCGTCCCCGCTCCTTCACCGTTGAGGGCACTGCGTCGCCGCGCCATAGCCAGCCGTCGGAGTGGGATCAATCATCATACCGATCCTGGGTGAATTCCCTTCTGTCAGGATTAGATAACTGGAGCTGAGGAGCGCCACCACCGCAGTTCACCTACCTGGTGCTGTGGAATCGGCACGGGCATTTCTTAGAATGGGCGAGGCAGTTCGCAATTCCATGAACTCGGTAAGCCTTTTGTAAATGAAATTGGTAATCGTCGCTTTGACGCCGCTCTTCACCGCCATAGACTCGTGCCAAGCGGCAGGGTCGGGGGAGCCGTCGGCACGATAGTTGAACCATACGGCCAATCGTCCGCGCCGGGGAAGGATGAACACCGGAGCGGGCTGCGTCTGCGGGAAATGGGTTTCGCCCCCACTCTGCGTATCGGTCAGATAGAGAATCGCGGTGGCCACCAGCGAACGTCCTTCGATCTCGTATTCGTCGCGATGGGGCGGATGGCTGGCGCCCTCGGAGTAGCGGCGAAATCGAAACGTGGAGGCGAGATCGTTCTCAACCCCCACCACGCGGTGGAGTCTGCTCATCAGACGAACAAGCACAGGGTCGCCTTTAACGGGCATCTCGAATGAAAAACCCGTGGCGTCCCGTTTGGCGACAATCCCCGGTGGCGGGTGCGACTCTACGCGGTCGGCGCTCGCCAGGACATGGTCGCAGTCAGACGCTTCCATAAAATCGTCAATGGTGAAGATATCAGGCGCTCTCGACAGCCGCCGGATTTCGTAACCTGCCAGGACCCGGCCGGTGGGTGCGTGCCCCGCCTTCGCGGCAAGGAAGTCGACCATGGGACCGGCAATATCCACTCCGCCGTACAACTGTGCGTGGGGGTAGTAGCAGGGAAAATTCACCTCCAAAACCCATACATCTCCGGCGGGATCTTCGAGCACATCGACGCCCGCAAATTCCAGTCCGCACGCCGCGGCGGCGCGCAATGCCATGGCGATGGCCGCCGCCGGGGGCCTGGCTTCAAAATCCGCCCGTTCGGTGCTTCCGCAACTGCGAAAATCGTCGGCCATTTGCTTATTCCGGTAGGCGGCGATGGCCTGCCCTCCCAGAACGATCACCCGCCAATGAACCGCGTTCCGGATGTATTGGCACAGGAGGGGATTGTGTCCCTGTGCGAGCGCGAAGTCCACCTGGGGGCGAAGCGATGCCATGGATTCCGCCAGCATGATTCCGATGCCACAAGACCGGCCGAGAACCTTCACCACCAAGGGAAAACCGCCCAAGCGCTCCACCTGCCGCCACAGTAGCGCGGGATTGCTGGAACCCAAATACACAGTTTTCGGGATGGGTATGTCCGCCGACTCCATCAGCAGAGTTTGCGCATTGACGCTGAAAAACACGCCATCGTTCGCGGCGTAGAATGTGGCCACCCCGGGGGCAAACAGAAACTGTTCCACACGCGAAGCGGCAACTGAAGTGGCCGCTTTGTAAAGCAAATCGCCGGCCGTGAGACGCTGGGAGGGATCGAACTCGAAGGTTTTGGCGGTTACCACTTCGAATGGAATGCCCCGCTCACGGCAGGCGTCGCGCAGAAGGCTGACGCTTTCTTCCGGGACGCTGGCCTCGGAGACAAGACAGAATCGCATGGGGATCTCTTAGAAAGGTGGAAGGCCGTGCGGGCAAGGGCGCCCGGAAGTCTGATGAAACCCGGCCTCCGCCTGATTGCCCGCTCGGGAGCAGTTCCAAAAACCAGAGTAACATCAACGCCCATAAATGCGTGGGACACTCACCGCACGCACGCAATTTAAATTCAATGCTATGGGGCCCTCCTAAGTGGTCTTTTGTCCCTCTTCGCCGAAGCTATGCTTCTGCGTACTTTCCGCTCCACCCGACACGTTGTTGAGATCTTCCTCGGATAGCGGCTCCTTCCCCTTGTTCACTTCCTCTTCCGATTTGATTTTCTCTTCGCCCATATGGTTTTCTCCTCTATGCTGCGGCGCTCGCCGCACGCATGCAGATTTACTTCGATTAGAATTCCTGTTTTTCGGTTTTCGCCCTGTTCGTACTGTACACCTGAGCGCCTCGGAATTCAATGGAAAGTCGAACTGCCCGAGCTTGTGCCGGACGGGGGCGGCGGGCGCCCCCATGAACAAGCGTACGGCGGCGGAGCCACGCTGCGCTACCTGAGCATCATGAATTCGTTCTCTAACAACTTTCCCCCCAAGGTGCGCCAAGGGTTGACAAAACCCCTGCAGAAAAACGACAATCACCCGCAGTCAGTAGAGGCGCGCCATGGCGTGCCTCTACCCGTAAAGAAAGGACTTAAACGCCATGCCAGAATTTGATGCCGAAAAAGAATCCAAGCACTTTTACGCCGACATTCCAGTGAAGCACGAACCCTTCTTCGTGAAGGGCGCAGGGGCTCTTGACTGGGGAATGCAGAACCGCCTGGCGCGGGTTTTCAGTCCCGCCTCGGGCCGCACGGTGATGCTGGCCATCGATCACGGGTACTTCCAGGGTCCCACGACGGGCCTGGAGCGCATTGACCTGAACATCGTGCCCCTGCTGCCTTACACCAACGCCCTGATGCTGACGCGCGGCATCCTGCGCACCACCATCCCCGCCAGTTTCACGCATGGCGTGGTGCTGCGCGCCAGCGGCGGGCCGAGCATTCTGAAGGAACTCTCCAATGAGCAGATTGCCGTCGACATTGAGGACGCGGTGCGCCTGAACGTTTCCGCCATGGCCGTACAGGTCTTCGTGGGCGGCGAATTTGAAACCCAGTCGATTCACAACATGACGCGCCTGGTGGACGCCGGCCTGCGTTACGGAATCGCCACGCTGGGCGTGACCGCGGTCGGCAAGGACATGGTGCGCAACGCCAAATACTTCCGCCTCGCCTGCCGCATCTGCGCCGAGTTGGGCGCGCAGGTGGTGAAGACTTACTACGTGCCGGAAGGTTTCGAGACCATCACCGCCTCGTGCCCGGTGCCGGTGGTCATGGCGGGGGGCAAGAAACTGCCTGAACTCGACGCCCTGACCATGGCTTACCGCGCCGTCAGCGAAGGCGCCGCGGGCGTCGACATGGGCCGCAACATTTTCCAGTCCGACGCTCCGGCGGCCATGATTCAGGCGGTCGGGAAAGTAGTCCACGAGCTGATGAAGCCGGAGCAGGCTTACGACTTCTATCAGACGCTTTTGCACGGGGTGGCGGGAGTTAGGCGGTAGGAGTCAGAAGTCAGGAGCAAAAGGGTCTAATTCTGACTCCTGTCTTCTGACTACTTCTCCAGAGGAAACACATGCCCAATTCCAAAGGTCTCGAACTTCTGCGCGCTGCCGCACCGACGGTCAGCATCGGGGTGGTCACCGCCAACTTGCTCGCGCTGGGATCGGAAATCTCGCTCCTGGAGCGCACGGGCGCGAAGCTGGCGCACGTGGACGTGATGGATGGGTGCTTTTGCCCCATGATGACGGTGGGGCCACCCTTCCTCAAGGCCATCAAGACTTCCCTGCTCAAAGACGTGCACTTGATGATCGATGAACCGCTGGAAAAGGTGGCGGACTACGTTGCCGCCGGCGCGGACATACTCACGATTCACGTGGAGGCCTGCTCGCACGTGCATCGGGTGCTACAAAAGCTGGGGGCATCCACCAACGTGAACGATGCGGAACGGGGAATCGTGCGCGGCGTGGCGCTGAATCCGGGGACGCCGCTGGACGCGCTCGAACCGCTTCTCGATGAGCTTGAATACATCCTGCTCCTGGCCGTCAACCCCGGCTGGGGCGGGCAGAAATACATCCCCGCCACCACCGCCCGCCTCGCCCGCGTTCAGCGCATGATCGCGGACTCCGGCAAGAACATCATTCTGGGCGTGGACGGCGGAATTACCAAAGAGAATATCGCGCAGGTCGCCGCCACTGGAGCGGATCTCATCATAACCGGCAGCGCCGTGTTCGACGGCAAGGCGCCGGAAGCCAACGCGCGGTTTATGCTCGAGGCCGTGGCGGCGGTGCATAGCGGGCGGTAGAAACATAACATGGCCCTGCCGGCCCCAACCCAAAGAGGATTTCACTACAGATTCCCATGAGCCTGCGGCTCGCCACTGTACGCGAAAATGTGCGAAGCACCTTGGACTGCGGCGGCTCGACGCCGCCTTGGAATTACGCCGAGGAGGATGAGAAAGGCGGCGTCGAGCCGCCGCAGTCCAAGGTGCCTTTGGCACGTCTATTTTCATTGCAGAGGTCACGGAGAAGAGACCCAGACAAGAACTTAAGTACTTTCTCTGTGGTCTCTGTGCACTCTGTGGTGAGCCTTATTCCGGGAGCCCCATGAAAAACCGCTGGTCTGACCAAGAAGCCGATCAATTTCTGGCTCAGTACGCTGCGCAGTGGGGAGCCGATCTGGCCCTGCGCACTTACACCACGCGCCTGCTGGGCAGTGAAGACGCGCTGGTGCTGCACGGCGGCGGCAACACGTCCCTCAAAGGAACTTACCACAACGTCTTTGGCCGGGAGACTCCCGCCCTCTTCATGAAAGCCTCAGGATTCAATCTGGGAACGATCGAACCGGAAGGCCACACGCCCCTCAACCTGGAGTATCTGAAGCGGATGTGCACCCTTCCGGAGCTTTCCGATGAAGCGATGGCGGGAGAGTTCCAAATGCATCGGCTGGTACCCAACGCCGCCGCGCCTTCCATTGAAACCCTTTCGCACGCCTACCTCCCCGCCAAGTACATCGATCACACCCACGCCGACGCCATTCTGGTGCTGACCAACCAGCCGGAGGGCGAAAAGTTGATTCGCGAAGCGCTGGGCGAAGGCGTGGCGCTGGTCGAATACGTGAAGCCGGGGTTCAAGCTGGCCAAAGCGGTAATTGCGGCCTACGATGCGCACCCCCGATGCCGCGCGCTGGTGTGGATGCAGCATGGCATCATGACTTGGGGCCCGACGGCACGCGAAGCCTATTCCGCCATGATCGATTTGGTCACCCGCGCTGAGGAGTTCGCCGCGCGCCGCGCTTCCAAATCCCTCGTGGTGGTTATGCCCGCATCGCTGGCCGACGCCGAAGAGCGCCTCGCCGCGGTCGCGCCCGTGGTGCGTGGACTGCTGGCCCAACCCAGCGGCGACCCTGACCGCCCTTACCGCCGTATGATCCTGCAACCGCTGATCAATCAGGGAATCCTGGATTTTCTCGGCTCGGATGGCGGCAAGGAGTTGGCCCTCACCCCCACGCTGACCTCCGACCACCTGGTGCGGACCAAGGCTCTCCCGCTGTGGGTCGATGACCCCGAGTACAGCAATCCGGCGAAATTGCGCGATCAGATTCTGAAGGGAATTGCCGCTTATGAAGCGGACTATCAACTTTACCTTGCCCGCAATGCCGACCTGATGCCTCCCGGCATGAAGCCTTTCGATTCCCTGCCCCGCGTTGTTTTGCTGCCCGGGGTTGGAGCGCTATGCGCGGGCAAGGACGCGCACGCCGCCCGCATCGCGCACGACATCACCGCGCAAACGCTTGCCGCCAAGGCGCGCATTGCCGGCATGGGAACCTATCGCGGCCTCGCCGAGCACCATCTATTTGAAGTGGAATACTTCACCCTGCAACACGCCAAGCTGCGCACCGATGAACCGGCGCTTGGGCGCGAGGTCGCCATTGTGACCGGAGCGGCCGGAGCAATTGGCTCAGCCATTGCCGAAGGCCTTCTGGAGCATGGATGCCACGTGGCGCTCACCGACTTGCCCGGCGCGGCACTGGATAACCTCGGCGCGGAATTGAAGAAGCTCTATGGCGAGCGAGTCATCACCGCCCCGCTGGACGTAACCGATCCCGCTTCTGTGACCGAAGGATTCAATATTGTGATCAAAACCTGGGGCGGCGTTGACCTGGTGATCGTCAACGCCGGCGTGGCCATGGTTTCGTCGATCGAGCAGATGGACTTCGCGGCCTTCCAGCGCGTCGAGCGCGTCAATACCGAGGGGACTCTGCTGCTGCTGCGCGAAGCGGCACGCCATTTCCGCCTGCAGGGGACCGGCGGCGACATCATTCTGGTTTCCACCAAGAACGTCTTCATGCCGGGCGCGAAATTCGGCGCCTACAGCGCCACCAAGGCCGCGTCGCATCAATTGGGCCGCATCGCCAGCCAGGAAATGGCGGAGTTGGGTGTGCGCGTCAACATGGTCGCCCCGGATGCCGTTTTTTCCCACGGAAGCCGCCGCTCCGGACTGTGGGCGGAAGTCGGCCCGGACCGCATGCGCGCGCGCGGGTTGGATGAAAAGGGGCTGGAACAATACTACCAGTCGCGCAACCTTCTGAAGGCCGCAGTGACCGCCCAGCACGTTTCGCGGGCCGTGCTGTTCTTCGCGACCCGGCAAACCCCCACCACCGGCGCCACCATTCCCGTGGACGGCGGTTTGCCGGATTCGACACCACGTTAAAACAGTTATCAGTTTTCAGTCGTCAGTTATCAGCTGCATTCAATGCCCCTCCGCAATCCCGCCACTAGATGCTACAATCCTTTGGAGTCGGGCCTTGGTGGCTTGACTGAGTACTGATAACTGAAAACTGATAACTGGAAATGGCCAGCACCTCCCAGGAGCCAACACGCGTTATTGGAATCGACCCGGGGTTGAACATCACCGGGTACGGCGTGGTGGTGAGCCACGGGGCGGATGTCAAACTGTTGGAAGGGGGCGTGATCCGATTGCCGCCCAGCCACGGCCAGAACCTTCCCCTGCGTCTGGAATCGCTTTTCCATGAACTCCAGCAGGTGATGAGGGAGTTCAAACCGCAGGCCATGTGCCTGGAGGAGGTTTATAGCCACGCGGATTATCCGCGCACGGCGATCCTGATGGGCCATGCGCGCGGCGTCATCTGCCTGGCGGCAAGGCTGGAGGGAATCCCCGTGCTGAGTTTTTCCGCCAAGCGCGTGAAGCAGTCGGTGACCGGCAACGGCAATGCCTCGAAGCTCCAGGTGCAGCGCGCCGTCCAGCATTTCTTTTCGCTCGACCGCACGCCGCATCCTCCCGATGTGGCCGATGCGCTGGCCGTGGCGCTGTGTTACGTTAATGCGCAGCGGAAAAGATAGGTATCAGGTGTCAGGTGTCAGAGGATTGGAGCAGGATTTTGCTGACACCTGACACCCGGCACCTGACACCTGGTACTTGTCAACTGACAACGGACCACGGACAACGGACATGATCTCTGAAATAACCGGTGAAGTTCTTTACGACCGCATTCAACGCCATTCGCTCCTGGTTCGAGTGGAGGCGGTCTGCTATGAAATTTTTGTGCCCTCGGGAATCGCGTCGCGCCTGCGCACCGCGCCGGAAGGCGAGCGCCGCAACCCCCTGACCTTTTATACGATCTATTACATCGATGGAGGCCTGGGCGGCGGCCACCTGACTCCCAAGCTGGTGGGATTCCTTGACCCGCTCGACCGGGAGTTTTTTGAAACCTTCACCACCGTGCCGGGCGTGGGCTTTATGCGGGCGCTGAAATGCCTCATCCGCCCGCTGAATGAAATCGCCCTGGCCATCGAGGGTGGCGACACCGCTTTCCTGAAAGAACTCCCGTACATCGGCGCCAAGACTTCGGAAAGAATCATCACCGAATTGCGCGGGAAGATGGCCAAGTTCGCTTTGGCACGAACGGAAGAACCCCTTTCCGTCGAGCAGGAGTCCGCCGCGGGATTAAAGCAGGAAGCCCTCCAGGTGCTCGAACAGTTGGAGTATTCGCGCGCCGAGGCGGGACGCATGGTGGAGGAGATTTTCGCCAGGAACAAGAACCTGAAAACGACCGAGGACTTTCTGCGCAAAGTCTTTGAGCAGTTGCACCCGAAGGCCTAAGCTTACAGGCGGATTGCGCAGAGCGCAGCTCTGCGGCTGGCCAAAATGCAGAGCTGCGCTCTGCGCAATCCGCCCAAGGTTAGTATTCATCCATGCCCAGAGAACGATTGGTTTCGCCGGAACTGATATCGAAGGAAGAAGAGAGCTTCAATCGCACCCTTCGCCCGTCCAGTATTGACGAGTACGTGGGACAGAAGAAGGTTGTCGAAAAGCTCAAGATCGCTTTGCAGGCGGCCAAGCAGCGCGGCGAATCACTTGAGCACGTGCTGTTTTTCGGCCCGCCCGGTTTGGGCAAGACCACGCTCGCTTACATCATTGCCAACGCCATGGGGTCCAAGATCACCACCACGTCGGGGCCTGCTCTGGAGCGGACCGGCGACCTGATGGGCATCCTCACCAATCTCGGCGAGGGCGATATCCTCTTTATCGATGAAATCCATCGCTTGCCCGCCAACATCGAGGAATTCCTTTACCCGGCCATGGAAGACTACAAGGTGGATTTTGTGGTCGACAAAGGCATGTTCGCCAAAACCATCAACGTCCCGCTCAAGAGGTTTACGCTGGTGGGCGCCACCACCCGTGCCGGAAGCCTTTCCGCGCCGCTGCGCAACCGCTTCGGCCTCTTCTATCACCTTGAGTTCTACACGGTGGACGACCTGCGGAAGATCATCAGCCGCTCCGCGGGAATTCTGCACGCTCCGCTGGATGAAGCGGGGGCCACGGAAATCGCCCGCCGCGCCCGCGGCACGCCAAGAATTGCCAATCGCCTGCTGCGCCGGGTTCGCGACTTCGCGGATGTTAAGGCCAACAGCGACATCAATAGCGTTGTCGCCAGCGATGCCTTGAAGCTCGAAGGTGTGGACGACCATGGCCTGGACGATCTCGACCGGAACTTCCTCTCCACGATTATTCGCATATACAACGGCGGGCCCGTCGGCGTGGAAGCCATCGCCGCCACCTTGAATGAAGAAGTCGATACCCTCGTGGATGTGGTTGAGCCTTTCTTGCTGCAACAGGGCTTCATCAGCCGCACCAAATCCGGGCGGAAAGCCAACGAGCCGGCTTATCGGCTTTTGGATATGCCCTTGCCCGGCGGCGCGCCAAGAACATTGTTTGGTTGAACTTCTGATCCGGCTGACCGGTATATGCATGTTGCCTGAAACAAATCCTCCTGATCCACCCACCCCGCCGGAGTCACGGGCGGGCAAGCAGGTCTACCTCTCGCTCGGTTCAAATCGCGGAGACCGCGTCACCAATCTGCACCGCGCTGTGGAGGAACTTGGCAAAGCGGGAGTGAAGATTCAGCGAGTCTCGTCGTACTACAAAACCGAGCCCGTCGATTTCGGGCCGCAGGCGTGGTTCCTGAATTGCGCCGTGGAAGCCTCGACGGAGCTCATGCCGATGCAGCTTCTCAAGGCCGTGAAATCCGTGGAACGGGCGCTCGGGCGGCGGCCCGGAGTCAGCAAAGGTCCGCGACCGATTGACATTGATATCCTGCTTTACGAGAATGTGGTGGTCCGGACCGCGGCCTTGACCATTCCTCACGCGCGCATGAACGAAAGGCGCTTTGTCCTGGTCCCGCTGCGGGAGTTGGCGCCGGCCGCCCGCCACCCGGTCAGCAGAAGGACCGTCACGGAAATGCTCCAGGACTCGCCGGACCTGAGCCAAGTGGTGAGGTACAAGATTGAGTCATTGAGTCATTGAGCCATTTCGAAAGCAAGAAACTCCGTGGCTGGTTGAGTCAATGATTCAATGAATAAATGATCCAATGAATCAATGATCCCATGAAGCAATTACCCGAGCCCCCGCGCTTCATCGCCATCGAAGGCCCGATTCGGGTCGGCAAAACCACTCTCGCCGACCTGCTGGCGGACCGCCTTCACGCCTCGCGCCTTCGCGACGACGAAGCCAACCCTTTTCTGGAAGCTTTCTACCGCGACAAGCCGGGCGCGGCCTTTCAGGCGCAATTCCACTTCCTCATTCAACGCTTCAAGCAGTGGCAGGCACTCGACCTGGCGAGGCAATCCGATCGGGTCATCATCAGCGATTACATTTTTGAGAAAGACAAAATCTTTGCCTACCTGAACCTGAACGACGCGGAACTGAAGGTCTACGACCAGTATTACGAAATGTTTGCCGAACAGGTCCCCATCCCGGATTTGGTGATATACTTACAAGCGAAGCCGGAGGCTTTGAGGAAGCGGATCGAGAAGAAGAATGTGCCGTTCGAACCCCGCATTTCCGACGATTACCTGCAAGCGGTGGTGAATGCCTACGAGCACTTTTTCTTCCATTACAAGTCCAGTGACCTGCTGGTGATCGAAACGTCCGAGATCGATTTCGTCGACCGGAACGAAGATTTGCAGGAACTCCTGCACCGCCTGAGCCAGCCCGTCACCGGCACGCAGTATTTCTTACCGCTTGGATCCGCATCTGCGGACTGAGACGAGCGCAAGGGGCGGCTCACGCCAATGCACGGTGCTGCAACGCCCGCATTCGCGAACCCGCGCCGTTGAGTTTAGAAGACCCTCTCCGTCCAGGCAGGTGGTGGTCCTCCCGGACCCCGGGCGCTACGCGCTTAGCGTCGGAATGACCTTCTGCGACCGAGAGGGTCTTTCTATTATTGAGCCATTGAATCATCGGGTCATTGAGCCATGGAAAGAACCGCGGCATTCGATAAGTAGTTATTTGCCAGCCGTCGGCCACTAAACACTTGTTCCTGATTCTCAATGGCCAGATGACCCGATCGCTCGACGACCCAATACTTTGAGGTGAAGCCATGGACCAGAATTCACAGGCCGTGAGCAAAGTCACCGTTCCCGCTATCCTCGAACGGAAGTTGCGTGGAGAGAAGATCACCTGCGTAACCGCTTGCGATTACCCGGCCGCGCGCCTTGTGGACGAAGCGGGAATCGAAATAATTCTCGTTGGCGACTCCCTTGCTCAGACCGTTTTGGGTTATGATTCCACAGTACCGGTCACTGTGGAGGAGATGCTTCATCATCTACGAGCTGTGCGCCGGGGCGTTCGCCGGGCGTTGCTGATTGTCGATTTACCGTACGGCGCCTACCACATCAGCAATGAGCAAGCGTTGACCAGCGCCATCCGCTTCCTCAAGGAAGGCGGCGCGGAGGCCGTAAAATTTGAAGGCGGGAAGGAGCGGGCCGGCTTGGTGCGAAGACTCGTGGAAGCGCAAATTCCCGTGATGGGGCACATCGGCTTGACGCCGCAATCCATTCACGCCCTGGGAGGTTATCGCGTGCAGGGCCGAACCCTCGATTCCGCCACCGAACTTGTGGCGGATGCCGAAGCTCTGGAGGAAGCGGGAGCCTTTGCCATCGTCCTGGAAGGGATCCCGCGCGAACTCGCCGCCCTCATCACACGCCGTCTGCGAATTCCCACCATCGGAATCGGCGCGGGGCCCGACTGCGACGGCCAGGTGCTGGTATTTCACGATCTGGTGGGATTGAGTTACGCGCCGCCGGCCAAGTTCGTGCGCAGTTACGCCAACCTGCGCGAAATGCTCCACCAGGTTTTAACCGGCTTTCGCGCCGACGTCGTGGAGGGGCGCTACCCCAACGACCAAGAGTCGTATCACTGGACGGCGGCGATGCGACAGCAGTTTGAAAAAGAAACCACCCGCCTGGCCTGAACCGCCTCTTGGGGGACGCGCCGGCCTGCCGCCCGGCCCGCACCCGCTCACCGCTCCCGGACGGCACTCGCTGGCGGACGCTGCACCAAGTAAGACGAAAATGCAAACGCGGCTCATAACCTCGGTTCAGGAATTGCAAAGCTACGTGCGCGACCTGCGTGCGCGCGGCAGGTCGCTGGCGCTGGTACCGACGATGGGAGCGCTGCACGACGGCCACCAGAGTCTTATTCGCCGGGCCAAGCAGCAGTGCGACGCCGTCCTGGTTTCCATCTTTGTCAATCCCACCCAATTCGACCGAGGGGAAGATCTGGCGAGTTACCCGCGCGACCTCCAGAAAGATGCCGACGTCCTCCGCGCCCTCAATGTGGATGGGATTTTTGCTCCTCGCGAAGAGGATATTTACCCGCCGGAGTTCGACACCTTTGTGGAGCCGGGCAAACTCGCCGCGCCGCTCGAAGGCGCCTTGCGGCCCGGCCATTTCCGCGGCGTCCTCACCATTGTCCTGAAGATGTTCAACCTGGTGCAGCCCGACCTCGCCTACTTCGGGCAAAAGGATTTTCAGCAGGTGCAGATCATCCGCCGCCTGGTGGAGGACCTCAACCTCAATGTACGGCTGGTGATCTGCCCCATCGTGCGGGAGGCCGACGGTCTGGCGCTGAGCTCGCGCAATGCCCTTCTCTGCAAGGAAGCACGCCAAGCCGCCACCGTGCTGCACCGTTGCCTGCGCCGCGGCGAGACGCTGGTTCAGGCGGGGGAGGTCCATGCCCAGAAATTGCTCAAAGCCATGCAGGAGGTGGTGGAGGAAGAACCCCTGGTGGAGTTGGATTACCTGGCGCTGGTCAATCCCATGAAACTTGAGCCTGTGGAGCGCGCGTCGGCAGGCACGGTGGCCCTGATCGCGGCGCGAGTGGGCGCGGTGCGGCTGATTGACAATCTGATTTTTGGGCCGCCCGGCGCCAGCCCGGAACTTCTCCTGCAACTCGCCTTTTCCGCGCGCCCCGTTATCGCCGCCGGGGCGCGCATCCCCGGCATGGAAACCGAAGCGCTGTGCCGGCGAATTGAAACCTGCCGGGATTGTGCTGCCATTTCTTCCGTGATGATCCCCCCGCGCGAATTCCTGGCCAAGTACCTGAAGCGCGACTACCCGGATTTGAATTGTGTGCGTGTGATGGTGATCGGCCGCGACGCGCCCCTGGATTCCGACCACTATCTCTACAAGCATCCCGGCCGCCCCAATCGCTTTAGCGCGGAGCTTTACACTTTGCTGGGAATCGAGAACTTTCAGAAATTCAAGCAGGCGTTTGTGCTGAGCGATGCCGTCCGCTGCCATGTCTCCTCCGATCACGTCCCGGAGAAGGCCCTCACCTATTGCGCGCGGCATTTGCGCGACGAGCTGAAACAGTTCTCCAACCTGCAAGCCGTGGTAACGTTGGGGGAAGATGCCTACCTGCAGTTCCAGAGAGACGTTCTGGAACGCCGTGGGGACGAGATCAAACCTTTTGAGGAAGTTATGAAACCGCAAGGATGGGCACAGGAAGACGTCCGGTTCCCCCTGCTCAAGACGGGAACCCTGCGCGTGATTTACTGCTATCATCCCGCCACGGGCTATAAGCACAGCCCATCCATTGCGGCAGGGCTTCCACCGCTTGCTCCCTAACCGCGCCGGGCGAGCCTCTTACGCCTTCAGCGCCACCATAACTTCCTGCGCGTGGCCTTCCACCTTCACCTTGGGGAAAACGTTCCGCACCTTCCCCGCGGGGTCAATGATGTAAGTGGTGCGCACGATTCCCATCGACTTCTGGCCGTAGAGGTTCTTCTCCTGCCAGACTCCGTAGGCTTCCAGCATGGTGTGGGAAGTGTCGCCCGCCAGGGGAAAATTCAGCTTGTACTTGTCGCGAAACTTCTGCAATTGTTCCACGGTATCGCCGCTCACACCCAGAACCCTTGCACCGAGCTTGTCCAGTTCTTTTTTGGCGTCACGGAACTGGTTCGCCTCGCTCGTTCAACCGGGGGTGTCGGCTTTGGGGAAGAAGAAGAGGACGATCGTCTTGCCCTTAAATGTGTCCAGCGAAATTTTATCCCCGGAGTCGGATGGTAATGAGAAAGTCGGCGCTTGGTCGCCTATTTTGAGCATGGGTCACTCCTTTCAAGCTGTCCTTCGTCCGTGGTCCGTTGTTTCGTTTCAACCTCATAATTCGAAAATCGGCAAGTCGTTCGCGAGTTTCGATTCTCGACTTTCGGCACTTCCTACGACCTGCAACTGACAACTGACCACGGACAGCGTCTTACCCTAATTCTTTCTTCAACACTTCCTGCACAACTTGCGCATTAGCCTGACCACGCGTGGCCTTCATGACCTGCCCAACGAACCACCCGAGCGTGGCGGTCTTGCCTTTGCGGAATTGCTCCACTTGCTTCGGATTGGCAGCGATGATTTCTCGCGCCACCTCAGCGAGCTTGTCCACATCGCTGATCTGCTTCAGCCCCTTCTCAGCCACGATCTGGTCCGGCCCTTTGCGGCTGGAGATCATTTCGCGAAGAACATCCTTGGCCATGGTACCGGAGATGGTCTTCTGCTCCACCAAGGTGAGCAGTTTGGCGAAGTCCGCTGCGGCCACAGGATATTCGACAAACCCGACCTTAGCCTCTTGCAACAGAAAGGGATATTCATTCAGCAGCCAATTCGCCGCGAGTTTGGCTTCACCCCCCGCTTTCACAACCTCTTCAAAAAACTCCGCAAGGGTCCGGGAAGCCGTGAGCAAGGCCGCGTCCTGCTGGGGCAAACCGAGCTTCATCATGAAACGTTCTTCGCGACTCTGGGGCAATTCCGGCAATGACTGGCGCACCTGCGTTTTCCACTCTTCCGTAATCACCAGGGGCAGCAGGTCAGGCTCCGGGAAGTAGCGATAGTCGTGCGCGAATTCCTTGGAGCGCATTCCGTAGGTGCGTTGTTCGCGGCTGTCCCAGAGGCGCGTCTCCTGGTGGATGGTCCCGCCCTCCTCGAGGACTTCAATCTGCCGGTCAATCTCATACGCCAGGGCCTTTTGCAGAAAGCGGAAGGAGTTCAGGTTTTTGACTTCCGTCTTAACCCCAAAATCTGTGGCGCCCGCCACGCGCACGCTCACGTTGGCGTCGCAGCGCAGACTTCCCTCCTCCATGTTGCAGTTGGAAACATCGAGATAGAGCAACAGGGTCTTCAGGCGCGTCAGGTACTCGAAGGCCTCTTCGGGAGTGCGCAGGTCCGGCTCGCTCACGATTTCGATCAGCGGCACACCCGAGCGGTTCAAATCGATGTAAGACTTGCGCTCGGAATCCGGGAACCCTTCGTGGAGCGATTTGCCCGCGTCCTCTTCCAGGTGGACACGCGTCACGCCGATGCGCTTGCGGGTTTTATCCACCACGATATCGATCCATCCATCCGAGGCAACCGGTTCATCGTACTGCGAAATTTGATAACCCTTGGGCAGGTCGGGATAGAAGTAATTCTTCCGCGCAAAACGCGACCGGGGATTGATGGCGCAGTTCAGGGCCAGCGCCGTCTTCATGGCCATCGTCACGGCCTCCTGGTTCAACACCGGGAGGGCGCCCGGCAGACCCAGACACACCGGGCAGACGTTGGAATTGGGGGGGTCGCCAAAATGCGTTGAGCAGGAACAAAAGATTTTCGATTTCGTCAAAAGCTGTAAATGCACCTCAAGGCCAATCACGGCCTCATATTTCGTGCGCGCCACGGTGGAGACAGTCATGAGCCAATTCCCTTATTGCAGATTAACCAGTCCAGCCGTCCATTATACACGGTTCCGGATTACCTCAATCCGTCCGCGCTTCGCGGGCGGGGGTAGTAGTGTTATGAGGTGGAATCGGATGTTTTTGAATTGCCGGATTGCGCAGAGCAAAGCTCTGCGAATCCCCGCCCGCAGAGCTTTGCTCTGCGCAATCCAACGCGTTTGCAGCATTGTTCAACTTAATGGTGACGGAGCCATGGTCAGCCAAGTCACGCGAGAACAACGGAAACATCCCCGTGTTCCTTGCGTGCAGGCCGGACGGTGACTTCCACATCCTGCCCCAGAGCGGTAAGGAAGTCCATCAGGCGCTCGACGGAAAAGGCCCCAGATTGGCCGCGCATCAAGCTGGAAACGTGCGGCTGTTTGATGCCGAGGATGTCACCGGCCTCCGCCTGGGTTAGGTTGCGCTCCTTGATGAGGCGGTAGATTTGGAGCGTGAGACGGGCTTTGAGCTCCTCGCGCTCGGGGTTGGCGAATCCGAGGTCTCGAAACACGTTTCCGGTTCCAGCTTTGATCGCAATTTTGGATTTCTGTCGCATGTTAGTTTTGCCTTTCCCTGTAATCCTTTTCGGCCGCGGCGAGCCGCTGCTCGATCACGTCGCTCTCTCTGCTAGGAGTTGCAATACCTTTCTTTGATTTCTTCTGGAAAGCATGCAGCACGTAAAGGGCGTCGTGAAAGCGAACTGTATAGACGGTGCGGTACGTGTCACCCTTGTGGGGCGCCACGATTTCGAGAACGGAGCGACCCCCAAAGCCTTTCAAGGCTTTCACACTGGGGTATTCCTCACCGCGCTGTGCTGCATAAAGCGCCTGCCCTATATGCCGCCGCACAAGTGTCGGAAAACCCTTCAAATCCCTTCGGGATGAACCAACCCACCTGACAGGCTTCAGCCCGCCGTCCATGTATACTAATATACGTCTATTTGTATTTGCTGGCAAGCAGGCAGATTCTCTCGTGGCACTTCCTGGGCGATGGACGGTCACCAGGAAAAGAGCCGCAGAGTTTGAATTACATAAACTCTGCGC
>Ga0326728_10003709_pt1 | contig 46713 bp, 33 predicted proteins | sample MB3enrmetagenome_FD_207602 | JGI IMG/M metagenome (GOLD analysis project Ga0326728, IMG submission 207602) | Lab enriched peat soil microbial communities from McLean, Ithaca, NY, United States - MB31MN | ecosystem: Environmental > Terrestrial > Soil > Wetlands > Peat | place: USA: New York...
AATCAGCAAAGCTCGACTTGCCGCCAAAGGCTGGTGATTCAGTTTGGGATCAAGCAACGCTTTCATTCGAGCCTCCAATTGAGAAGATTGGGCCATGGCAACGCTCGTTGACCATGCCCCATTCGAATGTTGCAGGGAACGGCTCAGCACGAGAAGGAACTCGGCGTAATCCGCAGCCGGATGGCCGAGACTCAATAGGATGTCGTCGCATGCCCGTTCTCTTTCTTTATACATAGCGAACGCGGCAAGCCAAACCAGCGGATCAAACCAGAACAGAGTACAAGCGAGTTGAGCAGCCATCTGGGTCAAATAATCATTCCGGCGCACATGGGCCAACTCGTGGGCAAGCGCCCACTCGAGCTGCTGGCGAGACCACTGCTGGGCTTCCGCCGGCAGAAATACAGCCGGACGCAACCACCCGCGGGTGAAGGGGACGGCGATCTCAGCGCTGGTTCGAAGCCAGGCCGCGCGAGACAAGCGAAATGATGAGCGGACGCTCTCGAGCACGGCGTTTGCCTGTGGCGTCTCGAAAGGCCGTGAGCGTCTTGCAATTCGCAGGACACGCCACTCCCCGACGGCAATTCGCGCCACCAAAAGCGACGAACCGATCGCCCACAAGAATAGAATCCAACCGGCTCGGAACCGACGCTCTGCCGTAGCGACAGCCGCGGGGGACACGCGCGCGGTGTCGTCGTCATGGATTTGACTCCTCTCGAGGAAAACCGGCGAATCCTCCTGCGTAGAATTCCTCTCGCTTGCGGCACCGGAAAGCCAGGTCGTGATGACGGGCACGTCCCAGGCCGGCAGCGTCAGAGAAATGAACGGCAGAGCCAGCATGGCGCCCAGCCCCAGGCTCCAAACCAGGTGCCGCGCCGCTGCCGACGCGCGCCGCAGAGTTAAAACCAACACTCCGCAGAGCAGGAGAAGACAGGTGCCCCTAAAAGCGGTGCCGAGAAGAAGTGCCAGGCAATTCCCCGAAAAGCCGCGGAGAGAATGCAGTACCTGGAGAAGGGACGAGACTAAAGCCGCCATCATGCGCCTCCTTTCCGGGCCTTCACAATTAACTCGGAAATGCGATCCAGCTCGCTCTCGGACATGCGCGCCGTTGAGGGATCGAGCAGCGTGGCGACAGTTTGTGCAGCGGAGCCATCGAAGAAGGTCTCAACCAGATGCCTGAGGGCCGCGCGCCGCACGCGCCGGCGGGACACGGTCGGAAAGTAGACGTAGCGTAAGTCTTTTTCCGCGTGCCGGATGTGGCCTTTTTCTTCGAGGATGCGCAGCAGCGCGCGAACCGCGGAGTAGCTGGGAGGACTGGCCAAGGACTCTCGAATCTCCGCCACGGACGCCCGCTGGCGCTGATAGAGCACATCCATAATCTGGCGCTCGCGGCGGCTCAGCTTGTGTTCTGCGGGTTCGGCCATGGGTTGATCTCCTGCTAATTCTTAAGCACTATGCTAAATTCTTAGCATAGTATTTCTGAATGTCAAGCTTTTTTCCGACGGGCGCCTCGAGTCGCAGGGGAGCGCAGATTCTCCGCAGCCCCTGATTCCGGTTGCGGTAACGCCTCGTCGTGCCGCCCGTCGAAGAACCGCGTTGCGTCTTGACGGCGAGACCGCATAGAATGCAAAGGTTCAGCTTGGGAGGTAGAACCGGTTGCATTTCTTCAATTCGCTTTCCACGAGGATCGGACAGGCGCTTGCCCTTTACGGCGGGGGCCTCTTCGTTTTGTCGTTCCTGGATTCCTCTTTCATGCCGCTCCCGGGCCTGAACGATGTGGCGCTGATTGTTCTGGCCAGCAAGAACCCTGCCCGGGCGCCCTTTTATGCATTGTTGAGCACCCTCGGCTCGCTTTTGGGGTGCTATGTCGTGTACGGAATCGCGCGCGGAGGAGGACGGTTGGCGGGTGGCGGCAAGCGCGCCTCGAAAAAAACGAATCGAGCCCGGCGTTGGCTGGAGCAGAATGATTTCGTGTCCATGCTGGTGATGGCATTGTTACCTCCGCCGGCTCCCCTGAAATTCTTCGTTATCGCCGCCGGGGCGCTGCGGATGAAGATGCTGAACTTCGGAGCTGCCTTGCTGGTCGGACGCAGTCTGAGGTTCGCTGCTATTGCCTGGTTGGGAGCCCACTACGGCGCTGAGGCAGAAGCGTACTTGAAGAAAAACCTGACGTGGGCTTCGTTGGTGACGATCGTCCTGGTTATAGTATTGACGGTGATTTTCCGCTGGTGGAAGGCCAGGCAGCCCGCCACGGATGACTCAGCCTAGGTTTCATCCGGCAGCCTCATCTCTCCTCCGCCCGGATTGTCGGGGCGCGGAAGCTGAAAGATTCCGACCGCACTCGCAGGGCGCTATCCAGTTCAATCTCCGCAAGAAAACCTCCGCCTCCACTGCCTGCTGCGAAGCGCAGATCGCGGATCTGCACGTCGAAACCCTCCTCGCTTTGCTCAGTCTGGGCCCAAGGGAAGCGGGCGAAATCCATGAATATCCGGCCCGTGCTCGACTTCAGCGCACGGTCGAGAGCGGGCGAGTCCGGGGGCTTATGAAATTGCTGTGCGGACCTGGGATCCACGCCGTTTTCGAGGGCACTCGCAGCTAGGACCTCGTAGGTGGTATCGGTCTCGACCACACCGGTCCACTCGAACGGGTTGATGGGGGAGGGAAAGGCCCCGACATGGAGCGGGTTTTGATCCGAGTAAGTGTGCCCTTCGAGGAGCCCCAGAACTCGACGGTGTGCGACATCGCGTAGGCCCCAAAGAAAGACAAGTGCACAGAGTGAGAAAATGGCGCCCCACGCCGGGCGTGTCTTGCGGCCCCCGACTTCTTCTGAGACCATCCGCAGTAGCGCCGGCAGGCCAAGGCCGAGGCAAAGCAGGAGAAGCAGCAACGGGTCGAAGATAAACATGATGTCCCAGGCGTACCAGCGCGCGCTGAAGGGCAGAAACGGCCTGACGCCGTAGGAGTTCGTGAAGTCCATGAGAAGATGGCTGGCCGTTCCAATCCACGCCAAAATCAGCAGCCAGACCAGATGGGGTGGCGGTCCGGATCTGGGCCTCGCCTTGCGGCCCAGAAAATAGACGGTCCACCCTAACAGCAAGGCGAGCAGGCTGACTCCCAGAATCGAATGGGTGAGACCGCGGTGGTATTTGAGGTAGGTGGCGCTTCCCCAGAATCGGGAGATGATATCGATATCCGGCAGGTTCGCTGCGACTATCAACGTCAGCGTGGCAAAGCGGGTTTTGCGGTGCAACCCGGCTTGGCTAAGTGCCACGGCGGTGAGGGTGTGCGTGAGATTGTCCAAGGTAGCCTCACGGAACAAGCAGTGTCAGCGCGTCAGGCACGATCTCGAAAGTTGCCGGGAGTGTGCCCGCCAACTCGCCGTCGAGTTCGAAGCGAATAATATCCCTGGCGGCCAGGGCAGCGCAGCAGAGCTTGCGTGCTTCCGCAAGTTCCACATCTTCAAGCCGAAAGTGCTGGCGCGCCAGGACCAGTGCAGCATACAAGAAGTAGCGCGCGCGATTCATGCTCTTGAAAAGACACAAATTGAAGCGGTCATGAAAGTAGCGAGCGTTCGGAGTGAGGTGAAGCCACCCTCCGTAATTGCGTGCTCGCTGAGCGGCGGCAAAAGTGGCAAATCGCTCCGGGCCATCGTCCGTGCGGCAGGAGAACCCCTGGAAGGGGTAGCGGAAGGCTTGCCGTAGCGCCTCCAGAATGTATCCCGCAACGCCCCACGATAACTTCATTTTAAGCGATAGCTTATAGACGACGTGAGCGTCATACCCAATGCCCGCTACGCTTATGAAATAGCGGGTAGATGACCCGTTTTGAGATGGCGCTCCGTTTGGCGAGACGCCGTCCGTCCGCCAGGTGGCTTTCCCCAAGGGAATCCTCCGCGGCGACCACCGGGCAAACTGCGCGGCGGCGCGAACCGGGTCGAGCGGAAGTCCGACTTCCCTTGCCAGGATGTTGGCGGTGCCCCCCGGCAGAATGCCCAAGGGTACCTTGCGGTTGGCGAGGCCATTAAGAACCTCATTGATGGTGCCGTCGCCCCCGCAAGCGAGAATGAAATCGGCGCCGTTCGCAGCCGCCTGCTCCGCCAGTTCGTGCGCCATGGCGGGCCCTGCGGTGGGAGTCAGCTCGATCTCCAGTCCCGCCGCTCGCAACACGGCAGCCGCTTGGCGAATCTCGCGCTGTCGCGCCGCCGGGCGCCGTCCTGCAATCGGATTGTAAATGAGGGTGCCTTTTTTCAAACGGAGGCCCACGGCCGAGGGAGGGGATTGAGCTTCACGCAGTGGTGTGATCCTGTCACCTCATAACGCCGCCGGCGCGCGCCGGCATGTCATCAGACTACATGAGGGAAGTCCCGCTGACAACTTTCCGGGCAATCGAGTCGCCGGTTTTCTTGTCTACGGCCGCGTCCACCCACACCTTGTCGCCCACTTTCACGGAATCGAGGAAACTGCCTTTGCCGTCATGGATAAACTTGGTCTTCTTGTTGAACTTGAATGTCTCATCCAGGCCTGAAGCAGTCTTGGTCAAAACCATCTCGCTTGGACTTACTGACTTGACCACGCCGTAACGAAAGTCCGCGTAGTTGTTCCCGGCGGTACCCTTACCTGCAGGCCCGGCGGGCAGCGAGTTGTCCCCCACTTCGCTGGCAGCATGCCCGCTCCGTTGCGCGATGGACGGTGAAGCGATACCTAACAGAAACAGGACTAGCACCAATAGGATTGTTCGTGGTACTTTCACGTCCGACTACCCCCACGAATATCTGACTCCAGAATAACACTAGCAGCCGTAATGCGGCCGTGTCAAGGTTGGGCCCGGTAACTTCTCTGCCTGGCCTAGTGTCGCGTTACGCCAATAGGTGAAACACGCCGGGCGTAAGCTGTCATGCTGAGCGAAGCGAAGCATCCCTGCAGTTTCACGGAGAAAACAACTGCAGAGACCCTTCGCTGCGCTCAGGGTGACACACCATCGGCTATTTCACTTTCTTCGGTAACGCAACACTAGCCGATGTCCGCGCAACCTCTGGGTTATAATCTCACAAGGCAGCAAAAAGCCGAGACGGCGTGCCGGAAGCATTGCCTGCCAGCGCCGGGCTGGGGGAGAGCGTGGCCAAAGATATTGAAAAGGAAATTGAGAAGCTGCGAAATGAGATCCGCTACCATGAACATCGGTACTACGTTCTAGATGACCCCGAGATCTCCGACCTCGATTTTGACAAGCTGATGAAGCGGCTCCAGGAGTTGGAGGAGCGGAATCCCGGGCTGGTCACCCCGGATTCTCCCACCCAGCGGGTGGGCGGCACGCCGGCGGCGGAATTCCCCAAGGTGCGCCATTCCACGCCCATGCTAAGCCTGGATAACACCTACTCGGTGGATGAACTGCGGGACTTTGACCGGCGGGTGCGAGAGCTTTCGGGCCGCTCGACGGTTGAATACGTCGGGGAGTTGAAGCTCGACGGCTTGTCCATGGCCCTGACGTATGAAGATGGTCTGCTGAAACACGGCGTCACGCGCGGTGACGGCGTCACGGGCGAAGACGTCACGGCCAACGTAAAGACCATCCGCTCGTTGCCCCTCCGCATTGAGCACAAAAAGCTGAAAGTGATCGGCGATCCAAAGCGTTTTGAAGTTCGCGGGGAAGTCATCATGCCCCTCAAGGCGTTCGAGCAGACGAATGCGCAGCGAGAGGCGGCGGGAGAGCCGCGCTTCGCCAACCCGCGCAACTCTGCGGCGGGCTCCATGCGCCAGCTTGACTCCCGCATCGTAGCCCAGCGCAAGCTCGATATTTTCCTCTACTACCTGTTGGTGGAAAACCGGGAACCATTCCCCGAACACTGGCGAAACCTCGAAGCTCTGGCCGAGCTAAAATTCAAAGTGAACGAGCATCGGCGGCTGTGCAAGTCGTTCGACGACTTGCTGGCCTTTATTCAGGAATGGGACTCGAAACGCGACAGCTTGGATTACGACATCGACGGCATCGTCGTAAAGGTGAACGACATCCGCCTGTGGGACGAATTGGGCACGACGGCGAAGTCTCCGCGCTGGGCCATCGCTTATAAATACGCCGCGCGGCAGGCCAAAACCCGCGTGATGGCGATTCGCGCCCAAGTAGGCCGCACCGGAACCCTTACTCCGGTGGCGGACCTCGAGCCCGTGGACGTGGGCGGAGTCACGGTAAGCCACGCCACGCTGCACAACATGGATGAGATTAACCGCCTGGGCGTGAAGGTCGGCGATACGGTGGTCATCCAGCGGGCCGGCGAGGTTATCCCGCAGGTCGTCAAGGTGGAAGTTCATGCTGAGAACGGCGTCGAATTCGAGATGCCCGACAAATGTCCTGTCTGCGGCGGGGAAGTTCACCAGGCCGAAGGCGAGGTGGCTTACCGCTGTGTGAATGTCGCTTGCCCTGCCCGGCTCAAGGAGTCGCTGCTACACTTTGCTGGCCGCCGCGCCATGAACATCGAGGGGATCGGAGAGGCATTGGTGGACCAACTTGTGGACAGAGGCTTGGTCCATGACGTCGCAGATCTGTACACGCTCACCAAATCCAGCTTGGTGAAATTACGGAGGGAAGGGGACACTCCGGTCGAGTATTTGGTTCGGGTTCTCGTGGCGAACGAAATTCCCTCCGTTGGCGAAAAGACAGCGAAAGTACTGGCCGAGCACTTCGGCTCCCTCGAGCGGCTGCGAAACGCCTCGTTTTTGGATCTGCGCCGGGTGGAAGGGATCCCGGAACGGTCAGCCCGTGCGGTGGCCGACTTCTTCGCCGGCTCGGCTCACGAGAGCCTCGAGGAGTTTGTGCGCAAGGCCGACAAATGGGCGGAGAACGTGCTCGACGAGATAAGAAAGAGCAAGAGCGCGGAGCTCCCGCGCCTCATCTTTGCGCTGGGGATTCGCTTCGTCGGCGAACGCACAGCGCAGTTGTTGGCCGGCCACTTTGGTTCGCTCGATAGACTGGCCGGGGCGAGCCGGGAGGAACTGGTCGAAGCGGAAGAGGTTGGACCGCGGGTGGCGGAGGCCATCCGGGAGTTTTTCCATGAAGAGCGCAATCGCGAAGTAATCACGAAACTCCGCCAAGCAGGCTTGCAGTTCGAACAGGAGAGAGTCCACAAGGCCGAAGGCCACTTGACGGGGAAGCAGTTTGTGCTCACCGGCACCCTGGCTCGCCATTCTCGCGATGAAGCCAAGGCGTTGATTGAAGCCGCAGGCGGGCGCGTCGTCGGCTCGGTCAGCAAGAAGACGGATTACGTGGTGGTGGGCGCCGATCCCGGCTCGAAGCTCGAAAAGGCCCGGTCGCTGGGTGTGAAAACGATCGATGAGGATCAGTTGTTGAAGCTCCTGGCTCAGACGGCCTAGGATGTTCCGTAACTCGCTGCTGGGCCCACCGGAATGCACCCGGATGGCGTGGGGGTAGGGCTTGCCCTACCCTTGCGGGCCCGGTAACGCTCCGGGGACGGCAAGCCGTCCCCCTACATTGCCTGACGTTATGGACGGATTGGATTCGCTTATTTCTCCGTTGTCCTAATCCTCAATTCGCGGTACTTTATCACCCGCCCGATGGCTCAGTCTCTGGGACCGTTTTGGCTCCTAAGCTTCTCGCGGAGTGATGTCTAATGGAGAATTGGCGCATCGCCTGTACAGCCTTCTTGCTGCCCGTCTGCCTTCCTCTTTTTGCTGCGGACAAGAAAGAACTGGAAGAACGTTATAAGGGAAAATACCTGCTGGTGCTTCGAGAAGGTTTGGCAGTGGGCATGTGTGAGGGGCGTCCCGAGGTCCCATCGGGAACCGCGCTCGATGTGAGAATCACGGGTGATACCGCGGAGTTCGGCCGGCAAGCCAGTGCGGGCACGGGGATGACGGGATGTGGAGAGATTATCCCTGAACCTCTGCACAAAGGGGAGATTGTCTTTGCCAAGTACACTTGGTTTCGGCGGTTCAAAGGCGGATACTTCACGATCACGGTCGAAACCGTGACGCCACACCAGGTAAAGCGGAGCGAACGCGCCTCCAGGCATGAGGGATTGAAATTTGGCAAGGCCGACCTGATCTTTGAGACGAGCGATGCCAAGGATTACGACGCTGTGGCTTCAATGGTCGAAATGTGGGTGAGGCCTTTTGACACGCGTTCGGACGCCGCTCAACACGGGAACACCGCCAGCGGCGTTTATGTTAAAGAAGTGAAGCTGGGCATGACCTTCGCGGAGGTCGAAGCGGCGCTCGGCCCGCCCCAAACCCGCGCCGACTTGGGCGAAAAGGTCCTCTACAAGTACAAAGACATGACGGTCGAGTTCCACGATGGAAAGGTCACCGACGTGAAATGAGGTGAATGCAGGAGTCAGAAGTCAGGAGCATTCACGGACAGCCTACGCATAGGGGGCTGACAATGGCTAACCGTGGGGTCAGATGGCGGTGGGTACTTCCAGTCTGCCAAGTTATTCTGGCAGCCGCCTTATTCTATACGGCAGGCCTTGAGAAACAGGTTGTTTTCGCGGAGTCTGAGGTACGTGACGCGGCCAGGTCACCCAAACCTGGCGAAGAGCTCACCTTGGGGTGGCAGCCTGTCATTTGGGGATATGTCCCTCGTAGCAACCAAATCCTTACAGCGATCGAATTCCCTGTGATCTTGGCGGGCGCTCCACTCGCATTGCTTACCGGAAATCAAAACGTCTTTTATCGGGCCCTTATCCTCGTTGGTGTTTTCCTTTTCTGGTGGTGGGTGGGCCGATGGCTTGACTTTCGACCTGCGCCAATGTTCAAGAACCGGGCAATCAGGATTGTGATCGTCTCTGCGGGCTTGCTCGCCTCAATGGGACTTGGAGTGGCAATCGCGTCCTCTTACTGGAGGCATAGCTTCGTGTATCAGGCGGAACGCTTGGGGGCGGCCGCCTGGTGCCTCGTCGGTATTGTCGTTTGTGCTACGACCCTGAAGCGGTCGTTGCTACCCCGCCTCTAGCGTGAGTTAATCCAGTTCATAACAGCGTCAGACTGCGACATGGGGACGCCTTCCGCCCAGAGGCAGTCGGCGCCCTTTTGGAGCATCATGACCTGCCCGTTGTTCGCCTTACCGATGAAAAGATCGCTCGTGGAGCGGGGATCGGGCGCCAGTTCGGGGTACTTGTGCGCCAGGACGGTATGGTAATTGTGGAAGAAGGCGAGAGCCGATTCAGGACTCGACCAGCGGGTTTGCGAAACCAGGATGTATTGCTTTTTTCCCTGCCCGCCATCACTCTTTTCGTAAAGCAGATAGCGGTCGGCAAGCCAGTTTGGGGTTACTGACTTTGCCTCGTCCTCGGAAATAAGCTGCCCGAGCAACGCGTAGTAACCCATCTGGCCCATGATGTTTTCGGCCATAAAATTCACCCCATGAACTCCCGCGAGGGCCGCCGGTTGGGGCAGAGAAATCTTGGGCAAAGGTTGCTTGTCAAAATACACCTCGGGCTGGAAAATCTCTTTGGTCGTATTGGGCGGGTCGTCGAATAACGAGTTGAGCCGTTTCCATCCGCCCGCCTGGAGTCCGTGCTGCATAAAACCGATGCCCTCGATATAGGGAAAGAGGGCCTGAAAGCGAAAGAAAAACGGAGCCTTGGTGAAGGCAGGGTATTCTTCGAGTTGCTGCTGGATGATGGGAGCCATCAGCGGCTCGAGCGAGGGCATGGCCTCCAATTTCATCGGCGCAATCATCTCCTGGATCATGGCGGCGGTGGCGTGGCCTTCCACCACGGCCTCACGAGCGGCCGAGGCATCATCATCTTCATGGGCAGCTTTGAGAAATTTCTCCAGGTCGTAGCTTTGGTCCTGGAGCGCGTGGGTCAGTTCATGGGCCAGTACCATGCGCTGCATGTCCGGTTCGACCCAGTCGGCGATGAACATGGTCTTGCGAAGGGGATCGTAGAACCCCGCAGCCTGCTCGGTGTAGAAACTGATCAGGAACTTCTCGAGATTGAAATCCGGCGGGACAAGGCCGAACGCCTGAAGCGTTGCTTCCTGAACGTGAATCTCTTGCGGCGTCATTTCCGAGTGCAAAGTTTCCGCAATATACTTCGACACTTCCGGCCGGCTGATGACCTGCTTCTTGAGCGAGGACTTGATGGGCAGGCCGGTGAGTTCGCTCATCTGCTGAAAGACGGAGTCGGCCTGGGCGAGTAGGTCGGGTGGGGCTTGCGCGGCAGTCACAAGCCAAGCTGTCGATGCCGCATAGGCCAGGAGCAGAAAAGGGAAAACCGCCAGCCTCCTCGGCCTTGGCCGGGTTCTTTGACTCGTCTTGTGCACGCCGTTCATGATACCGAGATGGCCTCCGGATGTAGTTTGACCCTGTGCCACAATCAAGACTATCATGAATCTGCGCGAGCAAGCCGGGTGATCGCTGCCTCGCCCGAGCGCCTCGATTTATCGGGGCAAGCATGGGCGGGGGAGAGGAAAGTCCGAACTCCGCAGGGCAGTGTGCTCGCTAACGGCGAGGGTTGGAGGAGGATCCCGGATGCAGGGGCGTACGCCTCCAATACGGAAAGTGCCACAGAAAATAAACCGCCCCGATTTATCGGGGTAAGGGTGAAAAGGTGCGGCCCCGTTGGCTCGGGGCTTAAAGTAAGAGCGCACCGCTCCGGTGGTGACGCCGGAGGCATGGTAAACCCCACACGGAGCAAGACCAAATAGGGGAGGAGGAGCTGCCCGCTCCGTCACAACTCCCGGGTAGGTCGCTTGACCCCGCCAGCAATGCCGGGGCTAGAGGAATGATCGCCACCCCGCCTCCGCGGGACACAAAATTCGGCTTACAGGCTTGCTCGCGCTAAGCTCTTCACCGCTGCTCTTCGAGCGTTGGAAATATGAAGACCGTTATTGGTGTCTGCCTGTTCCTCTTTATCGCCCTGCCGGTCCGAGCACAATACGACGCTTACGGTGGTTGGGTTGAATTGCAGGGAAAGAAGACCGGGTTTTTTCATACTGAGCAGATCGACGGCGTATGGCGGCGGGTGACACCCGATGGGAACGTCGGCCAGCCTGCCGCATTGTGTCGGCTACCATGGGTTTGAATACCGCGACCAACCCAAGCAGTCCAGCGGCAGCAGCCCGGGCGGATTCGGCGCCGAGAATAGTAACTACGGCCGGGTGCAAATCGATGGAACACCTTGGCCTCAACTGACCGAGCGCAGGAAAGATGAAATCGGCGCAGTCGAGGCATTGCATGCCAAGAGCCACGTGCGGCAATAACACGGGAGGTTTGAATGACGCCAAAAGAGCGCTGGCAAGCGGTGCTCGCCGGTAGTCGGCCGGACCGCGTCCCTTGCGATTATGCCGCCACGGCCGAGGTCACGGCGCGGCTTTTCAAAGACATGGGTTGCTCTTCAGAACGTGACCTTTGGGAGCGCCTGGGCATCGATAAGTTGATTCTGCTGGGGGCCAAACACCCGGGCGCCAAGGAAGACACCTGGCACATGCAGTCGCTTTGGAGTGTCTGGCGCATTCAAGTCGCAACGATCTCTTATGGCGAGAGTCTGGGCACTTACGAAGAGGTGGTCGCCAGCCCTCTCGCAAAAGCCGAGACGGCTTCGGATATCGAACAATTCGACTGGCCAGACCCCATGGCCTGGGACGTGAGCCACCTGCGGGCGGAGTGTGAGCAGTGGCCCTCCTACCCCATCCTGGGCGGTTGCTACGAACCCTTTTACCTTTATTGCCGCATGCGCGGCATGGAGCAGGCGCTCACGGATTTGACTGAGAATCCGGCGCTCGCCGAGGCTGCCATGGAGCGCATCCATTACATTCACGATTCGGTCATTCGCCGCAGCCTCGAGGCCGCCAAGGGCTTGGTGGATTTCATCTATGTGGCAGAGGACCTCGGCACGCAGAACGCTCTCCTGATGAGCCCCGCGACTTTCCGGCGCTTCATCAAGCCCTGGCTGCGGAAAATGATCGATCTCGCTCACTCGTTTGGCGTCAAGGTTCTCCACCACGATGACGGGGCGATCCGGCCTCTCCTGCCGGAACTCATCGAGATCGGTATCGACGTCCTGAACCCCGTGCAATGGCGCTGCGTGGGAATGGATCGGGAAGGCCTGGCGCGGGATTTCGGAGAGTCGATTGTGTTTCATGGCGCGGTTGATAACCAGCAAACGCTTCCCTTCGGCACGCCGGAAGACGTGAAGCGGGAGGTGGCGGAGAATATACGAATATTCAGTAATAGCAAGGGATATATTGTAGCGCCGTGTCATAACCTTCAGCCGAACACGAGCACCGCCAATATCATGGCGCTGTACGAGGCTGTGCGGGAATACGGCAGGACGAATTGAAAGGCACGGCATAGGCGGTGCTGGCCGGTTGACAGCCTAGCTCCGTATCTCTTAAACTGGCAGACATGGAAGTTCATTTCTCACCCAATACCGAGGCGCAGCTTAAGGCGTTCGCGGCCCGCAAAGGCAAGGACGTCGCACAGGTGGTGGAAGAGACTGTCAGTAACATGCTGCAACGGCAGGCGCGCTTCGTCGAAGGCGTTGAACGCGGCATCGCTGCCGCCGACCGTGGCGACCTGCTAGACCATGAGGAAGTCGTTAGCCGTATCGAACGGCTCTTTAGAACGTGACTCGCATCCGATGGACAACTGACGCCGCCAACCAACTCGAGGGGATTGTGAGTCACATCCGAGAGAACAATCCCGACGCTGCCTTCAAAACCGCTCAGACGATCCTCGGACGTATTGGGGAATTGGAGGCCTTTCCGAACCTTGGCCGGCCAGGCGAGGACGTCAGAGGAACTCGAGAGCTTGTCTGCTCGCCGTACGTGATTGTCTATCGCCTTAAAGATGACGTTGCGGAAATCCTCTACATCTGGCATGGTGCGCAGGACTGGCGGTAGCGAACCCGAAAACGCAACTCGGAGGAAGCCATGCGCAAAACACATCTGGAAATCATCATCTTATTCCTCAGTGCGCAGGCGGCGTGGGCTGCATCAGCCGCGCCGGTCACGCAAAGCAGCAACGGTTGGACGGTCACCGCAGACGGCGAACACGGAGTGCTGGCCGTCAGCCGCGACGGCCTGGGCACGATCCTGAACGAAGTTCACCTGAATTTGCAGGACGAGCACGGACTCAGACGGTTGAAGAACTGGTCGGCGGAGAAGCAAGGCGAGGATCGAATTTCGATTCGAAGCTCGGAACCCCGCACGGCCTGGGTGCTCGAATTGAGCCTCGAGGCGCTCAGGATTTCGACGACATCTTCAGAAGGCTTGCTGACCGCGGAAGCCCCGGCCCCGCCGGATCGCATTGTGGCGCGCCTGATGGACCCGCAAGGGACGACGGTAAATTGGATGATGACGCCCGAAACCAAGAACGGGTACGGGGGAACCGAGTTCAGCGCTCCGTCGTTTCTGCCCAGGCACAATCCCGACGTGATGTACTTCGCGCTCGGGCAGGTGGCGGGTAACAACTTGCACAGCCTCTTCGATATCAAGACGGACACGGTGATCGAATTCTCCGAGCAGGCCGTAATGCAGCGCAAGCCGCATAATACGGGGCTTCTGGATGTATCCCTGCCTGTGCCGGGAAACAGCATGGTCCGGATCATCCCCGATTATTTCACGAAGGTTCTGGGTGTTCCACACTACGTCCCGTTTGACGACAGCTATTTCAGCCGCGCGCCCGTGGTCTGGGATAGTTGGAGCAGTTACTACGAAGCTGTGCGCGAGGACGACGTGGTCCGCAACGCGGATTGGATTGCCGCTCACCTGAAGGCCTACGGATATCAATTCGTGCAGCTTGATGACGGCTACGACCGCGGCCCCAAAGGCGAGCACTACTGGATTGGGAAGTGGAGCCCGGAGAAGTTCCCGCACGGGCCGAAATGGCTCGCCGATTACGTCAAATCGAAAGGCCTGCGCCCCGGCGTCTGGCTGGTGCCCAGCGCTTACGCCGGAGCCGTCGAGCGGCATCCGGACTGGTATTTGCGTTACAAGAAGAACGGAGCGATCATCCTCGATTACGAAACTCCTACCTTGGATTCCACCAATCCGGAAGTTCTCGACTTTCTCAAGAAGGAATTCACCACGCTGGACGATTGGGGATTTGAATACTACAAGTTTGATGGCGAGCACGACTTCCTGAAGTACGTCCCGGGAGTAGACCTCGATAAAATCGCGGACAAGAGCGTGGACCCCATTGTGGCTTACCGGAACCGCCTGAAGCTGATCCGGGAAACGATCGGCCCGCACCGGTTCATCGAAGGCTGCCCGGCGGGAACTCCGCTGGACGGAATCGGGTATTTCAACTCGGCGTTCACCGGGGATGATCCCTATAACAGTTGGCAGGGGATGTACTCGGTTTTCAGTTCGATCAATGCCAATGCCTTCATGAATCACCTGGTGCTCTACGTCATGCCCGGCCAATCGGATGTGGAGCCGCCCATGAGCGTCGCGGAGGCCATGAAGCGGAGACCGCCGCCGGTGGTCGAGGCAGAGCGCAGCCGCGAAGAGCCGCTGAAAGGCTTCGGCATGACGCTGGCGGAGGCGCGCACAGTGGTAAGCCACATTGCGCTGAGCGGGGTTGTCTATTCGCTCGACAGCGTGCTCTCCGAACTGCCGGAAGAGCGCGTTCGGCTCCTGAAGATGACGCTCCCCACCCTGCCCATCTTCCCCATCGACTTGTTCAGCCGCGGCACCGACATGCCCATGTGGGACATCTTCAAGCACACCACGCCCGACGACTACATCCACAATTATCCGGAGATCTTAGACTTGAAAGTGAACGCGCCGGCGGGTGTTTACGATGTCGCCGCCGTGACCAACTGGCGAAACTGGACCGCCACGCGGCCGCTCTCATTCGCGGACAAGCTGGGATTGAGTTCGCAGTCTTCCTATGTCGTATTCGATTTCTGGTCGCAGAAGCTCCTGGGTGTGTTCAAAGGCAAAATGGAGGTCACCGTCGAGCCGCACGATACGCGGGTCCTGCTCATCCATCCCCTCCTGCCCAGGCCGCAACTCGTGGGGACTTCCCGCCATATCTCAGGCGCGTATTCCATCAAGGACGTGGCCTGGGAAGGCACGAATAACCTCTTGCGCGGCACATCCGAGACGGTGCCGGGAGAGGATTATACACTTTGGTTCTACGTCCCGGAGGGAACCACGGCTGCCCAAGTCCGTGCGGCATCCGGGTCAGACCGCGCGATCTCGGCGCGGCACGAAGTGAAAGGGAACTCATTGCAGGTCACTTTCCCGGGCCAACAGGAAGCTGTGGACTGGGAAGTCGTGTTCTCGGGAAAATCAAACGAGTGAAATGGCACGCCTGTGGATGCTGATGGCCGTGCGGCCTATGCACCGCGGCAACGGAATTCACCACAGAGGACACCGAGATCGCAGAGACCACGCAAGCAGGCGCCGCTGCTCTTCTCTGTGAACTCCGTGCCCTCCGCGGTAAAGAGGTTTTTCTTTCTTGGACAGGTCTGCCAGTTAAATGAGGGCACTACCGGTGCGTTACGGAGGTGGACTCGCATTCCCAAATCTGGGATAATTGCCCCATTGCGAGTAGAAAATGTTCAAATCCTGGGGGCGCCTCGACTGGCTTCGCCGCGTGTCGCGGGCCAGTTCGATACAGAGGCGGCTTGGCCCGTCAGCCGACGGTTCAATGGCACGTCCCACGGACTCGTGATCATCCTAACCAACCTATTGTGTGGAGTGCTTATGCGTCGCATCTTCTGGGTATGTTTCCTCGTAGTTTTGGCTTTCAGTGCGGCGGGGTCGGCGAATTCCGGCCCGCTGCTTCTCCAGGGTCCTACGCTCAGCAAGACTCAAATCGCTTTTGCTTATGGTGGAGACATCTGGATCGTCAGCCGCGCGGGAGGTGATGCCCAGCGCCTGGTCACCGGTACGGGCATGCTGATGGGCCCGCACTTCTCGCCGGACGGCTCCATGCTGACCTACACCGGCGATTACGAGGGCAATCTCGATGTGTACGTGGTCCCCGCCGGCGGGGGTCAGCCGAAGCGATTGACGTATCACCCCGGGCCGGATGTCGCCGTCGGCTGGACCTCCGACGGCAAGTCCGTGCTCTTCGTCTCGCATCGTCTCAGTTACGCCGATTCGGACCAGCTTTTTACCGTTCCGGTTGACGGTGTATTCCCGACGCCGCTGCCGCTCTCTCAGGCCGAGGAGGGCGCCTTTTCTCCTGACGGTTCGCACATCGCCTACGTTCCATATTTCCAATGGGAGCCCGGTTGGAAGCACTACCGGGGCGGGCAGACCACGCCCGTCTGGATCGCCGACCTCGCCAATTCCAGTATCGTCAAAGTCCCCCGTGACGGCTCGAACGACCGCAACCCGCTTTGGATTGGCGACAAAGTCTACTTCCTCTCGGACCGGAACGGCCCCGTGACCCTTTTCGAGTACGACTCGAGATCGCAAGAGGTGAAGCAGCTCATCAAGAACGACGGGTTCGACATCAAGTCGGCCTCGGCGGGCCCAGGCGCCATCGTGTACGAGCAGTTCGGCGCCATTTATCTTTACGATCTGCACTCCGGCAAATCCAAGCGCCTGAACATCACGGTGAACGGCGATATGCCACAGGTTCGGCCGCGCTTCGACAAGGTTGACAAGAAGATTGAGAACGCGCAGATTTCCCCCACCGGCGTGCGTGCGGTTTTCGAAGCGCATGGTGAAATCTTCACCGTTCCCGCGGAAAAAGGCGACGTTCGCAACATCACCAATTCTCCCGCCGTTGCCGACCGCGACCCGGCCTGGTCGCCGGATGGGAAGTTGATTGCCTATTTCTCCGACGAGTCCGGTGAGTACGCGCTTCACATCAGCGAGCAGAATGGCATAGGACCGGTGAAGAAGATCGACTTGGGCCGGCCGCCTTCGTTCTTTTACTCGCCTACCTGGTCGCCCGATTCGAAGAAGGTCGCTTACAGCGACAAGCGCCTGAACCTCTGGTACGTGGATCTCGATCACCCCACGCCGGTGAAGGTCGACACCGATCTTTTTGATACGCCCCTGCACGAGTTCGACGTAGCCTGGTCGCCCGACAACAAGTGGCTGACGTATACCAAGCAGCTTCCCAACCACCTGCGGGCGGCCTTTGTCTACTCGCTCGACAGCCACAAGACCACCCAGATTACCGACGGCATGAGCGACGTCCTGCATCCGGGCTTTGATAAGGACGGCAAATATCTCTACTTTACGGCCAGCACTAACATGGGCCTTTCCACGGGCTGGCTGGACATGACCAGCGACGCGCATCCGGTTACGCGCAGCGTCTACGTGGTGGTGTTGGGCAAGGATTTGCCTTCGCCGTTGGCGCCGGAGAGCGATGAAGAGAAAGCTCCGGAGGCCAAGAAGGACGAAAGCGGGTCAAGCTCCTCGGACTCCGCCAGCGCCGCCGGCGGCAGTGCGGCCGCGGACAAGAACAAAGACCAGGATAAAGACACGAATAAGGACAAGGAGAAAAAGAAAGAGGCCGTCAGGGTCGCGATCGACTTTGAAAACATCAGCCAGCGCGTCCTGGCGTTGCCCATTCCGGCGCAGAACTACCAGGGTCTGGCGGCCGGCAAAGAAGGAATCCTCTATCTGGCACAGGGCGTCCCGGTAGACATCGAGGAGGGGCCACCCAGCTTCTCCATCCAGCGGTTTGACCTCAAGACGCGCAAGACCGAACAGGTGTTGGGGGGCATCCGCAGCTTTGCCCTTTCCGACAACGGCGAGAAGATGCTTTACCGGCAGGGCGACAACTGGTTCATCGTTGCCTCCGACAAGGCGCCCAAGCCCGGCGATGGCCAGCTCAAGATCGCCGACATGGAAGTGAGGGTGGATCCGCGGGCCGAGTGGAGACAGATGTATCACGAGGTTTGGCGAATCGAGCGCGATTTCTTCTATGACCCGCACCTCCATGGACTGAATCTCGGAGAAGCGGAGAAGACTTTCGCGCCGTATCTCGATAACATCACCAGTCGGGAGGACCTCAACTACCTATTTCGCGAAATGCTCAGCTATATGTCGGTGGGTCACATGTTTGTGGGCGGGGGCGCGGAGCCGGAGATCCCGAAAGTCCAGGTCGGGCTGCTCGGCGCCAACTACGCCGTCGAAAACGGCCGTTACCGGTTCGCCAAAGTTTACAACGGCGAAAACTGGAATCCGGAACTTCACGCGCCTCTTACTCAGCCGGGCGTCAACGTCAAGGCCGGCGATTACCTGCTGGCGGTGAACGGGCGCGAGCTGCACGCTTCCGACAACCTCTACAGCTTCTTCCAGGAGACCGCGGGCAAGCAGGTGGTGCTCAAGGTGGGGGCGAATGCGGACGGTTCGGGGTCGCGCGAGGTCACGGTGGTTCCGGTGGCCGACGAGTTCGGACTGCGCCACCTGGACTGGGTGGAGGGCAACCGGCGCAAGGTGGAGGAGCTGAGCGGGGGCAAGCTAGCCTATGTGCATCTCCCGGACACGGGAGGCGGCGGGTTCACCAACTTCAACCGCTACTACTTCGCCCAGGTGGGCAAGAAGGGAGCCATTCTGGATGAACGCTACAACCACGGCGGTCAGTTGGCCGACTACATCGTGGACTCCCTGCGCCGGCCCCTGATGAGCTGGGTGATGACGCGAGAAGGCCAGGAATTCGCTTCGCCGGCGGAGGCCATCTACGGTCCCAAGGTGATGATCATCAACCAGTTTGCAGGCTCGGGCGGGGACGCCATGCCCTGGTACTTCCGCAAGGCCGGCATAGGCCCCCTGGTGGGGGAGAAAACATGGGGCGGACTGGTGGGCATCGGCGGCTATCCGGGATTGCTCGACGGCGGCTCCGTGATGGCGCCGCGCTGGGCCATCTACGGTTTGAACGGCGACTGGGAAGTGGAGAACCACGGCATCGCGCCAGATGTGGAGGTGTGGCAGGATCCCAGGCTGGTGCGTGAGGGTCACGACCCGCAACTTGAAAAAGCAGTCGAGACGGCGATGGAACTGCTCAAACAGCATCCGATCCCCGACTACCCCAAGCCTGCGTACCCCGACTACCGCCCGGTGATGCCGTCGTTGCCGTGAGGTCTTACTTTACCGTTAACTCGCAGGGGCGGACCTTGTGTCCGCCCCTAAGCTGCGATGCTTTCCTCTTCGCCTTTTCTCGCATTTTCTGCTTGACAAACCCTGGGACCTGTGATAGCCTACAATGGTGGTTATTTTGCGGACACCTTGTCGTGGGCGAGGGCCGCTTCGACACGCGGCGCAAGGGATGGCGGGAAGGTGAGGCACTCGGGGAAAGAGGGAACTGAGAATAAACAAAAAATGATACGACCGAAGCCAGTATGTTGTTGAAAACACACAAGCCCATTCCAAACGAAGCTAAGAAGTACCTGAAAACAAGGCAGTTACACGTTAACGAAGGGAAAGAAGCTAAGAAGTGCTTGAAAACAAATGACATAGGTTCTTAATGGGCCGTGAATTAGGCGCGTTTTGCGCGCCAATTAGGGCAAATCGGACCCCCAATGGAGCAAAAAACAGCGCATTTTGCGAAAACGAACCTAAGCTTCCGGGTCGCCCAGTGAGGCCGGGATAGTGACAAACAGTCGGCTACACCACGTCATCGTGATCGGCGGCGGGCCGGCAGGCGCTATGGCCGCCGAAAAGCTCGCTCGCGCCGGTTGGCGCGTCAGTGTCTTCGAGGAGAAGCTTGGCTGGGAGAAACCCTGTGGCGGCGGGGTGACGCATAAGGCGCTCGCCCGCTACCCTTTCTTGTCGCCCGGCGCGGAGGAAGCTAAACTGGTGCGGGAAGTTGAATTCCTGGCTGCCAATAACGCCTCGCTGCGATTCCGGCTCCGTAAGCCTTTGGCCATCTATCCGCGCTGCGGCCTGAACGGATTGCTGCTTCGCCGCGCCCAATCGGCAGGTGCGGAAGTTGTGGAGGAGCGGGTCGTTGAACTGCGGCCGGCCGGCTCAGGCTGGGAGTTGCTGGGCAAGCGCGGCCATTACAGGGGCGATTTTCTCATCCTCGCGGCGGGGGCGCGAACCCGGCTGCGGTCCCAGTTGACCGAGGACTTTGGGCCGCGCGATTTCATGCTCACGTTTGGCTATTACGTGCCCGGCCGGGATGACTTGCTGCGGGTGCAATTCTTCGAAGACTTCGAGGGCTACGTGTGGGCGTTTCCGCGTCCGGCCCACCTCTCGGTGGGCATTTGCGGGAAAGTGGGCGAGGATCGGATGGCGGGCTTGCGGGAACGGCTTCATGGCTTTATGCGCCGGTTCGGATACTCTTGCGAGGGCGCCAGGACCTACAGCCACCTGCTTCCCGCGCTGAGCGTCGATACCTGGGCAGGCCTGCGGTTGGCCGGTCCGGGGTGGGCGCTGGCGGGGGATGCCGGCGGCCTGGTTGACCCCGTCACCGGGGAGGGTATTTATTACGCGATGCGCTCCGGCGAACTCGTGGCGCAGTCGCTTCTCGAGGGGCAACCGGAGCTTTACCCGGCGCGCGTGCAGGAAGAATTCGGCAAGGCACTGGCGCTCGGGGCGCGGCTTGCTCGCACTTTCTATTACGGAGAATTCCTGGGTGGTGCAGTCCCCACGCGCATGGTTGAGTTCGGCGCGCGCAGCCCCAGTTTCCTGGAGGTCATTCAGGATATGCTCGAGGGATCGCAGTCCTATTTGAAGCTGGCGGCGAAACTTCATATCGGCCTGGCCGCGGCGCTTTGGGACATTGGCCCACTCCGGCAGATGTTTGCCAGCGCCCGTAGCGCCGACCTTTAGAACCTGCCCTGAGGGGACGGAAGGCTGGTGTCATCCTGAGCGAAGCGAAGGATCTCTGCAGTTGTTTTACGGTACGTCCAAATCGGAAGAACTGCGGGGATGCTTCGCTGCGCTCAGCATGACAGATAGAGAAACCTAATGAACACGAAATCCCAAGAACTTTTTCAAAAGGCCCTGAAGTTGATGCCTGGGGGAGTGAACTCACCGGTCCGCGCCTTCCGTGCGGTGGGTGGCGACCCGGTGTTTATTGCCGGCGGCAACGGCTCTTCCATCGTTGACGTAGACGGCCGGAGTTACATCGATTATGTCATGTCCTGGGGGCCATTGATTCTTGGTCACTCCCACCCGGAAGTTGTTGCAGCATTGGCCAAGGCCCTCGAGCGGGGAACGAGCTTCGGCGCTTGTACCGAGGGCGAGATCGAGCTCGCAGAGCGTATTTGCGACGCATATCCCTCCATCGAGCGCGTGCGCCTGGTGAATTCAGGGACGGAGGCTACGCTTTCCGCCCTACGCGTGGCGCGCGCCGCCACGGGCCGGGAGCGAATTCTCAAGTTCGAGGGTTGTTACCACGGCCATGGCGACAGCTTGCTGGTGAAGGCCGGTTCGGGCGTGGCCACACTGGGCTTGCCCGACAGCCCCGGAGTGCCTCGGGCGCTCGCGGAACTGACGGTCACCGTGCCCTTCAATGATCCGGCGGCGCTCGAGGAGGCGTTCCGGGTTCATGCCAATCAACTCGCGGCTGTAATCCTTGAGCCCGTGATAGGGAACGCGGGCTGCATACCGCCCCGGGCCGGATTCCTCGAGCAGCTTCGCGGATTGACGGCGAGGCAGGGAACTGTCCTCATTCTCGATGAAGTGATGACGGGATTTCGCGTGGCTTACGGAGGCGCGCAGGAGCTGTTCAGAATTCAGCCGGACCTTACCACCCTTGGCAAGGTTATCGGAGGCGGGTTGCCGGTGGGCGCCTATGGCGGGAGAGCTTCGTTGATGGATTGGGTTGCGCCCGCGGGCCCTGTTTATCAGGCCGGAACGCTTTCCGGAAATCCGCTCGCGGTTACGGCGGGACTCAAGACCCTTGAGATTCTTCGCCGCCCAGGCACTTACGAGCGCCTCGAAGGGGTTTCGAACCACCTTGCCGGCGGGTTAGCAACCGCGGCGGCGAAGGCCGGCGTGCCGCTCACTGTTAACCGAGTGGGGTCGATGTTCACCTGCTTCTTCACGAACGATTCGGTGGCGGACTATGCCTCGGCCAAGAAGGCGGACACCGCCAGATTCGCTCGCTTCTTCCGCTCACTCCTCGGTCGGGGTGTCTACTTCCCGCCCTCGCAATTTGAAGCAGCCTTTGTTTCCACCGCTCATCAGGAGAGTGACGTCGCCAGAACGGTGGAAGCGGCCGCAAAGGCTTTTGAGGAAATCAGAAGTTAGAAATCAGAAACGAGAAACTGGAAACTAGAAACTGGAAACTGGAAACTAGAAAATGGAAAATAGATGACCAGTGAAAAAGGACAAAGGACTACGGACAACTGACAACGGACAACTGTCAACTGACAACTGACAACTGACAACTGACAACTGACAACTGACAACTGCTCACTGCCTCGGAGTGACCCATGCAACTTTACCCTGGAGCTTACCGCATTCAGTCGCTATTCGGCGATCGGAACCTTTTTCAGTACCTCTTGGTCGGCGAGAATGTGGTCTTGGTGGACACCGGTATCGCGACTACTCCCGAAGCGGTGATATTTCCGTACCTGGGCTCGCTCGGACTGGCCCCCGCTCGCCTTACGCTGGCCATAACCACTCACTCCGACGTGGACCATCAGGGCGGCAACCATGCCATCAAGCGGCTCGCACCGGGTACCTGGCTGGCTTGCGGCGAAGCCGACCGGGCGTTGGTTGAGGACCCGCGCTCTCTCTACGATGTGCGTTACAATTTCATGCGGGAAGAACACGGAGTCGGTTTTGAGGCGGACCCGCCGCCCGATGCAGGAAAGGCGCGAAAGATGGATGTCACCTTCTCGGGTGGCGAAATGATTCGCTTGCGCGACGACTGGGCGCTGGAGGTGCTCCACGTGCCGGGGCATTCTCATGGTCACCTGACGCTGTACGACCGAAAGCATCGCGCCGCGTTCGTCGGCGACGCCATCCACGGGGGCGGGTGCCCGAAAGCCCAGGGCGGCCTTTCTATACCTGTTACTTACTATTACGTGGATATCTATCTTTCAACGTTGCGATATTTCGAAAGCCTGGACCTGGAAGTTCTTCATTCCGGACATTGGCCGACTATGCGCGGGGAAGAGATACGCGATTTCATTGCCGAGTCGCGGCAAACTGTCGAGTTGTTCGACCGGGTTATTTTGGCAAGCTTGGCCAAGAACCACGCGGGTCTCACCATGAAAGAGTTGATTGATGCAGTTTCGAGCGCGGTCGGAGAGTGGCCCAGGGATACCTGGCAGTTGGCCATGTTTCCCGTCAGGGGGCACATGGATCGGCTCGAGGAGCAGGGCAAAGTCCGCCCGGTTGCGGGAGCAAAGCCCGGCAGGTGGCAGTTGGCATGAGAAGGAGTCGCTGACAATGAACTCCCGCGAGCGAGTGAATCTGGCACTTCAACACCAGGAACCCGACCGAGTCCCCTTAGACCTCGGGGCAACCACGGTGACAGGCATGCATGTCAGCGCCGTTTACAAGCTTCGCCAGGCGCTTGCCCTCGATCCGCCCGGCACGCCGGTGAAAGTCATCGAGCCGCTTCAGATGTTGGGTGAGATGAAGTTGGACATTGTCGAGGCGTTGGGAACTGACACCGTCAGGTTGGCCGGCACAGGCACTTCTTTCGGATTCAAGTTGGAAGGGTGGAAGGAGTGGAGAACTTTTGACGGAACTCCCGTCCTGGTGCCGGAGGGATTCAACACCACTCCCGAACCGGACGGCGATCTCCTCCTGTACCCGCAAGGAGACCGCTCTGCTCCACCGAGTGGAAGAATGCCGCAGGGGGGACTCTACTTTGATCCGATTTTCCGACAGCACCCTATTGACGAAAGCAATCTCAAAGTCGAAGACAACCTGGAAGAGTTCGGTCCATTCTCTGACGCGGAACTCGAACATTTCAACCGTGAGTCCCTGAGGCTCCATGCCGAGACGGACAAAGCGATTGTCCTGAACCTCGGCATGCTCAGCTTGGGCGACATTGCCAAGGTCCCGGGCCAGATGCTCAAGGACCCCAAGGGTATTCGCAGCGCTGAAGAGTGGTACATCAGCCTGAGCGCCCGGCCGGGCTATATCTACAAGATCTTTGAACGCCAGACTGAGATTAATCTGGCAAACCTGGAGAGAATACATCGGGCCGTCGGCGGCCGGCCTTCCGTGGCCTATGTTACGGGCACGGACTTCGGTACGCAGAACGGCCCGCTTCTGGCGCCCAAAGCATACCGTCAATTGTTCCTGCCTTTTCACAAGCAAACCAACGACTGGATTCACAAGCACACCACGTGGAAGATATTCCTCCATTCCTGCGGGTCGGTCTTTGACCTGATTGAGGATTTCATCGGCGCGGGATTCGATATTCTCAATCCGGTTCAAACCTCGGCCGATCGCATGGATCCCGGCGAACTGAAGAGGAAGTTTGGCGGCCGAGTCACGTTCTGGGGTGGAGGAGCGGATACTCAACATACCTTGCCTTTTGGTTCAGCCGAAGACGTTCGCAAGGAAGTGTGCGCGCGCCTTAAGCTTTTTGGCCCCGGCGGCGGCTTTGTCTTTAACGCCATCCATAACATCCAGGCCCAGGTGCCGGTGGCCAACGTACTGGCCATGGTTGACACCGCGCGCCAGTGCGGCTGTTATCCGCTGTAGGAATGAGTCGATAAGGACTATTGAAATAGATAATACCAAGTATACGATAAGTAAGAATGGCATGTCATTCTGAGCTCGCCGGTTTGTTGGGCGGATGAAGGATCTCGGCAGCTGCTCGGAACCTTCAGGGCGAACTCAACACAGGAGTCAGATATGAAAAGCTTCTTGGCAGGCGTAATGGTCACCCTGGTTTGCATTGCCGGCGGAGTGTACGCCTACTTCTCACGCGGTTTGGCGCCGGCGGCAACAAGCGCGCCTCCCATGCCGTTTGAAAGGCGGCTGGCGCATATGGCGCTGGATGCGAGATTGCAAAAGGAGATGCCGAGGACCGTCCCGATTGAGGCCAGCGAAGCCAATTACCTTGCCGGCGCCCGTCAGTATCTAACCCATTGCGCGGTGTGTCACGGTGTTCCGGGCAAGGAGCCGACGGCGATTGCTCGCGGGGAGTTTCCGAGGCCTCCCGAGCTGTTGAAGGGAAAAGGCGTCACTGACGATCCCCCCGGCGAGACCTATTGGAAAGTGGCGAATGGAATCCGCCTGACGGGAATGCCGGGTTACAGTCAGAGCCTGTCCCCCACGGAGATGTGGCGGATCTCACTGATGCTGGCAAATGCCGACAAGCTGCCTCCTTCCGTCACTGCGGTGCTGGAAGGACGCGCCGGCACGCCGAATCGCTGAGAGAGTCCCGCAAGGAGCAAGGCGCGTGACCCGGCGGCGGGCCAGCCCTGAGATGATCCTGCGTGCAAGAGCCAAGCCCCGGTTTGCCGGCGCTACGTCTGCTCTTTGTACTTATCGCCCGAGCAGACGCCGCCGGCATGACACGACTTATCCCACCTGCTGCTTCTGGTGCGCGTGCATCTTCTCAAACGCGGCGCGGCTGCGCTGCTCGATTTCCGCCGGCGTCAGGTCTTCTTTATGTGTTCCCATCGACCAGCCATGGCCGAAGGGATCGGTGACCTGGCCGTAGCGGTCTCCCCAGAACTGATCCATCACCGGCATGACGACCTTGGCGCCGGCCGCAACGGCCTGGTTGAACAGCTTATCCACGTCTTCGACGTAGAGGTGGAGGACCACCGGTGAATCCCCCAGCGAAAGCGGCGACTTGGGGCCCATGCCGGGGAACTCTTCGGCCACGAGCAGAATCGAATCGCCGATCTTGAGATCGGCGTTCATGATCTTACCGTCTGGCGTGTAGTGGATGCCTCGCACTTGGGCGCCAAACGCCTGCTTGTAGAACTCGATGGCGCGTGGCGCATCTTTGACGGTTAGATAAGGGGTCAGAGTGTGAAATCCTTCGGGGATTGGTTTCGCTGCCATGTTTACCTCCTCCAATGCAAAAGTAGGAAATCAGAGCCGAAGCGCTGAAAAGCGTGGGGTAAACCGCTCAACCGGCGTTCTCAACCGGCAACATCGTACTCTCTGCTTTTAAGCCCCTGCTTTCTTTTAATCATATCACAGGCGGGCTGGAGCTTTGCAAGGTGTGGCTGCTTCGGTACTGGTACAGTTTGATGTAGAGGCGGCTTTACGCCGCCATTTGGCGAGCTAAACTCGCCGCTACAACATCAGACTGTACCACCACCCTTCCGCCTGTATTGTCCGAAGAATTCTATAGCACTAGTCCATGAGACGTTGTTATTTTGCGAAGATTTCTTCTTGAATCTGGAATCTTGAAGTTCGCCTTGCGGCTCTGCCGCGCTGTGCCACTAGTTTGTCGGACGTTGTTATTTTGCGAAGATTTCTTCTTGAATCTGGAATCTTGAATTTCGCCTTGCGGCTCTGCCGCGCTGTACGACGGACGCAGCACCTACAGTTCGATCTCAAAGTAACAGACACTCTACACCTGACCAGCCGCCGGCTGGAGTCGCTGCCTCCAATCTCAGCAGAAACATCTTCACCCCATGTGGGTATTGCTGGGAGAGTTAGGCCGCAGTTCGGAGATCCCTCGCGGTTTTCGCAGTCGATCCCGAGCCGTCGCAGGCTGACATGTCTCGATTCGAACTATTGGCAGCTATACGTGGCTAACGTATAGTGAGCCATGCAAACCGTCGTCGAAACACGAATATACCTTCGCGACGCAAGGGCCGCCGGGCTGTCTGAGGAGGAACGCAAACGGATCGTGGATTTTGTAGCGGCGAATCCCGATGCCGGACACGAACCCCCAGGCACAGGCGGTGCATGAAAGCTCCGGTTTGCCGGAAGGGGTAAGGGCAAAAGCGGCGGCTACAGGGTGATCACTTTCTACAGCGGAGAGGATATTCCCGTGTTTCTGCTGAACGTGTTTGCGAAGAACGAAAGAACCGGTCTATTGCAGGCCGAGAGGAACCAACTCCAAGCCGTGCTTGGCGAGCTTGCCGGTGCCTATCGAAGGAGGACGTAACCATGGCGAAGAAAAAACTGACCGCGGGACAACGCATGATCGCGAGCGCCAAACAGGCTCTGGCCTTTGCCAAGGGCGGGACCCAAGCCGGCGTTGCCCGCATCCCCGACGAAATCGACACGGCCCGGATTCGGAGAAAGATGCACATGAGCCAAAGCCACTTTGCGCAGTATATCGGCGTCAGCGTCCGCACGATCCAGGAATGGGAGCAAGGACGCGTCGTGCCCTCAGGAGCCGCGCGCGCGTTCCTGACCGTGATCGACCGGGAGCCGGACGCCGTGCACCGCGCGCTTTTGCACCCTGCCCCCAACGGCGGCCGCGCCACAGGACATCAGGGAGAAAAGGGTCACCCTTTTCACCCGCGTTTCTCCCAAGCATCACCAGATCCGGCACTGCTCGTTGGGTGGCCTGACCAAGGCGTCGCCGGGCTTGCAATGGAAAGCTTGAGCGAACGCCGGCATATTGGAAAGCGGACCGTCCACTCGAAAGCGCGGGATCGGGTGCTCATTGGTGTTGGCCATCAAACGGGCGTATTCGGGGCGCAGGTTACTAGCCCAAATCTGAGCGTAGCCTAAGAAAAAGCGTTGTTCGGGCGTAAACCCGTCGATACTCGCGGGGCGCGGCTTCCCTTCCATTGTTTTTTCGAAAGCCCGATAAGCGATGGCCAATCCTCCCAGGTCTCCAATGCTCTCACCCACCACCAGTTTTCCGTTTTCGTGCAGGCCCTTTTCCACAAAATACCCATCGAACTGGTTAATGACGCACGCCGCCCGGCCATTAAAATCCTTCGAATCGGCGGGCGACCACCAGTCTTTCAGATTGCCTTGTGCGTCGAACTGGCGGCCCTCATCGTCGAATCCGTGGGACAATTCGTGGCCGATCACCATTCCTATCCCTCCATAATTGATCGCATCGTCAGCCTTGGGATTGAAGAAGGGCGGTTGGAGGATTCCGGCCGGAAACACGATCTCGTTGAGCTGCGCGTTGTAGTAAGCGTTTACCGTGGGCGGCGTCATGCCCCATTCGCCGCGATCCACGGGCTTGCCGATCTTTGCAAGTTGGCGGTTGAACTCAAAATGCGCCGCCCGAAATGTGTTTTCGACGTAAGGGCCGCGGTCGATTTCGAGCGCCGTGTAGTCGCGCCACTTATCAGGGTAGCCGATCTTGTTCCGGATGGCGGCAAGTTTGATCAAAGCCTGTTTGCGGGTTTCCGGTCCCATCCAGGTCAAAGTCGAAATATCCTCTCGCAGGGCAGACTCGAGATTATGAACCATCTCAAGCGCGCGGCCCTTCGCTTCCGGCGGAAAAGCCTTCTGGACATAGGCCTGACCCAGCGCTTCTCCCAACCCCCTATCCGTGGAGCGGACGCAGCGTTTCCAGCGCTCCAGGTTTTGCGCCGTGCCCGTCAACACGGTGCCCTTGAAGTGAAAATCCTCATCCACAAATTTTTGAGAGAGCGCGGGGGCGGCGGTATTAATGAGATGCCAACGCAAGTAAGTCTTCCAATCAGAGATGGGAACGGACTTCAGCATTTCTCCCGTCTCTTTGAAGAAATCGGGCGCGTCAACGTTCAGATCACCTTTACCCAGCAACGCGTTGGTGGCGAAGTAATCGTCCCAGGAGAATGCGGGAGCAAGCGCCTTGATGGCCGACGGGCTCATTGGATGATAGACCGCTTGGGGGTCGCGGCGCTGAACGAGGGTCATCGAAGCCTTGGCAAGCCGCGTCTCAATGCTCATCACAGCCTGGGCTTCGGCGGCAGATTGGGTTCGACCGTCGCCCATCAACTCGAACATGCGGGCAACGTGCTTCACGTATTCTTCCCTTACCTGCTTCGATTTTTCGTCCTCCCGTGTGTAGTAATCCCGGTCCGGCAAACCCAATCCACCCTGATCGAGATCCCCAATGACCTGGCTGCTGTTCTTGAAATCCTGGGTGGATCCTACTTCAAACAAAGCGCCAACGCCATGACCTTGCAGCCGGGCGACTTGGCTTTCGAGGTCCTTTAAGTTTCCGATCTTCTCAATCTCATCGATCTCCGGCTGAATGGGAGCGATTCCCGCAGCTTCGATACCTTTTTCATCCATGCAACTTTCGTAAAAGTCGCCTATCTTCTGCTCATTGCTGCCCGCAGGAGCGTGGACCTTCGCGGCGGATTCGAGAATCTCATGCAGAACGGCTCGGTTTCTTTCCTGCAGCTCGTTAAAAGTGCCCCAAGTCGGATAAGCGGGGGGAATGGGGTGGTGAGCCATCCAGCCTCCGTCCGCGAACTGGTAAAAGTTCGTACAGGCTGCCACGCTCTTATCCAGGTTTCCGAGGTCGAAGCCATGGTCTGCATTCGAGCCCGCCGGGGCCGCAGAACACAATGGCAAAGCTACAGGGAGCAGTACCGCAAGGAACAATCTAATGCTTTTCATCTCTGGTCCTCCTGGATCTTCCCCTCACGACGAACATTATCGCGAATTTTCGTCTTTGATTCTCAGCCCTACGGTCATTGTACCTGTGACCTCCTTCGCGTGCAATGGCGGCTTGGGTTTGGTGCCCGAACAAGTGCGGCTCGCCGCAAAGCGGAGCTCTGCGGTCTCTGTTCATTCCGGCTCCACGCAACGCAGGGCTTCGCCCTGCGGGAGCCGCGCGCATCCGCGGTCCGGCGTAGAGGCGGTTCGCGAACCGCCCCCATCAAAGCCCAGTAACACGCACGATCAGGGGAGGGCAAGCCGTCCCCCTACAGCCTCTAGGGGTAGGGCTTGCCCTACCCTTTGGTGCCTAGGATGTGACGTAACTCATTTTCTACTTGACAAATCTGTGCTCCTCTGGTAACCTGTAAGGTCTGTGAAAGTCTGTCTCACCTTCGGTAGGGACGGCTCGCCTGCCGCCCCTGCTCCCAACCTTCCGATTCATGGAGTTACTATGTCCTTACGTAAATCTACTTGTCTCACTCCCCAGCGGCTCGACGCCGCCCGGCACAATTCGCAGCGCTCCACCGGACCTCGCAGCGAGGCCGGAAAAGAGCGAATGAAAATGAACGCCCTGAAGCACGGCTGTGATGCCGCGCCCGAAAATGAAGCGGCCGTCATGCGCGCCCTGGGCGAAGATCCCGAACGGTATGCAGCCTTGCAGCGGGAACTCGCCACCACCTACGGCCCCGGCGACGCCCTCTGGGACCACCAAGTCGCCGACCTGGGCAAGCTCTACTGGCGGCGCAACCGCATCGAGCGCATGGTGACGGGCATGATGCGAGACGCTCTCGAGAACGTCGAGACGGAGCGGCGCTCGCTCGCCCGGGCCCTCGCTGACGTGACCTTCGAACCCTCCCAGTGCGAGGCGGTGGCGCTCGACCTGCCCAAGCCCACCCACCCCTGCGTGCGGCTGCGCATGCTGATTTCGCTTTGGCGAGTGATTCGCGAGCAGGTCCGGCGGCGGTACTTCCCGCGCGCCCAGCAGAAACAGATCGAGAGCTATTACCAGGGCGAGTTGGGGTGGCGGCCCCGGCAGATCGGCCACCTGCTTGGGCTCTTCATGGACTGGGCGTACCTCCACGACCAGCAGGACCAGGCACGGCTAGACAAGTACGTGAAGGAGAGTTTCGGGGGCGAGGCGGAGTTCGAGGCCCGCTACCAGGAACTCGAGCGCCTGCTGGAGGAGCAGATCGCGGCGGTGGAGGCGGCGTTCGGGGAGGAGATGAAGGCACAGGAGGAGAAGGACGCGATTGCGCGGGACTCGTGCCTCGCTCCGGAGAACGAGGCTGCGAACATGGTGCTGCGCCTGGAAACGGCGCTCGACCGGGCGATTGACCGGAAGGTGAGGATTCTCCTGACCATGCGCCAAGAACACGCACGCCTGGGTAGGGGCGGTTCGCGAACCGCGCAACCGGAGGCCAGCCCTCCCGGCAATGAGCGGGACGACCGCGCGGCACAGGAACTGAGCAAGGTCGTCGGGCTGGACGCTCGGACAGAAAGTCCGGCAGAGGAGAACGCCGACGAAACACCAAAATCGCCGGAACAAAGCGAGAATGTTCTAGAAAACAAAGGACCGGCCGCAAAGGGGGTGAGCGTATGAGGCGTGGTGCGGGCAGCCTGCCCCGACCTGTCGGGGTCCCGCCCGCTGTGGCACGGGCATCCTGCCCGTTGTGGCACGGGCGTCCCGCCCGCCGCCGTGCGACTCCGCTCGCTTAGAAGGGTAGCACGGACCTGCATTTCAGGTCCGCGGTTCGCGGGACGTGGCCCTTCGCCCCCGGGCACGCCCAGGGCCCACAGGGAAAAGTGGTCGTGTATCTAATTGATTACAGACGACTTGGATTGGTGCTGGAGGGGGGAGTTGAACCCCCATGCCGGGTGACCGGCGGCAGATTTTGAGTCTGCTGCGTCTGCCAATTCCGCCACTCCAGCCCCTTTCTTTTCTATCAGTTAATCGTCCCAGTTGCAACTGTATTTGCAAGTTGGGAAAACTTGGGAGAGATAAGCTTTCCCAATTCTTCAACCGCTTGACGCTTTGCAGTCTCGTCAGTCTCAGCATAAACGAGAGTCATGTTGGGATTGCTGTGACCCAGCACATCCTGCTGCGCCTTGAGAGACAGACCGTGGTTGTGCAGACGCTCCAAATTGCGCCCTACCCAAACCCGTGGTCTCTTTCCACGTGCAAAAACATGCCCTGTCTGGAAACGTCTTTTCAACAGCCCCTCATTCCAGATTCGGAGGGCCTTTCCCGAGTTGATTGTAGCAGGGTCCAATCTCATGTCAACATCCAAGCTCAATTACTGTCCCACGGCCCCTACACATTGGCGCTACGCCGCCTGGCGTCCCCTGTGGTTGCGGCGAATGCGGAAGCTGTCCGCCATCCTGTCGTGGGCGTGGTGGATTACATCGAGGAACACCGGCAGGCGTGCTCCTGCTGCGGCCGCCCTGCCGTGGAGCGGTGCCGCCAATGCGGCTGCCCTCTCTGCGACGACTGCGTCGCGGGAGACGAAGGCTGACGAATCCGGCGAGTCGTACGCTGGCGACGCCGACTGCCACGCAGAAAAGGCGCTGCAGTTCCCCTTGGGGCCGAGGGTCATCGGGGCAAGGATTCGGAAGGCTGCCCGCAATCTTGACGCTCGGCCCCTTCGCCTGCCATCGCGCAACGCAGCCGTCCGCCTCGAAATTGGGCAAGAACATGCTGGACGACCCCCTGAATTTCACAGTAGAATTCCTTGTCTTCACAGCGAAAGCAATTGTGGACCCGGCAAATGCTGCAACCCCCGACGGAGGGCGCAAATGTCGCCCTGCCTTTTGTTCGGCTCATTTCAGGATGGTGAAGGCGCGCCTTTGTGGAGGGGAACCTTCTCTGGCGCCGACTTGACGGCGACGTGGCCAAGCGGCGAGCCCAAAAACATGGCGACCAAGAATGCCTCTGTGCCCATGGAAAGCATCCTTTCAAGATGGAGGCCAGCATGAATCTCAAAAAAGCTTGGTTCCTTAGCCCGCTGATTGCTTGCGTGCTTGTCCCCATGGCGTATGGGCGCAAGCACCACACTACGATTACCTGGGACAGGAGTGCCAGCCTGGAGGTCGTGGGCTACAACATCTATCGCGGCGATGACCGGGGCAGGGAGAATCCACTGCCGGTGGCCAAGCTGGTGGCGTCGGAATGCTGCAAGAAGGCAGCGCCAAAGTGCAAGTGGGATGATTTTGACGTCGTGTCCGGGACCAAGCACTGCTATGTGGTCAAGGCTGTGCTGAGGAGCGGCAAGGTCTTGGACCGTGCCTCCGAGGAGGCGTGCGCCGCCACGCCGTGAGCCTGCGGCCCGTCCACAGTCGTCAACGGGCCGTATGCAGGGGGGACGGCCTTACTCCGCGATGTCCCATGCAACCCTTCGACGCTTGTGCTAAGATGCCCGGCATGAATCAGCAAGTCGAATCCCCTGCGGCCAAGCCTGGAGACCGGTGTCCCTTCTGCGGCGAAGGGACGCTCGCGCTTTCACCATCCGGGCTGAATTTGGAATGCACGGGATGCTACAGAATCACCTTGCTGCCCCTGGCGCACAGGCCGGATGACCGGCCCGACGCCACGCGGCATGGGCGGATTCCCGGCAGACGCAGAAAGCACTTTTAGACACCTCCAAAACGCCCCACCGCCGCGCCCCCGGACTTTGCGCCAGGAGGCGATTGCAGCCCTCCGCTTATAGCGGGCACGGCAAAGGTGGAGCCCTTGGCTCTGAAGCTCGTTGAAACGCTTTGCCAATTCAATGTGTTCAATCATCCTTCGCTTCCCCTGCATGCGCCGACGTGGATGTTCGACGACCTGGGACGGCCGGCGTACGGTTGGCGAATCATGGCAGTAGCGAGTAGAATGCACGCATTAGGCAAGAGACCATAACAAGGCATTTCAGAAATGGTGACATATATGACGGACAGAGACGATACACAACACCGCTCGATCCTGCAAAGAATTGCCCGTCGGGCGATGCTTGAAAGAGGGCTTGTTCCAGATTTTCCGCCCCGGGCGCTCGCCGAGCTCGACGGAATCCACGGGCCAGCGACACAAGCGGGGGAATCGGCGCATGATCTCCGGAACCTTCTCTGGTGCTCCATCGACAACGATGATTCGCGTGATCTGGACCAGCTTACCGTTGCCGCAGCCATGCCCGACGGGGCCGCCAAGGTCCTGATCGCCATTGCCGACGTGGACGCGATCGTCAAAAAGCGATCGGCCTTGGACGACCATGCGCGGCAAAACACCACCTCGGTCTACACGGTTGCCGAGACGTTCCCGATGCTGCCAGAGAAACTCTCCACAGATTTTACATCCCTCAACTACGAATCAGACCGCCTGGCCATCGTCATTGAAATGGTTCTCGCAGGCGACGGAACGTTGCAGAGTTCAGACATTTACCAAGCGACGGTGCGTAATCGGGCCAAGCTGGCTTACAACAGCGTGGCCGGCTGGCTGGAGGGCAGCGCGCCGGTGCCACAAGGGATCGGCACGGTCAGCGGTCTGGACGAGAACCTTCGACTCCAGGACCGCGTGGCCCAAGAGCTGAGGGCGCTTCGGCACCTGCACGGTGCGCTTGATCTCGAAACCATCGAAGCGCGTCCGGTCTTTGACGGAGATGAACTCAAAGACCTGGCAGCCGAAAGCAGTAATCGGGCCAAAGACATTATCGAGGACTTCATGATCGCTGCCAACGGCGTTGCTGCACGATACCTCGCGTCCAAAGACTTTCCGTCGCTGCGCCGTGTGGTTCGCGTTCCCAAACGCTGGGACCGGATTATTGAGCTTGCCGCAGAACGGGGCTCAAGGTTGCCCAAAGAACCCGACGCCAAGATGCTGGAGCAATTCCTGGTGTCGGCGAAAGCTGCTGATCCTCTCCGCTTTCCCGATCTCTCTCTCAGTGTTGTCAAGCTCCTGGGTCCGGGTGAATACGTCGTCCAACTTCCTGGAGGCAGTGTCACCGGGCACTTCGGCCTTGCGGTCAAGGACTATGCTCACTCCACCGCCCCGAACCGCAGATATCCCGATCTGATTACCCAGCGGTTGCTGAAAGCGGCAATGGCGGGAAGTGCCCAGCCCTACGAAAATGACGAATTGGCAGCTCTCGCCCAGCACTGTACCGAAGAGGAGGACGTTGCGAAAAAAGTGGAACGGCAAGTCACAAAATCCGCGGCAGCAATTCTGCTGGAATCAAGGATCGGGGAGCAGTTTGATGCCATTGTCACCGGCGCATCGATCAAAGGCACATGGGTCCGCCTTCTGCATCTGCCCATTGAAGGAAGACTGGCGAGCGGTTTTGAGGGCCTGGACGTCGGTCACCAGCTCCGTGTGCAACTGGTGCGCACGGATGTGGAGCGCGGATATATCGACTTTAAGAGAGTGGCGTGAGGAGCGGCAGATTGCCGAATGACGAAGGAGTCTTCCATAGAACCGGGTGACCCTCGCATCCTGGCAACCAATGGCGGCTCGTCGAGCATTAAGTTCGTGCTAAATCGGATCGGCGAACCGCTGAAGAGGAGGGCTACCAAGGAGTAGGCAAGGAGGAGAGGTGTTGCACAAAAGTGGAGGAATACCGGGCAATTTCGGCGGTGCGGGTTCGGATCTCGGAGCCGTTAGGGGGCGGTCCGTATGAAAACTGTTTCAGACTATCGGCGAGCAGTGGGATGGGTGTATGATCAGTGCTGTTTTTGAACCAAAAAGGAAATTCCGGCTAGGTGGAACTGTGGTGAACTTCCCCCCGCATCCGTCCGTATTCCGATGTATGGATCGGGAACTCGCGCATCTCCGCACCCGCCGGGAGTTTCTGTCTTCCGCGACCCTCTCCGCGCTCCTCGCCGTACTGCCATCGTCCCTAGCCGACGAGATCAAGCCGGTTGTCAGCGTCGTCCGGATCCGCAACGGCAACATCGACGCCGCTGTCGAGCAGGCCATCGAACTCCTGGGCGGCATGGCGGCGATCACGCGCGGCAAGGACCGCATCCTGCTCAAGCCCAATCTGGTCGCGCCCCTGCCCGAGGCCACCACCAAGCTGCCTGTGATGCGCGCCCTGGTGCGGCTGATGCGCGCCGCGCACAAGGATGTTTCCATCGGCGAAGGCTCGGCCGCCGCCGCCCCGTTCAACGTGCGCGGCGACCAGACCTTCCGTACCTCTAACAAGGAACTCCTCAACGGCCTGCAGCAGCAGGTCTTCGACGACCTCGGCTACACCGAATTCAGTCAGGCGCAGAAGGTTCCGCTGATCAATCTGCATAGCGGCGACCTCGTCGACGTGAACGTTCCCGGCGCGCTGCTCTTCGGCAAGCTCACCCTGCACCGCTCGCTCGTCGAAACCGACCTGCTGTGCTCGGTGCCCATGATGAAGACCCACGTTCTCGCCGGCGTCACCCTCGGCCTGAAGAACCTGATCGGCCTCTACCCCGGCGCCGTCTATCAGGCCCTGCGCGGCAAGATGCACGACTTGGCGGCCAAGCTTGAGCCCTCCGCCACCGCCGCGCCCATCCTCGACATGCTGCGTGCCAACAAGCTCGGCCTCGTCGTCATCGACGCCTCCTCGGCCATGGAAGGCAACGGCCCCAGTTCCGGCACGCTGGTCCCGATGGAGACCATCGTCGCCGGCACGAATCCGCTCGCCACCGACATGGTGGCGGCCAGCCTCATGGGCTTCGAGCCCACCGAGATTTCAACGTTCATGTGGGCCCACAAGATCGGCCTCCGGCCCCGCCGCCTGAATGAAATCGAAACCCGCGGCGAGCCGCTCGACCGCCTCCGCCGCGCCTTCGTCCGCCCTGTCCTGGTCCCCTGGAACCCAGCCGACGCCCCGCTGCTGTCGTGAGCGGTCCCTCGGCGAAAACCGGGGACTGCCGTAAATCGTCCCGCCTTCGCCCGGCCAGCTTCTTCGCGAGAATCGGTCCGATGCCCTTGACTAGCCCGCTGCCGAGGTACCGCTCGATCCCCTCGGCTGTGGTGGGCGGCACCGTCTTCATGGTGATCGCCTTGAACACAGGGAAGAGCTGAACAAGAAACTCGGAGACCCAGCTGCCCACTGTTCGAACAGGTCCGAGAGTTAATTGTCCGCCAATGCACTCCCGACCACGGAGGGAAGATACCGACGATTTTCGACGTATCTACTTGGTCATTTGACCTGATCTTCTTCCACCTTCTTTGGCTAGGCGGAGTTGTAGGGGCGGCCCTTTTGGCCGCCCTGAAACAAACACGAGGATTCCCCTAAAACTTCTCGATGTGGCGTACGCATCGCGACAAGACTCGCCATGACGAATGCGCCATCCTCAATTCACCGTCAGCGTGTATTGAATCGTGTGGGTGAGCGTGGAAGCGGCGGCGTCGGTTGCCGTGACGTCCACGGTGTACGTTCCTGCCGGCGTACCAGGAGTGCTAGGAGGCGCAGTCGTTCGCGTTGCTCCTCCTCCGCAGGCGCTCCACAACACCACCAGCAGCAGGCCCGTGCTCAGCAGCCACGCGGCGCGACGCTTTCTCGCTCCAGCAAGGGCTGCCACACTCGCCAGTCCCAGCAATGCGTACAGCCAGAGCACTCCCCGCAACCCTGTCAGGCCGGGCGGCAGAAATCTGCCGTGCGGCGGCGCCAACGACGACGCCGTCGTCGAAATTGACACCGCTACCGTCGTAGATGCTGTGCCGTTCAGCGTGACCGTGCTGGGCGTGAGTGTGCAAGTAGCGAGCGAGGGCGCCCCAGTGCACGTGAGATTTACCGTTTGGTTAAACCCTGTCTCAGGCGTCAGTGTCAACGAGTAATTCGCGGCCTGGCCTGCCGACACCGTCTGGCTGGTGGTGGAGCTGGTCATCGCGAAGTCCAATCCGGTGCCCGAAAGTGGAACCGTCTGGGTGCCGGCGTTGTCCGTCAGCGTCAGCGTGCCGCTGCCACTCCCCGCATCAATGGGAGAGAATGTGACGCTGACGGCGCAACTCGCGCCCACCGCCACAGAACCGCCGCAAGTGTTGGTCTCGGCAAAGGGTCCCGACCGTGTAATCTTGAGGGGACTCAGCGCCGCATTGCCCGTGTTAGTAAGCGTGATCACCTGCGGAGCGCTCTTGGTAGAGACTGTCTGAGCGGGGAAGTCAAGGCTTGTAGATGAGAGGCTGACCGCCGGCCCTAGTCCAGTACCGGTCAAGCTGGCCGTCAGCGTGAGCGGCTTCGGTTGGGAGTACGAGACCGTCAACGTCCCGGTTCGCGTCCCTCCCGAGGTTGGAGTGAACCAGACGTGGAATGCGCAGTTGCTGCCCGTGCTCAAGATCAATTCACCGACGCAGGACTCCGCATCCGTGGAGAAATCCCCGGTGATCGTGAAGATAGGCACCCCGTCATCGCCGGCGTTAAGGAGAGTCATTGTCTGGGCAGGGCTCATTACACCCACGGCCTGGCCACCAAACGTGAGGCTAGTAGGCGAGAGCATTGGTGGACCCACAAACGCTGTGCCCATCAGTTGCACCGTTTGGGGGCTGTTGATTGCGTCATCGGTCACGGTGAGGTAGCCCTGATAGAGTCCGCCCACAGTGGGTTGGAAGCTGACATTGATCGTGCAACTGCCGTTGGGAGCAACAGAGGGGAGGCAATTATTGGTTTGTGTATAGCCGCTTGGCACCGTCACGTTTGTGACCGCCAGGGCCACCGAAGCCGTATTCGTTAGGGTGACCGGCGAGGGAGCACTCGGACCAACGCGGTAGTTGTAAGTGAACTCCAGGTCCGGCGGGGAGATATTGGCTGCGGACACGCTTTCAGTGCCCATCAACTGAAGCGTCTGCGGGCTGCCGGAAGCGTTGTCCGTCACCGTCAGTGCGCCGGTGCTGAGGCCCGGCGCCGTGGGCGTGAAAGTGACATCGATCGTGCAGTTGCCTTCCGGCGCCAATGTACTAACCGAGTAAAGGCAAGAACTGGTCGCAGTATCCACCGCAAACTCGCCGCTGGCAGTAATGGCGCTGATCGTCAGCGGAACATTGCCAAGATTGGTTACCGTGACGGTCTTTTCCGGAGCGGCGGCGTTTATGAGCACACCTCCGAAATTGAGGAGGGAGGGGGAGAAGCTCAGGGCCGACCCTGGGCCGGCCGAGAGTTCGGCGACGAACGCGGTGGGCCCCGGTTGCTGAGCATTGTTGTTAGCCGGCTGCAACGGGTTAACAGTCGGGAAGTCGGGAGACCAGGTGTTCCCAGTCAGGTAGGCGTTTCCAGCGAGGCTCACGGCAACGCCCGAGGTATTTTCCTGAACGCTGCCACCCAGATAAGTGGAATAGACTAGGGCTGAGCCGGCCGCGTTGAGTTCCGTAACAAACGCCGTAACCGCCGTGCCACCGCCCGCTCCTGTGCTGTTGTTGGTCGACTGCACTGGGTTGACGGTTGGGAAGTTCTTCGACCAGGTATCTCCGACCACGTAGGCGTTACCGGAGAAGTCAACGCCGATGCCAGAGGCCGATTCCTCAACGCTGCCGCCGAGGTAGGTGGAATAAACGAGGGCCTTCCCAGCGGGATTCAGCTTGGCCACGAAGGCATTTTGCGTCAAGGGCGCGGCGCCTTTATTAGTCGCTTGCAGCGGGCTGACGGTAGGAAAATTCGTCGACCCTGTGAACCCGGTCACGTAAGCACTGCCGGAGGTGTCCACAGCGATGGCGTTGCCCTGGTCTGAACCACTGCCGCCCAGGTAGGTCGAGTAGACAAGCGCGCTTCCGGCCGGATTCAGCTCAGCCACGAATGCGTTGGAAGGGCCGTTCAGGGTAGTCTGCAGCGGATTGACGGTGGGAAAATCCTCCGATTGAGTGAAACCGGTCAGATAGGCATTACCAGCGGTGTCCAAGGCAATGCCGTTGACCCCGTCGCCCCCGCTGCCGCCCAGGTAGGTCGAGTAGGCCAAGGCGGAACCAAACTCGTTCAGTTTGGCAACGAATCCATTGCCGTTGGCAGGTGAGTTATTGCTCGCCTGCAACGGGTTCACGGTCGGGAAATCCGTCGAGAAAGTCTTGCCAGTCACCACAGCTTCGCCGGAGGAGTCAACCGCGAGGCCCGTTACCGCGTCGCCACCGTTGTCGCCACCGCTGCCACCGAGGTAAGTGGAATAGAGCAGGGCTGAGCCTGACACGTTAAGCTTGGCGACAAACCCAGTGCCGAGGGCAGGCGAATTGTTGCTCGCCTGGATCGGATGGACGGTTGGGAAGTTTGTCGATGACGTGATCCCTCCCACGTAGACGTTACCCAGGGAATCGACGGCAATGCCATGGCCCCCATCAATTCCATTTCCCCCGAGGTAAGTCGAATACACCAGCGCAGAGCCCGTCGCATTCAACTTGCTCACGAAAGCGTTCGCCATTCCGTTTAAGCTCGACTTCAACGGCTGGGCGGTGGGAAAGTCTACCGACGCGGTTTGCCCGGTCACATAGGCGTTGCCGTATGAGTCTACGGCAATGGCGTAGCCGTAGTCGTTTCCGCTGCCGCCCAGATAGGTCGAGTAGCTGAGCACTGGGTCAATGACGAGCGGCTTCGTGTGGTCGTACGGACCCAACGCGAAGTGGATGCGATTTCGCGCGTCGAGAACGAAGCGACCCTGGACCAGTGACGAGTGATGAGTGATGAGTGACGAGTCAAGTCCCGGCTGGTAGACGCGCGGTTTGTGAAAGCGCACCTCACGGCCATCGGTTGAAATCACCAGATCGCCGTCGCGATCAATTCGTAGGGGCGACCCTTGTGGTCGCCCGGGGGCGGGCACAAGGCCCGTCCCTACATCCAGCGCAATGGCGGTCGGGTCGGCGCCCGGCGCAACGATGAAGTCATATTCGAGTTGTCCGCCCTGGTTGCCGTAATACTCCAAATCCACGCCCGGGTATACGTCGTGATAGCGCACCTTCGCGTAGGTCGGCACGTTCGTGCGCCACTTCTTTGGATGGTTGCCGATGAAGTAATTGACTTTGCCGGGGAGTTCGTCGCGCCCGATCACTTCGGCCTCTGGCTTCGCGCCCACGAGGCGCAAGCGAACAAACTCATTTTCGATTTTGGATTTTGGATTTTGGATTAAGGAGCCCGTCCGTGGTCCGTGGTCCGTGGTCCGTTGCAGATCTGTCATTCCTCGTGAGCGGCTGAATACAGCTCCTGAACCCTGAATCCCGAATCCTGAATCCTGCACCTCCAACACTGCCTCATCGCCCGTCAGGAACAAGCCGTAGCCTCTTCCGTGCGAGAGGAACTTCACGCGTGCGTCAGCCTGACCCTGGTTCGCCTCGAAACTCAGAGGAAGCTTCCCATAGCCCGCGATGAGCCCGGGCCGGATTTCTTTATGGGTAGAGTTTCCACGTTCAGACGGGATATTCTTGGGAGCTTGCAGTCTGCCGTGAATCGAAAACAGGAAGGCTGCAACCAATACGCTCGACATACAACTGGCGTAGATCACGGTCCGCTTAGTCGCGGTCCTCACGGACGGAACGAGCTCGAGTAACATAAGCACCCCCACAGCCCAAAGGAATTCGAATCCCGACAATATATCCCTGTCTCGCAGGGGATGCAAGGTTTCATCTCCGACCACCACCGTGCCCGTCACGCTTACAACTAAGCCCGCCTCCTTTCTCCATGTCTCCTGAGCCAGTCAGACACCACGTCGGCGAAGCTATCGTCCCGAAAGTCTCCCCGGTAGATGATGCGGAACCTCCCGTCCTCAAGCTTCTCGCGGGACACGACCTTCAGGGCTCCCCGGTCGGTCTTGCCTTCCTCGTGGACCGCGATGGAAGTTGTCTGGATTCCGCGAGGTTCGTGAAGCACAGCTTCAGCCGGCCCTAAATAGCGCGAGAATAATCCACCTCACGACGGAGATTCTGGGCGCCGGCTCAGTTGCCTGGGAGGACGTGAAACCTCCAACGGGTTGTTTTCAGGTGCACCGTCGATCACCCAGAACGTCGGACTGCACCTACTGATCGGTAGGTAAACACGCTGGGCGACAAGGCGGGATCTAAATTCCTGAAGGCCGTTTTCGGCCAATGCGTTCAGTTTCGGCTCGACGAGTTTCGAAAATTAGACCGGTCACTCAATCTAAGGCCTATTCCCTAAGCAAAAGCCTGTTGTCGCAGCCGACTGTATCCGAACTTGAGACGCTCGCCCCGCCAAGGGGATACATTCGCGTGGATAGGCGCCAAACTGCCCAACTACACTATTTGGTAATGCCGACCTGGCTGAGTAGCCATGCACACTCAAAGGCCCTGTCCCTCACTTGGTCGTAGCGCCCTGAAGCGCCGCCGTGGCCGCCGGGGTCCATCTTCATCTTGAGCAGAACGGGGTTATCGTCTGTCTTCAGCGTGCGTGCTCTGGCGACAAACTTCGCCGCTTCCCAGTACGCCACCTGGCTGTCATTCAAGCTTTCCGTCAGCAGCATCGGTGGGTACGCCGCGCTGTGCAGGTTATCGTAAGGGCTGTACGAAAGGATATAGTCGTACACAGCCTTGTCGTTGGGGTTGCCCCACTCCGGATAGTCGGTGGTGGTCAACGGCAGCGTCGGGTCCATCATGTCATTCATGACATCGACGAAGGGCACGGCTAGGTGGACTGCCCTGAACAAGTCCGGACGCATGTTGACCACCGCACCCATGAGCAGTCCGCCGGCGCTTTCGCCCTCGATCAGGAGATGATCCCGGGAAGTCCACTTCTCCTGAATCAGGTACTCGGCACAGTCGATAAAGTCGTTAAACGTGTTCTTCTTGTTCATCAGCTTGCCGTCGTCGTGCCACTGCTCACCCATGTCGTTGCCGCCGCGGATGTGAGCGATCACGTAGGCCACACCGCGGTCCAGGAGGACCAGCCGCGAAGGCGAGAACGTCGCCGGCATGCCGAATCCATAGGCCCCGTAGGCATAGAGCAGGAGCGGGCGCGTGCCGTCGCGCTCAAACCCTTTTTTATAGACAATCGATAGGGGTACCTTGGCGCCGTCCCGCACCGTCACCCACTCGCGTTCGGAAACGTACTGAGAGGGATCGTAGCCCCCGGGCACTTCCTGCCGCTTCCGAAGGATCGACTTGGCGGTCTGAATATCGTAGTCGAAGACGCTCGAAGGCGTGATCAGGCTCTGATAGTTGTAGCGATAGGTCGTCGATGTGTACTCCGGCGTATTCCCTGGAAATGCCGCATAAACGGGTTCAGGAAATAAGATCGCGCTCCACTTCCTCGATTTAAAGTCGAAAATGCGCAGGCGGTTCAGCGCCTGCGACTTCTCCACCGAGACGGCAAAATCGCGGAACAGGTCGATGTCGGCGATCAGCACGCCATTGTCCTGGGGGATGAAGATCTTCCAGTTCTTCGGATTGGGGTCGCCTTCCGGCGCGGTGAAGACCTGAAAGTTCTTGGCGCCCTTGTCGCTGCGAATATAGAAAAGACCTTCGCGATGATCGAGGAAGTACCGGTGTTGTTTTTCACGGGGGAGGAGAACGGCGAAATCGGACTTCGGCTGATCGGCCTTCAAATAGCGGATCTCTGTTGTGTCGGTGCTCACGGCAGCGAGCATCAGGTACTTCTTATCGCGGGTCTTGCCTACGCCGATCCCGAAGGTTTCGTCCTTCTCCTCGTAGAGAGGTTCGTATTCCTTTTCTCCTAGCGTATGGCGCCACGCGCGGTTCGCGCGCTTGGTGATCGCGTCCTCGGTGGTTAGAAACAGGGTGCGATTGTCGGCGGCCCAGGCAAGGCTGTCGACACGCTCCAGCGTCTCCGGAAGCGTGGCGCCCGTCCGCAGGTCTTTGACTCGCAGTGTGAACTGCCGGTAACCAACGTAGTCGATCGTATAGGCAAGCAAATTCTGATCATCGCTCACCTCGAAGGCTCCGAGCTCGGCGAACTTCTTCCCCTTCCCCAGTTCGTTGAGGTCCAGCAGCACCTCTTCTCTCGCTTCCAGGCTGCCTTTCTTACGGCACCGGATCGGGTATTGCTTGCCTTCCTCGGTGCGCGAGTAATAGAGATAGTCCCCTCGCCGGACGGGGACATCCAGATCCGTTTGCTTGATGTGTGACAACATCTCGCTGTAGAGCGCATCCTCGAAGGGTTTCAAGCCCCGGGTCACAGCCGCGGTGTAGGCGTTCTCCTCCTCGAGGTATTTGATGACCGCAGGATTCGTCTTCTCGCGCAGCCAGAAATAATCGTCGACCACCGCGGTTCCATGGCGCGTTTCATGGTGGGCGATCACCGGTGCCATGGGCGGCTGCGGCGTCTGGCCGTGCAGCGGAACACCGGACACAAATCCGATGAGCGTAAGCAATCCAAGAGTACCGCGAATGAGCGACATCGTTCTGGCCCCCACCAGGCAAAATCGTTTCACGATCAACCTGGAATCTTCTTCTTGAGTTCGGAAACAGTAACGATTGTACATCATCCTGCTTTCATCCAGGCGTAATGAGAGGCTCGAGCGGGGATTCCTAACCCCGACTCTTTAGATGTGGCGGGACTTCGGCTAGCGAAGCGAGCTATTGCCTTGCGGCAGAGCAGGCGAGGGCTGTCTCCCTTCGTTTTCCACGACTCTTCCTCCCCTGGAAGAGTCCGCTGTGGGGTACTGGGAGGTCGCGCCGAGCAGTTGCATGAGCACTCCCGCCGCCGTACAGTGCCTCGCCACCCCCACAACGCTACCAAGACGATGAGGCGGTCATGGCTCGAATAGTCTCTGCGGCTAGCTCCTAATCTTTGTAGACATTCAAGAGTTGCAGTCTTGTCGCCTGAAGGCGGTCCTCAATGACGGGAACGAACCGCTTCAAGAGCTCATAGCCCAACTCTTTGTCTTTTTCTGATTTTTCCCGCAGGCACTTTCCATCCAGTGAGATGACCCGTGTGGGTTTTACCGTCCTGGCGGTGAACTTAAAGCGATAAGGCGAAGTGAGCCACGACCAGCCCAGAATGTCACCGTCTTCGAGGGTCGAAATCGTTAATGGTCCCCGTCCGTCAGAAGACACCTCCAACGCCACCCTGCCGTTGCGAATCAGATAAAAGTTGTCTGCTTCCTCACCCTCGCGAAAGATTACCTCGCCTTGGTCGAAGCGTGCGTTGCACGCGCATCCCACTAGAATCTGGAGGAGGCGTTCTTCCATGCCATTGAAAAAGGCATGCTCCGCCAGGATTTGTTGAAGTCCTTCCATATTAAGACCCTCCCCGTATAGGTTTTGCGAATGATTTAAGTTTTTCCGGATCTTCGGGTGTCTCGCCCATTGCCTTTTTGGGCAATCCACCCCCAAACAATACTGCTTGCCCGCTGCACGGCTCTGCCTACGTGAGCCTGGACTTGGAAAGACATTTCACTTGAGAAAGTGATCGGGTCTAGGACGGGAATCGCCAAAACGCGAACCTCCCGTGGAAAACCGATTTCAAGCGCCCGCATGATCTCGAGAATCTCGCCCAGGCCGACGAAGTGTGGGCTGGGAGCGCCGGCTTCAACCATAGCACTGAGCCTGATTTCCCGGACCTTCGACAAGCCAAAGTTCTCAGGAACATAGCTGTCAATCAAAAGCACCTTATCCCGATCCACAAATGAGTCCAGTAGCGCCAGACCAAAAAGCGCTGTCGATTGAACTTCGACTTCGTCGGGAAAGACGGCTGCGAGCCTTTCGGCAACGCGGATCCCTACGGCGTCATCCTTCAGCAATTCGTTCCCGAGTCCCAGCACCAGAATGGGTGGTGGAGGTAAGGGGCTTTCTCCTGGCGATCGCAGACCGGTCTTCTCATCATCATGGGTTGTTTCACATACACATCCTGAGGCAGCCTTCATCGCGAAACCGTCCGCAAGAGATTTCCGGCAGCGTCACGGATCGAGATTCTGAGTGACACCGCACCGGGAAGCGCGTGGGTTCCGCATCCGTGGCACGGGTCGTAAGCCCGGAATGCCATCTCCACCATGTTGAGGAGTCCCTGATCGTCGGCCTTCGATGCGTCCAGGAGAGCGCGTGCGACCTTGTCAACCGAGAGGGCGATTCGTGCCGCGTTGTTTTGTGTAGCGACAATCAGATTCGCGCGTGTGATGAGCCCGGCCTCATCGGTTTCATAATGGTGGAAGAGCGTCCCACGTGGCGCCTCGACCACGCCCATGCCGACTTTGGGAATCTCCGTGGGGAGCGTGCGCACTCTCTGGTCCACGATCTCGGGGTCGCTCGCGAGTTCCAGAAATCGTTCCGCGGCGTAAATCATCTCCACGATTCTCGCCCAGTGATTCGCCAGGGTATGATGAACAGGTTTGGCGCCCAGCACAGCATAGAGCTGCGAGTACGCCTCGTGTGCACGCGGAGTCGCCATACCGTTCGCGGCGTTGAGCCGCGCGAGCGGCGCGACGCTGTAGATGCCGGATTCTACGCCATCCACAAATCCTTTCCAGCCAATTTTTTTCAGAAAGGGGAACTTAATATAACTCCAGGGTTCAACATGCTCCTCTATGGCATCCAAGTATTCGCACGCCGTAAAGCTCCCGAACTCCTTTCCCTCCGGGTCGACAACTCGAATTCGTCCATCGTAAAAATTGACGCGATTCCTCTCGTCGACCATTCCCATGTAGTAGGTGCGGTGGGTATACATTTCTGAGGTGATGGTCGCGACGTATTCTTGATTCTTCAGAACGATGTCCTCGAATTTGGCCAGAGTGAATAGGGCAAAATCCAAGCCTTTCTTGGCTGTTTCAACAAATCTCGGCTGGTCGGCAGGGTTCATCGGCTTTGCCACCCCGCCAGGCAACCCGAAGACCGGGTGAATGGCTTTACCTCCGAGATAAGCCATGAGTTCACGGAGTTCCTTGCGCATGGCAATGACACTCCGACCCACCTCCACACCCACCTTGCCCAGAACACCCAGGATATTTCGTTCGGCCTTCGGGGCGGTGGGACCAACGATGAAATCCGGACCACCCAGGAAGAAAAAATGAAGCGCGTGGTCTTCGAGCATGAAGATGCTGTAAAGCATCTCACGCAGCATTTTGGCAGCGGGCGGGGGATCGACTTGGAAGAGGGCGTCCAGAGCTTTGGTGCTCGCCATGTGATGGGCAGTAGGACACACACCGCAGATCCGCGAGGTAATCTGTGGCATTTCCTCGGCAGGCCGCCCCACCGCAAATTGTTCGAAACCCCGGAGCTCCGGGACCTGGAAGTAAGCGCGGCTCACCTTGCCGTCGTCGCCAAGGAAGATTTCAATCTTGCCGTGGCCCTCCAGCCTGGTGATGGGGTCGATGGTAATCTTTTGAGCCATGATGCACCTCTAGACAGTTTGACGCTTGCGCTCCAGGTATGATGCCGGCGCACTGTAGCGATAAAACGTTCCCGCGGGGTCTGGTAAACCCTCGAAGGCTTTGGCCAGGGCCTTCTCAT
>Ga0326728_10003710_pt1 | contig 46696 bp, 48 predicted proteins | sample MB3enrmetagenome_FD_207602 | JGI IMG/M metagenome (GOLD analysis project Ga0326728, IMG submission 207602) | Lab enriched peat soil microbial communities from McLean, Ithaca, NY, United States - MB31MN | ecosystem: Environmental > Terrestrial > Soil > Wetlands > Peat | place: USA: New York...
CTGATCACGCCCATCGCCATGGAGAAAGGGCTGCGCTTCGCTATCCGCGAGGGCGGCCATACCGTCGGCGCCGGGACTGTCGCCGAAATTTTGAAGTAGAGCAGTTAGCCGTAGGGCCGAACGGCATTCGGCCACGGGGCCGAGCGCCGCTCGACCCTACAACTTGGAGAGCGATGCTACATCAGAAAATCAGAATTCGCCTGAAGGCATACGATCACAGAATTCTTGACCAGTCGGCAGCGGAAATCGTCTCGACGGCGAAACGCACGGGCGCGCAGGTGGCGGGACCCATTCCCTTGCCTACGCTCAAGAACAAGTATTGCGTGCTGCGTTCACCCCACACGGACAAGAAATCACGTGAGCAGTTCGAGATTCGAACGCACAAGCGGCTGGTCGATATCCTCGAGCCGACCTCAGGAACCATCGAGGCCTTGACCAAGCTCGATTTGCCTTCGGGAGTGGACATCGAAATCAAGGCGTTTGGCAAAGAGCATACGAAGTAATGCTGTCCGTTGTCAGTTGTCCGCAGCCAGTTGCCAGCCTCTCGGTGCGACGGACCACGGACCACGGACCACGGACAACTGACAAGTGATGAACATGGTAAATGCGATACTCGGTAAGAAGCTCGGCATGACGCAGGTTTTCGCTGAGAACGGCGACATGATTCCGGTGACAGTGCTAAAAGCCGGTCCTTGCGTGGTGGTGCAGCGCAAGACGTCGCAGACAGATGGCTATGAGGCCGCGCAATTGGGATTGGTGGAAGTTCCCCCTCCCCGGCGAGTGAAAAAGCCCCTGGAGGGACACTTCAAGAAGGCGAACGCGAATCCTGTGCGTTTCCTTCGCGAGGTGCGCCTGGCGCAGGACGGCGGCGACATAAAAGTCGGTGACAAGGTTCTGGTGGATGTCTTCGCGGTCAACGACCGTGTCGATGTTGTCGGCGTCTCGAAGGGGCGGGGGTTTGCGGGATTCCATAAGCGGCACCACTTTGGTGGAGGCGGCGGGGCGCACGGCTCCATGTTCCATCGTGCGCCGGGCTCGATTGGCGCCTCGGCATTTCCCTCACGAGTTATGAAGGGTATGCGCGCCGCAGGCCATATGGGGAACGCACAGGTGACCACGCGGAATCTGCGGGTGGTTCAGGTGCTCCTGGACGACAATACGCTTCTGGTGGAAGGCTCCGTCCCCGGTCCGCAGGGCGGCTACGTGTTAGTGCACAAGGCCAAGGCGCCCCATAAGTGACAGCAGGCAGAAAGCAGTAGGCAGAAGGACGAACATGGCAACCGTTGAAGTGAAAAACCTTGAAGGGCAGACGTTGCGGGACCTCCAGGTCGCGGACGAGATTTTCGGCGCGAAGCCCAACCAGAGTCTGCTTTGGGAAGCGGTCAAGCAGTACTTAGCCAGCCAGCGCCGCGGCACTCACAAAACCAAAAGCCGCGGCGAAGTGAGCGGCGGCGGCAAGAAACCGTGGCGGCAGAAGGGAACAGGGCGGGCGCGCGTGGGGAGCATCCGCAGTTCCATTTGGCGGCATGGCTCGATTGCCCACGGCCCTCAGCCGCGCGATTACTCCTACGCGCTTCCGAAAGGAATGCTGCGCGGGGCTTTACGCTCTGCGTTGGCGGTGAAATTTCAGGACCACAATCTGACGGTGGTGGATCAGTTCAATTTGGACGAGCCCAAGACCAAGGGCTTTTCCGGGGCGCTCCAGAAGTTGGGATTGGAGAAGAGCGTGCTGGTGGTGGACGATGCGGTCAGCCGCAACCTGGAACTCTCCTCACGGAACGTGAAAGGCTGTGAGTTGGTCCGCCGGCACGAACTGCATCCCTACCACGTGCTGAGTCACAACCAGATGCTCATTTCTGAGGGGGCGCTGACGCGGCTCCAGGAGGCGCTGCGATGAATAGGAGTCCTTACCAAATCTTGCAGAAGCCCATTGTTACGGAAAAGAGTGTGGCGGTGAAAGAGAACGACCGGACTCTGTGCTTTAAAGTTGATCCGCACGCCACCAAAACCGAGATTAAGGAAGCTGTTCAGATCATTTTCAAAGTCAAAGTGGATTCGGTGCACACATCCACCTTTGTGGGCAAGGAACGCCGCCGGGGCAAAACGGTTGGTCACCGTCCGGAATGGAAGAAGGCTTACGTTAAGCTCCGGTCGGGAGAGAAAACCCCGGAGTACACCGATATTGCGTAAGCAAGTTTGATGAGTCGAGCGGCGCGTGCCGCGGAAGATGAAGGTTATGGGAATCAAAACTTACCGACCCTATACGGAAACACGGCGGTTTCAGACTGGCCTAACCTTTGAGGAAATCACTACCTCGCAGCCGTACAAGCCACTCTTGGAACCGAAAACCCGCATTTCAGGCCGGAACAACCAAGGGGAAATCACGATCTGGCGCCGCGGTGGCGGCCACAAGCGCCACTATCGCGTGATTGACTTCAAACGCGACAAAACCGGTATTCCCGCGCGCGTGGCTACGATCGAGTACGACCCGAATCGCTCTGCCTTTATCGCCCTGTTGAGCTATGCCGATGGCGACAAGCGTTACATCCTTTATCCGCAGGGCTTGAAAGTGGGGGACCATGTGGTTTCCGGCCCGGAAGCGGATATCGTGACCGGCAACTCGCTGCCATTGAAGAACATTCCCGTGGGAACCATGATCCATAATATCGAGCTGCGTCCCGGGAAGGGAGGCCAGATGGTTCGCAGCGCCGGTGGCTCGGCTCAGTTGTTGGCCAAAGATGGCGAGTACGCCCAGGTGCGACTGCCCTCGGGGGAAGTTCGCAAAGTGTTCATTGAGTGCGTGGCCACCATCGGACAAGTGGGAAACCTGGACCACGAGAACATCTCCATCGGCAAGGCCGGCCGCAAGCGTTGGATGGGAATTCGTCCCACGGTGCGCGGCGTGGCTATGAACCCCGTGGATCACCCGCTGGGCGGCGGGGAAGGGAAAACATCCGGTGGCCGCCATCCCGTGACGCCCTGGGGCCAGCCAACGCGCGGTTACAAGACCCGGAACAACAAGTCTACGGACCGTTACATCGTCAAGCGGCGTGAGAAGAAATAAAGGGAGGACAACTTGGGAAGGTCGCTGAAAAAGGGTCCGTTTGTGGACGATCACTTGATGAGAAAGATCGAGCTGCTCAACCGGCGGTTCGAGAAGAAAGTCGTAAAGACCTGGTCGCGGCGGTCCACGATTGTGCCCGAGATGATCGGACACACGGTAGCCGTCCACAACGGCAAAAAGTTTATCCCCGTGTACATCACGGAGAACATGGTGGGACACAAGCTGGGCGAGTTCTCACCGACCCGCACTTTTAAGGGGCACGGAGTGAAAGTCGCGGCAGAGAAAGCCGCCGCGGCAGCGGCGCCTCCTCCGGTCACGGGTGGCCCGAAGGCGGCAGCGCCTCCGGCAGGGGCAGGAGGCGGCAGCTAATTCTCGGGTCATTGACCCCCGAAGTTCAGGTGAATCGATGGAAGCAAGCGCCACTTACAAATACATACGAATCTCGCCGCAGAAGGCTCGGTTGGTCGTAGACCAGATCCGCGGCAAGAGCGTCAGCGAAGCATTCAGTATTCTGAATTTCACCAAAAAGCGCGTGACGCATGACGTCGAGAAGATTCTGCGCTCGGCGGTTTCCAATGCCGAGCAGAAGTCAGAAAATCTCGATGTTGACGATCTGGTGGTCACCAGAATTTTCGTCAACGAGGGTCCGCGGCAAAAGCGCGTTCGGCCGGCTCCCATGGGTCGTGCCTTTCGGTACCAGCGCCGGACTAGTTCGATCACGGTCGTGGTGGCAGCGCCGGAGAAGTAGCAAGGAAGCTATCAGCAGTCAGCTATCGGCTAAGGCAACTAGCTGAACGCTGGGAGCTGAGGGCTGAAAGCTAAGGAGGCATAGGGTGGGTCAGAAAGTTCATCCTTACGGGTTTCGCCTGGGATATAACAAAACGTGGAAATCACGTTGGTTCGCCAAGAAGGAATATGCGGACCTGCTCCACGAAGACCTGAAGCTCAAGAAGCGGCTTAAAGATCAGCTTAAGGCTGCCGGCGTGGCGTCGATTGAAGTTGAGCGCCCCGGCAACAAGCTCAAGGTCACCATCTTCACCGCGCGACCGGGCATTATTATTGGGCGCAAGGGTGCGGAAATCGACCGCCTCCGGCAGGAAATTCAGAAGCGCACAGGCCGCGAGGTGCTGCCCATCAATATTCAGGAAGTTCACCGCCCGGAGCTGAATGCGCAACTCGTAGCGGAAGCGATCTGCCTGCAACTCGAAAAGCGTGTGGCCTTTCGCCGCGCCATGCGAAAAGCAGTGGATTCGGCCCTGCGGTTTGGCTGCAAAGGAATCAAGATCCGCTGCGGCGGCCGCCTGAACGGCGCGGAAATTGCGCGGTCGGAGTGGTACTTGCAAGGCCGCTTGCCGCTGCACACGTTGCGGGCCGATATCGATTACGGGCAGGCCGAAGCGCGGACTACCTACGGCGTGATAGGCGTGAAGTGCTGGATTTACAACGGTGAAATCTTGGAGCAAAAGCGCCGAGTGGTAAAGCCCGCTGCTGAATCTGTGGCGGCTGCTCCGGTGGCGCCAGAGAAGCCTCCAGTGGCCAGTCCAGGCGCGTTAAGGAATGGCCTGGATACACCAACTGCGAGCTGAACATCTAGAACTGAGAATGAAATCATGTTAATGCCGAGCAAAGTGAAGTATCGCAAGCAACAGCGCGGGCGCATGTGCGGCAAGGCTTGGCGCGGTTCCGACATGTCCTTCGGGGACTATGGTTTGAAGGTCCTCGCGGCCGGCTGGATTTCCGACCGGCAGATTGAAGCCAGCCGCGTGGCCATTATGCGTTTCATCAAACGCGGTGGAAAGCTATGGATTCGAATTTTTCCCGACAAGCCGGTAACCAAGAAACCCGCCGAAACCCGCATGGGCAAAGGCAAGGGTGCCCCTGAATTTTGGGTGGCGGTGGTGAAGCCGGGACGGATTTTGTTTGAAATAGAAGGCGTGCCGGAAACGGATGCTCGCGAGGCCATGCGGCTGGCCAGTCATAAGCTGCCGCTGCCCACACAATTCGTGTCGCGCGCCCAATCAGTTTAGCCGGCGGTGGAGTGGAGCTCATGAAGCTGGAGAAGGACAAGCGATGGAAGTGGCCCGCAGAAAATATGCGGGAGTGGACCGATGCCGAGTTGAAAACTCGCGAACGTGAGTTTTCCGACCAACTCTTTCGACTGAAATTCCAGATGGCGGGCGGTCAATCGGAACATCTGACCACCGTCCGGGAGCTGCGCAAGGGGATCGCGAGAGTAAAGACATTGATGCGTGAGCGCCAGATCGGCGCAACCCAAACGAAGTAGGTGCAAGGTGACGGAAACAGCGGGCGAACAGGCGCAGAGCGCCAGTCAAGGGAAGCGGCAAGAAAAGGTCGGGGTAGTCACCAGCAATAAGATGCAGAAGACGGTGGTGATTACCGTGGAGCGGCAGGTTATCCATCCGCTTTACAAGCGCGTGGTGCGGCGGTCGAAGAACTTTCTGGCGCACGACGAGAAGAACGAGTGTCGTGTGGGCGACACGGTAAGAATTCAGGAGACCCGTCCCCTGAGCAGCCGCAAGCGCTGGCGAGTGGTGGAAATTGTCACCAAGGCGACATTGGTCGCGCCCGTGCCGGAGGTGGAAGTATGATCGGAATGCGGACCATTCTCCAGGTGGCGGACAACTCCGGAGCGCGCAAGCTTTCCTGCATCCTGCCCTTGGGCGGCGATGTGGGGTTGCAGGCGGGCTTGGGCGATATCATTACTGCAGCGGTAAAAGAGGCGGCTCCTGACAGCGCCATTCCCAAGGGCAAAGTTGTGAAGTGCGTCATCGTCCGGATGCGAAAGGAGCAGCGGCGGCGGGATGGCAGCTATATCCGCTTCGATGAGAATGCCGCGGTGCTGATCAATGACGTGGGCGAGCCGGTCGGAACGCGCGTCTTCGGGCCGGTGGCAAGGGAACTGCGCGAAAAGAAATTCCTGAAGATCGTTTCTTTGGCGCCTGAGGTTTTGTAAAAGCAGTGGTCAGTGACTAGTGGTTAGTGGATGGACAGAATGCTCTGAACCCAGGAAATAGGCGGCTGACTACTGCGAAGTGCGGAGAGAGTCAATGGATATCCGTAAGAACGACATCGTACAAGTGATGGCGGGGCGAAGCCGCGGGCCTTCCGGGCAGCCGACACGGGGAAGGGTTCTGGAAGTTGAGCCCGGCAAGCAGAGGATTTACGTCGAGCACGTGAACATGGTAAAGCGCCACGTGCGGCCCAACCCCGCCAAGCAGATTCGCGGCGGAATTCTGGAGAAGGAAGGCCCCATCCATGTTTCCAACGTGGCGCTGGTTTGCAGCGAATGTGGGCCCACCCGCATCCAGCACCGCGAAATGGCGGAAGGCAAGAAAGTGCGCATTTGTGCCAAGTGCGAAAAATCTCTGGATAAGTAAAGGCCGGGAGGAACGAAAGCAACATGGCTCCGAGAATAAAAGAACGATACCAAAAGGAAGTCGTGCCGGCCCTGGTGAAGGAATTCAGTTACACCAACGCGAACGCCGTTCCGCGCCTGCGCAAAATTGTCGTCAACATGGGCCTGGGGGAAGCCATTCAAAACGCCAAGCTGCTCGATTCGGCCGCCCAGGAACTGGGGCAGATCACCGGACAGAAGCCCGTTATCACGCGTGCGCGAAAGTCGATCGCCAATTTCAAGCTGCGGAAGAACATGCCGATTGGGGCGGTGGTGACCTTGCGTGGCGATCGCATGTATGAGTTCTTTGATCGCCTGACCAACGTCGCCATGCCGCGCGTTCGCGATTTTCGTGGCGTCTCCACGCGCGCCTTCGACGGCCGGGGAAATTACACGCTGGGACTGCGGGACCAGTTGGTGTTTCCGGAAATTGATTACGCAAAAGTCGACAAAACCAAGGGCATGAACATTACGATTGTAACCGATGCCAAGACCGACGCTGAGGCCATGGCGTTACTGCGGCACATGGGGATGCCCTTCCGTTCGGAAGCGGTACGCCGCCAGGCCGTGGTGCAGGCCAGTGAAAAGGCAGGGGGGTAAAACGTGGCACGCTCTTCCATGATGGCTAAATTGCGCAGGAAGCCGAAATTCAAGATTCGGCACCGGAATCGCTGTCTGATTTGCGGGCGGCCGCGTGGTTACATCGGCAAGTTCAAAATGTGCCGTCTCCATTTCCGGGAATTGGCGCTGCGGGGTGATATCCCTGGCGTCATTAAATCAAGCTGGTAACTCTGGACGAAAGGTTCAGCCAGCGCAAAATCGGGAGTCTTATGTCAGCCGTTACTGATCCTATCGCCGATATGCTCACTCGAATCCGCAACGGGATTCAAGCGCGTCATCCGCGGGTGGATATGCCCTCCTCGAAACTCAAGGTGGAGGTGGCCCGGATCTTAAAGGAAGAAGGCTACATCAGTAACTTCAAGGTAGGCGACGAAGGCAAGAAGAAAGTCTTGAAGGTCTTCTTGAAGTATGCGACCGACGGCACGAACGCTATCGCCAGCATCGACCGAGTTTCGAAACCCGGCCGGCGCGTCTACGTCGGCGCGCATGAGGTTCCCCGTATCCTGGGGGGGCTAGGTGTGAGCATTCTCACGACGCCGCGTGGTGTGCTGACCGGCAAGGCCGCCCGCAAGGCGGGAGTCGGTGGTGAAGTGCTTTGTAGTGTATCTTAGCTTACAGCCTATAGCTGACAGCTAACAGATACTGTCGGCTGCTAGCTGTTGGCTCAGTCAGATTAACGAGCCAGATGCGAACAAAACTATGTCGAGAATAGGCCGAAAAATAATTGCTTTGCCTGCGGGAGTTACTGTGCAGACAGAGGGGCTGTCTGTGGCGGTGAAGGGGCCCAAGGGAACTTTGCGGATTCCCCTCCCTCGGGGAATCCAGTTCGAAAAACAGGACGGCCATTTGCTCCTGAAGCGTGAAACGGACGAACAGGCAGCTTTGCATGGGCTGGCTCGAAGTCTGCTCGCGAACGCCGTTCATGGTGTGACCCAAGGTTTTGAAAGGCACCTGGACATTGTCGGGATCGGCTATCGCGCCGAGTCTAAAGGCAAGTCGGTGACGTTTACCCTGGGTTATTCGCATCCTATCGAGTTCCCGCTTCCCGACGGGGTCACCATCAGTGTGGAGAAGCAAACACATCTCATTGTCAGCGGCGCGGATAAACAACTGGTTGGGCACGTAGCCGCGAAGATTCGTGGCTTGCGGCCTCCCGACCCGTACAAGAACAAGGGTATCCGCTACACCGGCGAGCGCCTGAAGAAGAAGGTCGGCAAGGCTGCGGCGGCTGCCGGTGGTGGTGGTGCAGGCAAGGCGGGATAGAAGAACAGTGACAAGTGATGAGTGAAGAGTGACAAGCAAGATAGCGCTGTTGCGAGCGGGGAGCGACGAATGACAGGCAAGAAGGGGAATCGTTATGCAGGGATGGCCGGCGAGTCGGTGCCGGCTCGTCACTCGTCACTCGATACTCGTTACGGCATTTCAGCGGAGATCTCCTGATGTTACAGACAGTTTCCAAAGACGCGGCGCGCCGCCGGATTCACGTGCGAATTCGCGCCCGAGTGAGCGGACGGGCCCCCTCGCCACGTTTAAATGTTTTTCGGTCGCTCAAGCACATTTATGCCCAGGTGGTTGATGACACCCGCGGCCACACCCTAGTGACGGCGTCTACCCGCGATAAGGAAGTGCGCAAAACGCTCAAGGGCGGCGGGAACATCGCCGCCGCAAAGGTGGTGGGGCAAGTTCTGGCCCAGCGCGCCATCGCCGCGGGAATTCCCGGTGTGGTATTTGACCGGGGCGGCTATGCCTACCACGGGCGCGTCAAAGCGCTGGCCGACGCTGCTCGCGCGGCAGGGCTGAAATTTTAGGGGATACGGCAGGAGGAAGACTTGGCCAATCGGATTGACCCGAACGCGTTGCAACTCAAGGACCAGGTGATCGCGATCAATCGCGTCACCAAGGTCGTCAAAGGCGGAAAGAACTTAAGTTTTGCGGCGTTGGTCGTCGTGGGTGACGGTGCCGGCATTGTCGGTTATGGGTCCGGCAAGGCGCGCGAAGTCCCCATGGCGATTCGCAAAGGGATCGAGTCCGCGAAGAAATCGCTGGCCAAGGTGAACATATCACAGGGATCGATTCCCCACACCGTCACGGGCCATTACGGGGCAGGCAGAGTGTTGTTGAAGCCCGCACCGCCTGGAACGGGAGTGATCGCCGGCGGCGCGGTGCGCGCCGTGGTGGAAGCGGCGGGGATTCAAAACGTGCTGACCAAATCCTTGGGCACCACTAACCCCTATAACGTGGTAAAGGCGACCATGGATGCTCTGCTCCGGTTGCGCGACCTGCAAGAGGTCGCCAACACGCGCGGCAAAGGTCCGGAAGAAATCTAGCGAGGTTGAGGAACTGTGGCGGAAAAGACCCTCAAGATGATTCGAATTAAGTGGGTGAGAAGCGGGATCGGATTCACCCACCACCAGAAAACGATCGTGCGGAGCTTGGGTTTGAACAAGTTGAACCACACGGTGGTGCGCCCTGATACTCCCCAAATTCGGGGGATCGTAGCCGCCGTGCCCCACCTGCTGGAGATTGTCCCTGAGCCGCTGGCTCCGGTTTGGGCGTCGATCCCGGAATACGAGGTTCACGCCCCGGCGGCTGCGCCCACAGAACCCGCCCAAGCCACCCCCGTAGTGACAACGGAAGCGGTGGGCGATGCGGTTGCAGCGCAACCTGAGCCCCCAGAAGTCAAGTCGGCAGACGCAGGGCATGAGAAAGAGTCCTTGCCGGAGGGAAGTGAACCGGCGCCGGAGAGCAAGGAATAGGCAGAAGACATATGGCGACACACATTGGAACACTTCGACCGCCGGTGGGGGCCAATAAGCGCTCCAAACGGATCGGGCAGGGAATGGGATCAGGACACGGCAAAACGGCCACCCGCGGCTCGAAAGGCCAGCGGTCAAGGGCGGGCATGCGCATGCGGCCGGGCTTCGAGGGCGGCCAGATGCCGCTCCACCGCCGCCTCCCTAAACGGGGCTTCACTAATATTTTTCGCAAGCATTACGCCGTCGTGAACCTGAGGGACCTTACGGATTTCAAACCGGAAGAGAAGATTACACCGGAGCTTCTCGTTGCCCGTGGCTTGGTGAAGCAACTTGGTGCGGGATTAAAGGTTTTGGGTGACGGCGAGCTGAAGTCTCCGCTGCACGTGTCCGCACACTTGTTTTCCAAGTCCGCCCTGGAGAAGATCGAGAAAGCTGGGGGGAAGGCAGAGGTCCTTTCGTAATGCTCGAATCTCTGAAAAGCATCACCGAGATTCCGGATCTACGAAAACGCATCCTCTTCACCCTGGGGATGCTTGCGGTATACCGGTTGGGGGCATTTATCCCTACGCCCGGTATCAATGCCGATGTTCTTGAACAGGCGTTCAGCCAAATGGGTGGCTCGCTGTTTGGACTGCTGTCGATGTTCTCCGGCGGCAGCCTGCGGCGTCTGACGGTTTTTGCTTTAGGAATCATGCCGTACATTACGGCTTCGATCATCCTTCAACTGCTCACTGTGGTTTCGCCGCACCTGGAGAAACTCAAGAAGGAAGGCGACCTAGGCCGCAAGAAAATAACCGATTATACCCGTTGGATGACGGTGGGTTTGAGTGCCTTCCAGGCTTTTGGCGTGGCTATCGGCCTGGAGAAGTATACAGGCCAGGGGCTTCCTCTGGTCAATCAACCGGGCCCTGCTTTTGTTTTCACCACCGTGCTGACACTGACGACGGGAGCTGTTTTTATAATGTGGTTGGGCGAGCAGATCACCACCCGCGGCATTGGCAATGGAATGTCGCTGTTGATTTTTACCGGAATCGTAGTGGGGCTTCCACGGGCTGCGGCGGACCTTTATGAAAAGGTCTTCGTCAATCACACCTGGAATTTGCTTGTGCTCATTTTACTTCTCGCCTTCATGGTGGCCATTGTCGCGGGCATCGTTTTTGTGGAACGCGGTGAACGACGTATTCCCATCCAGTATGCGAAACGGGTGGTGGGACGCAGAATCATGGGTGGGGTGTCCACCCACTTGCCGCTCAAGGTGAACAGCGGCGGCGTGATGCCGATTATTTTTGCGGTTTCGATTTTAACCTTTCCACAAACGCTTGGTTTATTTCGCCTGGATCAAAGTAGTATCGTCTTCATCCGTTATCTCGGCGCCGGCCTGAACTGGTTTTCCAAGGTTTTTGCCTACGGGGAGCCTCTCTATACGCTGACGTACGTCATCATGATCATTTTCTTTGCCCACTTCTACCTTTCGATTGTCTACAACCCTGACGAGGTTGCTGACAACGTAAAGAAGCAGGGTGGGTTCATGCCGGGAATCCGGCCGGGCAAGCGCACCGCTGACTACCTGGATGATGTCCTGACGAAAATCACGTGGGTGGGTGGCTTCTACCTGGCCTTGGTGGCGCTCATTCCTGAACTCATGCTGGCGGGGCTTCGCCTGAACCACCTGCCGGCCTGGATGGGTGCCGCATGGTTTGACGCCCACCTGCCGCCATGGGTCCTGCATGGGCTGGGCGTGCAGTTTTATTTTGGTGGAACGTCCCTCCTGATCGTGGTGGGAGTGGCTATGGACACCGTCCAACAGGTGGAAGCTCAGCTCATCATGCGGCATTACGAAGGCTTCCTGAAGAAAGGGCGGATCCGGGGACGGCGGTCGGCTTGATCGGGGGTTCGGAGGGAAGTCATGCGAGCGCATGCTCTGATCTTTCTGGGGGCACCAGGCGCAGGAAAGGGAACGCAAGCGCGGGAAGTCGCCAAGTATTTTGGCATTCCGCAGATTTCCACCGGTGACATCTTACGCGACGCGGTGAAGAAACAAACACCGCTGGGATTGGCGGCGAAGGCCAAGATGGAATCCGGTGGGCTGGTCCCCGACGAAGTGGTTTGTGGCATCGTGGAAGAACGCATCAACGAACCGGATTGCCGGAACGGTTTCATCCTCGACGGTTTTCCGCGCACCATCACGCAAGCGCAGTTTGTGGAAAGGATGCTGGCAACGAAGGGCAAAGGGCGTCCGCAGGTGCTGGATATCGAGGTGAGTGAAGAGATGCTCCTGAAACGACTCACCGGTCGGTTGACATGTTCTGTGTGCGGAGAGATCTACAACGTCTACTTCAATCCGCCCAAGGTCGAGGGGATCTGTGATAAGGACGGCGGAAGGTTGCTGCACCGGGCCGACGATAACGAGTCCACCATCCGGCAGCGGCTGGAAGCCTACCATAAGCAAACCAGTCCTTTGATCGACTACTATCGAGGTCAAGGGGTGTTGCTGACAGTGGACGGCAATAAGGAGCCCGAGGCGATTGCCAAAGGCCTGTTGGATTATCTTTCAAAGGCATGATTATCTGTAAGTCACCGGCTGAAATCGAGAAGTTGCGGCGCAGCGGCAGGACGGTCCGTCAGGTCTTGGGCGAGATACGCGAGCAGGCGCGGCCAGGGGTTACTACGCTTGACCTCGAGAAGTTTGTGGCCAGGCGGCTGAAGGAACTGGGGGCGCGGCCCGCATTCAAGGGCTACCGCGGATATCCGTGTTGTTTGTGCGCCTCGGTCAACGATGAGATTATTCACGGCATCCCATCTGATCGCCGCACGCTTAGGGAAGGTGACATAGTCAGCCTGGATACGGGCGTGGTGCTGGATGGTTACTATGGCGATTCTGCCATAACCGTCCCCGTAGGAGCCATTAGCGAATCCGCTCGTCGCTTATTGAAGGTGACGGAAGAAGCCCTGGAGTTGGCGCTCCAAAAAGTTAGGTTGGGCAATCGCTTGGGTGATATTTCCGCAACTGTGCAACAGTATGCGGAGAAAAACGGTTACTCGGTGGTGAGGGAGTTTGTGGGCCACGGGATTGGCAAGGCGATGCATGAGGAACCGCAGATTCCCAATTTTGGCCAAGCGGGCCATGGGCCCTTGCTGAAAGAGGGCATGGTTTTTGCCATTGAACCCATGGTGAATGCCGGCGGGGCCGCGGTGCGAGTCCTGGAGGATAACTGGACAGCCGTCACGGTTGACGGTACGCTGTCGGCGCACTTTGAGCACATGGTCGCGGTCACCCAGAATGGACCCGACGTTTTGACCCGGTTGTAACTAGTTGTAAGCTAAGGCACCGGGCGACTTTCAAGGACGCCGGGTTGCAATGGGATGGCGGGAAGCCGATAGTTGAAGGCTGCTGGCTGAGAGCTGAGAGCTAAAAAGTATGGCGAAGGAAGATGCAATCGAAGTTACGGCTACGGTGCTGGAAGCATTACCCAATGCAATGTTTCGAGTTGAATTAGACAACAAGCACCAGGTTCTAGCCCATATTTCGGGAAAGATGCGGAAGAACTTTATCCGCATCCTCCCGGGAGACAAAGTTGCAGTGGAGTTGTCTCCCTACGACCTGACGCGGGGCCGGATTGTGTTCCGGTACAAGTAGGGTTTAGGCCTAAGGAACTGGGGCTAGGGAAAGCTCGAAGCCCGAAAATCGAAACGTGGGACGAATACCGAACTTCGATTCGCAATCCTGGTGCCGGGCGCTGAAGATTAGACGAGGGTGATTTATGAAGGTGCGGTCGTCAGTAAAGAAGATTTGCTCCAAGTGCAAGATCGTTCGACGGCGCGGAGTGGTACGGGTGATTTGCGAGAACCCCAAGCACAAGCAGCGGCAGGGATGATTTGGGCCGGCGCCACGCGCCTGGATTCTTACCGTGTTGCGCCAAGGTGGTTGAGACGGGAGGCTTGAAATGGCCAGAATTTCGGGTGTGGATTTGCCGCCCAAGAAACGTGCGGAAATTGGCCTGACTTATATTTATGGTATCGGCCGGGCACGGTCACTTTCCATACTTATGCGGGCGGGCATCGATCCGAACAAGAAAATTAAGGACCTGACCGAAGACGAGACCAGCAAAATCCGTGCGATCCTGGAAGAAGAGGGGGCAGTGGAAGGCGACCTGCGCAAAGAGACCGCGATGAACATCCGGCGGCTGATCGAAGTCGGATCGTACCGCGGGATGCGGCATCGGCGTAGTCTTCCCGTCCGCGGCCAGCGCACCCACACGAACGCGCGGACGCGCAAAGGCCCGCGCAAAGGCACGGTCGCCAACAAGAAGCGGTCCATGGCGAAGACGTAAGAACATGCAGCCAGCAATCAGCTTTCAGCGTTAAGCTTAAACCCTGTAGGTTAGCTGGCGGCTGGAAGGTGAGAGCTGAGAACTGAGAGTTGAGAGCAACTATGGCGAAAGCGGCGGCAAAAGCAGGCAAGAAAAAGGTTTTCAAGAAGAAGGAAAAACGCATTGTCCCCACGGGAATTGTGCATGTCGAGGCCACGTTTAATAACACGCATGTGGCCATTACGGATTCGGACGGTCGGGTGATTTGCTGGTCGAGCGCGGGTTCGCTGGGCTTCAAGGGTTCGCGCAAGGGCACGCCCTTTGCCGCGCAGCAAGCGGCGATGCGCGTGGCCAATGCGGCTCGCGACCACGGCATGCGCAGCGTGGAAGTGCGGGTGAAAGGGCCGGGGGCCGGACGGGAGTCAGCCATTCGGGCGCTGGCCACTGCCGGGCTGGAAGTGCGGAATATCAAAGACGTGACACCCATTCCGCACAACGGCTGCCGCCCGCCTAAGCGCCGAAGAGTTTAGGACGATATCGGAAGTTCGCGATTCGTTCCTGAGGAGGTTAGTTTGGCAAGATATCGTGATGCGGTTTGCCGGCTGTGCCGGCGCGAAGGGGTCAAGCTGTTTCTAAAGGGACAGCGGTGCTTGACGGACAAGTGCGAAATCGAAAAGCGCAACTTTGCCCCGGGACAACATGGAAAGTCCCGGCGGCCTAAGATCGTCGGGTACGGACTGCAACTGCGCGAGAAACAGAAACTGCGTCGTCTTTACGGCATCCTGGAAGACCAGTTTCGCAGCTATTTTGAGAAGGCCGCGCGGATGAAAGGTGTGACCGGGGAGAACCTGTTGCTGATGCTGGAGCGTCGCTTGGACAATGCGGTTTACCGGCTAGGCCTGGCTTCTTCGCGCGCCGCGGCGCGCCAATTGGTGCGTCACGGCCATATTCAGGTTTCGGGGCGCAAGGTGAACATCCCCTCGTTCGTCGTCGCCCCCGGTCAGGAGATCGCCGTGCGTGAAACGAGCCGGACCATGGCGGCAGTGCAACGCGCCCTCGATCTTTCCGGAGGGCGGAATGTTCCACCCTGGCTGCAATTGGACCGCGAAGGCTTGAAGGCGAAGGTTATCTCGTTGCCTAAACGCGAGGACGTGAATTTCCCGATTCAGGAACAGATGGTCGTCGAGCTGTACTCGAAGTAGTAGAGATCTGCGTGCACGCGAGGTGGCCCGCCAAGGTGGGCCCCAAGGGAGGTTAGAAAGCGATGCTTTGGAAAGGATTCCAGAAACCGAAGCGCTTGGTAGCAAACACGGATACGTTGACGGACAAGTATGGACAGTTTTCCGCGCAACCCTTTGAGCGTGGCTTCGGGACGACAATCGGCAACGCCCTGCGCCGCGTGCTGCTTTCCTCGATTGAGGGAGCGGCCATCACCGCGGTTCGCATCGAAGGCGTCATGCACGAATTCTCATCCATCCCGGGTGTGGTTGAAGACGCCACGGATATCATTTTGAACTTGAAGCAGATTCCGCTGAAGATGAGCGTGGAGGGTCCCAAGACGCTTTACTTGAATGTGGACAAGCCCGGGGAAGTGACCTCACGGATGATTCAGGAAGACGCGGACGTGGACGTTCTCGACAAGGATGTGTACATCGCCACCGTCAGCGAAGGTGGCAGCCTGCATATCGAAATGCGCGTCAAGATCGCGCGCGGGTACGTTTCGGCGGAAAAGAACTTTGATGAGGACCTTCCCATTGGATACATCCCCGTCGATTCCGTCCATTCGCCGCTGCGCAAAGTGAATTACACCGTGGAAGCGGCGCGGCTGGGACAGATGACGGATTACGATAAGTTGACGCTGGACGTATGGACAAACGGGGCGATTACTCCGCAGGACGCCGTGGGTCTGGGCGCCAAGCTTCTCAAAGACCACATGAGTATTTTTATCAACTTTGAGGAGGAGCCGGAAGTGTTGGAAGTGCCGCAGGACCGTCCGGTGGCCATTCACAACGAGAACCTGGATCGCTCGGTGGAAGAATTGGAACTTTCTGTTCGTTCTTACAATTGCCTGAAAAATGCCAATATCACGACCATTCGGGAACTCGTTCAGAAGACTGAACAGGAGATGCTGAAGACCAAAAACTTCGGACGTAAGTCTCTGAATGAAATTAAAGAGATTCTCGCCGCAATGGGGTTGAGTTTGGGATTGAAATTCGATGAGAAAGGCAACCCGGTTGTTTCGGCCCCAGAGCCTCCTCAGCCACAAGTTTAGGGATAGGTAACTGACCATATGCGACATCGGAATTACGGAAAGAGACTCAGCCGGAACACCGAACACCGGCGGGCATTGCTAAGGAATCTGGTGACCTCTCTGATTCAACGGGAGCGCATTCAGACCACCGTGGCCAAGGCCAAAGCGGCGCGGCCGCTGGCAGAGTGGATGATCACGCTCGCGAAGCGTGGCGACTTGGCAGCCCGGCGCCAGGCGGCCAGCTACCTGCTCGATCCGAGCGCCGTGAAGTTCCTGTTTGATGAGCTTTCCAAGCGGTACGCTACGCGCGCCGGCGGGTACACGCGGCTGGTCCACGCTGGCTGGCGGCGGGGAGATGGCGCGGACGTGGCCGTGCTCGAGCTTGTGGACAATGAAGTCCTCCAGCGCCTGGCCGCCAAGCGTGCCAAGAAAGTCGAAGCCCAGCGCAAAGCCGCCGAAGAAGCCAAAGCCAAAGAGCAGGCGCCTCCGCCCGAAGAAGAAGGCGACGACAAGAAATAATCGCTCCATCGGTGGCCAACCTACCGGCTTGATTTTGACGATCCCGGTCTGAAGGATTTTACTTCGGGCCGGGATTTTCCTTTTGTAGGGGCAGACGACCATGGGATTTGAACAAACCGCTCGGAAGCTCACGCCCGCGAAGCCCGACTCTCGCTTGCCAAGAAATGTGTGGGTGCTCGCCTGGGTAGCATTTTTGAATGACACCTCGACAGAGATGAGTTATTGGCTTCTGCCCCAGTTTTTGGTCACCGTATTGGGCGCGCCACCTCTGGCGTTTGGTTTCATTGAAGGGGCAGCGGAGACCATTGCGAGTTTCTCCCGCTTGCTTTCCGGCTGGCTTTCCGACTTCCTCGGCCGTCGCAAGCCTCTGGCTGCGGCGGGGTATACCTTAGCCAATATCGTCAAGCCCCTGCTGGCCGTGACGCATTCGTGGCAGCAGGTTTTTTGGATTCGATTCGCCGACCGCGCCGCCAAAGGTTTTCGCGCGGCTCCCCGCGACGCATTGATGGCGGATTCGGTTGACCCTGCGCATCGAGGGGCTGCATTCGGCTTGCGCCAGGCCATGGACACCGCAGGCGCAATTTTTGGACCGCTGAGCGCGATCCTTTTCCTGCGGTTGTTTGCAGGGCAGATTCGAAGCGTCTTTTGGATGGCGGCAATTCCCGGCCTGGCCTGCGTTCTCCTTGTATGGCTCGCAGTCAAGGAAGTGCGCCGGCCTTCGACCATTTCGACCCCTTCCACTCCCGCCGCGGGGCGTTTTAACCAGTTCCCGCGCGGTAAGCTGCTGATGATTCTGATTGCCGTGGGGCTATTCTCGCTCGGCAATTCCTCGGACCTGTTTCTGATTTTGCGCGCGCAGAACCTCGGCATGGGAACATGGACAGCCCCCGCGTTGGGCCTTCTCTTCAACCTAGTTTATGCTGCTTTGAGCTGGCCGGCGGGAAAGCTCTCCGACCGCGTGCCGCGGCAGCGGCTGATTGTTGCGGGCTATCTGATTTACGCGGCCGTGTACGCAGGCTTCGCCTTGTTACGGACCCCTCAGCTCGTTTGGTTTCTCTTTGCGGTATATGGAGTTTATTACGCATTAACCGAAGGGGTAATAAAAGCCTGGATCGCAGACCTGGCGCCGGGCGATGCGCGGGCTTCGGTCTTCGGGGTTTTCAATTGGGTCGTGGGATTTGCCGCGTTTCCCGCGAGCTTCCTGGCGGGATGGTTCTGGCAGCGTTACTCGCCCGCTGCGCCCTTCGCGCTTTCCAGCCTCCTGGCTTTTGTTGCCGGAATGCTCCTGCTCTTCGCGTAAGCGGGGCAAACCATGAAAGCTAGTCCAGCGAGTAATTCGGCGCCTCCTTGGTAATGATGACGTCGTGAACGTGGCTTTCGCGCAAGCCCGCGGAGGTAATGCGCACGAAGCGGCCGCGTTGTTGCAGTTCTTCGATGTTGGCGCACCCGCAATAGCCCATGCCGGAACGCAAACCGCCAACCAGTTGCGCCACCAGGTCCTCCAGCAGGCCTTTATACGGCACGCGCCCCTCGATGCCTTCCGGAACCAGTTTGGAAATTTCCCCCCGCGCCACTTCCCGTTCCTGGGCGTAGCGGTCACCGGAGCCGGCGGCCATGGCGGCGATCGACCCCATGCCCCGATACGACTTGAATGTACGCCCCTGGTAGAGGACAGTCTCGCCCGGGCTTTCTTCCGTGCCCGCAAACAGGCTGCCGAGCATCACCGAGCTGGCGCCGGCGGCGATGGCTTTGGAAACGTCACCGGAGAACTTGATGCCCCCATCGGCGATGATGGGCACACCGGCCTGGGCGGCGGCGCGCGCGCACTCGGCGATGGCGGTGATTTGCGGCACGCCGGCGCCCGTCACCACGCGCGTGGTGCAAATGGAGCCGGGGCCGATTCCCACCTTAACGCCGTCCACCCCGAGTTGCAGCAGGTCGCACGCCCCCGCGAAGGTGGCTACGTTGCCCGCTACCAGGTCGACATCGGGGAATGCGTCCTTCAGTTTCTCGACCGCTTCGAACACGCGCGTGGAATGGCCGTGGGCGGTGTCCACCACCAGCACATCCACCTGGGCCTTCACCAGTTCCGCCGCGCGCTCCAGGAAATCGCCCGTGGCCCCCAGGGCGGCGCCCACGCGCAGGCGCCCGTGCCCGTCTTTGCAGGCATGAGGGTAGTTAATCTTTTTCTGAATATCCTTTACGGTAATAAGCCCGCGAAGGTTATAGGAGTCATCCACCACGAGGAGTTTTTCCACGCGGTGCTTGTGCAGCATCACCTCGGCTTCTTCCAGGGTCGTTCCCACGGCCACCGTGATCAGGTTTTCCTTGGTCATGACCTCTTCCACCGGCAGGTCGAGGCGGTCCTCGAAGCGCAGGTCGCGGTTGGTCAGGATGCCCACCAGCTTGCCGTCCTGGGTGACGGGCACGCCGGAAATCTTGTACTTTTTCATGATTCCGAGCGCATCGGCGATGCGATTCTTGGGACCGATGGTGACGGGATCGACGATCATGCCGCTCTCGGACCGTTTCACCTTATCCACTTCCATCGCCTGATGGGCAATCGACATGCTGCGATGCATGATGCCCATGCCCCCCTGCTGCGCCAGGGCAATTGCCAGCCGCGATTCTGTGACCGTGTCCATCGCGGCGCTGACAATCGGAATATTCAGGGTGATATGGCGGGTCACCCGCGTGCGAGTGTCAACCTGCGTCGGCAGAATTGCCGATTTGTTGGGAACCAACAAGACATCATCGAAGGTAAGCCCTTCCGGAATCGGACCGTCTAACATATTCCCCCTCTTCTCACGGCGCGCTGGCAAAAGTGATAGGTCATTCTAAGTCGCGCCTCCGGCGAGCGTCAAGGCGCACTCGGGCGATTGTGGATTTTAGATTTTGGATTTTGGATTTGCGCGTTTCAATTTTCGGTTTTTCGCTTTCATGATTTGTTGTTGGTGATTTGCGATTGTCGATTTGCGATGGGTGGTCCCCCTCTCGATTCTCGCTCTTCCATTTTTGATTTTCGATGATGCATCTTGAACTTTGAATGTTGAATTTTCGATTTTCGATCGGCGGTTTCATGCGCTCCCAAGCTGGTGTAGACTCGGGTCATGCTCTTCATGGTCATCGAACACTTCAGGCCGGGCAGCACGGCGCTGATCGGAGAACGCTTCAAGCAGAGCGGCCGGATGCTCCCCGATGGCGTCACCTATCACGCGAGCTGGGTGGAAACCAATGGGGCGCTCTGTTTCCAGATTATGGAAGCAGCGAACCACGCATTGCTGCAAGACTGGGCGAGCCATTGGAACGACCTGATTGATTTCGAAATCGTCCCCGTGCAAACCTCCGCGGCATTCTGGGGATCGGGATAGGGGGTTCGGGCCTGGGGATTCGGGTCGCGGGACCGGAAGCCAGCGCGCGGTGCTGGGGGCTGGGGCGCCATCTGGCCATTGGGGAATCGGCGGTTTTCGATTGCCGATTCTCGATTGGTGATTGTCGATTTGTGATTGTCGATTTGGCATTTTCATTTTCGATCTTTGCTTTCCGTTCTTCGACGGCAGTCCAATCCTTTTCCATTTTGAATCTGCCATTTCAAATTTGAGATCAGCCCCCAACGCCTGAGACCCAACACTTGCTTTCCCGCCGCCGAATCCTTTTTTCGCACTCAGAAGATTGATTCACCTTAGCACCCGAATCCGTCGATAACCGAAGCGGGGGAGTGTGGGCGGCCCGGTTGATTGTGAAATTGCGGAGTTGCTGCGAATCATCGCTCTCACCCTGAGTCTCGTTCCTGTCGATAACCGAAGCGGGGGAGTGTGGGCGGCCTGGTCGATAATGAACCCGCAGTGTTCCGGCGGATTGATGCTCTCCTCCTGAGCCTCGGTCCTGCCGATAACTGAAGCGGGGGAGTGTGGGCGGCCGCGTCGGTGGTGACCCACAGTGTTCCGGCAAATCGGTGCCCTCCTCCTGAGTCTCGGTCCTGCCGATAACCGATGCGGAGGAGTGTGGGCGGCCGCGTCGGTGGTGAACCCACAGTGTTCCGGCAAATCGGTGCCCTCCTCCTGAGCCTCGGTCCTGTGGATAACCGATGCGGGGGAGTGTGGGCGGCCGCGTCGGTGGTGACCCACAGTGTTCCGGCAAATCGGTGCCCTCCTCCTGAGTCTCGGTCCTGCCGATAACCGAAGCGGGGGAGTGTGGGCGGCCCGGTCGATTGTGAACCCGCGGCGTTGCGGCGGCAGGGTGCACTCCTCCTGGTTCTCGGTCCTGCCGATAAGCGATGCGGGGGAGTGTGGGCGGCCTGGTCGATAGTACACCCGCGGCGCTGCGGCGAATCGGTGCACTCATCCTGAGTCTCGTTCCTGTCGATAACCGAAGCGGGGGAGTATGGGCGGCCTGGTCGATGATGAACCCGCGGCGCTGCGGCGGCATGGTGCTCTCCTCCTGAGCCTCGGTCCTGCCGATAAGCGAAGCGGGGGAGTGTGGGCGGCCTGGTCGATAATGAACCCGAGTGTTTTGGCGGATCGGCGCTCTCATCCTTTGTCTCGGCCTTGCCGATAACCGGTGTGGGGGAGTGTGGGCGGCCGGGTCGATGGTGAACCCGCGACCCCAAATCCCGAATCCCGAACCCCGAACCCCGAGCCTTTAACACCTGGCACATTTGCTAAGCCCTTTCTTTTCCTCGACATTGTCCGAGGAAATCTACAAGTCCTTTGATTTCATACAAATCCTCTCAGGCCCGAAGTGCTCGATTTTTCGATGTTTGTTTTCATACACATCTAAAGAAATACCTTCATTTTCGGGGGTCCTCCCTTTCTTTCACCTTCAGGACCCTATCGAAATTAAATAACTCCTTGCATTTCAAAGACATAGATTTTCGGCCCGGCATCGTCAAAAGCCTGTAACCTTCTTTGTTTTCTATCACATATTCTCAGGCCGCGCGGTCTCTATGTTCATCCGGGCGCTCTTCCAGGCGTTTCATTCTAATGAACAGGCTCGCCATGCGCGCAACCTGTCGAAAGTTAGAGTCTTCGATTCTTTGCAACAGAAGAGCGTTGGGGTGGGTCGGCACGATTTCCGCGGCACGTTCATGCGGAGAGGGGCCGGCCACACTCTGCCGCAGCAGGTCGTGGTGCTGGGCATCGAACATCTCGACTTGGTGGGAGAGGATATTCTCCAGTAATTGGCGTACATCCTCACGCGCCTCCCATTGCTTCTCCGTGATGTCCGGATACGGATCGTCGTCTTCCTCCTCGGGTGTGGTACCGCCGGCCATCAGGTCGGCCTGTGAAGTTGTAGCGCCGACCTTGAGGTCAGCATTTGGCGCCGTAGCGTCGACCTTCGGGTCGGTAGGCGCCGGGCTGAAGCCCGGGGCCACGCCCCATGGTGCCGGACTAGCGTCGGGCGTCGTGGGCGCTTCCGCCGCGCCGGCAAACTGCCGGCCCTCGGGTGGGGGCACGCCAGGGCGTGCCCCACGCGCATTCGGCGCGAACGGGGGCGGCGAGTCCAAACCGAAAATCGCCTTGAATTTGGCCAGAGCCCGGCGCGTCATGGCCTCCTGCTCCTCGTCCTCAAAACCCACATCGCCCGGCCGCAGCGTGCCGGGTTCCTGAAGCTGGTAGAAGAGGGCGAGGGCGACTTCGCTCATTTCTTTGGCCACGTCTTCCTTGTGCAAATGCTTCATCATTTCCAGGTCTTGGGGAGTGGTTACGTAGTGCTTGCGCTTGACGGATTCGGCGAGCAAATGCCAATTGCGCGAAACCATCTTGAGGCGCATCATTTCGACGTGCAGCCGCCCCAGGCGCGTGGAGTCCTCCTGCTTGGCTTGGCGCAGGGCAAAACCCTCCTGCATGCGGTAGGCGCGCCGCATCCGCCAGAAGGCCCGCGCCATCTGCTCCCCCAGGCACTTCCGCAAGGCTGCGGCGGCGGTGCGATCGTCAGCCAACCCTTCCAGCAATTCCCGGAAATCGTCGGGGTCTTCGCCCAAGGCGCGCAAGGCCATCTCATCGGACTTGGAGTAAAACCCGTGCTTCAGATTGGCGTCGCGAATGCGCGCCCGTCCTTCCGGCGTCGCCGGACCATGGGAGAGCTTCTGCATCCGCCGGACCGCCGCGCGTTTCTTCTCCGTCATGCGTGGTTTCTTGACCAGGCTCATGGCTTTATCTCCTTGGAGTTGAGGCCGGCAGGTGCGCCGCCTGTCCGAAAATGGCTGTGCGAAGCACCTTGAACTGCGGCGGCTCGACGCCGCCTTGGATCCCCTCCACGGCGTTACGCCAAGGCGGCGTCGAGCCGCCGCAGTCCAAGGTGCTTCGCACATAGGCATCGACGATGGCAAGTCGGAGGGGGGAAAGGCATGGAGCAGGGTAGCCGCTGTAGCGTACGGCAATCATAAGCTACATAGTTTAGACCACGGGGCTATAATTTGTCAAGGTGAATAATTGACTGATGTGCCATGGACAGGAGATAAAATTTGACCAATCGGACATTTTTTGAGTTTTTGCGCCGTTTTGTCCGCCAGATGCCCTGGCCCATCTTGAATCTGCCATTTTGAATTTGCGATCAGCCTCCTGCCCTGTCCCATCTTGAATCTGCCATTTTGAATTTGCGCTCCGCCTCCCGCCCTGCCCCATCTTGAATTTGCCATTTTGAATTTGCGCTCAGCCTCCTGCCCCCTCCTGATTGACGCCGTGGGGTTGCCGCCGGGGCCCTCGGTCGGCTTGAAATACCTCTTATTTTGCGATACGCTACTTAACGTGGCTAAAACCTCCTACATTGTGCGCCGCAGGTCCGAACGCCGTCCCATCCGACTCGCCCTGGTGCTCCTGATGGACTCCGAGGAAGGGGAGATCCGGGACGAGGGGTTTACGATTGATGTTTCCCAACATGGGTGTCGGGTGGAGGGCGTTGAATCTATTCGCGAAGGACAGTTGGTTCAATTGCTTTCTTGGCCAACCCCGGAAGGCGCCATTGCCGGCCGCGTGGTGTGGGTGGGAGAACCGGCCTCGGAATTGGCGGGCAAAGCAGGTATCGAGTTCCTCCAGCCGCTGCCCTCGATGATCTAAGGCGCGGCCACGCGCCCGGGTCCGGTGCCAGGGGCTGGGTGCCGGGGGGGGGGAATTGTAAATTGACGATTTGGGCAATTTTGGATTTTCGATTTTGGATTTTAGATTAGCGACTCTGCCATTTTAAATCTGCCATTTTGAATTTGCGATCGGCCCCCTGCGCTATCCCATCGTGAATCTGCCATTCTGAATCTGAGATCACCCTCCCGCCCCATTCCCGCTTGACGGCGCACGTTTGCCGTTGGGTTATCGGGCATGCGAGAAGCCGATGAACAGGGCGGCACTGGCCGTGCCCCTCTTTAGGGGGGATGAGCGTGGGGTTCGTTGCGTGAGCCTGAAAGGAGATTTACAATTGCATCGACATGCACGACGGACAAAACAAAGCTATGGCATTGCAGGTGCGTCTGAGCGCCAGCGCTTGCCTGTTTAGGAGACCTTATGACAAGCAATAAAAAGTTGTCGCCGACACGAGCATTGGCCGCCAAGGTTATTTACGCTGGGTTATCAATTTTGCGTGAAAACGGAAAAGAGCTGCCCATCAGAGACCTGATGGAAAAGGTCCGGAAACAGGTCGACCTTGACGCGTGGGCGAAAGAGCAATATGAGAAAACCGGCTACGTACGTTGGGAGTCTATTTTCCACTTTTTCAGTATAGATTGTGTGAAGGCAGGATACCTGATCAAGAAGGGGGGTGTCTGGTATTTAACACCCGAGGGTGATGATGCATTGAAGTTAGGGCCAGAAATGCTACTTGAAAACGCTACCAGGAGTTACCGGAAGTGGCGTGCTGAAAATCCAGTAACGCAAGAGGATGAGGAGGGACCTGAAGAGCAGGTAGCTGAACTTCCCTCTTATGATGACATTGAACAAAGGGCAATTGAAGGACTTCAACGATTCATCAATGCAAAAAACCCATACGAGTTTCAGGACCTGGTTGCCGCCCTTCTCAGGGGAATGGGGTATCACACGCCATTTGTTGCTCCGAAGGGGAAAGATGGGGGCGTGGATATAATGGCCTATCGAGACCCATTAGGAACTCAGTCTCCAAGGATTCAGGTCCAGATAAAGCATAAGCAGTCTAGTACGAGTGTGCAGGAGGTTCGGCAGTTGATGGGCCTCCTTCAGAAGGAAGGAGATGTTGGAATGTTCGTATCAACGGCTGGATTCAGCCCTGATGCTCGAACGGCGGCCCGTGGGTCTCATATACATGTGGAATTGATTGACCTAAATCGCTTCATTAACTTGTGGCAGGAGTTCTACGATAAATTGAAAGACGAAGACAAGAGTTTGCTCCCGCTGCGCCCGATCTTCTTTCTCTCGGCAGGAGAGTAGGCACCCGGTAGCCGCGAGACGCTTTTTGTGTCGTGGCTTCTTAGCGCGGCGGCTCATTCGTCGCGCCACTGGTTAAATAGTGCTTTCAGGGATTTTAGAAACAGTCCCAAAGAGGGTTCGCGAACTTCAGCTTGGCCGAGATCCATCGCTTTAACGATATCCTCCGCGAACTCCTGCCCTCCCAATATCGGCTCGATACCGCTGTCGCGGATTTCTTTCAAGAGGAGTCGCTTGTACTCGTCCTTTGCGCACTTCAAAGCTGGGAGGGTGCAACCGCGCCTGAATACCTTCCGAAAAGCACCTTCGTCCACCAGCATCCAGCGCTCGATGTGCGGGTCCGGAATCGCATAAGAGACGATCTGTTGGAACTGAGGATAGGACTCGACGACGCGGGCCATTACCTTCTTTCGCTCGTTATACCCGGCACAGTTCGCGTCGAGTACAACCACGACCGAATCAGGCAGCGGCAACCGATCCTTTGCGAGATCACGCAGGAATTCTCCAAACTCTGAATGCATTTGGGGCAAACCACCTCTTGCACTCAGAAAGCGGAAGCTACTCCCGACCTCGTACTCGGACTCAAAGCGCCGAAGCATCGCGCCCACGAAGTTTTCGTGGAACGAGTCTTCGCAGAAGACGCTAATCTCAGGCATCGAAATCACCCCTGAGCATTCGCTGTGAGATCGGCAAAGAATCGGGGGCATCTTCAAGGGCAGTTTTTATCGCACCTGGCATGGCCAAAGATCCCCATGACTGAAGAGGTTCGATGGTGGTCACGCCGCCCTTCTTCCGGCAAACAAACAGGCTCTCGGGCTTGACGTTGTCGGGAAGTATCGGAGAGTGGGTCGTAACAATGAGTTGAGTATTACCGGACAGCGAGCGGTTCACCAGAAGCTTGGCGATATCGCGAATCCGGCGCGGATGAACCCCGTTTTCCGGCTCTTCAAATCCGATTACGGCAGGCGGCTCCTGAACACCACTGAGGGCGAGAAGCCCGAGCACGCGCAAAGTCCCCTCTGAGATCACACGAGCCGGCATTGATATCTTGCCCTCATCGAGGCTCAATTCCACCTCTCCAAACTTATTAACGTCGGTGCGGATTCCCGTAACAGATGGCACGAGGCTGTGCATCGCCTTTTCAACATCGGCGAATTGCCGAGGATCGCGGTTCTTAAGGGTGTTCAGAAAGGCCGCCAGTTCTTCCCCCATGAGACCGATATGACGAACCTCCTTAACGCTGGTGGCGGCCCTCATCCGTTCACGCGGCTCGAAATAATAGAAGTACCAGCTCTGCAATTCTCGACTAAGGGCGGTGAGGTGCGGATAGTGAGGAGGGTAGTGAGGCCGCGACACAATGGCATGGTCGAGATATCTGTCAAAGAAAGTCGGATGTGACTGGCCTTCCATTCGGAGGTGAAGCTTATTTTGAACCCTTTCCAAGTATGCCTGCGGCTTGGTTTTGGGAATGCCGTCCTTGTCCAGAGGAGCCAAGAACTCGTCCACAACGTGCAGTACGCCGGATTTGGGAGTGATCCCAATTTCAATCCGGTAACGCAACTGAGTGTGATGGATATAGGAAGATCGCCGGGGCTTGGAGCCTTCCCCATTCCCCTCGGCGGTCTGTCCCTTCCGTGTGTCCTGAATCTCTTTGTTCACGGCGGCGATTACAGCGGGTGACAGATCGACGTCGGCCTCCAGGACGAAAGATAGCGAATCCTGTTTCATCAGTCCTTCGAGACCGCACTCCCCAAATGAGAAAGACTCCATAGGCTTGCCGCGATAGGGCGGCTCGAAAGCCTCCTTCAGGCTACGGCTGCCTGCGATCCTGGACAACAATTGCAAAGCGTCGATGAAATTGCTCTTTCCGGCTGCGTTCGGCCCGAATAGCACCGACAGAGGCTTCAGCGTTACGTCAACATCGAGTAAGGACTTATAGCGTTGAATGCGGATTCTCTTTATCATTTCCCATCCCTTTTCTTGTGACCCGATGGCATCCGCCTCATTGTGAACGCGATCATTGTACTCCTCAGGGACATTATAACGATCACGCGTCTCAGTTAAAGCACTATTATGCACTGGCGGCGGGCCGGCCCAGGCACCTCTTTCTTGGGGGTCAGCGCTTTCCCGGAGGGATTTGTGGGAGTTGCAAAAGGCAGGGGTGAGATGGGGAGTCCCTAGTCCGAGGCATCGAAATCCAAATCGCAAATTCAAGATTCAAAATCGTCAATCGTAGATCGGCAATCAATACGCGCGCCCACGCCCGCGCTTTCACCAAATCGTGTGTAGTGCTTTCGACCGGCGAATCTCCCGATCGGCCGTAAGCAGAGGCAGCCCCTCCGCCAGGGCGGTGGCTCCGATCATACGATCGGCGGGATCATGGGGATAATCTGCGGGAAGCGCAAGCGAGCGCACGCAGGCGCGGCCCGTGATCGGGAGGACGACGGATCGAGTCTCGACTTCCCGCAAGAAAGATTCCAGGCCGATGTCGAGATGGATGCGACCCTTAGTTACGAGGATGGTCAATTCCAGGAGAGTGAGCGTAGCGCGGACCTCCGTTTTTTGAGGTCCGCGGTTCTTACTGCGCAAATTGAGCGAATGTAGCCTGGGGAGAATGGCAGCACGGCGCGTGCGCCCGTTTTTGATATTAGTCGCTCCCCTGACTGAAGGGCTACAAGTGTGAAAGACGAGCGACTGCCCGCGGCTTTGGGGGCGGGAGTTTCGGGAAGAACCGCGGACCTAAAGAACAGGTCCGCGCTACGATTCCTGCTATAAAACCAGCCGCTATGAAAAGCCGGAATGGCGGGATAAACCCGCCGCCCACTGAATTCAATCGCAGGTTGTGGCCCATTTTGAGGTGGCACGGGCGTCCGCCCATGAGGATTCACGGCCAAGATGGCCGTGGCACATTGCCGGGGCCGAACGCCGTTCGGCCCTACGCTGCTATTCGAGCACATGCACGATCACTCCGGAGGATTTTCCCTTGCCGCGGTAGACCCTTTGCGTGGCCTTCTTGAAATCCGACGGCTTGGCGTCGGGGATATTCACGAAGGTCTGGGGATTGCGGTCGGTCAGGGGAAACCACGTGCTTTGCACCTGAATCATGATGCGGTGGTTACGGCGGAACGTGTGGTTGATGTCGGGGGCGGTAAAGTTCAGTTCCTCGACCTGGCCGGGCGTCATCGCCTCCGGCTTCTCGAAGCTGTTGCGGAACTTGGCGCGCATCGGCCAGCCGCGCAGCAACTGCTGGTAGCCCGCCATGATAATGGAGGGCGGGGGAACATCCGTGTAGGGGGCGGGAGGGCCCGGCGCCGCTTTGGTTTCCGGTTGGGGATAATCGGGCGGGTAGACGTCGATGATCTTCACCACAAAATCGGAATCGGTGCCGGTGGTGGAAACGAACAGGCGCGGGGAAACCGGGCCCGCAATCGTCACGTCCTGCTCCAGCGGGTCCGTCTGGTACACCAGAACATCCGGCCGGGTGGAGGCGAAGCGCTGATCGGCCACCATGTATTCCTGCGGCACGCCCAGATTGGTGTAGCCGATGAAAGGCACGGGGCGGTTGGGATCGCTCACATATTCGTCAAACGCGCCGTCCTGGGCTTCCGGGGCCGTGAACGACAGTCCACCCTGGTCCTGAAAATAGAGCACGCGAGGCTTGGCGCTCGCGGGTGGCCAGCTCGAATACTTGCGCCACACGTTGGTGCCCGTCTCGAAAACATAGGCCTTGGGCAAATCCTCATTTCCCTTTCCCTTCAAGTATTTTTCGAAAAAAGGAAACTGAATGTTGTCGCGGAAGTAGGCCCCCGTCTTGGCGGCAAAGCTGACGCTGCCCAGATGATCGCCATCCAAGCGACCCCATCCGCCGTGCACCCAGGGTCCCTCGACCAACCCATTGTAAATGCCCGGATCGTTTTGCTCGATGGAGCGGAAAACCCGGAAGGGGCCGTAAAGGTCCTCGGCGTCGAACCACCCGCCTACCGTCAGCACCGCGCAATGAATGTTCTTCAGGTGCGGGGCGAGATTGCGTGCTTTCCAGTAGTCGTCGTAAGTGGTGTGTCCCACCTGATCGTTCCAGAGAAAGCTCTGGTTATGGAAGTAGCGCGCGTTGGCATTGGCGAGCGGCCCCAGCTTGAGATAGAACTCGTAGGCGCTTTGCGTGCCGTATTCAAACCCCAGAGCGGCTTTCGGCGGGGCGGGATTGTCCAGGGGCTTGAAACCGGAGTAGAAACCAAAGTTGGCGGCGAGCATGAATGCCCCGCCGTGGTAGGCATCGTCACCCATAAAAAGATCGGTCATCGGAGCCTGCGGGGAGGCGGCCTTGAGGGCGGGATGCGAGTCGATAATGCTGGCCGAGGTGTAAAAGCCCGGATAGGAAATTCCCCAAATGCCGACTTTGCCGTTGTTGTTGGGCACGTTGCGGAGCAGCCAATCGACCGTGTCGTACATGTCGGAGCTGTCGTCCACATCCTTGTTGCTGCGCTTTTCATCGATGTGGGGGACCATTTCCACAAATTTGCCCTCCGACATGTAGCGCCCGCGCACGTCCTGGTAAACGAAAATGTAACCGGCGCGCTCAAAGGCCTCCGAGGGACCGAGCGACGTGCGGTATTGGTCCTCTCCATACGGACCCACGCTGTAAGGCGTGCGATCCATCAGGAAGGGATAGGCGACGGAGGCGTCCTTGGGCACGTAAACAGATGTGAACAAGTGGACGCCATCCCGCATGGGAATGCGATATTCGTACTTGGTGTAATGCTCCCGGACATTGAATTCTTCCTGCGGCTTGGCCTGCGACCACACGCGCGGCAAGGGGCCCGCGGATAAAATCAAAAACAGAAGTGCCATGCGAGCACGCATCGCTAATCCTTACCTCCTGGAAATCGGTATATCGCATCAAACTCGCGGTGAGAAATCTGCGCCTAATGGCCCACCTGGTCCAGCATCAACTGGGCCTGCCAGAATTCCGGATCGGCATCGAGAGCGGCCTTGAATTTGGCCTCGGCTTGGGGAGGCCGATGCTCGTATAGGTCCAACAAGCCTGCGGCGTAGAATTCCGCCGCCTCATGTTTTTCTCCCACCTTCACTTGCATCAGCGGGCCCAAGATCTTGGTGGAAGCTTCGTCCAGTCCCAGCCGCCGCAGGGCAAGACCGCAGTACAGACTGGCCATCGGGGAACGTCCCTGGCCTTCCTCGGTGGCATGCGTCCACGCGTCGCGCGCGGCATCAGCCTTGCCCTGCGCTTTCAGGGCCTCACCCAACCAGAACCAAAGCTCCGCATCGTTGGGCTTGTCGGGCTTGCCGGAACCGAGGTTATGAGGATACTCGAGCGCCTTGCGGAAGGCCGCCTCGGCTACCGCCGGTTGATTGCCCTCGAGCGCCCGCCGGCCCTTTTGGAAGTTCGCCAGCATGTACATTTCGTGGACGTGCACGCCTCCTTCCCAGGGCTTGAAAGTGTGGTTCATTAAGAGTCCCAAGGCCTGGTCGTATTGCCCTTCCTGAATCAGCAGCAGCGCCCGGCGCACCAAAACCGTATCGCGGCCGCGAACGGAGTCGGGCGCGTCGGTGAACAGTTTCTCGCGGCGGCCGGCACTGCCCATGCGGAAATAGATCTCATCCAGATCGGTGTAAAGCCGGTAGTCATCCGGGGCCAGCTTGACGGCCTTCTCATAAAACTCGGCGGCGTCCGGCAGATCGTTCTTCACCCGCCAGGCGTAAAGGCCGAGGTTTCGCATCAAAACCGAGTATTCAAAACCCTGCCCAAAAGCCTGTGTCCAGGATTGCGCCCCCTCTTGGTAACGGCCATGGGCGAACAGGTAATTGCCCATGTAGTACAAGGCGTGCGCGTCCAGGGGATGATCGCGCAACTGGTCGTCGATCACTTCCGCGTCAGCCAGACGGTTGGGAAACACCTTGGCAAAGGGCGCCGCCTCACCTTGGCGGGCAAAATCATCGGCCCGGTCGTCGTGTCCCTTCTCGCGCGCATTGGCGGCCAGGTAGTAATAAACGATCGGAGTAATAGCTTGCGCGGGCAAATGCTTGAGGGCGAATTGCAAGACCGCGTCGGAGTCATCCATGTCGCCGAGGGTGCGGTACCACGCCGCGACCTGCAGGAAAGTCTCGGCGGAGGCAGGATAAGGTTTGGTCCAATCGTCCGGAGTAGGCGCCGCCGCTTTTTGGCCGGCCTTTTCGCGTGCGGTCTGAAGGAGCCAACGTTCCGCGCGCGCATAGGGCAGCAAAGGCATCTGGGCCAGAGCCTGCGTGACGCTTTTCTCCGCCTCGGCAGTCCGTCCGGCAAGACGCAAGGCCACCGCGAGATCGGCGGACGCCATGGCATCTTCCGGGTTGTAGCTGAGCGATTGATAAAGCAACGCGACCGCCTGATTGTAATTCTGCAAGGTCAAGGCGATTTCTCCGAGTTGGGCATAGGCGGGAGCAGGATCGCCTCCGAAACGAATGTCCGCCCAAAACATGTCCTGCGCCTGCGACCAGCGATGCGCGGCGCGGTAGACCACGCCGGCGGCGTAAAGCGTCTCGGCATTACGGTCGTCCCGGGCCAAGGCCGGAGCAAGAAAGTCCTCCGCCAACTTAAAGTTTCCGGCCCGGAGTTCGACCCAGGCCATTTTGACCAAGGCCGGAACATAACCGGGATCGCGCTTGAGGGCCGCCAGGTAGGTTGCCTCCGCCGTGTGTTCGCTGCCGTCCTTCTCCGCCTCGACGCCGGACAGGAAAAGCTCCTCCACGCTCATCGCCTCGGCTGGCTTGTGACCTGCGGTACGAACGCCGGCGGCGGGCACGAAATCAGGATTGCCATCAATCGGGTCCGCCGCCGACCAGTGAAGCAGCGCCTGGCCATTCGGCCCGGTCACGGTGATTTCGATTTTGGCTTTGGCCGCCTCCAAGTCCGCAACCGGCACGTCCACCTTCACTGTCGTCATCGGCTCGAGCGCCACGGGGCCGTAATCCTTCAAAACCTCTGTCCCCAGGTTCACGCGCACACGGACGCCCTGGGTCGCTTCAGTCGGAAAGAGCGAAAACTCCGCGTGCTGAGGCACGCCGGCCTCGGCCTTGAAAAAGCTCACGTTCAGCGCGAGACGCGGCGTGGCCTCCACAAATCCGCCCCCCAGGCCTTGCAGGGGATACCAGAACTCGGTGAAGGACTCCACCCGGCGCGGTGGCATGAATTCATAGTTCAGTTGCGTTTCAAAGCGCCCCGCCTGGATTTCGTTGTAGGGTCCATCGTGATCGGTGAGGAGGTCGGTCCAAATCAATCCATCGTCGCCCACCCCCCACGTCCAAGTCTTCTTCCCTAAGACCTCACGAAAGTCCGCCACATGCACAACTCCATAATCAGATTTCTCGTAATACGCCCCGAAGAAATTGCGATGGACCTGGCGTCCGAAAAGCGAGGTGGGCTGCCGAATGTTTTTGTACCAGCTATAATCCACGCCCTCGTGGAGCGGGAACGACCTGATTTCGTCATGCGAGTGCGGGTTGGCTTCCCGCATGGGGTAGATGAAGCGCATGTCGTCGGTAGCCGGAACCGCCGTGTTCGCCCAATACCAGTAGGGGTTAGTCAGGCCGGTGTCGTTGAAGAGCGTCACGTGCTGCTCCAACCGCGCCTGGCCGGGGCGAAGCGTCAAGGCTACTTCCCAATGCATCTCGGTGACCAGATCGACGTCGCCCACCACCACGGTGGCGCTGCCATCGGCATTCTGCATAGTCGTGAAGGCCACGGGTGAAACCGTCACCACCGTGTGTCCGTTGGGGAAATTGAATTCCTCGCCACCGGAAACCCACGCGCCCCGCAGCGAAACCAGGCCGTATTTCACGACATGGTTACGGTAAAACACTTCATGCTTATTGACCTTGTCATACAGCGAATAAAGGTGCCCGCCCAACTCGGGAAGAACAATGGCCTTGAGAAACTCGTTCTCCAGATACACGGCCTGGTAACTCTTCGCCTCGCGCCGGTCGGTCAGATCATCAAGCAGGGTGTAGGGGTAGATGCGCCGGGCATCCGCAAGTGGAAACGGCGGGTTGGGATCTTCCTTACCCAACAGGTAAGTGGGAATCTCCAGGGGCTCCTGCCATACTCGAACGTTCGCGGCAAGCGCCGGCAGGCAGCAAGCGAGCAGACCGCAGAAAGCTATTAAAGTAATTCTTACAGGTCGCATGGGATGACTCCAAAAAGGTAGATATCGGCGTGGAACGTCATGAGCTCGCGACATCGCTGCCTACTCTATCTGAAGCGGGCTTTCCAATGCAATCGGATGCCTTGCCACCGCAGGGTCCTGTCAAAGTCCGCGTAGTTCCCCGGAGAGGAACAAGATCATTAGCCGTCCCGATGAAGTTAATCGGGACGGACAAGCGGCGCCATTATATTCGACCTCGCAGGGATCGAACATCCCTCCGCCCCGCTTTCCACGGGTTTCACCCGTGGCTAATGACCTTCGGCCCCTGCGGGGCCGCCCCGCTGCCTCGGCTTTGACGGCGCACTGGCCCACATCGTCATTTTCGTATCATTGGTTTGTCGGATCATTAAGACACTTCTGACCATGCCAAGGGCGAGCAATGTTCATAATTCACAATTTCATAGTTTCCTCTTTCTCCCTTATTTTCATCAACATCGCCAGAGAGTTAGCGCAACTCGTTTGATTTCATCAACATCGCCAGAGGCCGATTTACGGACATATTTTCTACATGTTTTTTCAATAACTTACCGAAATTTTGCCTCAATTTTTCCCCGGTTTTTTTCCCAGGACCCTGGCCATCGGCTGCTAGACCAACTGCTGTATTTTCAATAACATAGGTTTTTCCAAGAATTTCGTAATTCATTGCTACCCATTTTGTTTCTAGCATATCGCCAGAGCCGCGCCCCTTTTTTCCATCCCCCCTCGCGACATTCGAGCTAACTCCTGGTATTTGAATAAGATAAGGCTTTTTGACATTCTGGCGCTAAGCTATTAACCCTTTTTATTTCTTGCACATCGCCAGAAGCCGCGCCCCCTTTTTTCACCATGATTCGCACCTTTCGAGCTAACTTCTGGCATTTGAATAAGATAAAGCTTTTTGACATTCTGGCGCTAAACGACAAACCTCTTTTGTTTCTAGTACATCGCCAGAAGCCGCCAGTTCGTATAGCTAGTAGACTAGCCTCTCACCGCAAGCCACGAGACCCTTGACCGGCCACCTGGTATCTTTCACCTGACACCCGACACTTGGCGCCTGGCACCTGACACCTGACACCTCTCCCCCGCTGCGCCATTCCACCCGGACACAGTTCTCCGCTCCGTGCTGCCGCACGGTGTTGGCCATAGCCTACAATTATTTTTGGGGATTTCCTGCCGACAGGGAAAATCGACTCGGGAGGGCGCCGAATTGTCCGGAATCGTTCCTCCGCGCCAGCCTCCTGTGCGGGTTGTCAGGGTTCCGTCAAAATCCGACGGGGAATGAAAAAGCCCCCTCACCCGACCTCGTCCCTTGGCCACCCTCTCCCCTCGGCGAGGGCGTAGACCTCTGGGTGCGCCGCCGCGCACTTCGATGATTGCCATCTCCCTTGGGGAGAAGGGGGGACCGAAAGGGGCAGGGGGGCCCACGTTTTGCAGGTCGTGGGGGTGAAGGGTCTCTTCGTGTCTCCGTGACTTTGACGGGGCCCTGCCTGCCACCGCTTTTTAGAAAGCGCTAACAAAATCCTGCTGAGTATGGTATTGTGCCGCGAATTTCTGGCACGAGCAGGAGTCCGCGGAACCGACGAGGCGGTTTCTGACTTATGGCTTCCAAGCGAATTCGCTGGTGGATTGTATGGACCCTCTTTGGTTCCACCGTCATCAACTACATCAGCCGCCAAACGTTCTCCGTGCTGGCGCCGGTGATAACGCAGGAGCTGCACCTCAGCCACACGGACCTTTCGCGAGTCTTTTCGGCATTTCAGTTCTCCTACGCCGGTATGTGGCTGATTGGTGGCGTCCTGCTCGACATCGTAGGCACGCGTCTGGGGCTGGCCCTGGCGGTGGTCTGGTGGTCTGCCACCAGCATGCTGACCTGCTTCGCGAACTCGCTGTTTTCCTTCGGGATATTTCGTTTTCTCTTGGGCATCGGCGAGGGTTGCAACTGGCCTGGCGCCAGCAAGACCGTCGCCGAGTGGTTTCCGGCGAAAGAGCGCGGTGTAGCCGTCGCGATCTTCGATAGCGGATCGAGTGTGGGCGGCGCGGTTGCGGCTCTGACCGTTCCCTGGGTTGCCATTCTTTTCGGGTGGCGGTACGCCTTCGTGTTGTCCGGGCTCCTGGGTTTTATCTGGCTCATTGTATGGCTCTATGTTTATTACCCTTTGGACCGCCATCCGCGGGTTACTGCCGAGGAGCGCGCGCTCATCGAGGCGGGGCGTGACACCGCCAAGGTTTCTTCGCAAAGAGGCTTGGGGCGCTGGCTGAGCCTGCTGAAGGAGTCCAACGTCTGGGGAATCGTCCTCGGCCGTTCGCTTACCGATCCCATCTGGTGGTTCTATGTTTTCTGGCTGCCGCAATACCTCAGTGACGCGCGCGGATTCAGCCTTAAACAGATTGCTGCCTTCGCGTGGCTGCCTTTTGTTGCGGCGGATATCGGAAACTTCACTGGGGGCTTTGCCTCCGGCTTCCTGATCAAGCGCGGCATGCCCGTGGTGCGGGCGCGGAAATGGGTCTGCGTCATCAGCTCCTTGCCGATTCTGGCCGGAATCCCCGCCGCCACGATCCACAACCCTTACGGGGCGATATGTTTGATTAGTTTTGCCGTGTGGGGCTACGCGAGCTGGTCAACCATGGGCCTTACCTTTCCCTCCGACTTGTTCCCGCAGGATGTCGTCGCATCAGTAACCGGCATCAGCGGACTCGGCGCAGGCTTGGCCGGAGCTCTTTTCACGCTGCTGGTGGGATGGCTGGTGGATAAGTTTTCATATTACCCCGCGTTCTTTCTGGCGGCTACGATTCCACTGCTGGCCACGATCAGCGTACTTCTGCTGATTCATCCCCCGCAGGTAGAGAGTAGGCAGTAGGCAGTAGGCGGTAGGCAGAAGGCAGAAAGCAGTAGGCAGAAGGCAATTAACCCGATAACCCTAAATTGACTTGGTTCCCCTCTCGCGCTTGGGGGAGAGCGTGGACCGGGCCAGTGCCCTCTCCAGCAGGTGCGACCCGGGTGAGGGGGGCACTGCCTTTCGCCTACTGCTGTCTGTCAACTGCCAACTGCCAACTGCCAACTGCCAACTGCCTCCTTCATCGTTGACTCACTTTGGCTAACGAATATAATGCCAGAGCATGACATTTACTGACCACGGCCGTCCGGTTGGGGATTCCGCCCGCCGATTTCTCGTCACAGGGGCAAAAGGATTCATTGGCGCCTGGATTGTCAAAGAGTTGTTGGACCGTGGCGACCAGCCTTGGGTTTTTGACATTGACGCGGAATCGGCGCGCTTGGCTACACTCCTGACACCGGAGCAGATGGCCTCCCTTCGGCTGTTTCAGGGCGACATCACGCAATTCAAGGATGTGGAGAGGGCCATCGTTGATAACGGCATCACGCACGTCCTTCATTTGGCCGGAATCCAGGTCCCCTTCTGCGCTGCTGACCCGCTGCGCGGCGCGATGATCAACGTGGTGGGAACGCTCAACGTTTTTGAGGTCGCCCGGCGCCGGCGCGATCTGGTCCAGAGCATCGTTTATGCCAGTTCCGCGGCGGTGTTCGGCCCCGAGGAAGCCTACGGCGGTGGCACCATTCAAGAAGGCGCCCCCCTGCTGCCCGGCACGCATTACGGGGTTTTTAAGCAGTGCAATGAGGGGAATGCACGCGTTTACTTCTTGAATGACGGTCTCTCCAGCGTGGGAATTCGCCCCGGGTCCGTCTATGGAGTCGGGCGCGACCGTGGAATGACCTCCGCCCCCACGAAGGCCATCAAAGCTGCCGTCATCGGCCAACCGTACACGATTCGCTATACCGGGGGGATGGATTTGCAATATGTGTGCGACACCGCCCGCATTTTTATTCGTTGCGCTGATGCAGGCCTGACCGGGGCAAAGGTGTACACGCCGCGCGGCGAGGTGATGCAGGTCCATGAATACCTCGCCATCTTGGGAAAGATCTTGCCGGTTTCCCAAACCTTGATCAAAGCGGAAGGCAAACCGCTGCCCGTCTCCTACGATTTTGACGATAGCGCTCTGCATCACGATTTGGAGGGCATCCATCGGACACCGCTGGAAGACGGGATTCGGGAAACCGCCGCAATCTTTGAGCGGCTCAAGCTGGCAGGTACGCTCGACACCAAGGATTTGGAAAGCTAGGGCGAAATTTCCAGAATAAAACCAGAGAGTCTGCTATCTTCGGAATTGGAGCTTCCCTTATGCCCACGCGCGATACGAATACCAGCTCGGACCAGCACCCTCCCTTGTTTGCGCCCGGGAATGTGTTGCCGTTTTTTCTGGTGACCGCCCTTTTCTTGTTTTGGGGCATTCCCAGCAACATGAATGACATTCTGATTAAACAGTTTATGAAGTCGTTCGAGATTACGCGCTTCAAGGCCGGGTTGATCCAATCCGCTTTCTACATGGGATACTTCGTTTTGGCCGTCCCCGCCGCCTTGGTGATGCGGAGGTTTGGGTACAAAACCGGATTGGTGATCGGTTTGTTCCTCTACAGTGCCGGGACTTTTCTCTTCTACCCGGCGGCGCTGGTTCAACAGTATGGATTCTTCCTCTTTGCCCTGTTCGTGATCGCCAGCGGCGCGTCCTTTCTGGAGACCGGCGCCAACTCCTTCATCGCCTTGTTGGGCGACCCCCGAACCTCGGAACGGCGGCTCAACTTCTCCCAATCCTTTAACCCGGTGGGCGCCGTTATCGGCGTTCTGGTGGGAACCATCTTCATTTTTTCAGGTGTGGAGCTGAACTCCCAGCAAGTTGCGGCCATGAAGGTGGCGGGCACTTACGATGCCTATCTGCGCGGTGAGACGCTGCGCGTGGTCCATCCCTATCTTGTGCTGGGCACCGTGATCTTTTGCTGGGCGCTGCTGATCCTGCGAACCAAGTTTCCCAAGGTTGCCGAAGAAGCTGAACCGGCCGAGGGCCGATCGCACGGCAAAGCCCGCGACCTTATCCATTATCCCCACTTCGTCAAAGGAGTCATCGCCCAGTTCCTTTACGTCGGGGCTCAGGTCGGGACCTGGAGTTACTACATCCAATACATTCAGGATTACACGCATCGGCCGGAAAAGGTCGCCGGATATTTTCTCACCGGGACGCTGGTGGCCTTTGGGGTCGGAAGGTTCACCGCTACCTATCTCATGAAGTTCATTCCTCCCGCGCGGCTCATGGGAGTTTACGGTATCATCAATACGGCGCTTGTGGCCATCGCAGTTTTGTCTCCGGGATGGCTGGGCGTGGGGGCGGTGTTCATGACCAGTTTCTTCATGTCGCTCATGTTCCCCACCATTTTTGCGCTCGGCATCAAGGAATTGGGGCCGAACACCAAGTTGGGCGGGTCCATCATCATCATGTCGATCATCGGCGGCGCTTGCGCCCCACCCGCCATGGGCCTGATCTTTCAAGCAACCCACAGTATGGCCGTTGCCATGATCGTGCCCTGGGTCTGCTACATTTTCATTGCATACTATGCCTTCTATGGATCGCGAGTGCGAGTCCCGGAATTAATCAGCGTTAGTGCTTAGTCCTATGGAACCTCGAGGACTCCAGGAAGTCGCCATCGTCATCCGGCCGGAGAAAGATAACGTGGCCGTGGTCACGGTGGACTTTATCGAGAAGGATACCCCTCTGAAGTACGGGGGCAAGGTCCTGACAGTTTCCGGCCGAGCTCTGCGCGGGCAGAGTTTTGCGATCAAGCCCCTCCGTCGTGGCCAACCCTACATTACGCTGGGTGATCCTATTGGGCTCGCATCCCGCTCCGTCAAGCCCGGCGAACCGATAGACACCAGCAATCTGCATTCCCGCCTCCCGCGCCTGACGCCCCGATACCGGGACAATCCCGCGCGGACACGCCTGGATCCCAAACTTTCTTCCCTCACGTGGGACGGCTTCGTTCGGCCCGACGGCGAAGTGGGGGTTCGAAACCTGGTCGGCATCGTCACCTCGGGGATGTGTTCCTCAACCGAGGTGCGGGAGATCGCCACGCGCGCCAACCGCGAAATCTATTCGCGCGACAAATTCCCCAACGTGGACGGCGTGGTCCCCATCATCCACGAATCCGGATGCGGCATGCCCGACGGCGAGGCCGTCACCATTCTGAATCAGTTGCTCGCCAATACCTTGCGCCATCCCAACCTGGGCGCCGCCGTTTACGTTGACCTGGGCTGTGGAAAGACGTGCGTGGAGTGCTCGGCTCCCATCTTTCAGAATACCGTCACTGACTACAACCGCCGCGTCGTGAACCTTACCGTCCAACAATTGGGCGGCAGCGAGAAAACGGTCGAGCGGGGGATGGAAGCCACGGAAAAGCTCCTTCATTTCGCCAACCAATTCCGGCGCCAGCCGGTTTCCATTTCCAAACTCATTGTGGGGACGGAGTGCGGCGGCTCCGACCGCTGGTCGGGCGTTACGGCCAATCCCGCCGTGGGCGTGGCCGCCGATATGTTTGTAAAGGCCGGGGCGGCCGTCTTCCTTCCGGAGATCCCGGAACTGCAAGGCGCCGCCATGCTCGACCTCGTCCAGCGCGCCCGCACGAAAAAAGTCGGCCACAAATTGACGAATGCGCTCAAGCGCTATGAGGCCTACGTCCGAAAATTCGGCAACTACTTTGCGGATAATCCTTCCCCCGGTAATATCAAAGGCGGTCTCTACAACATTTATCTGAAGTCCAGCGGCGTGAAGGCCAAAGGCGGAACTTCCATCGTGGAAGATTTGATCGAATACGGCGAGTGGCTCGGCGATCGCAAGGGCCTCTATGTGCTCTACACCCCCGGTTACGATCACCTTTGCACACCTGCGCTTTTCCTGAGCGGAGCACAGGTTGCCCTCTTCACCACCGGACGGGGAACTGGCATCGGTTGCGCCCTGGGCCCGGTGATGAAAATCGGCAGTAATCCGCAGCTTGCCCGCTCTTATGCCGATCTGGATGTCAACGCCGGCACCATTCTGGAACGCACCGAGACTACGGAAGAAGTCGGCCGCCGGATTTTCCAGGATACGCTGGACGTGGCTTCCGGGCGCAAGCTCACCCGTGCCGAGCAAATCGGTTTTCATCACGAATTCAAGATTTGGGAGTCCCTCTGGCCGTCGCTCTGATCGGGTGGTCCGGTGATCGGGTAAACAGCGGCGTAGCGCGGACCTGCTCTTTAGGTCCGCGGCTCTTCTCCAATACGAGGGAAAAGCCGCGGGCCTAAAGAGCAGATCCGCGCTACGCTTGCTTGAGGGTGTATAATGATTTCATGAAAGTTATATTGCTTTATGCCGGTTTCCTGATCCTCTGGTTCTTCGTCCTTCCCCGCATTCCGGGGATTTCCCGCTTCACGTGATCTGCCCGTCGCTCTTCCCCGTTGGGGAATGACGATCCAGCAAGTTGTGAAATTAAACCCAAGGAATCTCCCAAGTAGCCCATGCCTATCTTCGAATATGCCTGCCCGGTGTGCAAATACGTTTTGGAGAAGCTCGTTCTGAACAGGAGCCAGGAGGCGCCCCGCTGCCCCCAATGCGGCTCCGAACAATCGAGGATCGTAGCGCGGACCTGTTTTGTAGGTCCGCGGCTTTTCCATGCCCACAGGAGAAGGGCCGCGGACCTAAAGAACAGGTCCGCGCTACGATTGCTCTCCGGCTTCAGGGCGAATCCCTAATTCCCGCAACTTTTCTTGGAGGCTCTGGCGGTGCAGGCCGATTGCCGCGGCCGTTCGGGTGATGTTCCCGCCGTTCTCCCGGAGCTTGCCCTTGATAAATGCGATTTCAAACTGCCGCCGCGCTTCACGGTAATCATCAATGCCCAGGAAGCCCCCGTCATCTGTGGCCGCCTCACGCGCCACCCCGGTCTCTGGAAAACCCGTGGAGAAATCCTCCGGCCCCAGGATATCACTGCGACTCATCACGATGGCGCTTTCCAGCACATTCTTAAGCTCTCGCACGTTTCCCTTCCATTCCGCTTTCTGCAAAAGCTCCATGGCTTGTTTGGAAACCACGGGCGTGGGCCTTCCGTGTTTTTCCCCCAGCATGCGGCAGAACTGCTGGACCATGAGCGGCACATCTTCCCGGTGTTCGCGCAGCGCCGGCACCCGCAACAGCACCACGCGCAACCGGTAGTAAAGGTCCTCGCGAAAGGTTTGTTTCGCGATCTCGGCTGCCAGGTCTTTATTGGTGGCGCTCACAATGCGCACGTCCACTTCCTGCGCCGTCGTCCCCCCCAGCCTTTCCACCCGGCGTGTTTCCAGGACACGCAGCAGCTTGGCTTGAGTGGAGAGCGACATGTCCCCCACCTCGTCGAGAAAAAGCACGCCGCCATTCGCCAACTCGAACTTGCCGCGCTTCATGGCCGTGGCTCCGCTAAAGGCGCCCTTTTCGTAACCGAAAAGCTCACTTTCAATCAAGTGCTCGGGAAGCGCCGCGCAGTTCAGCGCTACAAACGGCCCTCTGCCGCGGTTGCTGCGGCGGTGGATCTCCGTGGCCAGCAGATCCTTTCCCGTCCCACTTTCGCCCTGAATCAGCACGGTCACTTCCGCCTGCGCGACGCGATCCGCCAAATCAAAAAGCTCGCGCATGACCTTGCTCGCCCCGATCATGGCGCCGAACTGGCCTTCCGAAACCAGTTGGCGCTTTAAGCGCAAGTTCTCTTCCGCCAGCGCCAGGTGCTCGATGGCGCGCTCCACCACCAGGCGAAGTTCATCCACTTCAAAAGGCTTTGGCAGGTAATCGTAGGCGCCGCTTTTCATCGCCTCGACCGCAATTTTTTCCGAACCATAGGCCGTGATCATGATCACCGCCGGGCTGTTCGCCTGCTCCTTCAGCTCGCGGAGAAAATCCAGGCCGCTCTCTTCCGGCATTTCGATGTCCAGCAGCACAAGGTGGGGATTTTCCCGGATCATCATCTGCCGGGCGGCCGCGACCCCTTCCGCCTCCAAGACGCGATAGCGGTCGTCCAGTGCGCGCCGCATGCCGTAACGCGCCGTGCTGTCGTCATCGACAATCAGTATGGTGGGAGACGCTGGTTTGGAGCTTGTTGGACTTGAATGGTTCATATTCTTCGCCCTGGGGCGGGGCTCGGGATTAGGGGTTAGGGATTCGGGTGAATTCGCGTCTCCGATCCCGTGCCTATCTATGGCAGCTTTACGCCGTCATCTGGCGAGGTTGTAGCGCGGACCTGTTCTGTAGGTCCGCGGCTCGTCCCTTCGGGGCAAGGAAAAGCCGCGGACCTAAAGAGCAGGTCCGCGCTACACCCGCTTTTCAGCCGAGTCCCGAATCCCTAACCCCCAATCCCTAATCCCTGATTTCTAATCCCTAACCCCGTGTCCTTCGGCACTCCGAAAGCGTACAACAAATCGCGTACCCGGGTGGGCAGAAGTTGCGTTCTCTCCCGCCAGAGGACTTCGGCATTCCACCGACCCGCCAATTTCCTCTACTCGACGCTTCACGATGGCGAGGCCCAAGCCCGTCCCTCCTGCCCGCGTGGTGTAGAACGGCTGGAAAATCTTGTCCAGCTTATCCGGCGGAATACCACGCCCCTGATCTTCTACCGACAAATCGATGCATTCCGGCTGGCCGGGCGGGCGCGCGAGGCGAATCCGAATCACGCTTCCTTCTCCGCTCGCTTCCAGGGAGTTGACGAGCAGGTTGGAGACGATGTCGCTTGCGGCCTCCTCTCCCCCTTCCACCAGGCAAGGCTCGGCGATGATCTCCAACCTGATGTGACGCCGCTCGGCTTCCATCCGCGAAATGGCGGCGAAGCGCTTTACGACGGACGCCAAATCGGCCGCCCGGTCGGTGTCGCGCGCGGGCTTCGCGTAGCGTAGGACCTGGGAAATGTTCCGATTCAGACGGTCGATTTCATCCACCAACATCCGGCAGTCGCGCCGCGATTTCTCGGGAAGTTCCTGGTCTTCTTCCATGAGCTGGACGATGGTTTTCATGCCACTGAGCGGATTCTTGACGTTATGCGCGATGCGCGCCGCCATCTCGCCGAGAAAAGCCATTTTCTCCTTCGCGGCCAGCTCCCGCTCCAGATTGATCTTGTCCGCGATGAGCCGGCAAAGCTCCCAGGCTCCCGCCAGGCGGTCGGCGAGAATCTCCAGCGCGGCGATTTGCTCGCCGGAAACTTCGCCCGTGGCGGGAACGACCTCAAGATAGGCAATAGCTTCTCCACCGCGAGAAATGGACACGCGGCGGGCTTTGGACGGAACCTGATGGCCGGAAGCGTCGGCCGGGATCGGGCCGGGCAGCAGTCGCACCTGTTCGAGACCCAGCACCTGGGGAACCCGTTCCTCCACCAGCGCGCGGAGTGAATCCACATCCCCCGTCCGCTTGGCATGCTCCTCAATTTCCGATGCGAGCTTCTGGACCTTTTCGAATTCCGAAACGAATTGCTGATGCAGGGCCCGGCTGATCAGGCGCTTCACGGGCTCCACCAGCACGACCAGGATGAAAATCATCACGGCCTCGGTAACCGTCGTGGGCAGGACATCGTGAGCTTCCAGCCAGCCGCTGGTTCGGCGCATGAAATTCAGGTAGATCAGAAAACCAAAAATGGCCAGGACGGAATAGACGACGTTCCGCTGAAGGCGCAAGTCGAGAAAGTTGTAGCGAAAAATGGCGTAACCCACCAGGCCGCTGGGGACAATTCCCACCAGCATTAAACCGGTAGGAAAGTATCCTCCCAGGCCGCCCAACGCCGGCAGGGCGTGCAGTAGGTAGGCCATTGCCCAACCCAATGCCAGGACCCCCTGAAGCCCCGCGAGATCAGCGTGAAATCTGGCGAGCGCCGGGTCAGCAGCCCGACGGAGCACACTCAAATACACGTTGACGCCCGCGGCGCAGAGCAGGGCGGCTACGGCCCAGAGAACCAGCAGGCGCACCGGGGGGCCAAGCGCCACCAGAGGTTCGACGTTGAGGTGGCTCAACGCCCTGCCCACCATCCAAGGGCAAAGCATCATGGGAAAATAGAAGCACGCCACCAGTAGCCGCTGCCAAGGCCGAATCGGAACGAAGCGCGCGCCATATTCTGCGTGCACGTGAACCAGCAACGGCACGGCAGCGATGAACCCCACCATGGAAACGATGCGGGAAAATCCCGAAAGAACCGCAGGAACTGCCGGAACTGCTCCGTAGTAAAGGGTGAGGTTAAGCGCCAGCAGATTGCCGGAATACCACATGAACAATGCCGACATCAAACTGAACAGCAGCCACTCCATCCGGTGCAACCGCCGGTTCCCCAAAATTAAGACCATCAGGAAGAGATGGATTAGCGTTCCAAAGGTATAAACAACCAGCTTGGTGACAACCAGAGGCGTAAGTTCGTAAGCGACATCCACGCGGAACTCTCAGAGGCAAGGGTGGTGACCGCACGTACAATGCACAAAGGTGATGCGCGGGAATCATTGTAAGCGAGGCGGCGGAGGCAAGTAAACGTTCTGGTCAGGCTCGGATGCGGTGGTCCGGTGATCGACAGATTGGGTGATTTAGCGATTTCATGATCAGAAAATCGCGGAGACTCTAGGAAATCGCTCAATCGCCAAATCACCGGATCACTCGATTACTTCACTCATACTTCAGCGCTGCCATCGGATCGATTTTCGTCGCCCGGCGCGCGGGGATGTAGCAGGCCACGAGTGACACCAGGCAGAGCAACAACGCCACGGCCGCGTAGGTCAGTGCGTCGGTAGCGGTGACGCCGTAAAGTACACTTTCGAGATATCGCGTCAGCGCGAGTGACGCCCCGATGCCGACGGCCAAGCCGCCGGCGGTCAGCAGCAGACCCTGGCCCAGCACCAGCCGGAAAACGTTCGCTCGCTGAGCTCCCAGCGCCATGCGAATGGCAATCTCGTGAGTGCGCTGGCGCGTCGTGTAGGCAATCACTCCGTAGATACCTATGGCGGCGAGAAGCAGAGCGAGCAATCCAAAAGCGCCCGCGAAAGTTCCTGCGATCCGCTCGAAGATGCTCCCCATTTGCATACTGGACTCGAGGGTAGTGACGCCAAACACCGGCAAATCGGCGTTGAGGCTGTGGACCGTTCTTTCCACCGCCGCGGCGTAAGCCTGGGGATTGCCTGAAACCCGCGCGTGAATGATCAACGGGTCGCAGTATTGCTGGAACAGAGGCAGAAAAACCGCCGGCTGCGGAGCATAAACCAAGCGGCGGTACTTAGCGTTGCGAGCCACGCCGACCACCGTACGCCACACGCCCCAGGAGTGGATCCTCTTGCCGAGCGGGTCCTGACGCGGCCAGTAACGGTCGCAGAACTCCTGATTGACGATGGCTACCGGCTGCGACTTCTCGCCATCCTGCACGGTGAATTCACGCCCTGCAACCATCGGAGTCCGCATGGTCCGAAAGTAATTCGGAGCGACGTTGCCACGATCGACTTCCATCGATTCGCCGCGCTGGGGAACGTAACCATCGACTTGAACAATGTCCGAGTGAATGGTGAAGTTCAGCGGGGAGAAATCCGCCAGGGTCACCGACTCAGCCCCCGGCAGGTCTTCCAGTTTCGCGAGCACTTGGCGGTGGAAGGCGATGGCTTGGGCATCGGAATACTGCAAGGGCGCCACTTCAAAGTCAGCCAACAAAACATGGTTGGGGTCGAAGCCCGGATCCTGGCGGTGGGCGTTCTGCAAGGTACGAATGAACAGACCGGCCGAGATCAGCAGGAGCAGCGAGAGGGAGATTTGCGCCACCACCAACGCGCTCGAGAGCCGCAACTTTTGGAGTCCGCCGGAAATCGTGCCGGCCTCCTCCTTCAGCACCGCGACGGGGGCCAGGCCGGAAGCGCGCAACGCCGGGAGGACTCCGAAAATGCTGACGGTAAGGATCGAGAGGGCCATCGTCCCCAGGAGCACCGTATGGTCGACGTGCCCATTGAGGGTGAACGGCAAGTTCGCCAGGGGGGGAAAGAAACCCCCCAGCGTCCCGGCCGTCCAGGTGGTGAGCAGCATAGCGACGGCGCCACCCGCCAGGGAGAGCAAGAGGCTTTCCACCAGGAGTTGACGCACCAGCCGCCCGCGACTGGCGCCCATGGCCTGGCGCAGGGCAACCTCGCGCCGCCGCCCGACCGAGCGCACCAGCAGAAGATTCGCCACGTTGGCGCAGGCCAGCAAAAGCAACACCGCCGCCAGCGCCAGCAGCATGAGCAGGCTCTTGTACATGTAGACGTTGGGGCCAAAGGGCGAGCGCCAGAGCGGGTCCAGCGTAATCTGGTTGGGGCCGC
>Ga0326728_10003713_pt1 | contig 46687 bp, 37 predicted proteins | sample MB3enrmetagenome_FD_207602 | JGI IMG/M metagenome (GOLD analysis project Ga0326728, IMG submission 207602) | Lab enriched peat soil microbial communities from McLean, Ithaca, NY, United States - MB31MN | ecosystem: Environmental > Terrestrial > Soil > Wetlands > Peat | place: USA: New York...
ATCTTTGTTAATAACGTTGTCCATGAAGGCATCATAGCATATATCAACGAGCTCGCCAGCGGAAAGTTCGCACTGGGTGTAAAATATCTGTGGAAAACATCTAAAAAAGTCACAAGCTCTGAGCGTAGTAACCGTCAAACGGCTCGAACCGGCTGTCGATGAGCTCGAGGCTGGAATTACCGGTGACGTCGTCGTCACAATAATGGCTTTGACCGCCGCAACCTTCACAGGCGCTTGCGTGTTCAAGTACCGACTTGGCCCTCGCGGACTCCCGGGGAGAATTGCCCTGTCTGGAATTTCAGCACTGTTCGCGGGGTTGCTAATAAGCCAAGCGCACAATCTGCTGGCAGTAGAAGCGCTCTTCCTGCTGTTCGTTCCACCTATGGTGGTCCTCTTCTTTCTCGGCAGGTACCGGCCTGCCTCGCGTTGGGCAGCCTCGATGCGGAGAACGGCTTTCTCTTCGCTGGCGGTGTACATCGGATCGACGTTCGTACTGATACGCAGCGCCCAGGCGTTGACCAATCGGGGCTGCTTCTGGGTTGTGAATTTGCCGTCTGGCCATTGGGTTCACTTCCCCCACCCCTACGACTACTACGCAGGCCAACTCACGAAATACCTCGTCCTTGTCTCTCTGCTTCTTACTGTGGCGTGCTCCGTGGCCTGCCTCAGCGTATGGGCCTTCGACACCCTGAGAGTCAAAACCCATCCAGTCGCTAAGCCACTCAGTCGATGAGGTCGAGTGAGAGAACGGCGCTTATCGCACGTTCATTACCTGGACCACGGGACAAGCGGGCACAATTGGGGTATCCTGAATGAGGGGTTGGCTTAGGGCATTACGATGAGGTACACGTACATCTCCAAATGCGCTTTGAAGCACCTCGGGTCGGGCTTCAAACTCCCTTACATGGTGATGTTTGAAACCACGCTGATGTGCAATATGTTCTGCGAGTATTGCATTTTCGGTGAGGAAGGAAAGTTCAACGACCTGCAAAGTCGGGCGGTGCGAGAACGCATCTTCAAGCGCATTGAGGAATTCTGCGGGATGGGCATCTTCGCGCTCAGCTTCTCGGGTGGCGAGCCCCTGCTGAATCCCTATACCTGCGATTACATCGCCTACGCCGAGGACAAGGGCATGTGGACCTCCATGCCCACCAACGGCCTGCTCATCCGGAAGTACGCGGAGGGGGTGGCGCGAATCGGCATGCTGGAGGTCTCCATTGATTCGCTCAACCCGCAGCGCTTTGCCAAGCGCCGGGGCATCGACGCTCTCCCCAAGATCATTGCCAACCTCGAATTCGTTTTGACCAAGCGGAAACCTCTCAGCACCCAGATCAACGCGGCGGTAAACCTGGAGAACCTCGAAGACCTTCCCGAGCTGGCTGATTTTTGCAAGCAACGAGACCTGGTGTTGCACCCGGAAGCCATCCACAACGTGATGCGGGACGGGGAGATGCTCCCCGACGCGGAATTGCATGGGAAGGAAATCGACAAGGTGGAGTTGTTCCTGCGTGAGTTGCGCGCCGCCTATCCCAGGAACGTGCGTTTCTATTCCCACTACTATAGCTTCTATCGAAATGGCGGATTCGGGCCCAGTTTCCCGTGCCGGCACCCTTCCAAGTTGATTTCCATGAAGCCAGATGGTTCCATCCATCTCCCTTGCGCATTTAAAACTCTCCACCAATCCCAGGCGCCTCTGAAGGAAATCTTCGCTTCGGACGCCGCCAAGCAAATCATCGCGCAGGAGTCCACGCTTTGGGACTTTTGTGAGGGTTGTAAGATCGGTTGCCCTTACGAAGTCAGCGCCTTTACGAACAGTCCTATGCTTGCCCTCGAGTCTGGGCTGAATTTCCTGCGCATCATCTGAGCCGAAGGGCTTGCCGGAAAAAGCCATGGAGACGTCGTCCTGAGCATGGATAGAGGAGACGGGCTATTCTTGCTCAGAATGATATGCCGAGGCTTTATCGACATATTGCAAAGAGCCGTCAGCCAAGCGATTCCCTCACGGTCAAGCTTACCTGCACGCACAAGCGCGACATCATCTGTTGCTTTTTGACACACCAGAAGCTGGCCCTCAAGACCCTTAGTGCCTGCTAACCTCCATTTCTTCTTTTAGTTACGATGGACACAAAGGTGAGGAAGGAGACAAGGATGGATGCGCCGACCCGCGTCAGACGGAAAGTCACTAGTCTGTGGCATTTTGATACAGCACACTCCGCTCTTGGCAATCATAATCTGCCTGGAGACGCCGATGGCGTCGTACAATCTCAATCTTACCAACAGGTTATAAAGCTGAACTGCCATTGGCAATCACATTGCCTTGGACCATGTCGGTAAAGCATGTGGAGTGCATCCTCAATGGGTAGAATCCTCGTTGTTGACGACGACCCGGAGAGCCGCGACCTATTGTGTGAGGTCCTGGAAGCAAACGGATATCAGCAGGTGGAGGCGGTAGCCGACGGGTTGGCAGCACGAGAGGTGTTGGCACGGGATGACGGGTGCCGGATCATCATCGCTGATCTGCGCATGCCCAACGAGTCGGGCTTGGACCTGCTTCGAAACCTCCGAAAGCAAAATGCCAAGCACGAGATCGTACTCATGTCTTCCTTTTTCAGTACCACAGAGAGGAAATTAGCCAGAGACTTGGGCGCCTATGCGCTGCTCGACAAGCCCTTTCGCCTTTCCGAATTGCTCCAGGTTGTCTCCCAACTAACTGAAAGGAATCCCATCGGCATTTCCAGTTAGGAGCGCCGGAGAGAGCATACCTCCAAATCACAAGGAGCAGAAATGGATACAACCCAGAAAGTCATTGAGATTATTGCCCGTGAACAGCACTTGGATTCGAGCAAGATCACCGTAGATTCGAAGTTTGCGGAATTGGGTATCGACTCCCTGGACGGGGTCAATATCCTCTTCGCCCTGGAAGAGGAATTCAAAATTGATATTCCGGACTCGGTTGCGCAAAATATGAAGTCGGTCCGCCAGGTGGTGGACAGTCTAACACGAGTCCTGGAAGGCAAGGACATCTCCGATCTCGTAGCGATGGCCAAGGGCGAGGTCCCGGCCGCCACGGCCAGGTAATCCGAATCACAGGGGCGAAACGTGCGAAGAGTCGTCATTAGCGGCATTGGAGTCTTTGCTTCGGCAGGAAAAGATTCGGAAACCTTTTTCAAGAACTTGGTCGAAGCCCGGTCGGCGGTTCGCCGCATCTGCCAATTTGATCCCTCCTCGCTGTCGGTTCAGATTGCTGCCGAAGTCCCGGATTACAATCCTGCGGATTACTTTCCTGCCAAGCGGCTGGATTTGTTGGATCGCTTCAGCCAGTTTGGTTTGCTGGCCGCGCAGGAAGCAATGAAATCGAGCGGAATTGAGATGCGTGAGGAAGAACGCCCTCGCTTCGGCGTGGTGAGCGGCACCGGCATGGCTGGCGCAAACACCCTTGATAGCGGATATTTCAGCCTTTATGCTAATCAGGCGACGCGGCTTCATCCTTTCACCATCCCCAAAATGATGCATAGCGCTGCGACTTCACAGATCTGCATGGAATTTTCGGCGCAAGGGCCTTCGTTTACAACTGCCACGGCGTGTTCCTCTTCGGGTCACGCGATTGGCGAGGCATTCCACATCATCAAGTACGGGATGGCGGATATTATGTTGGCCGGAGGCAGCGAGGCGCCGATTACCTATGGCATGATCCGCTCCTGGGAGTCAGTGCGCGTTTTGGCGACCGGGAATGGCGACCCCAGCCGGGCCTGCCGGCCGTTCTCGGCGGACCGGGAGGGTTTCGTGATGGGCGAAGGAGCCGCCATGCTCCTGCTCGAAGAACTGGAACATGCCAAGAAACGCGGGGCCAAGATTCTGGCGGAAATCTCCGGCTATGGCCTGAGTTCGGACGCCGGCCACATCACCCAGCCTTCGGTGGATGGACCGGCCCGCGCGGTGAGCATGGCCCTCGAGGAAGCCCGGGTTGCTCCGGACGAAGTAGATTACATCAATGCCCATGGCACCGGGACGCGCCTGAATGACGTGACGGAAACGCAGGTGATCAAGAGGGTGTTCGGGGAGCACGCTCGCAAGCTGGCGATCAGTTCCACAAAATCCATGCATGGTCACGCCATGGGCGCCACGGGGGCGATCGAACTGGCGGCGACGACGATGGCCACGGCGCGCGCAGTCATCCCTCCCACGGCGAATTACACCCGGCCGGACCCCGAGTGCGACTTGGACTATGTTCCCAACCAGGCTCGCGAGAGACCTGTACGCGTGGCCGTCTCAAATTCCTTTGCCTTCGGCGGGCTCAATGCCGTGCTGCTGATTCGAAAATTTGAATGAGGCAGGATTCAGGAGTCAGGCTCGGAAGATGGCGAATGCGTGGGAAATCATCGTGCGCCGCGAAACCAGCCCAAATTACGACACACTTCTCGCGACGGAGTTGTCTTCCTGAATCCCGAATCCTGAATCCTGAATCCTGGCTTTTGTGAATTCGAAACGCATTTTCATTTTGACCTTGAGCGTCGGCGCAGGGCATGTCCGCGCGGCGGAAGCCCTCCAGCGCGCGTTCTACGATTGCATTGATCCTGTCGAAGTCCGCCTGCTGGACGCCCTGAAAGTGGCGCGCTCCTGGTTCCTCACGCTGTACGTTCGCCCTTACTGGTGGTTGCTTCGCCGCGCCCCGGGTCTTTGGCGGTGGCTCTTCAAGCGCCGCCAGAAGAAACTCCACCGCGCCACGGCTCCGCGCTGGGTATTTCGCCGCGGGTGCAGGGAAGTCCTCGAGCAGATCAAGGCGTATGCTCCTCATTTGGTTATCGCAAACGAAATCGGCGCGGTGGAGATCGCCGCCCTGGGCAAGCGCGAAGGCTGGTTTTACGCCCCAATTCTAGCTGTGCAAACTGATTTTCAGACTGAGCCTCCCTGGGTGCAGGCGGAAGTCGATGTCTATTGTGTAGGCAGCGAGGAGGCGCGGTCTCAGCTTGTAAACTGGGGAACCTCGCCCAACCGGATTCTGGTTTGTGGCATTCCCATTGATCCGGTTTTTGGCGCCCCATTTGACAAGACCGAACTTCTGCGAGCCCTGGGATTGGACGGCCAGCGACCTGTCGTGCTGGTGATGGGCGGAGGAATGGGCCCGGCCCCGCTGGACGCCATTGTCGAAAGCCTGGAGTTGTGCGGGTTTCCTCTCCAGGTACTGGTGGTGGCCGGTCACGACCACATGCTAAGGCAGGCCCTGGAGCAGTTGCGGCGCAAGGTCACGCTTGACCTGCACGTCTTTGGCTGGACGGAGACCATTCCGGAGTTGATGGCCGTGGCGGACCTGCTGATCACCAAGCCGGGTGGGCTGACCGCCGCGGAAGCGCTCTCGGCCGGCCTGCCCATGATTGTGACTCATCCTATTCCGGGACCGGAGGAGCGGCACGTCCGTTACCTCGTGCAGCAAGGCGGGGCAGTCCAGGCAAAAACCCTCGCGGAAATTCCCCAGCTTGTAACGCGAATGCTCAGCAAGCCGGAGAACCTGGCCGAGATGAGCCGCCGACAGAGGGATATGTCCCGGCCTGATGCCGCCCATGCCATCGCGCAAGTTGGCGCCGCGCTGCTCGAAAAGAGCACTTACATTGACTTGCTGGCTGCGCCGCCTTCGCGTTCCGGCGAATCGACGTATCTGATGTAAGACGTCCGTCGTCCGTGGTCAGTGGTCAGTCGCTACTCCCTGGTGGGCGCTTATGCAACGGACGACGGACCCGCCCCGGCGGGACAACGGACCCCTGATGTAAGACGTCCGTTGTCCGTAGTCAGTGGTCAGTCACTTCTTCCTGGCAGGCTTTTGTGCAACGGACGACGGACAACTGACAACGGACAAAGGACCACGGACTAGGAACGCTCCCAAATGTTAAGTAGTATCCGCAAATTCGTTGAGCGCGCCGTGATCGGCAAATCCGTCCCCGGCCTCGTTCGCTGGGGAAAGCACCTTCCGCGTGCGGTGACCCAGGGCCTCCAACGTGATTCGTTTCGCGAATTGGTGCGTTACGCCGCACAGCGCCAAATGTTCTTGAAGCGCAAGTTGCGCGAGAACGGCATTGACCCGGACGGCGTCCGCCGCCCGCAAGACCTGGGGAACATCTTCACCACCCCCGAGGACTTGCGCAACCTGCCGGCGGAAGATTTCCTCTGCCGGGAACCGCAACTGGTGTTTGAAACCACCGGCACCTCGGGAGGCCCCAAGCGCGTTTATTTCACTTACGACGAGTTGGAGTTTTCAGCCCGTTACGAGGCTGCGGCCCTGTGGGAAAACGGCGTGCGACCGGGCGACCGGGTAGTCTGCACTTTCGACGCGGCGTACTGGATCAGTAGTTGGGTCACCTTTTTCGCCTGCAAGCGCATGGGAGTTTTCTGTTCGGCGATTGGCAAGCCGCACCCGAGGGAACTCTATTCCCGCATGCCTCTCTACAAATATAACGTCATTGCCGCCGACCCCACCTGGTTGGTAAGCCTGAGCGAGATTGCGGAAAAGGAAGGCATCTTTCCACTCAAGTTGATCTTTGCCGGCGGCGACCGCATGACGGACGTTTATCGCAACTACGTCGAGAGCGTCTGGAAGTGTCCCGTGATCCTCGGCTACGGATCCACCGAGCAGGGCGGCGGAACGGGAATGGAGTGCCGCCGGCGCGATGGCTTTCATCTGGACGAGTACAACTTCCTTTTCGAAATTGCGGATCCCGACCCCGCGGGTTATGGCGAATTGGTGGTGACCACGCTTTCGCGGCGCACCATGCCGCTGATTCGTTACCGCGTGCGCGATGTGACAAGATTCATTGAGGAACCTTGCCCTTGCGGCGCCACCCTGCGCCGCATTGCCAGAATCCACGGCCGGCGTGACGAGATGGTAGTGATGGGCGCCGGGAACATGTACCCTGAAATCTTCGAGCGCGTGCTCCACGATGTGGAGGGGGTTCCCGAGAATTGGCAGGTAGCGGTCCGGCAGGAAGGCATCCACGACATCCTGGAATTCCGGCTCGAGTTGACGAACGGCATTAACCCCGCGACAGTTGAAAACGCCGTCCGGAAGAACCTCGAAGCTCGCTTCCCGGACGTTTGGGCGAACTGCCTCTGCGGTATGTGCCGGCTCGAGTTTCGCATCTTCCCACCGGGAGGCTTGGAGCAAGGAAGGAAACCCCGGAGGCTGGTGGATGAGAGGAGGGGCTAGGCGGTAGATGGTATATGGTAGGTGGGGTAACCTGGGGATGAAAAGAGAGCTTGGGTCCGCTGTGCCGCATACCACATACCATCTGCCGTATTTCGGCAATCAGATGCAACGTGAATCCAACGGGACCGTCAGCCCGGTCGTCTTTACGGACTTTGACGGGACGATCACTCAACTCGATGTGACGGACGAAATCCTCTCGCAACTGGCGCATCCATCCTGGCAGGAGGTCGAACAGGAGTGGACACGCGGATTGATCGGTTCGCGCGAGTGCCTGGAGCGGCAGATCGCGCTCGTGGACGCCTCGGCGGAGGAACTCGACGCCTTAATTGACGCGGTTCCCATTGACCCCGCCTTTGCCGCCTTCTCCCGCTTCACTCGCAAGCGAGGCATTCCACTCTACGTGCTGAGTGAGGGGTTCGACTATGTGATCGTGCGAATCCTGAAGCGGGCCGGTGTGAACGGGCCGGTCCGAAACGGTACTCACATGTTCTCGAGTGCGCTGCGGCTGGAGGGCCGCCGCTTGATACCCTCCTTCCCTCATTCGGCGCAGCCCTGCGAGCATGGGTGCGCCACCTGCAAAGCGGCATTGCTGCGGAGGTTTGGCAAGGGAAAGTTTCCCGTCATCTTCGTGGGTGACGGGCTCTCCGACCGGTTTGCCGTTGATGAGGCGGACGTGGTCTTTGCCAAGCGACAGTTGCTTGCTTATTGCCAGGAGCACGGCAAGGCGTGCCACCCCTTCGATACCTTTGCGGAAGTTGAGCAGGCCATCGCGCTGTTGATGGGTCGAGAAGAGGCGGCGAAGCGTTTCAGGTGTCAGGCTTCGGGTGTCAGGTATCAGGTTCCAGAAACGAAACCTGGCACCTGATCGCGGGACCGGGACGGGGTCGCAGTCATTCCCGCGAAAGCGGGAATCCACTTTGCAAGCTCTCGGCAACCAAAACGAGACTCTCCGCGTCCTCCGTGCCTCTAAAGCCTTAACACAGAGAGCACGGAGGATCTCAGTGAGCTTTGTGTTTTGCTTTTCCTGACCACGGAGGACACGGAGAGGCTGACGACAGGAGGAAAAATCTTCGCAGCGTGATAAAAAAATGAAAACTACGGCGACAGAGCTGTTGGAACTCGAAAGGAAGTATTGCTCCTTCGGTGATACGGTCCACTACCTGGACCCTCCGAAGGTTTTTGTCGATTGTGAAGGCAGCTACCTTTACGACGAGCGCGGCACGCCCTATCTCGATCTCCAGATGTGGTATTCGGCGGCGAGCTTCGGCTACAAGAATCGCAGGCTGGGCGAGGCGTTGAAGCGGCAACTGGACCGGCTCCCCCAGCTTGCCTGCCAGTACCTGCACGCGGAGAAGGTGGAAGTGGCGGCGCGCATCGCTCGATACTGCGAAAAACGGTTCGGAGTGAAAGGGCGGGTCCAATTCAACGTCGGTGGCTCGCAGGCCATTGAGGACTCGCTCAAGATTGTTCGGAATTATACCGGCAAAAACCTGATGTTCGCTTTTATGGGCGGCTATCACGGACGGACGCTGGGCGCCTCCGCCATCACTTCCAGCTACCGCTACCGGCGCCGCTACGGCCACTTCGGGGACCGCGCCCAGTTCGTCTTTTATCCTTACTGCTTCCGATGCATTTACGGGCTGAAACCCCAAAGCTGCAACCTGTATTGCCACGACCAGTTTTCCCGCCTGTTCGATAATGAGTATCACGGCGTGTGGGACGCCAAAGCGCAGAGCCCCGAGTACGGCGCCTTTTATATCGAGGCGGTGCAGGGGACAGGCGGCTATGTGATTCCGCCGCGCGCTTACTTCCAGCGCCTCAAGGAAACCTGCGACAAGCGCAAGATCCTGATCGTCGATGACGAAATTCAGATGGGCTTCTATCGCACCGGCAAATTCTGGGCCATCGAGAATTTTGGCATTACGCCGGACATTATCGTCTTTGGCAAGGCGCTCACCAACGGCCTGAATCCTATTTCCGGCATTTGGGCGCGCGAAGAACTGATCTCGCCGGAGCTTTTCCCGCCCGGCTCCACTCACTCTACTTTCTCCGCCAATACGCTGGGCACGGCCGTGGCGCTCGAGACGCTCAAGATGCTCGAAGAGGAAGGCTACGAGAAGTTGGTCAACGATAAAGGCGCCTACTTCCTCGCCGGGCTCAAAGAGCTGCAAAGCCGTTTCCCGGGCATCATCGGAGACGTGGATGGGCTGGGGATGGCGCTGCGCATCGAGGTTTGCAAGGAGGACGGCATCACGCCGGACCGCGACCTCACGGACCGCATCTTCGCCGAGGGCCTGAAAGGCGACCTCGAGGTTGCTGGACGCAAGTACGGCTTGGTGCTGGACGTGGGAGGTTATTACAAGAACGTCTTCACCCTGGCCCCCTCCTTCACCATCACGCGCCAGGAATCGGACTTGGCGCTGGAGTTGCTCACCCAACTCTTCCGCCGCTGCCGTCCCTAGCCGCAAGAAGGCAGGCACCTGCCATTCCCTCAAAGCTCGGGCGAGAGGTCAAGCGTCTCATCTGCCAGCTTCTTGACGAAGTAGCGGTCGTGGGAAACAAACAGGATAGTTCCCGGGAAACGCAAGAGTGCATCTTCCACCGCTTCGCGTGTTTCGATGTCGAGGTGGTTGGTGAGTTCGTCCAGAAGCAGGAAATCAGCCCCACTGAGGAGCAACCTCGCCAAAGCAACCTTGGCGCGTTCTCCGGCACTCATCTTCTGGAGGGCGTGTGTCGCCTCCTCTCCCCGCAGGCGCAGGCAGCCGAGAATGGTGCGGACCCACGTCTCGTCAGGATGAACTTCAAGGCATAGTTCCAGAGGTGATCTGGCACCATCCAGATTGTCGCCCTCTTGGGCATAGTAACCCCGCCGGATTTTGGCGCCGAACTGCGCCGTCCCTGCGTCGGCTGTCTCGTGACCCAGCAATATCCGGAGGAGCGTGGATTTTCCGCAGCCGTTTGGGCCCAGGATCGCCCAGCGCGCTCCCGACTGCACATAAAAGCTCAGGTTCTGAAACAGGACCTTGCCGTCAAAAGCCTTGCTGAGGCCCTCCACTCGGAGGGCGATGCCGCTCTTCCGGGTAACATTGGGAAAATCCAACGAAGGGATAGGATCTTCCAGCCAGGGTTTTTCTACCGCGGGCTGGCGTACCGCCCTTTCGCGCAGAATGCGCCCCGTGCGAGCCACTTTGGCGGCTTTGTGGGCGTAGAAGTCTCTGCTCGCTCGGATGCCCCTGGGCGCTTTGGCCACCCGGCGCGCCAGCGCCGCGCGCCGCTCGGCAGCCCGGTGAGCGGCCGCCGCTCGCCGTTCGCGCACGGTGAAGCGTTCCCAGGCTTGTGACTCCCGGAGGGCGCGCTGTGCGGCGTAGAAATCGTAGTTGCCCTCGTAAACCACCAATGTCTGGCGTCCCAGTTCAAACATGCGCGTGGTCGCGCGGTTCAGAAAAGCGCGGTCGTGTGACACCACAAGATAGGCGACATCGAGATGAGCGAGGTATTCCTCCAACCATTCTCGTGCCGCCATGTCGAGATGATTGGTGGGCTCATCAATGAGCAGGAGATCGGTGGGGGCAAGCAGCAGCTTGGCGAGTTCGGCGAGAGCGCGCTGGCCGCTGGAGAGATGGGCCATTGGCAACTCCCGCTCGCGAGAGCGAAACCCGAGTCCGTCCAGGACCTTCTCAGCTTCGGCTTCAAGCCCAAATCCCCCTTGCTCCTCGAACGCGCTCAGAAGCCCGGCATAGCTGCAGGCCCTTTCCTCGTCATCCAATTGCGACTCGAGGCGCCGGATTTCATGGTGGATCTCTGCCAAGCCGGGGTTCGCCCTCAGGACGTAAGTTCCAAGCGCCTCTTCCCCGGCTAACACTCTCTCCTGAGCAACATAACTCACCCGGAGTTGTTGGCGCCGCGCGACGGCGCCGGAGTGCGCCTCAAGCTCTCCGCTGAGGATGCGGAGGAGCGTCGACTTGCCGGCCCCATTGCGACCGACGAGCCCAATCCGATCCCCCGGATTGATCTCAAACGAAACCTTTAGGAAGAGCGGGTCAGATTGAGAAGGATACTGGAAACTAAGATCGGCAGCATTCAGCAAAGACATTCTCTACTCCAGGCAAACCAAAAGTTAGTCCCCTGGCTATCCAGGGAAAACCTTCGTTCGATTCAAGGATTGCGAATGTCTTTACAGTTTCAAGCCGATCTACTCCCTGCGGTGAAGTAACGTGAGGACCAAAGGTGATTGTAACCGAAACGTCGCCCACACACAATTGCAACTGACGACCCCTCACCGCTGCCCGGGGTTCGCCTTGTCTGATGGGCTCAACAGCCGGATTTCCTGAAGGGTCATTCCGTATCCGCCGCCGGGTGGATCGTCGCGGTAATTCGTATGCAGATAACCGTTGGTGAAGTTCGCGGCGTAGCACAGCCACGCAGAACGCCCGTCCTTGCCGATGAACCTCGAGGGGAGGTTGACGAAGTACCCTTGCTCGCCGAAGTGGCGCATGTAGACCACGAGCCTCCACGGACCGGTGATGTGGACGGACTCCAGAATGTAAGTGTTGAATCTTGAAATCGTGTTGCCGCCGTCCGTAATCACCAGCAGGTATTTCTTCAGGGGTGCGTCGTAGGTCATGGTGACGCAGCCGGCGTTGTTGTTCCAATCCACCAGCGGTTTGATCCTGGAAAAATCCCGCGTCCAAATGGGTTGGCCGGAGGCATCATGGCCGCCGAAGAATTCATACTTCGAGGCGTCGTTCATGTTCTCAATGCTCGGCGTGACGCGCGCCATGTAGATCTGGTCGGCAGTAATCCAACTGAGGTTGGCGTCTCTTGGCTTGGGGTCGGGGTCGGCGGCGCCCTGGCCTACCAGATAGGCTTTGCCGTCGGGTGAGTACTGCATATTCCTTCCAAAGTCCACGAAATGCGGCGCACCCATTTTCACCTTGCCGCCCGGTTTCGCCGGCTCACCGAAGAGCGGCTGGGAAGGCGTATGCGGCGTGTCGTGCCAGGTCTTGCCGAAATCAGTCGAATATCGGAAACCCACGAAAGGTCCAAGCACATCCCAGTTGAGGTGCTTGCCGGGAGTCTCGAGGAGACAATACGTGCCGTAGTACCACACCCCGTTGTACACGAGGCTGCCGCAGGGATAGCGCCCTCCGTACGGCGCCGGGTTTCCTGGATAGACGCCCACATTGACGATCTTGAGGTTCAGCGGATCGTTGCCCACGATGGTGGCGTGGCCGGTGGTCGCTTTTTCACCCCCGGAGCCTGATTTGACGTCGCCAACGTTACCGTCGGTCCAGGGTGAGTACATGTTGCCGTCGGAGGCCCACGACGGATACCACGTGTCCGCATTGGCGTAACGAATGTGCCTGCCCGTGAAGGCAATGCCCACAATTGAGGGCGAAGGCTCGAAGGGACAGTCTGAGGGGGGCTGGGAAGGCCAAACGCGGTAGGTTGTCTCGGCTCCTACAGCCAGCCCAAGCCCCACCATAACCGCGATCAATAGCTTTGCGCGCATGCTCGTATCCTCACTTCCAGGAATTGCCGATTGCCGATTGTCGATTGACAGCGGAGGAATTCGCCACCCATTTTTCAATCTTCAATCGGCAATCACCAATCGGCAATCTCTCAAGCCACCGCGGGCCGGAGGGTCGTCTTCAGGCTCGCAATGGCCACCGCTGCCGGCTCCAGCCCGGGGGACGAAGCTTCGAGCCGGATTTCGCCCGGCTCCTTCGCAGACTGCACAATGACCATACAAAGCCCATTGAAGGCCCGGCGTTTGTGGGCCTTATCCGGCTCGTGGCTGCTCGGATCGCCATTGCCCACTCCGATGATTTTGGCTGCGCCCGAAACCTGAAACACGATCTCATTGTCGGCCACCGGCACTATGCGCCCCGCTTCGTCCAGCACCTGCACCTCGACGAGCGAAACGTCCTGCCCGTCCGCCAGGATCTCTTGCCGGTCCGGCCGAAGGAGGATCTTCGCAGGCCCCCCAACCGTTTCCCGTCTGGCCAGCAACACCTGTTGACCGCCTTTGTAGCCCCGAGCTTCAAGCGTGCCCGGCTTGTAGCTGACCTTCCAGGCCACATGCTCATAGCGAGGCACGTCCTTAACTCCGAGACTCCCGCCGTTCAAGAACAGCTCGACCTTTTCGAGGTTACTGTGGCACCAGACCTCGATTTCCTGCCCCTCTTTGCCAGGCCAGTTCCAGTGTGGGAACAGGTGCAGCACCGGCTTCTCGCTCCACTGCGCCTGATAGTAGTAGTAGTTGTCCTTCGGGAAGCCGCAGGTATCCATAATCCCAAAATGGGAGTTGATGCAGGGCCACTCATAGGGCGTGGGCTCGCCCCGATAGTCGAAGCCGGTCCAGACGAAGCCGCCGGCCAAGAAACGCCGCTCGGCATAAATCTTCCACCACACCTCCGCCGTGGCTGCCCAATCGGGAAAGTTCACATCATAAGCGCTCACATACCCTTGCTCTTTGTCGTTGGCGTAGATGCCGCGCGTGGAAACCGTGCTTCCCACTTCCGAGCCAATGGTAGGCTGCTTGGGAAATCTCCGGTGGAAATCGTCAATCTCCGGGCCGTGCTTGTAATTGAAACCCTGAACGTCGACGACTCCGGAGACCCCCCGGCCCCACGCGTCGTTCATGGCAGTTGTGACGGGGCGGCTCGGGTCGAGGCGCCGCACCAGGCGCTTCATGGTTGTGACAATGCGCGCGCCGCGCTCGGTGCCTTGCTCCGGCTCCTCGTTTCCGAGCGACCACAAAATCACGCTCGGGTGATTGCGGTCGCGCCGAATCATTCTCTCCAATTCGCTCAAAGCCTCCGAATTCGATGACATCGTGCGGGTCTCGTCCATCACCAGCATCCCGAGCTCATCGCAGGCTTCCAGCAACTCGGGTGTGGGTGGGTTGTGCGAGGTTCGATAGCCGTTCACCCCCATTTCTTTCAGCTTCTCGATGCGGTAGTACTGAATGCGGTCCGGCAGGGCTGAACCGACACCCGCATGATCCTGATGGTTGCAGGTGCCTTTGATTTTGACCGGCTTCCCGTTCAAGAAGAATCCTTCGTCAGCGTCGAATTTAATGGTGCGGATGCCGAACGTAGTTGCGTACTGGTCGGTTGCTCTTCCGTTATTCGCGTCCACCACGGTGGTTAATGCACGATATAGATTCCGCTCCTCAAGGGACCACAATAGCGGATGCTGGATCTCGGTCTCGGCCACCAGGGTCAGGTTTGTCCATGGATCGGCTCGCATAGACTGCGTTTCCACGGTGGCCACGACGTTTCCATCCCTGTCCACGAAGCGCGAGATCACATTGAAAACTCTCGGCTCCGCACTCTGGTTTTCAACCTCGGCGCTGATCGAGACCATCGCCGCCGCGCCTTGGACTTGCGCCCACACAAAGGTTCCCCAGTGCGCGATGTGGAGCGGATCGGCCTTAGTTAGCCACACGTGGCGGTAGATGCCCGCGCCCTCATAAAACCACCCTTCACCTTGCGTCGCGTCCACGCGGACCACCAGGACATTCTTGGTTCCGTAGTTAAGGAAGTCCGTCACGTCATAGCCGAAAGGAGCGTACCCACTCATATTCCGCCCGAGGAAATGGCCGTTAAGGACCGCCATACAGTCGCGGAAGACACCGTCGAACTCGATGGACAGCCGCTTGCCGAGGTCAGTCTCGGGAATCTCGAAGACTCGCCGGTACCAGCCGATGCTCGTCGCCGGGTAAGCCCGATCGAGCGGCTTGAAGCCGTGATTGACTATTCCGGGGTCGTTTTCGAATTCCAGTTCCACGGCCCAGTCGTGCGGAAGGTCGATGACGCGCCACTTGCTGTCGTCGAACTTGTCTCGAGAGGGCTCGAAGAGTTCCCCGGAATTGGAGAATACCCCATCGCCTCCGGAGCCGAAGTCTTGAGCCGGGTCGCAGGCGTGCCCGAGATGGAACCGCCATCCAAAGTCCAGCAGAAGCCGCTCTCGGGGGCTGCTCGGGTTGTCTCCCGGCTGCAAGGCCGCTGGGCTTGGGCTGGATAACCTCGCGGCCGTGGCCGGGATTGCGGATGTGATTCCCGCCGAAACCGCAACACCACTCTTCAATACCTCACGTCTGGTCCATTTACGCATCTCCCCACCCCCCTATTCACGAACGAGTGCCTCATCACGACGGCGAGTATTATACGCTCGGTCGGCGACAAGCCACGCTTGTTCCTTATTGGGGATCTTCCCCCGCCAGGGCATGAAGCACAAGGTCGGCGAGGGCCTGAATGAATTTGGGTGAGTCGTTCAAGCCCTTCGTCGCATGAAAACGTTGGATGCACAGACGCTCGGCTAACTCGCGAGCTTCGATATTGATTTCGTGAAGCGTTTCGAGGTGGTCGGACACGAAAGAAATCGGCACTACGAGAACTCGCTCGCTTCTATTTGAGGCAAGAGTCTGAAGGGCCTCGTGAAGGGAGGGACCTAGCCATCGGCCCGGACCGGAACGACTCTGGTAGCAAAGGCTGTGTGGGTTGGGCCACGCCCCCCGCTCCCTAACCAATCGGACAGTGGCTTCAATCTGTGCCTGGTAGGGGTCGCCGGACCTGATGATGGTCTCCGGCACTCCGTGGGCGCTGAAAAGCAAATGAACATCTGAAGGGAGGCGCAGGGCAGATCCATTTGTCTTCCGAAACAGCTCGAGACTTTCGTTCACACGTTCGACGATTGCTTCAATGTAAAGAGGGTGGGTGTGGTAGTCGCGGACTATTCTTACTTCGACAGGGTGGCCGGGTGGGAACTTGCGCTCCCACTCGTTCAGGCTGCTGCCCGTGGTGACGACGGAGAATTGGGGATACAAAGGCAGAAGCACAAGTCTGTGGAGTTGATGTTCAAGAACCTTCTGGACAGCCTCCTGCGTGAGTGGGTGCCAGTAACGCATGGCCACGAAAACATGCGCGTCGAGAGAATTGCGCAATTCGCTCTCGAGCCGGCGGGCCTGGAGTTCCGTTAGCTCGCGGATCGGGGACCTGCCACCAATCTGGGCATAGTGTTTTTGGACTCGCTTGGCACGCCGTGATGATACAAGTCGAGCCAGGGGCTCACGGGCCAGCCGAGCAAACGGGAAGTCGATGATATCGGGATCGCAGAAGAGGTTATAGAGGAAAGGCTCTACCGCCTCAAGAGAGTCCGGTCCGCCCAACTGGAAGAGGACCACCCCTGCCCTTTTTCTGCTTTCAGCCTTAATTGGACTCACTTTATGCCCTTGGTCCCTGCTCTCTAATATCCTACACAGAGCAGTCCTCAGACGGCAAGTGCTTACGGGAACGGCCGAGTGCGTGCCTTGACCGTCCGACCTCCGAATTCACGATAATGCGCGGTGCAATGGACATCTTGTCGCTGATCGTCATTATCTCTTGCTCTGGCTGGATTTAACCCCCTGTATTTTCAACAACATCCCCTCCTTGTAGGGCTAAGTGCCTTTTTTTCAGACACATTCCCGCTTCGGCGCCAAGTTTTCGACACCGGTCCTTTGTTTTCAACGACATTCCCGCGTCGTTCCGTGAAAAAAGAATTCTTCTCGGATTGCAGCCCACTGTCAAAAGTTGATGATTGACGTAAAAAGCCTGCCAATTCCCCGGCACCGGCGGCCTTCCGTGGCCGGGACAGGCGAAGACGCTGAGGCGGAGGTGGTTCTTGCGCTCGTTCCCCGCTCTAATCATACGCTAGCATTCTAGCTTACAAGCTGGAGTTTGTCAAGCATTAATTGAACTGAGGCAGACTTTCTTCATCAAGGACTCGCTCGATACGGGAAGCTGAAATGATCGGCGCCCCGGCGGGGATTTCAAAGGTGGGGAAACGCCGGGCCCCCTTGCGGACGGGAGGTATCCTTCGCTCCAGACCGCGCCGCGCGAGCTTTGATCGGAAAAGTTGACGGTGCGATGAACCAAGTGAGGGCGAGGGCGCGCAGAGGGTGTACGATAGAATACGAGTAGGCATGGACCACGACGACGAGCCACTGCGCATCCCGATCAGCGATGTTTTCGACTTGCACACCGTGAGGCCCCAGGATGTCAAGGAAGCCGTTGAAGCGTATCTCGAAGAGGCGAACCGCCTGGGCCTGAAAGCCCTCCGCATCATCCATGGCCGGGGAATCGGAGTGCAACGCGAAATCGTGCGTGCCGTTTTGTCCCACACGCCTTTTGTTCTCTCCTTCCAGGACGCCCCGCTCGAGGCCGGGGGCTGGGGCGCCACCATCGTGACCCTGCGCTGACACGCCCGCGGTGGCAAGGCAGGTCGGATCGTTGAAGGGCAAAGAACAGTGACTTGACGGCCCTCCTCATCACTTGGTATAAATAATTGGGGCATGAAAATTACAAAAAAGGCTGGGGCTTTATCGCTCTCGCTCCTTCTTTCCCTCGTTCCAGGCGCATCGTTGCTGGCGCAGAAAAGCCAAGGCAAAGGCTGTTGTGTTTCCTCGGCCTGTTGCTGCTGCAAGAACTGCCCCATGCGTTCGTCACATTCCTCAATGCCCGAATGCTGCCCCATGTCCAAGGCGCCCCACTCGCGTTCCATGACGACGTGCACTTGCAGTATTTCGCCCGATCCTCCAGCATCCGGACCGACCACTTCAATTCGTTTAATCTTCGAGCTGCCCGGGTCCGACGAGCCCGTGAAGCTGGACTCCTCTCCTTACCGTCAAGCGGGCGAATCACTAGCAAGAGAGGATGCATTTATCCCTCCACCCGATCAACCTCCCCGGACCCTCTAGCCGCTAACCAACAAAATAGGCGCGGGCGAAGGTGGGTTCAGCGCGGTTTGTGTCAATAGCTTGCGCGCGCTGCGCTCTCTAACAGGCTGCGGAAAAACATGCCATCTTGAGGAGCCTTGGGCGAAGAAGGATCTCTGTAGTTGTTCGATTCTCAACTGCCGAGATTCTTCTCCCGCGGCCGCGGGATCGGAATGACAGCCCTGGCGAGTTTTTCTGCACCTCCTAATGCCCGCTTTCTCCCAAGTTCTGCACGGGCTGGTGTGTTTTCAAGGAGGTTAGACATGCGTCCACGGCATGCCTTTTTTACCGTCGCGTTAGTCCTGTTGTCAGCAGCGCAATTCTACGGAACAGCTCTTGCGGATGTTCGCGGTATCGTTCACGATGCGACGCATCGCCCTATCCAGGGCGCTCAGGTGACGCTTCGCGCTCTTGCTTCGGGATGGACCCAAACAGCGCAGTCGAATGCCGACGGCGTGTTTCAATTCGACGCCGTACCCGTGGGGGACTATGAGGTTTCAGTGAGTGCTCCAAACTTCGCGCCGTTCCAGCAACAAATCACCGTGACCTCAGGCAAGGGTCCGGTATTCCACTTCCAACTGGAGATCGCGGGGCTCAAACAAACTGTAGAGGTTTCGGGCGCGGTCAGCAAGCTCAACGCGCAGTCCTCCACCGTTCAAACCACGGTCTCGCCACAGGAAATTGCGCAGACTCCGGGCGCGGATCAGACGAACAGCCTCGCCATGATCACCGATTACGTGCCTAGCGCCTACATGGTCCACGACATGCTACACATGCGGGGCGGCCACCAGGTCAACTGGTTTTTCGATGGCATTCCCGTAATCAACACCAACATTGCCGCCAACGTGGCGCCTTTGATTAACCCCAAGAACGTGGAATCCTTGGAAGTGCAGCGCGGCGGCTACTCGAGCGAGTATGGCGACCGCACCTACGGCTTTTTCAACGTCGTCACACCTTCAGGATTCGAGCGCAACAACGACGCCGAATTGGTCACGTCCTATGGCAACTTCCACACCAGCGATGACCAGCTTGACTTTGGCGGACACACGGAGCGCTTTGCCTATTACGCCAGCTTGGATGGCAGCCGCTCTGATCTAGGCCTGGGCGCCCCCACCTCGGCAGTGATTCACGATCAGGACAGCGGATTGGGGGGATTCCTTTCCGTCCTGTATAACCCCTCTGCGCAAGACCAGGTGCGGTGGATCGCCTCCCTGCGCGGTGACCATTATCAAATCCCAAACACTCCTGACGACCAGGCGGCCGGCATCCGCGATCTCGATCTCGAACGAGATTACTTGCTCGGCTTCCAATGGGTTCACACCACGTGGGGCGGATTGCTCTTCTCCCTCTCTCCCTATTTCCACTTCGATAACGCGCATTATGTGGGAGGGCCGGGGGATAGGCCGTTCATCCTTGACGACAATAGCCGCTCAAGTTACATGGGGGCCCGCGCCCTGCTTCAGGCGCAAAAGAAAGGGCACAGCGCTCGATTCGGCCTCGAGGTCTGGGGACAACACGACAATACCCTTTTTGGATTGACCGCCAATCCAGGCACGCAGGTGCTTCAGCAGCAGGAGCGGCATTGGGCGAATACGGACTCGCTCTTCGTCGAGGACCAGTATCGGGCGACTTCCTGGCTCACCCTGGACGCCGGGATGCGATTGGTGCATTACGGCGGCCTGCTCAGCGAGAACGCCGCCGACCCTCGACTGGGTGGCGGCATTCGTCTGCCACGCCTTCATTGGATCGTGCGAGGTTACTACGCGTATTATTATCAACCCCCGCCGCTCGACAGCCTTTCCGGCCCGCTGCTGCAGTTTGCCATCAACCAAGGTTTTGGCTTCGTTCCCTTGCCAGGCGAGCGTGATATTCAGCACGATATCGGTTTGACCATTCCGTTCCGCGCCTGGGCGGTTGAAGTGGATAATTTCCACACCAACGCACGCAATTTTCTCGACCACGATGTGATTGGCAATTCCGGCATCTTTATACCATTGGCCGATCTGGCAGCGCGCATCAGCGGAACGGAGATCACCGTGCGCTCGCCGGAAATCCTTGGCCATGCTCAACTTCGGGTTGCCTATTCGAACCAACTTGGCGAGGCTCTGGGGCCGATCACGGGAGGCTTGATCGAGTTTGCACCCACAAGTTATTTCTTGCTCGACCACGACCAGCGCAATACTTTGAGCAGCGTTCTTTCCCTCCGACTGCCTCGCCGCTTCTGGGCCACCCCGGCCGTAAACTTCGGCTCAGGCTTCCTGAACGGCGATGGCCCGGCTCATTTGCCGCCGCATACCACCGTTGACATTGCCCTAGGCAAGTACTTCGGAGAGAGGTGGTCGGTCTCCCTGAACGCGGTCAATCTCGCTAACAACCGCTTTATGCTGGATGAAAGCAATACTTTCGGAGGCACACACTTCGTGAACCCACGGCAGATTTACGGTGAGCTGCGCTACCGGTTCCATTTTTGAAAACATGTTAACAAATCACCTTGCCGCGCGTTATAGCAAGTGAAGGGAGCACCGAGAACTCCCTCGGCAAAGGCGGCGGCAAGAACGGTCCGACATTCTCCCCTACCGAGGGGCCGTAGCCGCTGGTGTCAGCAGATGTCGAATCTCAGCGCATCCGATAAGGATGGAGGTTTGCAGTCATGCGTGGAACATTCAAACGGCGGGTTCTGCGGTTCGCAGTTTTTCTATTGGCTTTAGGCCCTGCGGGGATCACCTCCCTGCGCGCGGCGCCAGCGCCTCAGGATGCGGCGGGGCAAAGCGAGGCGGTGGCGGGGTCATCTGCCCCACAGCAGCTCATCTCTTTTTTGGCGGCGCACCCGGATATTTACAGCGAGCTCGCGAAACAGCCCAAATTGATCCGCGACAAAGGCTATCTCCGCCAGCATCCCGAACTCGCAGCCTTTCTGAAAGAGCATCCGGAGGTCGCGCAGAAGCCCTCGTTCACCGAGGGGTTGCCTGTTGAGGCAGAAATGGCGTCTTCATCGGTCCCTGGGAACGAGACCCTTGCTGGGCCCTGTGGCCCGGCGCTGAAGATTCAGGCGCTGCAATATGAGTTGGACCGCGCCCGCCATGGTGGTTTTCCCGAGCAGTACGGCCTTGCTGCTCGATTCATAGATGATGCGGGTCCCTTCCTGGGGTTTGTCATCATCCTTGGCGCTCTCCTCTGGGTGTTGAGGGTCATTCTGGAAAACCGGAGATGGGGCAAAGTTGCGAAAGTCCAGTCAGAGGTCCATTCGAAGCTCCTTGAGAAGTTCGGTACCAGCCAGGAACTGCTTGCTTACATGGGGACGGAAGCGGGTAAGCGCTTCCTGGAATCGCAGCCCTTCCAGCTTGAAGCCCAAGGGACACGGCCAACTCCCTACCCCTTCGGACGGATCCTCTTATCAATGCAGTTGGGAGTGGTGGTGCTACTGGTCGGGGTGGGATTGCTTTACCTTCGGGGCCACGTTACCGAAGGCGCGGAAGGCTGTCTGATTTTAGGCACTCTGGCAAGCACCGCTGGGATGGGGTTCCTGCTCTCAGCGGCAGCCTCCTATGGACTTTCCCGTCATCTCGGACTGCTGGAAGGTGTAACATCCAAGCGTCAGTAAAGAAGGGCGACTGGGCCTCATATGACCAAGATGGGAGGCAGCCGGCCCGGAAGAGATGAGCGAGTAGTGTCCTAATATGCGACGTGGGGCCGGGGCTTGCCCCAGCCTGGCCATCGCGTCCCGCCTTGCGGGAGAGCCGGCCCTACATTCTTAGGACACTACCGATGAGTGCAACGCCGCCATGCGGGAATTCACCTATTCGGAGCTCGCGCAAGCAGAGGACGCCCTGCAAACCGAAGACGCCTTGCAGATGGATGAAGGGAGTTTCCGGGCCTTCTACAACCAGACGGCCCGCGCACTTTGGGCGTATCTTGCCAAGGTGACGGGTGACTCCGCCGCGGCTGATGACCTGATGCAGGAGTGCTATTACCGCTTTCTGCGCACCCGCCACGCCGCCATGAGCGAAGTGCAGGCGAAGCCGTACCTGTTCCGGATTGCTACAAACCTGCTTCGCGACCGTTGGCGGCGGGGCCAGGGTAGGGTCAACGTCCCGCTGGATGAGATGGAGGAACTGCCCACGGGCGAACGGACGGCGGAGAGAGTCCAGGCGCGATCAGATTTGAAGGCAGCCTTGCGCCAGTTGACGCCACGCGAACTCCAACTGCTTTGGCTGGCTTACGTCGAGGGCTCGAGCCACAAGGAGATTTCCGACGTGGTAAGATTAAAGGCTGCGAGCGTGCGGCCGATGCTTTTCCGGGCCCGGCATAAACTCTTGGGGATCTTGCGGAGGGCGGGCATCACAGGAGGTGACAAGAAGTGAGACCTCAAGACGGGCGGCTGCACCCGGCGGTATTCGGAGCAAGACGATGAAAGTTCCCCAGTGCGAGAAAGAACAGGCCGTGACTGAAATGCTTCAGTCTGGGCGCTGGCCGGAGGCGTGCGATTCGGCCTTGCGCAACCACGTGGAGAATTGCGCCGTATGCTCGGAAGTCGTTCTTGTGGCCCAATTCCTGCGGGAAGAGCACGCCTCCTTGTTCGCCGACATGAAATTGCCTGACGCCGGACTCGTCTGGTGGAAGGCTCAACTGCGGGCACGGCGAGAGGCGGCCGAACTCGCCACACGCCCGATTGCGCTTGCCGAAAGATTTGCCGTGGCCTGTGCCATGGCAGCCTTGTTGGCGTTCATTGTTTGGAAATGGGCCGGTTTCCACACTTGGCTAAACCGTTTGGTGAACTTCGGCCTTTCCGATGCGCAGTGGTTCGTAAGCCTTCTGCTCAACTCCTGGAACCAGCCTCTCACTACCCTCTTTGTGACTTCCGCAAGCTTGCTCGTGCTTTTCATGGCCTGCCTGGCTTACGCCATCTGGGCAGAGAAGTAGAACCATCGAACCCCGCCGCTGACCTCGTTTCCCCCATTACCCGCCCGCAGTCCGTTCGCAGGCAGGGTACCGCCGAAATTTCTTTTCGATGCCAGCAGGGTTGTCATTCGGACACGAGGGAACATTCTCGGGCGTGCTGCGTATGATTAAAGCAGACGGCATTGCGGAGGTTCGCCGATGGTTAAGTTCTTCCTCTGGTGCATACTCTTGGTTCTTTGCTGGCCGCTGGCGTTGCTGGCCCTGGTTCTGTATCCGTTTGTCTGGTTGTTGCTTTTGCCCTTCCGCCTGGTGGGGATCGCGGTGGGAGGAGTCTTTGAGCTGCTTGTTGCGATCATCACTTTGCCGGCGCGCGTGTTGCGTTGGCCACGCCGTGCCTGAGGCGCGCAAGGCGCTTGGGCAACCTCCCTGTCCACCGCACCGTTACCTCACGCTGCAACTCGCAGTTGTGGGTGGGCCTGATCCCTCGTCGGCGTTCAAGTGACCCCTCACCCAGCCCGCGTCCCGATGAAGTGCATCGGGATCGCGGTCCACCCTCTTCCCCTCGTTAGAGGGCAAAGACCGAATTCCCCGCCGTATCGGGAGCCGAGCAGACCTTACTGCGACCATCGGGTGGGCTTCCGGTCCCAGCGGTGAAACCACAACCTCGCGAAAAGTTCGTCCGGAAGAGGCCCCGCGTTGCAGGCGGCGGCATTGGCTTCCACATGCTTGACCCTGCGCATTCCGGGAATGATGGTGCTGACCGTGGGATTGTTGAGGATGAAGCGTAGAGCCATCTCGGGCATAGTCATGCCGCTGGGAATAAGAGGCTTGAGTGCCTCGGCGCGGGCAACGCTGGCCTTGAGGTTCTCTGCCACGAAGTAGCTGCTGCGCCAATCGCCTTCCGGCCATTTGCTGTCCGCCGTGAGGGTCCCCGTGAGCGTTCCTTCATCAAAAGGGACGCGGGCGATCACCGCAACGTCGTTCGCGGCACAGGCTGGGAAAAGCCGGTCCTCGGGGTTCTGGTCGAAAATGTTGTAGACCACTTGCACGGAATCAATCAGGCCGGATCGAACCGCCCGCACGCCGTTCCAGGGTTCCCAGCGGTTGATGCTGATGCCTAGGGCATGAATCAGCCCTTGGCGGCGCAAGTCATCCACCTTCCGCACCCAACGGTCGTCATCCACCCAGGCATCCTCCCACACGTGAAACTGCACAAGGTCGAAGCTTTCCAGGCCCGCGTTCTTGAGGCTTCGCTGGACGTAATCCTCGATGTGCTGGGGTGGAAAGCAATCGTCCAAAGTGTATTCACGCCGGCTAGGCCACTTGAAATTCTTGGGGGGAACTTTTGTGGCGGTATAAAGCTTCTTGCCCGGGTTGTTGCGGACCAGCCATCCCAACAACGCCTCGCTGTGACCCTCCCCATAGGCCCAAGCCGTATCGAAGAAGTTACAGCCCAGCTCAACGGAGCGTTGCAGGGCTTGCTTGGATTCATCATCGTTGGAACCTGTCCAGCCTCCCATTCCCCACATGCCATAGCCGAGTTCGCTGACCATCCAGCCGGCTCGCCCGAACTTTCTGTTGTTCATCGATATCCCCCCCTTGCGATTGACGATTGTCGATTGACGATTGTCGATTGATGAGTGCTGATGGTCAATGGCCGATGGTGGATGTAGCATCGCCAATCGGCGACCGAGAATCGGCAATCGACCATCGTCAATCGACAATCGTCAATCCCGGATGCCGAGGTTCTGCATCAAGCGGTTGGTCTCCCGATAAGCTTCCGTGACCCACTCAATGATCTTCTCCGGCTGGTGCGAATACTCCAGCTCAATGCTGATCGCGCCATCATAGCCCAGGTTCTTGAGCTGTTGGAGGTATGGAACGAAATTCACAACTCCTCGTCCAGGAGGCAAATCGCCGTGCACCTTGCCGTCGCAGTCGGAGAAGTGCACATGAGCAATGCGCCCCGCGAGGTTTGGAATGGACTCTGGGGGCGAGTTCGAGAGCGCCAGGTGCGAGATGTCGAGGTTGGCGCGCACGGCGTGATGGTCCACATCCTTCAGGAACTGAACCATCTTATCCGAGCTGTTAACAATGGACAGCTTGAACGGCTCGAGTTCGATTGCGACCTCGACGCCCAGTGTGGCGGCGTATTCACCCAGCGCCCTGATGTTGTCGACGGCGAATTGCCATTGGGCCTTGGGTGGAATGACCTCCTGCTGCCAGATGTACTCACCCACCACCAGCACCATGTTCTTGGCCTCGAGTTCATAGACGAAGTCCAGATAGGCTTTGCAGCGGGCAACGTGGAATCGCTGCACCGAGGGGTTGAAGTCCGCGATGCCCAGCGCACAACCGCAAACCGAGATAACGGGCAAGCCCGCCTCCCGGCAGGTGTCCTTGATCAACCGCCGCTCCTTGATGTCAATGTCCAAGGGGTCAGCGGAGATATCAATGGTGTCGAATCCGATCTCTTTGGTCTTGCGGATGCCTCCGGCGGTGGTGACGGAGGTCCCCAGCCAAGCCGAATTGATGAGTCCGAGTTTCATGATGCCTCCTTCGTAGCGCGGGCGTCTCTTCCGCGGATCGCGATCTATCCGCACTGGGATGTCGAGCCGTCGCCCACCCCTGGCAAGTTTCGGGGCAGCTTCCAAGAACCGCAGATGATCAACAGCACCTTCTATTGGCTCATTGCGTTTGGTACCCCTCAGGAATGCGGAAAAGCTCAGGGTGGTCGGGCTCTCGTCCAACCTGGATGTCTTCCAGATGCACCTCCATCAGGACGTTATCTGCATAATTCAGAACCGTGCTTTCCACCATGGTGTAATTCAATGACGGCGCGACCCACATCTCGCCCCCCGGGTTATTGGGACCCTCTGCCGGCACCTTCCAGCCAATGCACCAGACACCGGCAATCATCTTGCTGCCCAAGGACAACTCTGGAGAAGCGGGCTTGTACTCCTCAGCAGTCGGTGGCCGCAGGGGAAGCAACGCGTCCGGCGCGGGTGTCCGTAGGACCTTCACAAGTTGGTGGTCGTAGTCAATCCGGAAGGTTTTTCCGGTGGCCGCGTCCTGTAGTCTGCCGACATGGTGCTCTCTGGAAGACGGACTGTAGGTGGGTGCGTCATAGATAAACAGTGAGCCGTCCTTGTTCCTAGCGGTAAACACGCGGGTCTCGCTGATGATATCCCCCCGGCCAGAAGTCGACAGACCGTACATTCTCGTGACCCTCTGCGCCGTGAACGGGACCCATACGCTTGTGTCCTGCTGGGCACACCACGAGGTTCCGCAGGCGCAGGCTGCAAGCAGTAAAGGCGTCCATACGACCAATCGTTTCCTTGGGTTCATTTGCGCGCCTCCCCGGAATTCTATGCCACACATAATTGACAGCAAAATGACTGTGTGCAATACGTACCCTGCGTAGGGGAATACCAAAGTACCCAACAGCACGTTCCCGAGTCATAATATGTTCCACCACGCCATCCCCGCTGCGGCGGGAGCGTCCCGCTCCCGCAAGAGCACGCGGGCAGGATGCCCGTCCCGCAGGCGCGGGAGGCGAGACGCCCGCGCTACACTTCTTCCAGCCTGACTACCCGATGTTCTTCGATTGATTTATAGCAAGCTTCGACCAGGGCCATGGTTTTGAGGTTATCGCGGCCGCTGATCACCGGCTCGGCGCCCTGGGCAAGCGCCTCCAGCAACTGGCCCATGGTGCCTTCAAAAGCGTCAGGAAACCACGCTTCTTTCCAACGCGGCGAAAACCAGCACTCGGGCTCCTGCTTGGTGGTGAAATCGATGGTGCTGGGGGTGAGGCTCGGATAGGCCGGCCAGCCGATGGTGCCCTGGGCCATCCCTTCTGTACCCTCCACCCTCCACTTGATGTACAGGTCGGGCGGCGTGCCCTCCCGCGCCGGACCAGCCCACACATCGTCCCAGGCCGTGGCGCGGAAGCTACCCGGATACTCGAGAATGTAAAGCACCACGCCGTCCAGGTGCTCGGAGGGAGTTCGGGGATCTTTCCGGGCGCTGACGTAAACGCTATCAGGTTCACCAAACAAGTAGCGGAAGCTGTCGAGGTGGTGGATGCTCATGTTCAGCAAGGTCAGGTGAGTGTAAGCGAGCTGCCAGGGCTTCCAGTGTGGTATGGCGCGCATTTCGATGCTGGCTAGGACCGGTTCACCCAAATAGCCACGCTTCAGCAGGGTCTTGAGGGCGCGCATGGAATGGTCGTAGCGCATGTTCTGGTTGACGGCAAGGGTGATGCCCGCCTGCTCGCACAGGCGCACAATCTCCCTGGAATCTGCATAGTTCATGGCCAGCGGCTTCTGCGCCAGAATGCCTTTGAGGTGGGCGGAGTGTTTCACGGCCTCGCGCACGATCATCAACTGCTTGTCCGGCGGCACGGCAATGTCCACGACTTCGATCAAAGGGTCAGCCAACAATTCCTGGTACGTGCCGTACACCTTGGGTATTCCATGTGCCCGGGCCGCTTGCTCGGACTGCTCCAGAGACGCGGAGGCGATGGCCACGACCTTGTAACCGGCGTGGCCATAAGCCACCAAGTGGCAATCACCCATAATGAACCCCGCGCCGATGGCTCCAATCCGGTAGTCCTTCCGCTTCGGCGCTGGGGCGACATGCTCGAGATCAAGGTTGATTTTCATTATTGTTGCTCCAATTTCCGCGATAATGCCCATACCCTCGATCGGCGACCCGCTATAGGCGCGGGCTCACCTGCCGCTCGCGAACCAGGAGCACGGTGCACATCTCCCTGGGGCGACTGTACTCATCGAACAGGCTATCGATCCGGGAGATTGGAAGTCTTTCCGGCCGGTCGTTGGGAAGCAGGTAGTAGTGGGTAAACAGTCCCGACACAATCCGGCAGAACTCCGGCCGGGACATGCCGGAGCGCAGGATGGCATAGGGCCAGAACTCACTGACTATGGGGATTCCACGGCTTAGCAAGTCTCTTGCGCCCTCAAGGAACCGGCCCTCATGGCCCTGGATGTCCAGCCAGATGAGGGCCACCTGCTCAGCTCTCAGGCCGGGATGTTCCACCAACAACCGATCGAGCGACTTCGCCTTAACTCTGATTGTCCGCCGCCGATTTTCCCGGAAGAATCCGCCGCCGGTCATCTGGCGAATGCGGTGATCGCCCGAGTTGTCACGGGAAAGTTCCAGTTCCATTTCCGCCTCGCACGAGGACAAGGCGTACGGAAAGTGCAGAATCCTGTGGCTTAGTCCATTCTGCTCGATGTTCTTAACCAGGAGGCGATAGCTGTTTGGGGCAGGCTCGAAGGCGACGGCACGCTCGAAGTGACGGTGCTTCAGCAGTGCGATGCAGATCATCCCGATGTTGGCGCCAACGTCAAGCACGGTTCCGTTTCCGGGCGTGTTCGAGTAACCTTCCAAGCGCAGCAAATCAAGCACTTCACGTATCAGGTCGCATTCATAGCTACGCCGGACATAGATGTACTTGCCGATCAGCCAGTCCTTGCTGTCGAAGCTCAGGCGGCCGTTAACCGTGTCCACGGTCACGTCCCGCCGCGGCCCCAGGTGGATCAGGCCCCATAGTAACGTCTTCCAAAGCTTTTTCGCAGTTGCTTTTGGTGCCTTCACGACTCCACTCGCAGCAGCGGGACAACTGACCATTCCCGGATGACAAACCAATACTTTTTTCAGCAACGTGCTAGACTCGCGTTTGCCGGAGCTAGTATATTACCGCAGGTGAATAAGCCGCAAGCTGCAGCGTGATTCACGGCAGACCAGAGAATTCCCCTGCAAATTGAGCCACGGCCCAAACAACGCGCTTGACCCGGCCCGCCTGCGGCGGTACATTCACCCCCTCGGGTCGTATCGTCACGAATAGTGCGGCACGCTTCTTCCTGCCGTGAAAATCAACGCTCCGCTCTCGAAGGAAGGTAGTTCCATTTGGCAACAATCCTTAGCCGTAAAACTCGACGGGAGATGTTGTCCGGTATGGCAAAGCTTGCCAGCGCCACGCTCCTCGCCCGGGGACTGCTCCTGGAGGGCAATGAAGCAAGCGCGGCCCACTACGCTCCCAAGCTCTCGGTCGAGATTTACATTTGGATCCAGCATCTCGCATCCGAGAAAAAGACCTTGGCGGAAGGCGTGGATGAAGTTCTCGCCAGCTTCCATGGAGCGGGGTACCGTCGGGTGGAGCTGAATCAGGACTTCTTCAAGCCGGAATTGCGCGAAAGAACCTTCGCTTTGCTGGCCAAGTATAACCTGGCTCCAGAAACGGTCTATGCGGGCACCACCATGCATGAGGCCGCAGCCGCCCAGAAATCAGTCCAGGTGGTGGTGGAGTTGGCGCGGCTGCTCAAAGCGCATGGGACACGCGATATCATTACCAACCCGAGTCCCAAGCCGGGCCAAGCCCCAAAAACCGAGGAAGAGCTTGATACCCAGGCTAAATACGTTGACCAGTTGGGCGCCGAGCTGCACCAGCAGGGAATGAAGCTGGCTCTTCACCATCACACCCCCGAGCTGGTTGATCACGCGCGCGAATGGCGGCACCTTTTGCAGCACACCGATCCCCGCCGGGTCTATTGCTGTGTGGACGTGCATTGGGCCTATCGGGGCGGCCAGGAGGTGATGAGCTTCATTCGCGAAACGGGCCGCCGGCTCGTGGAACTGCATCTGCGCAATTCCAAACAGGGTGTTTGGGCGGAAGATTTTGGCCCAGGCGACATTGATTATCAGAAGGTCGCCGATTACCTGCGCGGCATCGGCTTCAACGGCTACCTGGTGGTCGAACTGGCTTACGAGAAGAACACTCAAATCATTCGCTCTCTCGACGAAGACCTCCGCTTGAGCCGGCAGTACACTGAAAAAGTCTTTGGTCTTCCGGCATCCGGTTGAATGGTAGCAAGGACGCGGCGCAGCTCCCGCTCTCTGGACCTGCGGGTCTTCAAGATGTCTTTCGAAAGGGCAAGGTCGAGGGCAGCCAAATTGGGGCGGTGGGTCAATTACCCAAAATGGAATGCGCAGGAGAGATTGCTTGGCGAGGCACTGCCGCAACCAAATCGAGATTCTCTGCGTCCTCCGTGCCTCTCAAGCTTTAACACGGAGCGCACGGAGCATCTCAGTAACCTCTGTGTTGAGTCTTTTCTTGACACGGAGGGCACAGAGGCAGTACTGACACAAGGAGAAATTTCCGCGGCGCGTGAAGAAGTTGGGCCCTATAGGTCCTGAGCACGCCATTGCCGCCGGCGCGCTCTTGATTGTGGATCGTCTATGGAATCGAAGCCGGGCAAATCCGAGCTGATCAGCATCGTCCTTCCCGTCCTCAACGAGTCTGAGAGCCTGGAGGAACTGGGAAAGGCCTTGCTCACCGTGGCTGCGACGCACGGGCTTCACCTCGAGGTGATTTTCGTGGACGACGGCAGCGGGGATGATTCGTGGGATAAAATTCGCCGGCTCGCCACGAGCGACCCGCGCATTCGCGGCATCCGCTTCCGGCGCAACTTTGGCAAGGCCGCCGCACTTGCCGCCGGGTTCGATGCCGCGCAGGGGCAAGTCGTTCTCCAGATGGATGCGGACCTACAGGACGACCCCTCTGAAATTCCAAAATTCCTGGCCAAGCTGGAGGAAGGGTTTGACGTCGTTAATGGCTGGAAGCGAGTAAGGAAGGACCCCTGGCACAAGGTCTGGCCCAGCCGCGTGTTCAACTGGCTCGTCAGTCGTCTGACGGGCCTTAAGCTGCGCGACCACAATTGCGGGTTCAAGTGCTCTCGCGCCGGGGTGGTCAAGGAACTGCCTCTGTATGGAGAGTTGCACCGCTTCATCCCCGTGATGGCTCACGCCCGCGGATACCGCGTCGCGGAGCTGCCCGTCGAGCATCATCCCAGGCGCTACGGCCGATCGAAGTACAGATATCATCGGTTTATCAAGGGTTTCCTGGACCTCCTTACCGTCGTTTTCCTCACCGTCTTCGGACAGCGTCCGCTTCATCTGCTGGGTGGGATCGGTCTTCCCGCCTTCTTGCTTGGAGCGGCCGGGCTCTCCTACCTTGCGGTGTGCTGGGTGCTGGCGCGCTTTGGAGTGCATGGCTTTGGGCCCATTGGGACCCGGCCTCTGCTGATCTACTCTCTCGGCTGCCTCATCATTGGGTTCCAAATGCTCGCCATCGGATTTCTCGGTGAACTGGTCGCATCTCAGAACATCCGGAACGAGCACAAGTACAGCATTGCAGAACTTATTCCACCCACTCAGGGGAACACATGAACGACCCGACGCGACTCAATGCACAAGACACCCCTTTTGCCGAAAGGAGGCGCCTGGACTTCATACTGATTGCGGTGACCGCAGGGGCTGTCCTAGGGTTGATTTTCCTGGCACGCGCCGAACGGGGCCCGCAAGGTGTGAACCTTCCCATGCACGGCGAAAACGATCTGTCCCGATGGGCGACGGTCTACAGCCTCGCGGAACGGGGGACCTACAACATCGATCAAACACCCTGGCCTGATACGATTGACCGAGTCCGGCTCCACGGCCACTATTTTTCGTCCAAGCCCCCCTTGTTGGCGACTTTGCTCGCCGGCGAGTATCTGCTCTTGAAGAAACTAAGCTTCGGCCGGTTGAGTTTTCGCCATAGCCCGGAAAGCGTCATCCGCGTTATCGTGGCCTCTATAAACCTCCTGCCGCTGGTCATCTTTCTGGGTCTCTTCTCACGTCTTCTCGACCGGCTTGCCCCTGATCCCTGGACTCGGGCCTACAGCATGGCGGCAGCAGGGCTGGGAACTTTTTTGACGGGTTTCAGCATCACGCTGAACAACCACACCATCGCAGCCTTCAGCTCCTTCTTCGCGCTCTATCCTGCTTTCCTGATCTGGCGCGAGGGGCAGCGCCGATGGCAACTGTTTGCAGTGGCAGGGTTCTTTGCAGGATTTGCGGCGGTGAACGAATTACCGGCCGCTGCCTTCCTGGTGGCGCTGGGCGCCGGCTTGGCCTGGAAGGCGCGCCGGCAGACTTTTGTCTGGTTTCTTCCCTTTGCCTTGCTCCCTCTAGCTGGCCATTTCTCAACCACCTACCTGGTCACCGGAAATCTTATGCCCGCTTACGCGGACAAAGCAGCCTATGTTTACCCCGGCTCCTATTGGTTGATTGATCCGGCATCCGGCCGACTGGTGGGCAGCGAGGTCGATACTGCAACCGCAAAGCCGACAGGGCAAATCGGCAAGGGGATCGACAACGTGTACGAGCCCTGGCCCGTGTACCTGTTCAACATGCTGGTCGGACACCACGGGATTCTCTCGCTCTCCCCGATTTTCATCTTCACCCTGATCGGGGTCTGGAGGTCCCTCCGCTTCCCCCAGAGCCCGCTGCGCGCCTTCGCGGGGCTTGCTGCCTTCCTCACCTTATTGTTGCTCGTCTTCTACACTTTCTTCGCCGGTCAGCGGAATTACGGCGGCATGTGTTGCGGCCTGCGCTGGTTTTTCTGGTTGATCCCTTTGTGGCTGATGCTGCTTCCGGAGGGGTTGCGGGGCAAAACCGCCCACCGCTGGTTCCGCGGCATGGCCCTGGCCTTCCTGCTCGTCTCCGCAGCTTCGGTCTTCTACTGCGCCCGTAATCCCTGGACGCGGCCCTGGATCCAACAATACCTGTATTACAAGCAATGGATTAATTATTAAAGCAGAGGTCCACTACCATGGAAAATCCGGATCGCAACGACAAGAGCCGGAGGCAGTTTCTGAAGTCTGCTGTCCTGAGCAGCGTGGGATTGGCCACAGGCCGGATCAGCGCTCTTTCAGCTCCAATGAATGCTGCGAAAAGACCTCTCACCCTAGTGAAGCAGGGAAAATCCACTTACTCAATTTGCGTTTCGGAAACAGCCTCGCCCTCGGAGAAGCACGCCGCCGAAGAGCTACAGAAATTCGTCGAGGAAATGTCGGGCGCTCACCTGCCCATCGTCACCGATGCAGAAAAACCGGCAGGAAACCTGGTACTCGTCGGAAACGGCAAGTTGATTGAGCCGCTTGCATTGAGGGTCCCGTTCGAGAGACTCGGACCTGAGGGCTTTGTATTGAGAACAGCAGGGAACCAGGTGGTGATCGTGGGAGGCCGGCAGCGTGGGACCATGTATGGCGTCTACACGTTTTTGGAAAAGCTGGGGTGCCGATGGTTTACGCGCGATTTGAGCGTCATCCCCAAGAAGTCAACTCTGACCGTGGAGCCTCTCGATGAAATGCATAAGCCTGCGTTCGAGTATCGCGAATCATCCTTCCGGGAAGCTTTTGATAAGGACTGGGCTGCCCGCAACAAGATGAATGGGGCCTCTTTGAACCTCGACGAGTCAATGGGCGGCAAGGTGGGGTACTTTCCGTTCGTTCACACCTCTTACCTTATACTCCCCCCGGACAAATACTTTAAGGATCATCCTGAATACTACGCTCTGGTCGACGGCAAACGGAGAAGCGAGGGCGCACAGCTCTGTCTAACGAATCCCAATGTACTGCGGCTAACCATCGAGACCGTCCTGGAGTGGATCGAGCAGCATCCCGAGGCCGGCATTTACTCCGTTTCGCAAAATGACTGTGAGGGATGGTGCGAGTGCGACAATTGCCGGCGCGTCGAGCAGGAAGAAGGCGGGGCTCACTCGGGCCCCATCCTGCGGTTTGTTAACGCCGTCGCCGCCGGGGTGGCGAAGAAGCATCCCGAAAAGCTGATCGATACGTTGGCCTACTGGTACTCGGAAGCTCCTCCCCTGCACGTCCGTCCCCTCCCTAACGTTCGCATCCGCCTCTGCCCCATCGGGGCCTGTGAGGCGCACGCGTACGAGAACTGCAAAGACGATGCGTATTTTCTGAATCACCTCCGGGGGTGGTCTGCGATCACGAACCAGCTCTACATATGGCACTACGTGACGAATTTCTCCCACTACCTCCTTCCCTTCCCGGACTTCGATGAACTTGCCGCGGACATTCCCATGTATCGTAAACACGGGGTTGTGGGCATATTTCTCGAGGGCGACTATGCCGAAGGCGGTGGTGGAGAAAATGCCGAGCTCCGTTCCTACGTGATGGCACGTTTGCTGTGGAATCCGAGCGTTGATGTGAACAAAATCATCAATGAATTCATGACTGCGTACTATGGCAAGGCGGCGCGCCCCATGCGGGCCTACTTTGACTTGCTTCACCGGCAGGTGAGGCCGACGCCCCAGGGAAAAGGGCATCACATGTGGATTTACTCGAACCCCGGAGCACCCTATCTGTCGGAGGACTTTCTTGCCCAGTCGCTGAAGCTCTTCCATGAAGCCGAAACTGCCGCACAGGATGATGCTGCGAAAACGAGGGTGCGCAAGGCGCGACTCTCAATCGCTTACGTGAGACTGATGCACGCGAAAGCCTTTCAGGTCCGAAATGGATGGTACACACCAGCCAACCTCGACCAGTTGAAAGAGAGCTTTGAGAGTTTCATGAATGACGTCCGCTCATTCGGCATCACCGAACTTCACGAAGGAACCAAGCTGGCTGAAGATGAAGAAGAATTCAGCAAGTTCGTTAAACCCTATCGTGTGACGACATTGGAGAATGCGGTGTGGCGAGTCAATGTGGCGCCGGAACTGAATGGCCGGGCCATCCAAATGATCGATAGGAAAACCGGCAAGGACGTCTTGCGTCATCCCGATCCCGGCGAGTGGTCGTATCCGGACGTGGGAGGCTTAAGCGTGTATGCATACTCCCACTATCTCGCCGACAAGCCCTACGAGGTGAAGTGGGAATTGGAATCCCAAGCCGGGCCCTCGGAGATGCTGCTCACCGGCACTTATGCTAATGGGCTGAAGGCGAGGCGCATGATTCGACTTGGGAAAGATGAGCCGATGGTGCAGACTGAAACCACTTTGGAGAATGGCAGCGCTTCCGCCCTCGATGTCGTGCTCCAGTCGCGATGTGTAGTTGGCCCAGGAAGCATGGACCGGGCCGTCCTCTCCTTCCACCAGCAGGATGGAAAAACTGTGGAGCAAAGACTGATCCAGCCAGGTCAAGAGCCCAGGGGTTCCAAAGTCTATGACGGCTCGGAGCAGCCCGACGGAGAGTGGATGCTCTCGGAGGCGGGAACGGGTGTGGTTTTGGTCAATCGTTTCCCGAAGGATCAAGTCTCGCGCTGCTTCGCAGATTGGACCGGTAAGGCAGAAAACGCGGTGACCTTGGGGCTCTGGTCGGCCAAGCGCGCTCTCGCGCCCGGCGAGGCCCTGAAGCTCGAGGCAGATTACGGGATCCACAAGGCCAAACACTGATGGGCCAATTTGATGCTTGAGCCTTGACGGCACGAACAAAAGATCCACCACAGAGTACACTGAGACCACAGAGAAAGACACTTCTGCTCTTCTCTGTGAACTCTGTGGTGAGCCTTTTCTCAGGCTGCGAGAACGTCTCCAACTACTCCGCGACTCAGCGAACCACCTGGCTAAACCCGATCGCCGACGCGCCTAATCCCCCCCAGCCGGCGCAATCTCGATCACCTTGATTTTTCTGGGGCCAAGTGATTCGGTCCGCTGCACTGGTCCCGGGACGGAAGTGATGGGAGTTGTGCCCTCGGGGGTAATCTCTTTCAGCTCGAAGCGCTTCCCTTTCAGTCCAAACTGGGCCGGATCGATGTGATATTTGAACTCCACCGGCTGATCGATGTAGTTGGCAAGGAAAACAGCCAGGCGGCCGTTCTCAGCTTGCCACAGCCGTCCTTCTGCGGCGGGGACCGTGCCCTTGTGTTTATTCCCAAATCCAAACCCTTCCTCGGTAAAGGTGGGCACAGGGTTCTCGGGTTCAATGGGGCCCAGCAGCCGACCATAGACGAGGTACTGTTTGGTTGCGACCCGGTAACGGCCGCATTGGCGCAGGTATTCAGCCTTCATGGAATTCTCCGGCTTAAATACGCCCAAGCCCAACCATCCGTTCTGCCGGCCATCCACAAAGCCCTGTCCCTGCGCGTAGCAGAAGAAGCGCTCACTCTTCGTAATGTCACAGGGGCTGCCGAAAAAGATAGCGTAACCAGAGTAGACCACTTCCATGAGAGGAATCTCCCAATCCGTGGGCTCCGCCCAAGTCAGATAGCCATCCACAAGGTCCATGAAAACTTCATCGGTACCTTCGGATGTAATCACGGGATGCCGGCCACTGCGCTCCCCAAAGTTCCGGACCTTTCTCAACAGGTCTCGGTTTCCGTCCACCCAGTAATGTCCGCCGCCCAGCGGATGACCGTGTTCCTTATTGAAGCAGAGCTCGTGAGGCATGGCAGCGATCTGATCGATGTATACCCCGTTGACGCCGTAATCCTCCACAAGGCTATTGAACAGACTGGAAATGGTGTTCTGCCAGAACCCTTGGGTGGGACACATCGAGAGGAGACGCCCTGAATTCTCCCCATAAAAATACATCTTGTACCCACCGGCTTCATCGACAATGGCGTGCGGTCCAAACCGGTCAAAGTCCGGTATATTGAAGTCGGCGCTCGTGCCGTTGATGTAGGGCATCACCAGCACACCTTGACTGACAAGGTCCTTGACGCGTTCCGCAAATCCGGGTTTGGGCGGAAGGAAGTGAGGATATTCATTGTCGAACTTCATGTGATGCCAGTTATACCAATGCAGCCCGATGGGCACTCCCAGCCACTTCTGAGCTTCTAACAGCGGTCCGTCCATCTGTTGCGGAGAGCCTTCCGCGCCGGCCCACACCCAATCGTCCATAATCCACACGCCAACGCTTTTCAGAATTTCGGGAACGTCAGCGCGTTGGGACAGCCTTCCCCCCTGCGCCCACTTCTGCTCGAGTGCCCATCGACGGTAGCGCAGCGCTGCTTCCAGCCACCCGCCTTGGTAAACTCCAAACTCGATAGGATAGTAGCCCGCATAATCTGAGCCGAGTACGCCCATATTCTCAACGTAATGAACTATCGACATGGTGCTGTCGCTCGGCTCCACGACGAAGTCTTTCGCACGCCCCTCCGAATCCATAGTTGCGAAATAAATCGAATTCCGCGACCGGCTTAGTGCCAGAAACTGCATCGGCCAATCACCCGAGGGGTACTTGGCTTGAATCTTGCTCCGCCAAGCTCTCAGCAACTGCCCCCCACTGCCAAAGGCAGGACGTGCTATGTCGTACTTGCCGGATTCCGGGAGACCATTGACATCAGGGTATGCCACTGACCAGAGGCCCCAGTAGTTACTCTTGTTGCTGACGGAAATCCGCCATTGGGCAATACCCGAGTCGGGGGGCAGATCGACCGTCACCCGAACACTCAGAACACGATCTTCATGCCACCAATTCAGGTCGTTCCACTCCAGCATGGCGTGCTGGACGCCCCCGGGAAGCTCCTCCAGCCGAGCGTAGTTGCAGGGCGCGTAGTTATTGCTGACTTTCTCGATCTGGGTGCCCCGGGCAAGGGCCACTTGCCACAGAAGATGCTTTTCCTTAACGGGCTGGATGTGATTTACGCCGCTCTGGAGGTCCACCAGGGCGGAGAGGCCCATCCCTTTCGGCTCGAATTCAAGCCGCACGTAGTGGTTCGCAAGAGTAATTCCCTTGGACGGGTCAACTGCCTGCGCAGCGTGCAATCCAATGGCGCAGACTATACTCATGAGACAGGCTAGAAATGGGTTTCGCATTGCTCCTCCTCGCAGCTTGAGGATAGCTATGTGAAGCTGACCTTGACGTCCTCGCGGTCCGCTTCGGCCACCTGGAAGAGAGCATGGGGTTGGAGGCCCATGAACCCGGCGACGAGATTTGCGGGAATCTGGGCGATGCGGATGTTGAAAGCGTTCACATCCTCGTTGTAAGCGCTGCGTTGCGCCGCTATCTGGGTCTCCAGTTCCGTGATGCGGCCCTGGAGCTGCATGAAGTTGGTGTTGGCTTTCAAGTCGGGGTATTTCTCCGCCACCGCAAACAGAGTCTTGAGCGCCCCGCTCACCATGTTATCCGCCTGAGCCTTTTCCGACGGCGTGGTGGCGCGCATAAAAGCCGTGCGGGCCTCGGTGACGGCTTGCAAGGTTTTCTGCTCGTACTGCATGTAACCCTTGCAGGTCTCGATCAATTTGGGAAGCTCATCGTGGCGCTGCTTGAGCAAGACATCGATATTGGAGAAGGACCGGTCGATGTTGTTTTTGAAGGTCACGAGGCTGTTGTAAAGGCCCACAAAATACATGATGACAGCGATGACGATGATTGCCAGCACCGCCAGAACCGCGAGTCCAACAATCAATCCCCCCAGAAACAGTGCAAGTACCATAGCGGACTCCTTTCGCGCTCCTCAGCCTGAATAGAGGCTATCAAGTGAAACAATCAACCGAGCATTCCCATCTACCACATACCACCTACTGACCGAGCTTCACTTCCACATCGCGGCGGTCTTCCTCCGTTACCTTGAACAGGTCTTTGCGTTGCAAGTTCATCATGTGCGCGATAAAGACATCCGGCAGTTGCTGGATTCGGATGTTGTATGTGTTTACGTCGTCATTAAAGAACTCGCGGCGGTCGGCAATCTTTTCCTCCAGTTCGGATATCCGGTTCTGGAGCTGCATGAAATTATTGTTGGCCTTCAACTCAGGATAGTTCTCCGCGACCGCGAATAGCGATTTCAATGCACCGGAGATCAAGTTGTCGGCCTGGGCCTTCTCGCCCACCGTGTTGGCTCTCATGAAGGCGGTACGGGCCTCGGTAATGAGCTGAAAGGTTTTCTGCTCGTACTGCATGTAACCCTTGCAGGTCTCGACCAGCTTGGGCAGCTCGTCGTGACGTTGCTTGAGCAGGACGTCAATGTTGGCCCATGCCTTGTCAATGTCATTCTGCAGGCGTACCAAGCTGTTGTAAATAGTGATGAAATAAACGAAGACCCCCACCACGAACAGGACCACAACCAATCCAATCAGGATTGCAACTCCCATCTCGTAGCTCCCCTTCAATAATTTACGGGCATGCATTCAAGATTGTAGTGGAACTTGGCGCCGCTTCCAACAAAGTGACGAGTGAAAAGCAAAAACGCGGTGGAAATATTGATTTCTAAAGGTAGCAAAAAAATCGGGTGTCATGAACCAGATGCACCCGGGGCATGTCTTAGTTCTCTCGTCACTCGTCACTTGTCACTTGTCACTGCTCTACAGCCAGCCTAGCCTGAATAGCAAAATGGCCAAACACGCCACCGAGAGCGCTGCCCCGCCGAAAATATGAAGAGCTGCGCGGTTTCGCAGCGTGCTCTGGATTTCCTTTTCACTTCGCCAAGAAATCAAAAACGTGGGCTCGTTCCGGCCCTTCACGACCATGTTGCGGTCGTGTTCGTCCTGGGGAGTCGGGTTCTCAACGCAAGTCCCGGTGACGTTGTACCAATGTTCAGGAACGATGCAATACTCGCTCAAGCGATAACGGTGTTCCGAACCCATCCCCAGACCCAGAGAGCCTCGTCCCAGGCCTGAGAGAAGACTGCCTCCGTTAATCGAGAATGTGGTGTGAGCAGTGGAAACTACCGATTCGGCGTAATTGAGCAGGTCAGATTCAGAAACCCAGGAGCTGGTTGCCGGGCTCGAGTCTCGAGTTCCGCCGAATAGGCGTCCCAACGAAGCCCCAACGCCCCGTCCTGTTTCGCGCTTCGCGGTCTGAATCAAATCGTACTCGGCCCCATGAGCATCGACCAGGACCTTACCCGTCGCGTCCTCGAGGTAGAACTTGACGCCTTCGGCCTCGGTCGTCGCATGGGACCAGTGCCCGCCATTCTTATCTCTGACCCACCTCTCAATATCAACCTTATAGAAAAAGCACGGAGTCTTGGTGACGGGGCTCAAAACAGTCTGCTGGCCCGTGGCCTTACCATGGATCTCCACCAAGCCCATGGCCATGCTGCGAATCGGGATCTCGGGAGTGTCCGCCACCACGCGATACTCCCGGTAGACGCGAAACCCCTTGAAGAACCAGAACAGACCGGCGCCGAACCCCACCACAACCGCAACCTCGAGATTCGCGCTATGAGAAGACATAGGGCTCCCTATTTTCTCGCCCATCCTACTCAACGGTTCGGAAAAAGTCTAGCAGGTTTCGGACGTAGTAAGTGGCAGGCAGAAGGCCAGCTCAGATCTACCCAAGAGGGCGAAGGTTGAGTATGATATGAACCTGTTTGCGCGTCAGGTTTCAGCTTTGATCCAGAGAAGGACCGTTCCGAAGGATGGGCGGAGAGCTGACGGCGGAACGGTGAAAGACAAAGGATGCAGCCCTTCCGCGTACTCGAGCACACGGCCGACATCGGCTTCGAGGCGTTTGGGGCCACACGCAAGGAAGTGTTTGCGAATGCGGCCCGCGCCCTGATGCACTTGATGGTGGATCTGGAATCGATTGAGCCCCGGGAAAAATTGTCGCTGCGCGCAGAAGCTTCCGATATGCCCAACCTGCTGGTAAACTGGTTGAGCGAAATCCTGTACCTGTTCGACGCAGAGGGCTGGCTGTTTCGCGACTTCGAGTTTGAGGACCTCACGGAGCTCTCACTGGCTGCCATGGCGCGAGGTGAAAAGTTCGACCGGACGCGGCATCAAGTCAAATTGCTGGTGAAGGCTGTGACTTATCATCAGCTTGATGTGAGGGAAACAGCGAAGGGATGGCGCGCACAGGTGTATGTGGACATTTAGGAAGAGTCGAGAGTCGAGAGTCGAAGAGTCGAGAGTTGGCAGTTCATACGCTGCTATTTGGAATCTTTTGCCAAGCACCCGCCTCCTGACGCTTTTCTGCCCTTGCCTTCTGCTTACTGCCTTCTGCTTACTGTCTTCTGCTTACTGTCCGGCTGCTGGTTGGCTTTACAAGGTCCAGGAAGTGAAGCCGAATGTCTTCGTATGGGTTTCGGATGATGTTCTGGACCTGGATGGGGACCCGCAGTTCGAGCGTGCGGGGACAGCAGGATTCATCGTTACCTCGGAGGGGGTGGTCGTGGTGAATACAACCAATAGCCCCTTTCACGGCCGCGAATTGCTCTATGAAATCCGGCATCACTCCGAGCTGCCGGTGAGGTATGTTATCGACACGAATTCCAGCGGCGAGCAGATGCTGGGCAACGAAGTCTTCGCCGAACTGCAAGCCACCCTGATTTCATCGGCGAAAACGCAGGAAGAGATTCTCCGGTACCAGCAACTACTGACGCACCGTCTGGCCGATGAAGGGGGCGACGAGAAACTGCAAAGCCGCATGCGCGGCTTCCACATCACCATTCCCACCCAGACTTTCGGCGGCGAAATGGCGCTACGGCTGGGCGGGCAGGAGATCAAGCTGCTCAGCCTGCTCAAGAATGGGTCTGGAGATGACGCGGTTGTTTATCTGCCCACCGCAAAGGTTTTGTTCCTCGGCGAGCTATTTCAGAACAGCTACTTCCCCCGCATCGACTCGAGGAACGTCCATGATTGGATCGAGACCCTGCGACAGGTCGAGGGGTGGGACGTGGAAGTTTACGTCCCCGGTCATGGCGCGCCCGGTGGAAAAAAGGAACTGGCAGAATTCCGGCAGTTTCTCGAATGGTTCGGAAAAGAAATTGAGACACGTTTCCAGGAAGGAAAATCCATAAGCGAAGTGAAGCGTGAAGTAGGTTCCCTGCTGGAGAATTATAAATGGCACGCACCGGAGTTGTTTTCCGAAGAGGTGGAGGCCGTTTACAAGCAAATAGTGAAAACACCACCTAAAGGGGCAGCCCCACAACCGACTGCCCAAGCTCCCCTGCCCGTGCAGCCCTCGGCTCCGCCATAGGAAAAACTGCTGCAGTCCTGAAGAGATTGTGCGCAGTCACCTGAGCTTTTCGTACTCTTCCTTAGCTTGTTTCAGGATGGGGATGTCGGGGTCGGCGTCTTTCCAGAGGGCGAAGAAATCCTGATACGCGGTACGGGCCTTGGCGAGGGCGTCGGGCTGTAGGGGCGCCCCTTGTGGGCGCCCTGCTCGGGCGGGCACAAGGCCCGCCCCTACACCGCCCTGAAGCGCGTAAGCGCGTCCCAATCCCAGCCAAGCGAGTGCGTAAGTGATACTCAGGGGATCTATGCCGCGATGGTCCAGTATCTTTTGGTACTCGGCAGCGGCCTTTGCTCCGTCATGCGCGAGCCGGAAGGCTTCCCCGCGAATGTACATGGGCCCGTCATTGGTGAGGTCGTAAGGGCTGGCTGCCTCCAGCAGCGTAATAGCTCGCGTGGGGTTGTTATGCTGGAGCTCAATAATCGCCCGCGCTATGGGAAGGGCGACGTTGTTGAGTCCAGTGTCCAAGGGAAATTCTTTGGCCAACTCCTCGATGAGTTTCTGAGCCCGATTGGTGTCTCCGCATAGCGCTAGCGCGATCGCTAATGTCATCCTCGTATTCCTGTCCACTGGGGAGCTGAGAGCTTCTGTAGCCTTCTGGTGAGCCTCTTGGATATTGCCAAGCGCCGCCTCCGAAACAATCTCCCCCGCTCGCGCATTAGCCGCCGCCTCTTTGAGGCCCTGGCGCTCGAGTAGACTGACCCCGCGCGTGAAGGTCTCGTGGGCCCTCTTCACTTTCCCCAGCGCGTAGTCAGCCTGTGCCGCGAGAAAGAGCCCAAGCACTTCCTCCGGTTTTCCGGCCGACCATGCTATCTCGCGCTGCATGCCAGCGGTGTCCCCCCGGATAAAGGCAATTTGATAGAGCACCGCGTGGAGATCCTCAGAGTCAGCATTCTGCGCGACGGCCTGCTCCGCAATAGCCTTCGCCTCATCGTAGCGATCGAGCTTTTGGTAAGCGTCTGCAACATTCTGGTAGGCGAAGCGATCCTTCGCGTCCAGGCGCATCGCTTCGCTGGCGTTGGTCAAGGCCTTCTCATACTGCCCGATCGCACCGTATCGGAGCGCCACGTTGTCGCGGGGAACAGTGTCGCGAGGGTAGGCTTCTTTCCACGACTCATAGACTTCAATGGCCTTGTCAATCTGCCCCGTTACCACTTCATAGTAATGCGCGGAGATGTATAACTTCTCCCGTTCGCTCGCTCTCTCCTTCAACTCAAATGCCTTCTTCAGGCAATCCGAAGCCTGCTCCCTTTCCGACTGGTTCCCATAGACCACGCCCAGCGTCGCATAGGCCATCGCGAAATTGGGGTCCAGTTCGATGGCGGTTTTCAGATGCGGCACGGCTTTGTCCTCGGCCAGCTTATGGTGTTCGGCTTGCCCAAGGCTGAAAGCGTTCAGCGCCTCGAGCGACGAGGTGGTAGCTTCCTCAAGAGGCATTGCGAACTTCTGAACCATGCCGAGGGACTCGCCGAGTTTGCGCCGCAGGCTGGAGGCGGCGCGGTCCAGCGCCTTCAGCACCTGCTCTTTGCTTTCGGCCTCGATCTGCTCGCGGGCCAGCGCGTCACCTGTCTGCGCATTGACGGCTGTCAGGGTGATCACGTAGTGGCTGCCCAGGCTCGAGATGGAGCCCGTGAGCATCGCCTTGGCCCCCGCGCGCAGGCAAATCTCGCGCGCCACATCGTTCGAGACTCGTTCATCGGGAGAACGCCCCATGTAGCGCAAGGCCTCACGCAGCCGGGATTCCGGGAGGATGTTCAGATAAGGGGATTGGTCGAGTTGCACCGTGAGCGCCTCTTTCAGCGTCCCGTCGAAAACAGACTCGCCGGTGGTGTTAACGAAATCCGCCACCACGATGGAATCCCGCTCGGTCAGCGCCGGCGTTCGCCGGAAGTGCAACAAGGCTCCGACCAAGGCGATAAGCACTACCCCCGCTGCGGCGGCAATCACCCAGCTCCGGCGCGCCCCCCCATGGCTCGCCCGGCTCGGCGTAACCGACTCAGCCGGACCCGATGGGGCCCGGGCAGCAAACGCAATCTGGCTGCTCGCCTCTTGGACGGGAGCCATGGCCGCCGCGGCAACCGAGGCCGAGCGGCCCGAATCCGTATCGCGCTTGAGGCGCTTCAGGTCGGCACGTATCTCTGAGGCCACTTGATAACGCACCTCGCGGTCTTTCTCCAGCGCCTTGTTGATAATGCGTTCCAGTTCGGCCGGACACTCGGGATTCAAACGCACCGGTGACGTCGGGGCTTTGTGGAGGATCGCGTCAAAGATAAGTGCGGAAGTTGTCCCGGAAAAGGCCAGGTGACCTGTCGCCATCTCGTACAGGACCACGCCAAAACTGAACAAGTCTGTCCTCGCGTCGATCTCCTCGCCTCGCGCCTGCTCTGGCGACATGTACGCGACCGTTCCCATCGCCACGCCCGGGCTGGTTAAGTGCTCCACCGCGGTTCCGGCAGCCGCGGTCAGCATCTCTTGCAGGGCTTCTTTCCCCAGCCCCCGTTTTTCCGGCGCCAGCTTGGCCAAACCAAAGTCCAGGATCTTCGCTTGGCCACGCTGGGTCACGAAAATGTTCGCTGGCTTGATGTCCCGATGGATGATCCCCTTCGAGTGGGCAGTGTCCAGCGCATCGGCAATCTGGATGGCCAGGTCGAGCACTTCGTCCGTCTTGAGCAGTTTCCCGGCAAGGCGCTGCTTCAGGGTCTGCCCCTCCAGCAACTCCATAGCGATGAAGGGCCGGCCTTCGTGCTCATCAATGTCGTGAATGGTGCAGATGTTGGGATGGTTGAGTGCAGACGCCGCCTGCGCTTCACGCTGGAATCGTTCCAGAGCTTGCCGGTCCTTAGAGAGTTCTTCAGGCAGGAACTTCAAGGCGACGATGCGCTTGAGCTTGGTGTCTTCGGCCTTATAGACGACACCCATGCCCCCGCCACCGAGCTTCTCAACGATGCGATAGTGGCCGATTATGCGGCCAATCATGGAAAGCATCCTAGTCTTGAAAGTGCATCTTAGCCCGCACGCCGGGGCAAGTCAATGAGACGCATCGAGGTTGATCCTCAACTCTGTATCGGCTGCAAGAAGTGCACGAGCAAAGGCCCCGACGGATGTTTTCTGGATGGCTGCCCATGGGACGCCATCGAGATGGTGCCCACGGAAGAAGTGGAAGCCCGGCTGGGGACGAAGTTCAAGTTTTAGCCCCATTCCTTGAGAGCGTTGTCATTCCGAGCGAAGCGAGGAATCTCGGCAGTTGCTTCGTTCTGGAACTACGGAGATTCTTCGCTTCGCTCACAATGACATGCGCCTTACTTGCCTCCTCATTTGAGCCTCTTACTCTGCACGACTTTCCGGCGGATTGCCTGCGCGGTGAGGAATGCCGTGCTCGCCGATCTCGGTGCCGATTCCCCCGGCCTGCGCCGCCGCAAGTTCCGCTTCTAGGCCCGCCCCCCCTTATTGGCCATCGACGAGGTCGGCTATCCCACCTACCACCCCTATGCCGCGGACCCGCTCTTCGACGTCATCAACCACCGCCAGGGGCGCAATTCGATCTTGTCGGCGACCAACAGGGCCTTCAAGGATTAGAACACCGTTTTCTCAATGCGACCTGCATTGCCGCCCTCCTCGACCGCCTCGCCCATCACGCCGGCATCACCCTGATCGAGGGCACGTCGTACCGCGTTCAGGAGAGCGAGCTGGAGGCCGCTACGCGCAAGAAAAAGCCTGAAAGGAGCCCCCAAGCCCGCCGACCTTGACGCTCATCGCCGAGCCCTGATCGATCTTTATCTCCGTCTGTCGGACACGCCGCGCCGTCTCAGCCGCATTGGCCTTCGACTCCTGCGCCAGCTCTGGGGACCTCAGGTTGCGCTGCCTGTCGTTGAGGTGGCCTTCTTATTGGCCTCGGCTCGACACGCCGGCGCCCTGCTACTCGGACTCATCCGGTCCCTCCATTACTTCCTGTGCGTCATCGAAGAACTGCTCGCCACGCCCCTTCCTCACCGCGATGCCTATCTCGCCTACCTGCGCAACACAGCCGCCTTACCCCCCACAGCCGGTCGTCCTCCTGCCTCCAATGCCTGAATCTCACCCGACAGTACCAACCGGCCTCTGTTCGAATTTCTACGTTTTTACATGCGCGCCGGCGTATCGAGACCACGGATGGGAGTCTTTGGCGCAAATTGGCGCACTTTTGGCTGAAAATGCCCCTCTATTTCCTATTGAGTTGTTGCTCATAAGAGGTATAAAAGCGGAGAAGTGCAGTGCAAACCCAAAGGAGGTATAGATCATGACTTTAAAGGGGACGCTTCTAAGGTTTTTGGCGATTGCCGCCCTGTTGGGTGGCCTTCTCGCCGTTCAGAACGAAGGCGCTAAGGCGATGATGCCTCTAACAAGTTGCACCGGCTGCGTTCTGACCGATGACGGTGATTGGGGCTGCTGGGTGTCGGGCGGGGGCAGCGCCTCGTGGTGCAGCGCTACGGACGATGGCTACTTCTGCAAAGACATGGGCAACTGCAACGTAAATTGAGTACCTCGCCCCTGTTGAATCAGACCTTCGCAGCGTTTGTAAGGGGCAGTATGAGACGACGGGCGCGGAGGCGCGACCCGTAGTCGAGCAGATTTACTTGGCACCTCGGTATGCCAAAGCAGAGTTACTGCGAAGTATGGGCCCCCGAAATGTTGCGAACGCTCAGAAGGAACCGCTCAAGGCTCAAGTGTGCCATAGTGGAGGGTGGCGGTGCGCTGTGGGCGGTGACGGTTATTGGGGTTGCGGCCACGACGCCGGCAACGCGGCGCGGTGTATTGATTACGGTTCTTTTTGCGCTGTGGGCGGTATCTGTTGTTGAGCGCATGGTCCGCAACGAAACAGAGATGTGCGGCGTTTGTAGGCGGCGGCACGGGGACGACGGGGAGCAAGGCGGGAGCCGCAGGCGCATATGTGCAGGTCGTGCCTAGTGTTGCGTTACACAATTACGTTGACTTATTCAAGCAGCCATGGGGTTGCCGGTATAAGTCCATTCAAAGGGCCGAGCCTCCTGGTTATAGGCTTTGATGAAACTCATGAGTCGATCCACTAGT